>Ga0247680_1000337_pt1 | contig 13922 bp, 13 predicted proteins | sample CNK21_metaG_FD_182803 | JGI IMG/M metagenome (GOLD analysis project Ga0247680, IMG submission 182803) | Soil microbial communities from Purdue University Martell Research Forest, Indiana, United States - CNK21 | ecosystem: Environmental > Terrestrial > Soil > Temperate forest > Bulk soil...
CATCGAAGTGTGGACCAACGGCGCCGTCTCACCTCAGGAAGCAGTCGGCCTTGCCGCCGATCTTCTCGGCGATCACCTCCGCATCTTCAGCACGTTCGAAGCGCGCGGCGAAGAGGCGGAAGACGTGTCGATGCCGGAAGTCGATCCGCGCATGGCCGAGATGCTCACCAAGCCGATCGAGGAGCTCGACCTTTCCGTCCGCTCCGCGAACTGCCTCAAGAACGCCAACATCCGCACGCTCGGCGATCTCGTGCAGCGCACCGAGCGGGAGATGCTGTCTACGAAGAACTTCGGCCGCAAGTCGCTCGATGAGATCAAGGACGTTCTTGCGTCCCTCGGTCTGTCGTTCGGTATGACCAAGGCCGCCCGCGGCGCGGAGATGCGCGATTAGTCAGCATCGAGATGCGCAATTAGCCATCGCGGCCGGACGAGGAAAGTGAGGGGAACGCAATGAGACACGGAATGGTCAATCGCAAGCTGGGTCGCACGAGCGCGCATCGCAACGCGCTCTTCCGCAACCAGCTCGCCTCCCTGATCGACAAGGAACGCATCATCACCACGCTGCCGAAGGCCAAGGAGCTGCGCCCGCAGATCGAGCGCCTCATCACCCTGGCCCGCACCGACAGCGTTCACAATCGCCGTCAGGCCGTGCGCGTCGTCGACGAGTCCATGGTCACAAAGCTGTTCGATACCCTGGGGCCGCGGTTCGCCGATCGTCCCGGTGGCTACACCCGCATCATCAAGCTCGGACCTCGCCGCGGTGATGCCGCCGAGGTAGCCATCCTCGAGTTCGTCGACTTCAAGCTCGAGGCCGAGGCCAAGGAAGAGGCTCCGGCAAAGAAGGCCAAAGCCGCCCCGAAGAAGCCAAAGGCGAAGGCCGAAGCAGCAGCAGAAGAAGAGGGCGAAGAGCCGAAGAAACCGGCCAAGAAGTCTGCCACGAAGAAGAAGGCAGCACCCAAGAAAGAGCCCGCCAAGGCCAAAGAGAAGCCGAAGACAACCACCAAGAAGAAGAAAAGCGGCAAGTAAGCCGATCCCCGAAGGCCCGCCTCGCGCGGGCCTTCGCTTTTGTGGTGGAATGCTATTCTTTCCACCTAATCGAGGGAGGCAAGCGCCATGGCTGACATCAATCTCAGGGTCGTCGACATCTACCACGGCGACACGGTGACCAGTTTCCAGCAGGCCGCTGCGTCCGGGATCTGGGGCATCATTCACAAGGCCACGACGGGACAAACAGGGAAAGACTCGGCGTACCCGAAACGGCGAAAGCCGGCGCTCGATGCCGGTCTCCTCTGGGGTGCCTATCACTGGGGAACGAACGCTGACGTCCAGGGTCAGGTCGACAATTTTCTCTCGGTCGCCCAACCCGATGACAACACTCTAGTCGCTCTCGATTTCGAGGAAACCGAGGGTAACCAGATGACGCTCGACCAGGCGCGCCAGTTTCTGACTCTGGTCGCCGCGGCGATCGGCCGGAAGCCGGTGCTGTACTGCGGCGGCCTGTTCAAGACGGAGATGGGCAGCAAGAGCGACCCGTTCTTCGGATCCCATCGGCTCTGGCTGGCGCACTACAACGTAAATCCGGTTCCGCAGGCGAGCTGGCAGTCGATCTGGCTGTGGCAGTACACCGACTCGACGACAGGCCTGTCGCCGAACACTGTGGACGGCATTCCCGGTGACACCTCCGGCAAACTCGATTGCAATTCGTACAGCTTCGACAAAGACCAGCTCGCGGCCGAATGGGCGTCGTAAGTTTGCGTAGGATCTCGTTCGCCCTGATCGGGATGTTCATCTCGATTGCTCGCCCCGCCATGGCCGTGGACAAAGCCGTCGCGGATCGGTGGGCGAGTCAACTGGTGACGACCTCCACCATGTTGAAGGCGAAGTCATATCAATCGGCACTCCCGATCCTTCGAAGGCTTACCACCGAGATGTTGAGTCGTCTCGGGCCGAGTGATGAGACGACCTACGTGCTGGTCGTTCCCCTCATTCAAATCGCGCTCGCCGAGGAAGGGCTGGGAGATCACGCCACGGCAATGTGGCACTGGGATATGGCCCAGACGCTCTATCCAAAAGCGGCCGAGAGCGACCTGTCGATGTTTGGCGATCCGGGCGCCATTCTCAAGCAGAACATCCTCGCCGATCCCAATCCACCGGAATGTCCAAAGCCCAGAGCCGATGAGACGAAGCCAACGGTGTTGAAACATGTGCCGCCCCAGTACCCGGAAGGCGCGCGACTGTTCAGAGCTCGAGGGATCGTCATCATGTGGCTGAAGATCATGCCGGATGGCTCCGCTGCCGAGCCTCGGGTCGTGAAGCCGTTGCCGGCACCGCTGACCTACGCCGCTCTCGAAGCCGCCCGAATGTGGAAGTTCAAACCCGCCGAACGGGATGGCAAGCCGGTCGAGGCGAACTTCTGCCTCACGATCAACTATAAATTGAACTGAACTACAGCCGCATCACGTTCCTGCACACTACCGCCGACCCAGGACGGCGACGACGACTAGTAGGACAGAGCAACGAAGAAGATGTCGTAGACAGGCTGTTTACGCACGGTATGTCCTGAATGGCTTCTTATAGAGACAAGCGACACATAGCGAAAGGAGTTTCCCTGGGTATCACTCCTGCCGGTCCAGTGATCGTGCAAGTCGATTGCCGTGAGGTCGCTGGCAGTGAGCGGCGTAATCTCGTCAGGTTCGGAGACTCCGTTATGGTTCAGGTCGCGCCAGAGCAGGAGCTCCGACCAAATCGCGTCGTTTTCATCAATGACACCGTCATGATTGTCGTCGAACTCGCGCAATGCCTCGAATCCGTTCTTCGCGAAGTCGCCGTTGCGAAGCGGCGTGAAGTTGCCGAACAACTCTGCGCCACTGGTGACCCTCCCATTGTGGTTGCGGTCGAGCCAAAGGAAGGCCTCGTCGGCGCCCGCTGCGGTCCAACCCATGAGGACCGGATCGCGTTGCGGGTTCATGGCGAAGCGGACGGGCGAATTCGCGCCCGTGAGGCGATAGTCACCATTCTCAAAATTGATGATGATCGGCGAACAATCGTCGCCGCAGCCGCCCTCGTTGTTGCCCGGATTGCGATCATCACCAGGAGGCTTTCTGTCACGTTCAGCTGGTGTGGTCCAATTGTTGTCGGCTGTAGCACAATCGCCGGACATCACACTTCGCGTTTCTCCAGGGGCCCGGCCACCCATTATCTCACCGTGACATGACGTGTCTGGGTTGGGAGCATCGCCAAGACCGAGCACGTGACCTATCTCATGAGCAAGAGTGTCAGAAATCGGTTGGCAAGAGTATCCTCCGCTCGTTTCGTATAAGTCGATCGCGATTGGCTGGGGAGCACTGCCTGGAAATGGCGCGAACCAGGTCGTCGCGCCACAACGTAAACCCTCAAAGTCGTGATAGTAGACAGGGACATGCTGGGTAGCCTGATAATTGTTCAAGGCGAGGCTGGGGAACGACTGTCCGGCGGCACCGGGGCATGAGTTGCTCCATTGGTCAATCGCGGACTGTATTATACCTGCCAAATCCGCGCTGGCATCGAAGCTGATAATGCCACCGCTCAGTCCGCTCAGTGCAGACGGGCTACAGGAGTATTGTGCATAGCCTGGAAGAGTGCAGAGGGTGAATAGCATAGCGCCAACGAATGGACGCTTCATTGCGCCCTCCGGTCGCGCCCCTCGGGTGCGCGGCGGTTGCCGGAGAGTGTCGTGTGAATGGTGGCTACGATCGACGAGATCGACGCGTTCGGACGGTCGAAAAACGCCAGCGACTTAGGTATCCGCACGGTCGTCTCGCCAATTGCTTGCGCGATCACATCACTGGAGGTCGAGTAAACCAGCGTGCCGTCTGCATCAAGCGGCTTGTCGTACGCGAAGACGAGAAGCCGATCGCCAGCGTGTGGCACATAGGATCCAGGGGCTGATTCGCGGCAGTATTCGGTTCCGCCAGTTACGAATTGGGCGTAGGGCAGTCGGAGATAAATGCTGTCACGTACGGAGCTGTATGAGGCATCGAGCTTGATCTTGTCCAAGTCTGAAAGCTCAATCAGCGAAGCGGGGTCACCATAAAAAAATCCCGGTGTAACGCTCTTGATCGTACCCGTGACGATGGCACGAGCGTTTGCGATCGAGTCATGCACGTTGTGTCTGTCGACGAGAGGCTCAAGTTGCGTCTCCAGCATCATGCCGTCACGACAGGTCACGGCTGAATTCGGGACGCTGAGAACAGATACCTCAACGCGGTGTTGTGATCTAAGCCGGGCTAGCGTGGCAGCCAACCGCTGTTGGCGGACTCGCCAATCCTCGGGAACGATCGCTGACGGCGTCCCATCGGCCGTGACCATCGCGCTTGCTGCGATGAAGATTGGTCTCGCTGTGCCGCCGTCCGTACGGCTCAGGATGACCGACGGCGGTTCAGCCGCGAGGAGAGGAAGGGAAAAAAGGAGTACGAAACCATACCGTACGAATGCGGTCACCATGTTTAACTCCTCTTGATCAGTTGCGATGTCGAATGATCCTGGACGTGACGTGAATTGGACGGCGACCTCGTGTTGACGTCACGCTGCTGCCACAACATCGACATAGATAAGGATTCTAACATCGAGCTCTGCCGGACCGGTGGCGACGGCTCAGAGTCGCATCCGCCGAATCGTCGTGGTGAGATCTCCTTCCTGCACAGGGATCGCCAGCGACGCGTCGCGCGCATGCACGAGGGCGGCGCCGGCGGCTGGCAGGCCGTACGAGCCGTCGACGACTACCGCGTCGATCAGCTCGTCGCGTGTCAGGTCGATCTCGATCGTCGCCTCCGAAGCCCCGCGGACGCTGACGCGATGCCATCCCGGGGCGAGCCCGCCGCGGGGACGGGTCATCGGTGGAGGGGTGATGCCGTTGACGCGCAGCGCGGCGAATGATGGCGCGTGGAAGAGGAGGGCCACACGCGGTGCGTTGCGGGCGGAGCGGAGGTGGAGCGTCAGGTGCCGGCCGCCGCTTCGATCGTCCCGAACGATTTGCAGTTCCGCGGGTGGCAGTCCGAGGGGCGGTGCCGGAGCGACGAGCGCGCGGAACGGCGGCACGCTCCATTCGTAGACCGGCTGTGGCGTCGGATTGAAATGCGCCGCCCGCTGAATTTCGGGAATCAGCCTATCCGTCTGCCAGCGAGGGGCGACGCCATCGTCGACATACTCGACGTTGATGTGCCGCGGGGAGTTGGCTTCATGTGTCGGCACGATGAGCGCCATGGCGATGCAGGCGATGGCCGCGGCGGCCAGCGATGCATTCAGCGGACCGCGGAGGCCGGGCATGCTTGCCAGCAGCGGCGCGAACGTCGTCGTTACCAGAGCGATCAGCACCGCGACGAAGGGCAGAATCGGGCGGCCGAGGGCGTCGTACAGCGCCACTCCGAGCGGGAAGAGCACGATGGCCGCCGCGGAGGAGCAGATGATGGCAACGATACCGTCGTTCATCCGCCAGATCAGGCACAGAGCGCACGCCAACGCCGGGACGATGGCCAGATAGCTCCCGCCCGGCAGCACGATCGACAACGCCACGGCGATGGCCGACCAGCAGAGCGCCTGCCCGAGGAAGAGGCCATCGATGCCGGCACGCGCTACCAGACGCTGGGCGACGAAGATCGTGACCACCGCGCCGATGAGCCAGGCCACGGCAATCGCCGGGCCGGGATGCGCGACCCACACCGCGCCCTCGGCGCGCAGTCCGTCGATCCAGTTGCCGCCCAGCGCGGCCAGGAAACCAGCCACGAGGCTCAGGAAGAACGAGCCGACGCCGATCGTGATCGCGCGCGGTCTCGTTCTCATGTTGAAGGCGGCCACGAGCAGGACGACGAACGTTACGATGGCCAGGCCGAGCGAAAGGTATTGCGGCCAGGAGATGATGAAGAACGTGAGGACATCGAACCAGACGGCGTTGCCGCTCGTCTGGCGGAGGTTCGTGGCTGCCAGCGCGCGGGCCATGGCCAGGACGTGATCGCCGTGATGCTGCAGCGTCGACGGCGAGGCATTGGCGAAGTTGTCGAGGGGTGTGTGGTAGTGGATCGGACGGCCGATGTTGCCGAAACCGATGCCGGCCAGTCCCGCGCGCTTGAAGACCGTGAGGTCGGTGTCGTTCGGCAGCAGTTCGTAGATGTCGTAGTAGAACGAGCTCGTGGCGGGACGCGGCAGCGACCGTGCGATCACACGGGCGATCCAGGCGTTGCCGCGGCTGGTCTCGAAGAGAAAGCTCGGTCCGTCGGTGCCGCGCGCTTCGACGTTGATCACGGCAGCGGTCCCGCGCAGAGAGGCCGGATCGGCGACGAAGCCTTCCGCCCCGAGGAGCGCGACTTCTTCCGCATCGGTGATCAGATAGACGATCGGGTTGCGGAAGTGTTCATTGCGGAGTGCGCGGGCTGTTTCCACCAGCGCGGCGATGCCGATGCCGTCGTCAGTGACGCCCGGACCGGCCGGAACGGAGTCGTAGTGCGCTGCCAGCACCAGCGCGTCCGGCCGGGCATCGCCGGGGATGCGTGCGATGACGTTTGCCACCGGCGCGCAGGTGACGAATGGGCTGCAGGCGAACGATCGCTGGATGGTGACGTCATAGCCGAGTGCGCGGAGACGCGCGGCCAGGCGCTCGCGGACCGCATCGTGCGCCGGGGTGCCGACGGGATGCGGCACATCGCCGGCGAGGATCTCGCGCTCGAAGGCGATGGCGCGCGCGGCGGAGAAGGACGATGGCGGCGCCGATTCCGGCAGCGGGGCGGGGCCGGGCATCCTCAGCAGTAACACGCCGAGGATGGCGGCGAGCAGGGCAAACAGGAGCGCTGTCGCGCCGCCGCGTTTCACGGAAGAGATTGTAGCTGCAACCCGCGGCCATCCGTTCCGTACATCGAGACATGTTCAAGCGCATCCTGCTCACCGCCATCCTCGCCATCAGCGCCGCGGCCGCGAGCGCGACCACTCTCGACCAGGCGTTCGACCGCACCTTCGAGGTCCGCCCGGGGGCGGTCTTCTCGCTGACGAACACGAACGGACATATCACCGTACGGGCCTGGGATCAGCCGCGCATCCGCGTTCATGCGCTCAAGCACGTCGAGAGCCGTGACGGCGACGCGGCGCGCGACGCCATGAAGGCGCTCACGATCGCCATGGCCCAGCCGAACGGCGGCCTGACCATCGACACGAGATATCCGAAGCACAACGACGGTATCTTCGAGTGGATCGCGGGCACGAATGTGGAGATGACCGTCACCTACGAGGTGATGGTGCCGCGCACGATGGATCTGCGGATCGACAACACCAACGGTGCCATCGAGGCGAGCGATGTGCGCGGTTCGCACAAGATCGAGACCACGAATGGCCGCATCACGCTGATGCGTTGCGCGGGGGATCTCAACGCGGAAACGACGAACGGTTCGATCGAAGCCGAGCTGACGACGGTCAACGCCGGACGCGGGATTCGGCTGGAGACGACGAACGGCGGCATTCACGCCCGTCTGCCGCGTACCCTGGGCGCGCGCATCGATGCGGCGAACACGAATGGCTCGATCGAGACCGACCTGCCGGTGACCATGACCGGGTCGCACAACAAACACGAGCTCCGCGGTACCGTAAATGGCGGCGGGCCGGAGTTGCATCTGCGCACGACGAACGGGTCGATTCACATCGAAGCGCGGTAGAGCCAATCACGTTGGGCGGGCTCCCGACGGGTCGTTCGCTTCTTAAGTGATTGATTCGATCAACGCGAAGCCGCCCTACGCGTGCACGCCCGGCGCTTCGTGGCCGCTGGCGTTCACATACTCCACATACGATCCGCCGTACACTCGCGGCGCGGCGCCGCGCTCCTCGGGGAGCTCGAGCACGCGGTTCGACAGGCCGCGCAGGAACATGCGGTCGTGCGAGACGAATAGCATCGTCCCGTCGAAATCCTTCAGCGCTTCGACGAGCATTTCCTTCGTGGCCAGATCGAGATGGTTCGTCGGCTCGTCGAGCACCAGGAAGTTCGGAGGATCGAGCAGCATTCGCGCGAGGACGAGACGGGAGCGTTCGCCGCCGGATAGGGAGCGGATCTTCTTCTCCACCTCGTCGCCGGAGAACTGGAACGCACCGAGGAGACTGCGGAGGGTTCCGATCGACTCGAGAGGGAAGTCCTTCTGGATCTGTTCCCAGACGGTGAGGTTTGGATCGAGAACGTCGAAGGCCTGCTGCGAGAAGTAGCCCATTTTCAGCGACGCGCCCAGGCGGACGCTGCCGCCGTCGGGCTCCAGGGAGCCGGAGACCATCTTCAACAGCGTGGACTTGCCGGCGCCGTTCTTCCCCATCACGCACCAGCGCTCGCCGCGGCGGACCAGGAAGTCGAAGCCGTCGTAGATGGCCCGCTGCCCGTACTTCTTCGAGACACCCTTCAGAACCGCCACATCGTCGCCGGAGCGGGATGGTCTGCGGAAATCGAACTTCATCGTCTTCCGCTTTTTCGGCGGCTCGAGCTTCTCGATCTTGTCGAGCGCCTTCACCCGGCTCTGCACCTGCGCCGCCTTGGCCGCGTGCGCGGCAAAACGGTCGATGAAACGCTGCTCTTTGGCCAGCATCGACTGCTGGCGGGCGTACGCGGCCTCGCGGTTCGTTTCGCGGATGGCGCGCTCCCTTTCGTAGAACTCGAAGTTGCCGGAGTAGGTGACGAGATCGCCCTCATCGATCTCGACGATCTTGGTGACCACGCGGTTCATGAACTCGCGGTCGTGCGAAGTCATGAGCAGCGAGCCCTCGTAGCGCTTCAGAAAGTCTTCGAGCCAGATGATCGATTCGATGTCGAGATGGTTGGTCGGCTCGTCCATCAGCAGGACGTCCGGACGGCCGAGGAGGACCTTGGCCATGGCCACGCGCATCTTCCAGCCGCCGCTGAGGGCGCCGGCGTCGCCGTCGATCCGGTCGTCTTCGAAGCCGAGACCGTGCAGCACCTCGCGGGCGCGGGCTTCGAGCTCGTAGCCGCCGAGGTGGGAGTAGTCCTCCTGCACGTGTCCGAAGCGGTCGAGGATCGCATCCATTTCATCGATCCTGGCGGGATCGGACATGGCGTTCTGCAACGCTTCGAGCTCGTGATGCAGATCGCCGAGCCGTCCGCTGCCGGCGATGGCTTCGTCCAGGACCGACCGGCCCGACATCTCTTCGATGTCCTGCCGGAAGTAGCCAATGGTCATCTTCTTCGGGACGGAGACGTCGCCGTCGTCGGCTGACTCCTCGCCGACGATCATCCGAAAGAGCGTTGTCTTCCCGGCGCCGTTCGGGCCGACGAGGCCCGCGCGCTCGCCGGGATTGAGCTGAAAGGATGCGTCGACGAAGACGAGCTGCCGGCCGTACTGCTTGGAGATCCTGCTGAGACTGATCATGAACGCGCGGCAGAACGCCGCCGTCGACGAGGAGATTTCTCACGGCAGACGCGCGCGCCGACCATGGCCGGCAGCGGATGGACGACTCCGTCGCGGTCGATGCGGTATCGAAAATAGGCCGGTTCGAGACCGATCGGCGGGGTGACGCGCGGCATCACTCGGCGGATAGGCGGCGATCGCAGCTCGAACGGATCAGCCGGGGCCGGATCGAGGGCAAGCGTCGCGCTGAGGACGGCAGCGCGGATGGGACCTGTAGGATCGGAGGGCATGTGGTGATGGGAAACCGAGGGGAACCTCTGTCATTCCTTGTTTGCTGTGGAGTTGAAGTCGTGGATTGAGCTTCCCAGCTTCTCAACTCACTTGGGGTCCTTCGTCGTCCTCAGCCCCTACCGAGGCACTGGAGTTTGGACGTTTTGCCGGCGAAGCCGGCTTGAGATCGTAGCCCCCGGTTTCAACCGGGGGTTTTCGAGGTCGCGCCCGGATTGCAAGCCCGCTTTAGCGGGCGACAGAATCCGAGGTGCATTGCGCCGGGATGTCCGCACGCCTGCTCTATCGCCCGCTAAAGCGGGCTCGCAATTTTGGGACGACCATGAAACCCCCGGTTGAAACCGGGGGCTACGATCTCAAGCCGGCTTCGCCGGCAAAACGTCCAGCGAGCGCAGGAGCGATCGGATCCTCGTGGGAAGTTATGGAACGAACGAAGGGTTCCTCGAAAGACAGGTGGGTTATGCCGAAAAAGACGGGAGAGCGGAGCGATATCCGCCCGGGACAGGAGTTTCACATTATCAACAAGGGAGGAGTGATCATCCTGGTTCCCGACAAGCCAGTCGCCGCCATGCGGGGTTTTGTGCGCGGCATGCGAACGGCCGGTTTTCGTGAGAAGAAGGACCGCCTTTGATCGCCGAAAAGGCCGCGCCCGCAACCCCCTGATCTGCCCAGGGAATGAATCCCTTGACGGGCTCTGTTCGGCAGTGTTACCGTTTCACCCCCTTCCGCGGGGAAGGTGTGTGGTTGTCTTTGAATGACGTTCGGCGCTGAGCAGTTCTCACCTGCGCCGCGGTCCTCCGAAGATCGAAATCTCTAGTTTCGTGGTGTGTTCAGGAGAGTCATGCGTACGTATTTCCCCAAGCAGGGCGACATCGAGCCGAAGTGGTTCATCATCGACGCCGAGGGCAAAGTCCTCGGGCGGCTCTCGACCGAGATCGCCCGGATCATCTCCGGCAAGAGCAAGCCGACCTACACGCCGTTCCTCGATACGGGCGATCACGTGATCGTCATCAATGCCGAGAAGATCCTCCTGACGGGCAAGAAGGAGACGGACAAGATCTACCGTCACCACTCGCTCTACCCGGGCGGTCTGAGCGAGAAAGCGGCACGGTTCGTCCGTGCCGAGAAGCCGGAGTCGATGATCGAGCGTGCCGTTCTGGGCATGCTGCCCAAGAACAAGCTCGGCCGGAAGATGATCAAGAAACTGAAGGTCTACCGCGGTACGGTTCACCCCCACGAAGCGCAGAAGCCGGAACGGCTCGAAGTCGCCTGACAGATCTAGGAGGATTCTTTGGCTCTGGTTGAATACTACGGAACGGGACGGCGCAAGACCTCGACGGCGCGCGTTCACCTTCGTCAAGGCAGCGGTGCCATCACCGTCAATCACCGCACGCTGGACGAGTACTTCGGCAACGATGTGCTGAAGATGATCATCAAGCAGCCGCTCTCGCTGACGGAGACGGCCGACAAGTTCGACATCGTCGTCACGGTTGACGGCGGCGGCCCCAGCGGCCAGGCGGGCGCGATCCGTCACGGCATCTCGCGCGCGCTGCAGATCTTCAACGTCGAGCTGCGCAAGCGCCTGAAGAAGGCCGGCCTGCTCACACGCGACCCGAGAATGAAGGAGCGCAAGAAGTACGGCCAGAAAGGCGCGCGCGCTCGCTTCCAGTTCTCCAAGCGCTGATCTCCGATGTTCCGGTTTTCCCAAGTTTGATTCCCGAAGACAGGAGCGCCGCTCGCTCCTGTCTTTTTTTGTCTCAACGCAGTCCAACTCAAACGTCACGCGAAAAGGAGGGTTTGCTTGGCAGTCTCTATTACGATGAAAGAGCTTTTGGAAGCTGGCGTCCACTTCGGTCATCAGACCAAGCGCTGGAATCCGAAGATGAAGAAGTACATCTTCGGCAAGCGCAATGGGATCTACATCATTGACCTTCAGAAGACGCTCAAGCTCTTTAAGGAAGCTTCCGCGTTCATCTCGGACCTCGCGTCCCAGGGGAAACGCATTTTGTTCGTCGGCACCAAGCGCCAGGCGCAGGATGCCATTCTCGAAGAGGCCAACCGCTGCGGCATGTTCTACGTGAACAACCGCTGGCTCGGTGGGACGCTCACGAATTTCACCACCGTCCGCAAGTCGATCGAGCGTCTCAAGGAGATCGAGACCATCATCGGCGACACCGAGAAAGAGATGTCGAAGAAGGAGCGCGCCGCACTCGACCGCGAGCGCGAGAAGCTCCTCAAGAATCTCATCGGCATCCGCGAGATGGACGGCCTTCCGGACGCGCTCTTCGTGATCGATCCGAAGAAGGAATACATCGCCATCCAGGAAGCGAAGAAGCTCGGCATCCCCGTGGTGGCCATCGTCGATACGAATTGCGATCCGGAGGACATCAACTACGTCATTCCGGGGAACGATGACGCCATCCGCGCCATCCGTCTGTTCACGCAGAAGATCGCCGATGCCGTGCTCGAAGGCTACAACCTCGCCGAGGAGAAGTTCATCGGCGTGGAGGATAAGGGCGAGGCTGCTCCCATGGCCGCCGCTCCCATTCCGGCCGAGACAGCCGAAGCGATGAGCGCTCCGGCCGTTTCCTAGTTTCGCCAAACGACTTCCACTTGGAGCGCCGGCTGCCCGATCGAGGCAGACGGCGCTCTTGTATCAAGGAGATTTCAGATGACAGACATCGCAACAGGATCAGAAGGCCGTCCGCAGATCACCGCGGCGATGGTGAAGGAACTGCGCGAGCAGACCGGCGCCGGCATGATGGACGTGAAGTCCGCGCTGACCGAAGCCGGTGGAAACATGGAAGAGGCCACCAAGATCCTTCGCAAGAAGGGTCTGGCCGCCGCCGGCAAGAAGGCTGGCCGCATCACCGCCGAGGGCGCCGTGCAGTCGTATGTCGGCGATGACCTCGGAGTGCTCGTCGAGGTCAACTGCGAGACCGACTTCGTCGGCCGCAACGAGAACTTTCGCCATTTCGCCGAAGAAGTGGCCAGGGTGATCGCGCACAGCAAGGCCGATTCCGTCGACGCCCTGAACAACGAGCCGTGGCCGGGAGATGCGGAAGGACAGACGGTCGGGCAGCACGTTCTGGCCATGATCGGATCGATCAAGGAGAACATCGCCATCCGCCGTTTCGTCCGCTACGAGAGCGCCGCCAACGCGGTTCTATCGTCGTACATCCACGCCGGCGGCAAGATCGGTGTGCTCGTCGAGCTCGTCGCCACCAGCGGCGAAAAGAGCGCGCGCATGAACGAGATCGCCAAGGACGTGGCCATGCACATCGCCGCCGCGGAGCCGCGCTTCATCCGCCGCGACGAGGTGACCCAGAAGGATCTCGACACCGAGCGCGAGATCGCCCGCGACGCCGCTGCCAAGTCCGGCAAGCCGGAGAACATCATCGAGAAGATGGTCACCGGCAAGATGGACAAGTTCTACGGTGAGGCCTGCCTCCTCGAGCAGCCCTACATCCGCAACGACAAGCAGACGGTGAACGACTACCTCGCCGCCTCGGGCAAAGAGTCCGGCTGCGCGTACACGGTGACCCGCTTCACCCGCTACAAGCTGGGCGAAGGGATCGAGAAAAAAGGCGGCGACGACTTTGCCGCCGAGGTCGCGTCGTACCTGAAATAAACGAAGCGTTGCGCTTTGATTGAGGGCGGCCGGTTCGGCCGCCCTTTTGTTATATAAAGCATCGCCAATGCCGCCTCGTTACAAACGTATCCTTCTCAAACTCTCCGGTGAAGCGCTCATGGGCGGGCGCCGGACGGGCATCGATGCCGACACCATCGCCCGCATCGCGGACGAGATCGTGGAGGTGCATCGCACAGGTGTCCAGATCGCCATCGTCATCGGGGGCGGCAACATCTTTCGTGGCGTCACCGCGGCCACCGAGGGGATCGACCGGGTGGCCGGCGATCACATGGGGATGCTGGCCACGGTCATCAATGCCATCGCCATGCAGGATGCCCTGGAGCGCCGCGGCGCGCAGACGCGCGTCACCTCCGCGATCACGATGGCCGAGGTGGCCGAGCCGTTCATCCGCCGGCGGGCCATCCGCCATCTCGAGAAGGCGCGTATCGTCATCTGCGCCGCCGGCACCGGCAATCCCTACTTCACCACCGACTCCGCGGCCGCGCTGCGCGCCAGCGAATTGAAGTGCGAGATCATCTTCAAGGCCACGAAGGTCGACGGCATCTACACCTCGGATCCTGAAAAAGATCCGAACGCGACAAAGATCCCGCATGCGAACTATCAGCGCGTGCTCGCCGAACGGC
>Ga0247680_1000340_pt1 | contig 13791 bp, 14 predicted proteins | sample CNK21_metaG_FD_182803 | JGI IMG/M metagenome (GOLD analysis project Ga0247680, IMG submission 182803) | Soil microbial communities from Purdue University Martell Research Forest, Indiana, United States - CNK21 | ecosystem: Environmental > Terrestrial > Soil > Temperate forest > Bulk soil...
CTTGAATCCTACCGGGATGACAGCAGGATACCAGAAAATTCCAAAAGCGAACGGAATTGTGGAATCGATGACAAGACGCCAGACAGCCGCGCTCCTCGCATCCGTCGGTCTGGTAATCCTCCTCGGCGTCGCCGCCGCGGCCTGGTATGTCGCGCATCGCCTGGAACAGATAGCAACCACAGCCGTAACGCGCAAAGAGGAGATGGCCGACATCGGCACCCTCGTCACCCGCGTCCGCGACCTGAATCGGCTGGAAACGGCCACGATGCGCGTGGCCAGCGTCAGCACCGTCACACAGACGTATGACCTGATCCCGAACGCGCTGGCCGGCGACGAACTGACGCTTTACTCCGCCGGCGATGTGATCGCCGGCGTCGACCTCTCGCTCCTGAAACCCGACGACGTCCACCGCGAGCCCGACGGTACCATCGTCGTCCGCCTCCCCCCACCGCAACTCCTGGTCTCGCGCTTGGACAACCGCGCCTCGCACGTCATCCAGCGCCGCACCGGCGTCTTCCGCCGCGCCGACATCGGCATGGAAGGCCGCGCCCGCCAATACGCGGAGCAGAACATCCGCAACGAAGCGATCCACCGCGGCATCCTGCAACTCGCGCAGACGAACGCGGAAGGGCGGGTGGCGGAGCTGCTGCACACGCTGGGGGCGGCGAAGGTGAGGTTTGAGAATGGGAAAGGGAGCGCCGTAGCGCGTTAAAGGTTTCGACTACGCATATAACAGGCGACCACGAGGTTCCGGAACGACCCTGCCGAGACTCACGGCCGTCTCGATCCACTCGTCGATGATGGTCAGGACATTCGCCAACGCCATCTCGTAGCTAGGTCCGTCGGCAGCACAACCTGGAAGCTCTGGAACTTCGGCGATGAACGCCCCGTCCTCTGCACTCCAGTAGATAATCACTTCGTAACGCGGATCAGATTGCATCGTCCTCACCTGTCAACCGGTAGCGCGCAATGACCTGCCGGACCTGCTTCACCTGATACGGCTTGGCAGTACCGTCACGTCTCGTTTGAAGATTCAAGATCTCTGTCATACCGTCGCGCGAGAAGATGTGATGGCTCCCCACGATCCGAAGTTGAAAACGCAAGTGCCGCAACAGCGTTACCAGTTCATCGAACGGCACATTCTGATCTGATGTTCCTGCAAGTATCTTTGCGAGCAGCTTCGCTCGATGCGTCACACGGAAAAGATAGCATGCACCGTCCGGTCAATCGGTGCCCTCCCCTACCCCAATACTTTCTTCGCCACGCTGATCGCCTGCTTCAACGCCGCGGACTTGCTCATCGCCTCCTCGTATTCCCGCGCGGGATCGGAGTCGTAGACGATGCCGGCGCCGGCCTGGACGGAGGCGTGGCCTTTCGCGAGCACGATCGTGCGGATGGCGATGCAGGAGTCCATGTTGCCGCTAAAGCCGAAGTAGGCCACCGCACCGCCGTACGGGCCGCGGCGCGTGGTCTCGTGGGCGTCGATCAACTCCATGGCCCGGATCTTCGGCGCTCCGGTGAGCGTGCCGGCGGGAAAACAGGAGAGGAAAAGATCGACGGGACTGCGGTCGCCGCGCAGCGTTCCCTGGACGTTCGTGACGAGATGCATGACGTGGCTGTAGCGCTCGATGTGGGCGAAGTCGGAGACGGAGACCGAGCCGCTGACGCAGACGCGGCCGAGATCGTTACGCCCGAGGTCGACCAGCATGAGGTGCTCGGCCTGCTCCTTGGGGTCGGCCAGGAGCGCCTGCTCCAGAGCAGCGTCTTCAGCCGGCGTCGCTCCGCGCGGGCGCGTGCCGGCGATCGGCCGCGTCTCCGCGCGCGTGCCGTCGACGCGTACCAGCATCTCCGGCGAGGCGCCGACCAGCGTGCACTCGGGCGTGCGGAGCAGGAACATGTACGGTGACGGATTGATCGAGCGGAGCACGCGATACAGCGTCAGCGCGTCCGACTCGCAGAATTCGGTGCTCCAGCGCTGCGACAGAACGATCTGAAAGATCTCGCCGGAGATGATCTCCTCCTTCGCCGTCCGCACCACTGACTCGAAGTCCTCCCTCGGAATGTTGGGAGAGAACGTCACGTCCGCCCCTTTGTCCGGAAACGCCAGCAGCTCCACGCGCGCAGCGCGCAACCGCTCGATGGCGCGGTCGAGGCGCGCATTGGCCTCTTCGATTGAAGCGTGCGCATCCGAGGTGAAGATGTTGGCGATGACGTAAAGGCGCTGCTTCACGTGATCGAAGACGACGACGTTATCGAAGAAGATCAGCCGCGCGTCGGGGATGCCGGTCTCGTTTTGATACGAATCGGGGATGCGCTCGATCCAGCCGGCCACGCTGTAGCCGAAGAAACCGACGGCGCCGCCGAAGAACGGCGGAAGCGATTCCTCGCCGTAAACGCGCAGCGGCTGCAGCTCGTTGTTCAACACGCCCACCGGATCGGGCGTCGACTCGTCGAAGCGAAGGCTGCGCCGCGGCTCGAAGCCGACGAACGAGTAGCGGCCGACGTTTTCGCCGCGTTCGACGCTCTCGAACAGAAAGGCTTCGCCGTCGCCGGATAGCGCGGCGAATGCCGCAACAGGGGTGATGGCGTCCGCGCTCAACTCGCGAGCGATGGGAACGATGTCGTAATCCTTGCGAAGGTCATCCAGGTTCATTGACATGCCTCGAGAAAAAGCTCGCTCTGCCGCGCCGCTTGCGCGCGGAGGAGATCGAGTCCGTTGAAGTGGGCGCGAGAATCGCGTCCGTATGCCGCTTCGATGATGGTAGCGGCATCCGGCAGCGGAATGGATACGTTTTGCGGCAACGTGTTGATGACGAGATCGCCGCGCCATGACGGCAGTTGATCGAGCGGCCGGGCACTCAGTTTCCCCGCCGTGCGATTGAACACGGTTGACTCGATGCCGGCGCGCCGGAGGGCCACCAGCGCCGCCCGTGCCGTGCCCCCCGCGCCGATGACCGCCGCCGTCCGCGCTGAGGTTCTAGCGATCAGCGACGCGAAACCGTCGACGTCGGTGTTGTCGGCGACAATCCCGTCGCCGATTCGCACGAGTGTGTTCACCGATTCCGCCTCACGCGCGTTCGGCCGGATATCCGCTCCGATTTCCGTCGCAAACGAGAAGCCTTCTTCCTTGAACGGCGCGGTGATCGACATGCCAGTTGGCGCGAAGCGCTCGCCGCCTGCGAACGGTCCGGCGATGTCGCGAAAGTCGTCGGTCTCGAAGATCGCGTACGCCGCCGCCACGCCGCGCTCCCGAAAGATGGCGTTGTGAATGGCTGGCGAGCCGCTGTGCGCGGCCGGGTTGCCGACGATGGCGAAGATCTTCTCCGCATGCAACGCCTTGCGATTCGGGCCATAGATAGCCAGCGCCTGCGCCAGCGTGAGCTGCCCCGGCGCGGCCCGCCGGGCCTCATCGACGCTGACGAACTGCAGCTCCGATCCGAAGAACGGAGCCAGGATGCGAGCATACAGACCGCGGCCTCCCATGCCGATGACGGAGAGGTTGCTCGTCTGTTTTAGTACCACCAGCAGGCGAACGTTGTCCGCAAAGTTCCGCGGCGTCACAGCAAGCTTCACGTGGTCGGCGCGCATCTCCGAGACGAGGATGTCAACGTCCGGCATCCCTTCGTAATCGTGATGCGAGAGGATCACCCGGCGCCCCGCCGGAATGGGCCGGCCCCACTCGACGTCGACGAGGTCCGCATCAGCATCAACCACAGGCGCCCCGCCGCGATTCGTGGCGATGACAGGCTTCGTCGTCGCCGCCCGCACCGCCGCCCAATCGACAGCGTGTCCGCCGAAGGCATCGACGCGCAGCTCGATGGCATCGTGATCGTCGCGCAGTGCGCGGATCACATCGATGGCCTTTTCCGGCGTCTCTTCGTAGATCGTTACGACCAGTTGCATCAACGTTAGCCTCATCCTCATCGGGAAGAGGTGCGGATACGACCGGTCGATATTCGCGCCCCTTCCGTTGCGGGGCGCGTCTCACGCGCTACCCGCTAGCTGCGGCGAAACCACCACCAGTTGCGCGGCGCGTTCATCGTCCGAGGAGGGTAGCGGCGAATGGGCCGGGGTGTCAACTGGGCCGGCACGGCCGGCTGCGCTGATTGCCCAAGGCTCGGCCCCCATTTTCGCTCTAGGGCCGCATTTCCCACACGCTGAGTGGAATTACCGGCACCCTTTTAGTGGCGAAACTTGAGACGATGTGGAGTTGTGCCAGCGGTTCGTTCTCGGCAGTACCTCTAATCGAGAGTCCTTCTCCCCCAGCGGTTTCTTGCTGGGGGAGAAGGTGCCGAAGGCGGATGAGGGGGCGATTCACGAGGACGTCGCTCGCGCGCCTTCGAGCGTTCTCGGACCAGCGTCGGTAAATCGCGCATATCTCGTAAAGCGCCCCCCTCATCCGCCTTCGGCACCTTCTCCCCCCACAAGAAACCGTGGGGGGAGAAGGGCTCTCGACGAAGGGAGTTGCAATGCACTCAAGAGAACAATTCAGTGAGCATGTGAGAAATGCGGCTAGGGCTCTGCCGCGCAGATTCGTAGGGCAGAATGCGTCCCATGCGCCGAGCCCTCCTTCTCATCGTCCTCGTGCTCGCCGGCTGCACGACCGTTCTTCTCAATCCAAACGATCCTCGGATGCAGGTCCGCGCTCCCGATCTCTTCCGCGTCCACTTCGCCACCAGCCAGGGCGACTTCACCGTCGAGGTCCATCGAAGCTGGGCCCCGATCGGAGCAGATCGTTTCTACAACCTCGCCGCGCATCATTTCTTCGACGGCCAGCGTTTCTTCCGCGTCCGCCAGGGCGCCTTCGCGCAATTTGGCATTCCCGCGAATCCTCGCATCGCGCAGGCATGGCGATCGGCGTCCGTTCCCGACGACCCTCCGAAGCAATCGAACGTCCGCGGGACGATCGCCTACGCCTTCACCACCCCGAACACGCGCACGACGCAGCTCTTCATCAATCTCGCCGACAACAAGCAATTCGATCCGCAGGGTTTCGCCCCGATCGGCACAGTCACCTCGGGGATGGACGTCGTCGACCGGCTCTATTCAGGCTACGGCGAAACCGCCGGCGGCGGCATGCGCGCCGGCCACCAGGACGCGCTCTTCGCCGAAGGCAACGCCTACCTGATCCGCCAGTTTCCGCGTCTCGATTACATCCGGAAGGCAAGGATTGATTCACGCGGAGGCGCGGAGATCGCGGAGTGATGCCTGTTTTTTTCTCTCCTCCGCGTCTCCGCGCCTCCGCGTGATACGGCTCTCATCCAATGTACTCTGATCTGAATGCGTCCCCAGCGTACCGAGGCGATCATCCTGCACACCTTCCCCGCGCGCGAGCGGGACAAGCTGGTTGTGTTCCTCACGCCCGACCACGGCAAGGTGAAGGGATACGCGTATGGGGCGCGGTCGATGCGGACGCGGTTCGGAGCATCGCTGGAGCCTCTGGCAAAGGTGAGGATCGGCTACATCGAGCGGGAGGGGGACGAGGTCGTACGCATCGAATCCGTCGATCTCATCCGCTCGCTGTTTCCCGCGCAGCAGAACCTCGCGGCCAGCGTGGCGGCGTCGTATCTCGCGGAGACCGTCGACACCTTCGCGCAGTCGGGCGATCCGGCAGAGTTGATCTACCGGCTGCTCGATCGGACCACCGAGGCGTTGCTGGATGGGGCGGTGCCGCTGCGCGTCGTCGCGTATGCCGAGGTATGGATCCTGCGGCTGGCGGGCGTGCTCCCCTCGCTGCGGAACTGCAACGCCTGCGGCGAGCCGCTCGGACGGCCGTTGCGGTTCGACGCGCAGGCGCATGGCTTCGTCTGCACCAACTGCGGCGCGGAGCACGCGCAAGTCATCGCCAACGATGTCGCCGAGGTGCTCGACGCCATCATGCGCATGCCTGTCGGCGAGTTCGCGTTGCGTGACGTCGCCCCCGACGTCCTGATCGAAGTCCGTTCGCTGGCGGCGTTCTTCCGTCGCAACTTCCTCGGGCACGAATTGAAATCGTTCGAGATGCTGGCCGGGCTGATCACATGAAGACTCGCACGGTCCCCGGATCGCCTGCCGCAGGGTGCCGTCCCATTTCCCATGCGTACCGATTGACCCCTCTGGACACACTGCTGGCAGCCGAGTACCTTTGACTGACGTGAAAGTTCGCGAAGTAATTGCGGCTCTCGAAAACGATGGCTGGCGTCTCGTTCGCACTCGCGGAAGTCATCGGCAGTTTCGACACGGCACAAAACCAGGTACCGTGACGGTTGCGGGTAAGGCAAGTATCGACATTCCCGCCGGAACACTGAGCAGTATTCTGAAACAGGCGGGCCTCAAGAAGCCGTAGGTGACCATGATGGAATACGTTGTGATTCTCGAGGAAGGCGAAACCTCCTTCGGCGCGTACGTGCCCGATCTGCCCGGCTGCGTGGCCGTCGGCGAAACACGGGAAGAAGCGATGGAGTTGATTCGCGAGGCAATCGAATTCCACGTCGAGAGCCTGCGCGAGAACGGAGAACCTGTACCTCCCCCTCATTCGTTTGTTGAGAAAGTCGCCGTGTAGGACTCTGCCAGAGGACGATCCGCAGATGACTCGCAGATGGAGTGAATCGTCGACTGGTGGATTAGTGGATCCGACCCATCACCGCGAGACCGCGCAACCCCGAGACCGCGCGACCCAGCAACTCAGCAACGCAGCAACCTCAGTAACCCTCACCCGGCCACGCCATCGCCTCGGCGAAGCCCGGCAGCGCCGCCGACAGCTCCTCGATGTGCGCGCTGGCGATGCCGTCCAGCTCCCGCTCCAGCACACCGCTGACGGTGGTTTCCTGCTGGTCTGCCCGATAGTGCAGCATATCGATGTGATGCCGCGGCAGCCGGACGCGCAGTTCCGCGCTCCGGATCGCCTGCGGCAGGATGCCGTCCGCCTTGTCCCCGAGCGCCTCTTCGATGACGTGCATCGGCCAGATCTCCAGCGCCTTGGCCATCATCTCCGCCCGCGGAAACCACTTCCCGAGCGGCGTCGTCCAGAGCTCGACGTCACCATTCTCGATGGCCTCGGACATCTGCCGCCGCGTCCACCCGAGGAGCCCCTCCGCCTGCATAATGCTGACATGCGGCCGTGGCTGTAGGAAGATACGACGGATGCGTGAGATGACGTCGGGTTCGAGCATGGTTGGGTCCCTCGCTGACTTGTACGATACTATAAGTTCGTCGTCGCAAATAAGCAAGGGAAATGTTCGGCCATGACGCGCGTGCGCCAGGCCGAAGGCGAAGTATTCGGCCGTCGCCTGCGCGAGTTGCGCGAGAAGTACGGCGTCACTCAAAACGCGCTCGCTGTCGCCTCAGGACTGACGGAGGCTTACATCAGCAACATGGAGAACGGGTTCGCCGTACCGAGCCTCACGACGGTGCTTCGGATTGCTGTCGCTCTCGATTGCAAGGTGACGGCGCTCGTGTCCGTCTTCGACAAGACCGACTTGGCGTCGATGCTCCCGAAGTGAGCTGCGCCTCGATCGGGCGTCAAACGGTCGGTCTTCGCTCCTTGAAAACCTCGCTGATGCGAATAATTCGCACGCGCGTTAGACATTCACAAGACCCGGCAGAAGAGTCGTCTAATCAATCAGTTACCCGCTGCCGAAAAACCAAGCCCTAGCACCTCGTTTCAGCCCCCGACCGAATCTGGCCCCCCCACGACTGATTTGAGAAGTTGATCGACTGCGCAGTTCATCGCCCTTGCTTTTCAAATCTTCTGCGGAGACTTGCGCGAAGTCCAGCCTCCGCGAGTTCCCGGGACTGCTTCGTGCTGAAGATCGCAAAATTGACGAGTGGAATAATGTCAAGGACGCGCTCGTCGTCCGACAGCCACGCGAACGGCTCCTTGTTCATGACTTCTTCGTAGATCTCGGCGAAGCGGCGCCGCACTGGTTCATCAAGAGCGGCCTCCAATTCGTTAACACCGAATTCACGGCCTGTGTAGTCGCTATGCTCGATGAGACGTTGGCGGACATAGGGAGTGGCACGACTCCCAGGATCGAAGCCGAGCACTCTCTTAAGTACCGACTGCAAAGGGTCCGACGGCGGTAAAGCCTTAGCAGCGGCAGCTGTTGGCGAGGGCACGACGGACGGAGCGATGTTAGCACGTTTCGGCGGTGATCGACGGCGTGCCTTCTTCGGTTTCGGGCGGTTCCGGTGAATCTCTTCGCAAAGATGCTCGACGTGACGAGCGGCGGCTTGGAGGTATAAGGCGAGATCCCGAAACCCGCTATCTATATGGGCAGGAATCGCCGCACCTGCGCGTTTCAACTCGTACCGATACTTGTGGTCGATTTCTCCCCATGCCTCTTCAAGGATTGTCCGCAGCTGTAGTTCCGCACGCAGATTCGAGAGCTGAGCGGAGTTGCGACTTGTCTTGCCGAGCTGGATCACGTAATGGATCGACGAATAGCCGGAGTACTGCATATCTTCAGCAGATCCTGCATCGCCCGGCGTTACTAGAAATGTCTTTTTCTCGATCGGTCCCTTCGTGACCTTGATCTTCAGGTCCTGTTCTAGGCCTGCGAGATAATCCTTCACCCTTTGCAAATCCGACAGTCTAAGACACACGATGCGTATGCCTAGCAGATCATCGACGCGGTCCTGAAAATTACTGTCGTCGATAGGCTTTGTGCGCCGTCCTGGTTTGTCATTCTGCTGCTCGATCTTTTGGAGTAGGCGGTCCTTATCTTTAAGGCGGTGCTTCACAGTGTAGATCGCATCCGCCAGAAATACGGATTCTTCATCGATGAGCCTGCGTATCTCCTGGGCGAGCCTTTCGTACTGTGGCTGCTCATCGTAAAACCTTATGCCGATGCGATCACGTTGGCGCTTTGTCAATGGCATCTTGCGGTTCTCCTCGGCCGACACGAGATCTTGGTGCCTAGAATTACGAGTTAAAATAAACTACCACCGTTATGTCTTCGAACGGTTCACGTTGGCGGTCAAACGAAGCACCAGCCGAATCCTGGCTTCGTCTCGAAAACTCCCGAGCTTCCTGGTTGTGTGTGTGTGTTTTCTTGGGGGGGGGCAGATCTAAAGTCTGAGTGCGCAAGACTTGTGGAACCGCGGCGGCAAGCCAAGCGGCGGCACTTTATGCCTGACCCCATTCGCCCTCTCGTGTTAACGCTCTGCGAAACACCGTTGAGTACAACCAACAAGCGTTGACGTCTCATGTCAGGCCTCACGAAGAGGTGTTTCACCGAAATCGTCTATCGCATTGATAAGTGTGACCATTTCGTCTTCAATCTCATCGCGTTTGAAAAGCCGCACCACACCACCGGGAGATAGACTGACATCGTATTCATCCATCAGAAACACGTTCAGCTTTGCGAGCGACTCCTTACCCGGGATCAACCGAAGCCGGGAGTCGAAGTTTGACCAACCCTCCTCGAACGCCGCAAGGGCTTCATTGGTTAGAGTCGAATCGTCAACGCCGCGCCGGACGCTGCGCTCAAAACGTACGTAGCGTGACAGACACTGCGACTGGGCCTCGCGGCGCAAAGAATCAGCAATCTGGGATAAGATACCTGTCAAATCAGCCGAGAACTCTTTAGTCGTTGAACCTCTTCGAAGACGGTCCTCTAGTCTCGCACGAACGGCGCGCTCAAGAACCGATGGAACAAGGAGAAAGTTCTCTATCTCCTTACGGTCATGAATGTGTACGAAGTGGCATTGATCTTCTAAGTCCTTTGCGATCGAGTTAACTTCCCCGACACCTCGGTAGTCGCGATCAAAAATCGAGCCTCTAATAATCTTCGCGCCTAGAGTAGCCTCGATTCCGGCGGAGACATCTTTGACCTTCTGCGGCTGAAAGCCTTCCGCAGGAATGACCGCGAAGTTCGCGCGATTCGCAACGCGATGTTTTCCTAACCTTTCAGCGAACAGGGATATGATATGAAAGTCCTTGCCTTCGACGAACAACGCGCGCCGGGTTTTGGCAAGTTGCGTTAGCGTCGGATTGAGGTTCGATCCAAGCGCTCTAAAAACTGCTTGGAGTTGTCCGGGCTCTTTCAAACGACGTGCAGAACGAGCGCCGCGATGGACTACGATTATATCGCTGGGATCAGACTCAGAAACGAGCTCTGTCGAATGAGTCGCGATCAGGACATCAGGGCCGACATCTTTCAAGATACTGAGCAACTGACGCTGAAGATCGGAGTGCAAATAGATGTCGGGTTCGTCGATCGCCAAGAGTGCAGCGTCCTGTCCCTCCACGATGAACGTCAACATCTGGCACCAGACCTGGAAGCCGAACCCGGACCAGTAAAGCTCCCGCGGTATGCGTCCCTCTAGGCAGAACATATGCAGCCGCGGCCTGTCATTAGTTGCTTCGACAGTCGGTGGCTGGATGTCCATCCCTGGCCAAGTAGTTCGAAGGAGGCTTCGAAACTCCTCAAAGCGGTCAGGATAGTGGTGCCAGATGTTTCTAAAATTTCTGGACGCGCGGTGGCTAATTAGGGCGAGGCGGGCAGCCTCCTTTTGGTACAGCGGCTCGTTGTGCTCGACAGGACCAAGCACTGGAACGAACGAAACTTTGCAGTCAAATTGGGAGCGAAAGGCAGAGGTCGTTCGCACTGGTCGACCGGTGGTTTCTGGAAACATAAAGCATGCGTCGCGCTCGGGAAAATAAAGAAGCAAGTGGTTGCCGTTGGAAATCCGAAACTTCACTGTTGCGCCCTGGCTATCGTCATAGTCGGAGAAAATATTCTCCGAAGCCACGGGCAGGTCCGCCATGTTTACTTGGTACCCGAATTCGTCACCGACCGGCCCACGTAATATCTCGGGAATCCTTGACTGAGCCTTGCGCATCGCTTCGCTGAGTATGCGGAATGCCGTGATTACCGTCGATTTCCCCGCGTTGTTCGGACCAACAAGGACGTTAAATGGCGCTAACGACACCGAGTACTGCCTGAACGCCTTGAAGTTGCGGAACGTAACAGAAGTGAATCGTTCCAACGGACTGTCGCTCTCCTCAATGTCAAGGATACTCCATATGGAAGCGAATAAGTTTCAAATTGACCCACTACGGACCAGGATGCAACCTCCCCCCCTCGGAACGACCGCGCCACCGTTCGTGCCGCGGATTCCAGGCTGGGGATTCTTCGCGTCGCTCAGAATGACAGCGCGGGGTTCGCACCGGCATCAGGAACGCCGAAAAGAAGCACACCCTCTTCCATCTGCGTTCATCTGCGTCATCTGCGGATGAATCGTCCCCTCGAACGCGGATCAGCCTTTCCTCCGCCTTCGCGGCGCTCCCAGCTCGTTACGGAGCTTGCGGTTGAGGCTTCGGACTTTCTTCGCCACGGGGCTGTCCGGGTCGGCGGCCTGGGGGGAGCTCTTGAGGCGGTGGAAACCGGCCCGCAGGCCTCTTCTGCGGTTCGCTTCGTCCCTCTGCTCACGCTCGCGCTCGAATTCCATCGAATTACGCTCCGCCTTCAACATTCCTTTCACGAGCTGGTCCTGCCGGATCGACCGCTCGATCAGGTCGGCCTGTTCGTTCGGCGGAATCCGAGGGTCGCCGCGCAGCTTGCCGGAACGCAGACGCGCCGCCATCCGGCGTAGCTCGGAGTAGGTCACCCACGGCGGGATTCCCGGGACTTCGTCCTTCAGCCACCCATCATGGCGAAGGTACTCCTCGACACGTTTCCCTTCCTCGGTATTGAGAAACTCGAGTGCTCTTTCTCTCATGGCCTTCTCCGATGACGGGCGCCTTTGACGCGTTGTCGGTTATCGGTTGTCGCGTGGAAACGACCGGGCGCGCTTGCGCGCGCCCGGTCTCACTTCCTCACATCACAGTTTACGCTGCTCGCTGTCGGACGTTTCGCTACCCGCCAGTGCCGGCGTGACAGGCGCCGGTGACTGCGGTGTACCGGGTGCCGGAGACTGCGGCGTTCCGGGAGCCTGCGCCCCCTTCTTGCGGCGGTTGATGCTCTTCAACCGCTTGATCTCCAGCACGTGCGGCACGAGGATGGCGTTGGCCGGGTCGCGCGCCAACTGCACTCCGATGCTGAAGGCCTGCGCGGTCACCAGCGCCACGCGCTCACGGCGGATAAGGTTCGCCCCGGCGACGCCGTTCAGCATCCCCCGTAGCTCATCCTCCACCGCCGTCCAGCGGTTGGCCTCGTCGTACAACTGACGCACGTTGTCCGCCGGCTGCCCGACCGCCTGCGCGACGTTATCGAGCGCACCGATGACGTTGATCGACGCCTGCAGAATGGCGTTGGTCGTGCGCGCGTGGTTGCGCAGCGTTTTGCGCTGGTCGGGCGTCAGAGGCGACACTTCGCCGATCTGCCCTCGCATGACGCGCAACTGCTCGACCACCACCTCGGGGGCCAATGTTGGTGCCGGCTGCGGGATGTCCGCGGCGGCAGACGGTTTCTCCGGTTTCTGTTTGCTACTCATGTCGTGTTTCTCCTTCCATGGCGGTAAAGCCGGGGGAACGACGAGCACTTTGTGCACGAGTGCAGGCGGCCACCGGCTGGAGGAGACGGCAACGCGCCGCTCTTCCGGTTGATGTTTTCCCGAAGTGTGCGCACACTTCGAGAGCCCGCGGCAGGAGGAGCACCGCTCAACTCCCGCAAAGATGAGAACAGTCGCACTATCCAGCGCCGTCGTCCCATCCGTTGGCCGCCAGGAGCGTGGGGCTCTCACGAGCGCCTGCTCCAGTCTCGATCGGCTGGCAAGCCAGCTTAGCGAGGTTTGGAACAGTATCACAGATTTCAAGCAATGTCAAGTGTTTTTTTTGAACTCCCTTCGAATGGCAGTGCTGGCGCCTCGCCGACCGGCTCGGCGGAGCCTGCGGTGAGCGGCGCGAAGAGTCTCGCGGCTGAAGGGATACAAGCGAATGTGTGGTGTCTTGCCAGACCGGGGGCGAGACTCTTCGACTCCGCTCAGGACAGGCTCCGGGCCAGCAGGCGAGACGCCAGCGCTCCGGGGCAATCTGTTGGATTCGCAGCGCGACCGTCCAGCTCAAACAGAACTCCGACGGCTTGCACCAGCGAATGCCTCAACTCAGCGAGCAGGCGTCCGGCTTGCCGCGTGAACCCGATGACGCAACGCGTACGCCGGGTGACTTGGTGCGTACGCTGTATGACTCGGCGCGTACGCCGGGTGACTTGGTGCATACGCCGGGTGACTTGGCGCGTACTCTGGATGTCTTGGCGCGTACTCTCGATGACTTGGTGCGTACGCCGGGTGACTTGGCGCGTACGCCGGGTGACTTGGCGAGTACGCCGGATGACTCAGCGCGTACGCCGGGTGACTTGGTGCGTACGCCGGATGACTTGGTGCGTACGCCGGGTGACTAGGCGCCCGAGCCCGACGATTCACCGCCCAAGCTGGACGTTGCACCAGCCAAGCCGGACGGCGCACCGGCTAAGCCGGACGACGCACCGCCAAAGCCGAACGTCGCACCAGCCAAGCCGGACGTCGCACCGACCAAGCCGGACGATGCACCGGCCAAGCCGGACGTCGCACCGACCAAGCCGAACGTCGCACCAGCCAAGCCGGACGTCGCACCGACCAAGCCGGACGATGCACCGCCAAAGCCGGACGTCGCACCGACCAAGCCGGACGACTCACCGCCTGAGCCGGACGACTCACCGACCGAGCCGGATGAACGCACCATCAGCGCCGGAGGCGCACCGGAGATTAGAGAAGATGGAGTGACCCGTAGCTCAATGTACCTTTTCGTGGGTTGAACCTCGAGAGGAACAGAGCCACATACAAGGAGGAACGGGTCATGAAGATTATCTACTGGATTGGGATCGACGATCA
>Ga0247680_1000345_pt1 | contig 13669 bp, 8 predicted proteins | sample CNK21_metaG_FD_182803 | JGI IMG/M metagenome (GOLD analysis project Ga0247680, IMG submission 182803) | Soil microbial communities from Purdue University Martell Research Forest, Indiana, United States - CNK21 | ecosystem: Environmental > Terrestrial > Soil > Temperate forest > Bulk soil | place...
CGCGCGATCTCCACGAACTTGCGCGGGTTGCCGAAGCTCTCCAGGTAGAGAAGGATCACGTTCGTGCGCGGATCGTCGGCCCAGTACTGAATGAGATCGTTGCCGGAGACGTCGGCCTTGTTGCCGACGGAGATGAAGGTCGAGAAGCCGATGTGCAGCGAGCGCGCGTAGTCGAGAACGGCCAAGCCGAGGGCGCCGCTCTGGCTGGACATGGCCACGTTGCCGGTCGGCGGAAAGGCCGCGGCGAAGGTGGCATGCATGCGCACCTCGGGATCGGTATTGAGGACCCCCATGCAGTTGGGGCCGACCATGCGCATCCCGGCGGCGCGGACTTTCTCCAGCAGCCGACGCTCGATGGCGCGCCCCTCCTGGCCGATCTCACCGAAGCCGGCGCTGATGATCACCACCGCGCTGACATGCCTGGCGATGCAATCGTCGAGAACGGACTCCACGAACGCGGCCGGCACGGCGATGATGGCCAGCTCGATCTCGTCCTTGATGGCGGCCATGCTCGGAAAGGCAGGCACCGACTCGACGTCGGTGGCGTTCGGGTTCACCACGAACAGCGATCCCTGATAGCCGGTGGCGACCAGGTTCCGGACGATCTCGTTCCCGAGCTGGCCATGCCGGCGGCTGGCGCCGATGACGGCGATCGAGCGCGGCGCGAAGATGGCGCGCATCGAGGCAGCCGCCGCGGTCTGCGAGCGCTCCGCGGCGCGCTCTTCCGCCAGCGCTGTCGCCGCGATCGGAAACGACAGATGAATGGTTCCGGCATCCAGCTCGGTATCCGTGACGAAACCCATGTCCAGGAAGACCGCGAGCATCCGCTCGTTGTCCGGGAGCACGTCCGCCTCGAAGCGATGGATGCCGTGCGTCCGCGCCGCCGCGATGAGGACCTCCAGCAGTTTTGTACCGATGCCGCGGCCCTGTCCGGCGTCGGCGATGGCGAAGGCCACCTCGGCCACATCCGGCCGGCGCTTCGATGCGAAGTAATGCGCCACGGCCACGATGTCGCCCAGGTTCTCGCCGATCACACCGAATTCGCGGTCGTAGTCGACGTCGGCCGGCGAGTAGGTCAGGGCCCGCTCGGGCGTGCAGAGGTCGAAGAACCGCGCGTGCAACGTTTCCGGCGAGAGGCGCCCGTAAAACGCCAGCAGCCGCTCCCGATCATCGGGACGGATGGGACGAAGATGCAACGTGTGCCCCGTCCGGAGAACGACATCGGCTTCGAATTGCATGGGATACACGACTGCGGTCATGGCTGCCTCCGACTGGACAGTACGGTTGTACGCCGTTTCGGGTGGCGAGGGTAGTCACTCATGGCAAGTGACGGGTGTCACGGGAAGTATTTTTCACGCGGAGACGCGGAGACGCGGAGGGGAGAACTCATCACGTCTCTCTCTTCTTTCTCTCCGCGCCTCCGCGTCTCCGCGTGAGCCGTCTTTTCTGAACATGTTCATAAATCTGCTTGACGTCTGACTCTTTGCGGCCTACATTGAAGTTGAACACGTTCAATTCATGGACAAGGAGCCAACATGAAACCGGCAAAGATCGTCATCGCGGGCGGTTCTGGCTTTCTGGGATCGCTGCTTGCGCGCGAGTTTTACGGCAAGGGGATCGAGGTCGTCGTTCTCAGCCGGCATCCGGTTTTCTCGCCGTGGCGCACCGTCGCGTGGGACGGGCATTCGCTCGACACCTGGGCCGGCGAGATCGACGGAGCGGACGTCGTCGTGAACCTGGCCGGACGAAGCGTTCATTGCCGCTACACCGAGCGCAATCGAGAGGAGATCCTGCGATCGCGGCTCGATGCGACGCGCGCCATCCGCAAGGCCATCGCCATCGCTCAAAGGCCGCCCAGGGTGTGGCTGCAGATGAGCACGGCCACCATCTACGCGCACCGCACCGACGCCGCGAACGATGAGTTCACGGGCATCATCGGCGGCAGCGAGGAAGAGGCCCCGGAATCGTGGCGCTTCAGCATCGATGTGGCCACGCAGTGGGAAGCGGCCATCAACTCCGCCGCGGTGCCGCGCACGCGCCGGGTGATTCTGCGGACGGCCATGGTGATGGCACCGGGGCCCGGCAGCGCCTTCGCCACGCTACGGAACCTGGTCCGGGCCGGCCTGGGAGGCCGTGCCGCGAGCGGCAGACAGTACATGTCGTGGATTCATCATCGCGACTTCGTCCGCGCCATCGACTTCCTCATCGATCACGACGACATCGCCGGCATCGTCAACCTTGCCGCGCCCGAGCCGTTGCCCAACGCCGCGTTCATGCGCGCGATCCGTGAGGCGTGCGGCGTCCGCTTCGGCCTTCCGGCCGCGCCGTGGATGCTGGCCGCCGGCGCGTGGGCGCTGCGCAGCGAGACGGAGCTGATTCTGAAGAGCCGGCGGGTGGTTCCGGCGCGGCTTCTGGCGCGCGGATTCGAGTTCACCTTTCCGTCGTGGCCCGATGCCGCGCGCGATCTGTGCGGCACGCCGGCCGAGGCGGCCACGGGAATCGTGGCGACGACGCGAACGGCGGGAGGCGGAACATGGTGAAACGGCGAAGTACACTGATGCGGCTGTGAGCCGCCGCGAAATCACCACGCCGAAGGCAGAAGAGACCCGAGAGCGGATCGTCGACGCCGCCCTCACCCTCTTTCGCGACCAGGGCTTCGACGAAACCACGATGCGCGACATCGCCGCCGCGGCGGGAGTGGCCACCGGCGCCGCGTACTACTACTTTCGTTCGAAGGAAGAGCTGGTGATGGCCTTCTACGCCCGGACGGCGGAGGAAGCACGGACGCTTCTGCCGCCGGCCATCGAACGCTCGAAGGATCTGCGCAAGCGGCTGCGCGCGGTGATCGACATGAAGTTCGAACAGTTCGCCCAGCATCGCCGGCTGCTCATCGCCATCGTGCGCATCGGCATCGATCCGCTGCATCCGCTCTCGCCGTTCGGGCAGGAGACGCGGGCCATGCGCGAGGAGAGCATCGACACGTTCCGTACCGCCATCGTGGGATCGACTACGAAGATTCCGAAGGACATCCACGATGACCTGCCGACGCTGCTGTGGATGTACCAGATGGCGCTGATCCTCTTCTGGATGTTCGATCAGTCGAAGGGCCAGCGCCGGACCAGACTCCTTCTCGACGGTACGCTCGATCTCATGGTGCGCCTGATGCAGATCGCCTCGCTGCCGCTGATGGGACCGTTGCGGAAAAAGCTGGTCGGACTTCTGCGCGCAATCGAGGAATAGCGCCCGGAGCGCTGGCGTCCAACGGAGCGCTGGCGTCTCGCCGGCTGACTCGGCGGCGTCTCGCCGCTGATGGGTTGCGATGGAATGTCTGGTATGCCGCCAGACCGGGGGCGAGACGCCCCCGGGCCAGCCGGCGAGACGCCAGCGCTCCTTCTGACGGCGAGACGCCAGCGCTCCGGCTGGTGTGACACGTGTCACTCCTCCGAATGATCCCAGTCATCGCCGGAAGCGCTTTTCGCGCTTATCGTCCAACCAGTGAGGCAGACCATGCCGACATTCGAAGCCCATCCGGTCGTCATGTGGGAGCTCACCCGGGCCTGCGATCTCCATTGCCGCAACTGCACCATCGGCGCGACGGAGAGCCGTGGAACGAACGAGCTGACCACGTATGAGGCATACAAGACCATCGATCAGATCGCCAGCCTGAGTCCGCGGGAGTTGATCATGACCGGCGGCGATCCTCTGGAGCGCGGCGACGTCGATCAGATCGTCAACTACGCGCGGCGGCGTGGTCTCGATCCGGCGCTGGTCGTCAGTCCGACGTCGCATCTCACCGGCGATGCCATCGCCAACCTCGAGCGCAACGGCCTGACCCGCATCGTCATCGGCATCGACGGCTCCGTGCCGGAGATTCATGAGGCCGGCCATGGCGTCGCGGCCACGTTCGACGTGACGATGCGGACCGCCGCCTTCGCCAAAGAAGCAGGGCTGGCCATCGAGGTCAACACGCTGATCACGAAGCAGAACGCCGGCGACCTCGAGGCCATCGCGGATCTCCTCCGATCGATGACGATCGTTCGCTGGAATCTCTATTTCCTCGTGCCGCTGAAGAGCTCCCACGCCGCGGCGATCAGCGCGGAGGAAGCCGAGCGCCTTTTCGCGACGATCGACGAGATCAGGGGACGCGAGACGTTCCTGATCCGCGTGGTCGAAGCGCCGCAGTACCGGCGTTTTCGTCTGCAGCGCTCCCTCGATGTGCGGCTCGACAATGCCGCGAACGCCAACTGGTCGGATTTCAGCGGATACGAAGCGAACGATGCCGGCGGGTTGCAGAGCGTGATGGATTCCGCGCGCGAGGGCGCGCAGGGCTTCGTTTTCATTTCTCACGCCGGTGATGTGCGCGCCAGCGAGTTCCTTCCTTTCAGCGCCGGCAATCTTCGCTATCGCCCGCTCGGATCGATCTATCGCGGCAGCGACCTCTTCGTCGCTCTCCGCGATCCTCGGAATCTGCAAGGCAAATGCGGCCGCTGTGAGTTCCGCCAGATCTGCGGCGGCTCCCGAGCCCGCGCCTGGGCCACGGAGTGGAACGTCTTCGCCGACGATCCCCTCTGCAACTACGAGCCCGGCGCGCCTCTGCCACTGCCGGCATCGGCGATGTCTCGCGAGGCGTGATCAAAGGCAGAGGGCAGAAGGCAGAGGGAAGGCGCGGGTTAATTCTGCCTTCTGCCTTCTGCCTTCTGCCTTTTATTTCGCCTCCCCCTTCACCGCCGTCCACGCCGCCAGCGCGGTATCGGCAGCCGGTTTCAGCGTGGCCCAGCTTGCGCGCGCATCCGGCGTCGGCGCCCCGTCGGCGCCGTCGATGGCGCCGGCCAGTCTGGAGAGCGCCTGACCGAGGAAACGAAGTGACGACTCCGGCGGCGGAGGCGCGGTGAAGTCCTCGCCGGGAATCGTGCCCGAAACCTCGGTTGCCTTGCGGCGCAGCGCATCGGGGATGTCCGTGCGCTTCACGAATGCCGCCGCATCGGTGAGTGCGGCAGCGACCGTCGCGCGCGTTTGCTCGACTTCGCGGGCGAGTGCGAATTGCTCCATGTATGCGTTTGCCGGCAGGTTGACGCGAGGATCGGGAACCACCGTCAGCGGCTGTGTGAACTTCTGGCCGTTCACCGTCAGAACGACTTTGTAGTTGCCCGGCGGCGCCCAGATGCCATCAGAAAACGCGCCGCTGCCCGATCGGCGTCCCGCCAGTCCGGCCGGTGCCGGATAGTGCAGCGGCCAGACGAAGCGGTGCATCCCCGGAGCGGCGGAGACGGTCGAAGGCGTGGTGAACCATTCCGGCGCGGTACCCAGCCTCTTCAGGTCCATCGCGGACGGCACGTCGGCGCTGCTGTAGCGGCGTACGAGCGCGTCGCTCGCATCGAGAATCTCCACGGTGACCGGCTGCGCGGCGCTGCGAATCACGTAATCAATGTACGCACCGAACGGAGGATTCGGCGCCATCGGCTCATCCTTCGGCATCGGCGAGCCGGTGAAGCCGGCCGGCCGTTCGCGCACCGCCACCGCCGGCTTGAAAAGGAAGTCGCCCGCCGGCACATCCTGCCGCAGCGGCGTCACGTTGTCGATGGCCCAGAAGGCGCGCCCGTGAGTGGCGATGACGACATCGTCGCCATGGATGTCGATGTCGCGCACCGAGGTCGTCGGGAGATTGAGCTGGAGCGCCTGCCAGTGATCGCCGTCATCGAAGGAGACATACACCCCGCGCTCGGTTCCGGCGTACAGCATCCCGCGGCGCACCGGATCTTCGCGGACGACGTTGACCGTCTCTCCGATCCCCGACGCGGCGAGCTGCCACGACTTGCCGCCGTCGTGCGTGCGGTAGATATACGCCTTGAAATCGTCGAGACGATGGCGATCGATCGCCGCGTACGCCGTCTGGCCGTCGAAATGCGAGGCGTCGATGATGCCGACTTTCGACCACGGCGTGAGCGCCGCCGGAGTCACATTCTCCCAATGCCCTCCCTCGTCGTGGGTTCGCCAGATCTGGCCGTCATCGGTACCGGCCCAGATGTCGTGATCGATCATCCGCGACGGCGCGATGGCGTAGATGACGCCCTGCCGCGGTCCCGGCTGCGCTTTGTCCGCGGCGGTCACCGGGTCGAGGTTCGGCGGAACAGGTGGATTCTCCCGGGTCAGATCGGGACTGATCACCGTCCAGTGCTGCCCGCCGTCATCCGTGCGGAAGAGGCGCTGATTTGCGAAGTAGAGAACCCGAGGATCGCGCGGCGAAAAGACGAGCGGCAGCGTCCAGGTGCGGCGGTCGTTGCCGGGATAGGCGAGCGTCGGATCGATCGATTGCGTCTGGTGCGTGCGCGTATCGAGCCGTTCGACCCGGCTGCCATACAGAATGGCCGGATCCTTCGGATCGGGCGCGATGTTGTCGCTCTCGCCTCCGGCGGTGGTCTCGCGGAAGTCCATCAGCGTGATGCCGTCGATCGTGCTGGTGCGGCTCGGGATCCGCGCCGCGCCGGAGTCCTGCTGCGCGCCGTAGACCCAGTAGGGAAACTGGTTGTCGGTGATGACGTGGTAGAACTGGCCGGTCGGCTGGTTGAACCAACTGCTCCACGTGCGGCCGCCGTTGACCGAAACGACGGTCCCCTGATCGACGCCGAGAATGCGGTGCTCCGGGTGATCGGGATCGATCCAGAGCTGATGATAGTCGTCGCCTCCGGGTGCGCCTTTGACCGGCACAAAGTTCTTGCCGCCGTCGGTGGAACGGTAGACGTTGACGTTGATCGAGTAGACCGTATCGGCATCTTTCGGCTCGACGGTCACGCCGCCGAAGTACCAGCCGCGCGACCAGACGCGCGCGTCGTTGCTGGCGCGCGTCCAGTTCGCTCCGCCATCGTCACTCCGGTACATACCGCCTTCAGGGGCATCGACAACGGCGTAGACCCGCCGCGGGCTCGACGGCGCAACGGCGATTCCGATGTGGCCCGGTTTCGCCGGAAACCCGTGTCCGACGATCTCGGTCCAGTGATCGCCGCCATCCATCGATTTGAAAAGACCGCTGCCGGGACCGTTCGACGGCGGATAGACGCTCCACGGCGTGCGGCGCGTCTGCCACAGCGAGGCGTAGAGAACGTTCGGATTGCCCGGCTCAAAGGCGAGGTCGATCGCGCCGGTGTCATTGTCGTTGTTGCGCGAGAGCACGCGCTGCCACGTCGCTCCGCCATCCTTTGACCGGAACACCCCCCGTTCACTATTGGGCCCGTAGGGATGTCCGAGCGCCGCGACGTAGACGACGTCCGCGTTCGTCGGATGCACGATGATGCGCCCGATCTGCTGCGAGTCGGTCAGCCCGATGCGCGACCACGTTTTGCCGCCATCGACCGACTTGTACATCCCGTTGCCCTGGGCGATATCGGAGCGCATGTCCGCTTCGCCGCTGCCGACATACAACACGCGTGGATTCGACGGCGCCACGGCGATGGCACCGATCGAACCGACCGGCTGACCGTCGAAGATGGGCAGCCACGTCCGTCCGGCGTCCTTCGTCTCCCACACGCCGCCGTTGACGCTGCCGAAATAGAAATGCTCCGGCTCACCCGGCACTCCGGTCACCGCCAGGACGCGTCCCGCGCGGAACGGGCCGAGGAGTCGCCAGTGAAGATCCTGGAAGAGAGTCGGATCGACCGCGGCGTACGAGCTCGCGGCGATGAGTGAGAAGACAAAGCAGCGCAAGAGCAATCGCATGGGGGCGCATGATAACCGTGGTTGCGCGGTCTCGCGGTTGCGCGGTCTCGTGGTTGCCGAGTTGCAACAATTCTGTGGACACTGCCACCGAGCCCCCCACCCCGCGACCGCGCAACCGCGAGACCCCGCAACCCCGTGTATAAGGTCGCCATGAAACTGCGCTACGCCGCTGCCGTCCTCCTCATCCTCCTCCCGCTTGCCGCATTCGCCGGCGATCCACCAGCGACCAATCCATTCTTCGAAAAAAGCCCGCTGCCTTTCCAGGCGCCGCCGTTCGACCGCATCAAGGACGGCGATTTCCAGCCGGCCATCGAAGAAGGGATGAAGCAGGAGCTGGCCGAAGTGCAGGCCATCGCCAATAACCCCGAGGCTCCGACGTTCGCGAACACGATCGAAGCGATGGAGCGCTCGGGCGAGCTGCTGCGCCGCGTGCAGCGCGTCTTCGGCTTGCTGACGCAGGCGAATACGAATCCGACCCTGCAGAAAGCACAGGCAGCGCTGGCACCGATACAGGCCGCGCATCGCGACGCCATCAACCTCGATCCGAAACTCTTCGCGCGCATCAAGTCGCTCTACGACCGGCGCGACAAACTCGGCCTCGACGCCGAGTCGAAGTTCCTGGTGGAGCGCTATTACAAGAACTTCGTTCGCTCCGGCGCGCAGCTCAATGAGGCCGACAAGACCGCGCTACGGGCGTTGAATCAGGAACAGTCGAAGCTGACCAACCAGTTCCGCAATCGCGTTCTGGCCGATACGAATGCCTCGGCCATCGTCATCGATGACAAGTCGCTGCTCGACGGCCTGCCTGACTCCGACGTCGCCGCCGCCGCCGAGCGCGCCAAGGGGCGTGGACTTGAAGGAAAGTGGCTCCTCACGCTCCAGAACACCACGCAGCAGCCCGCGCAGACCTACCTGAAAAATCGCGACCTCCGCAAGCGCCTCTTCGAGGCGTCGATCGCACGCGGCAATCACGGCGGCGACAACGACACCAAGGCCATCATCACCCGCCTTGCCCAGCTCCGCGCCCAGCGCGCGAAGATCCTCGGGTTTTCCAGCTTCGCCTCCTACAACCTGGCCGATGAGATGTCCAAGACCCCGGAGAACGCCATCAAGCTGATGACCGACATGGTTCCCGCGGCAACCGCCAAGGCGCGCGCCGAGGCGGCCCGGATGCAGAAACTGATCGACGAACAGAAAGGCGGCTTCACCCTCGAGCCGTACGACTGGCAGTTCTACGCCGAGCAGGTGCGCAAGAACGAATACGACCTCGACGAGGGGCAGGTCCGGCCGTACTTCGAGATCAACAACGTCCTCCAGAACGGCGTCTTTTTCGCCGCCACGAGGCTCTACGGCATCACGTTCAAGGAGAGGCACGACATCCCCGTCTACCAGCCGGACGTCCGCGTCTTCGATGTGCTCGACGCGGACGGCAAACCGCTGGCGCTTTTCTATATCGACTGTTACTCACGGCCGAACAAGGCCGGCGGCGCATGGACGAGCAGCTTCGTCGGCCAGAGCAAGCTTCTCGGCACGAAGCCGGTGGTCGTGAATAACGAGAACTTCACGAAACCGGCAGCCGGCCAGCCGGCCCTCCTCACCTTCACGGAGGTGACGACGATGTTCCACGAATTCGGCCATGCGCTGCACGCCATGTTCTCGAACGTGAAATACCCGGCCTTCGGAGGTTCCGCGGTTCCGCGCGACTTCGTCGAGTTCCCGTCGCAGTTCAACGAGCATTGGGCGATGGAGCCGTCGGTCTTCGCGAATTACGCGAAGCACTACCAGACCGGCGCCCCGATGCCGAAAGTGCTGATCGAGAAGCTGAAGAAGGGAAGTACGTTCAACCAGGGTTTCGCAACGACGGAGTACCTGGGTGCGGCCCTCCTGGACATGGCCTGGCATTCGATCCCGGCCGATGCCCCGCTTCTCGACGCAAATGCTTTCGAGACCGAGTCGCTGAAACAGTTCAACGTCTACCTGGAGCAGGTCCCCCCGCGCTACCGCTCGACATACTTTTCCCACATCTGGGGCGGCGGCTACGCGGCCGGCTATTACGCCTACCTCTGGAGCGAAGTACTCGACGACGACGCCTACTACTGGTTCAAGGAAAACGGCGGCATGACCCGAGCGAACGGCGACAAGTTCCGCAAGATGATCCTGTCGCGAGGTGGCACCGAGGATCCCGCGGCGATGTATCGCGCCTTCCGCGGACGCGATCCGAAGGTGGAACCGTTGCTGGAGGAGAGAGGGCTGACGGGGAAGTGAAAATCATCGCGATCTCCGGCAGTCTGCGCGCGCGATCCTCGAACCTTGCTCTGCTGAGGGCTGCCGCCGCGATCGCACCCGCGGGGATGGAGGTCGCCATCTACGACGGCCTCGCATCCCTCCCCCACTTCAATCCCGACGATGATGAGGAAGGCGTCGCGCCACCCGCTCCCGTCGCGGCCCTGCGGGCACTGCTCGCGGACGCGGACGGCATCGTGATCTCGACGCCGGAGTACGCGCACGGCCTCCCCGGCTCGCTGAAGAACGCGCTCGACTGGCTCGTCTCCGACGGCGCGCTGGTCGATAAGCCGGTAGCGATCCTCAGCGCATCGCCGATCGGCGGACAGTTCGCACAAGCGTCGCTCGTCGAGATCCTGACGACGATGAACTGGCGGTGCTGGGGACGTGGACAGCTCCGACGAAGGTCCGTGACGAGAACGTGGGCGAGGAGGTGGTCGCGGTGATCCGTGAGGCGCTTACGGGCTTAGCGGACTAGTTACCTGTCTGGATATGTCTTCTTCGTCGGACCTTCGAAGCGTTACACGCTGACTGTCACGATGTCCTTGACAGAAGGGTGCACACGCCTACACTCGACCAACGAATGGACATCGATCCCGAGTTGCTGTCCGCGATGCGGTGGTACGTAATCAAGGTTGCGGCGGGTGGCGTTTCAGTTGTTGTTGCTCTCTTCGCGTGGCTGGGGCGAGTTTCAGCAAAGCGAATAGAAACCCATGAGGCGGCAAAACACTCTCGCGAACTCGAGAGTGTTAAAGCGGAACTCACACGGTCAGTACAACTCGAAGTCAAGAGACTAGAAACCGAGCTCTCAATTCTGAGAGACAAGACGCTTGGCGGCCACAATCTCAAGATTCAGATCTATCAAGATGTCATCGAACCGCTCAGCGCCTTCATGCTTCAAATTGAAAACGGAACCCTAACCAATCAAAGCCTAGGAGAGTTCAACCTGGAGCGTGCGAAGTCTTATGCGCGCCTAGCCATGTTCGCGCCGCAAGCGGTACTCGATGCCTATGATGCCCTGGTCGACTACCTCAACGATCATCTTGAAGGGCGTCATCCTTTCGATTGGCCGACGATTCGATTACTGATCCTCACTTTCTTGAATGCGGCGCGTGCTGACGTTGGAATCGGAGTCGGCCAAATCGGCTACGCTGGCAAACGGTGACCGCCCAGGTTGTCTTCGCATTGATCATCGCTGTTGATCGCGGGGCACCTCATCACGGGCGAGTGCGGAAGCGATCGTTCAGTTTTCCGCTTTTCTTCCCTGCCGCTCTCACACTTGAAGTCCTCGGGATCATCGCGGACCGTCAGCCTGGGAAAATCGGGATGACACCGCGCCCCTCTCTTGTTCCTCTGCCCATGAAAACGAGCAACCCGTCAATCTTCGCGGCAGTCATTGCGCTGGCCGCATTCGCCTTGCAGGCGCAACCGGCTGCCCCGCCGGAGCGCCAGAACCCGTTGTTCACGGCCAGCCCGCTCCCGTTCCAGGCGCCGCCGTTCAACGTCATCAAAGACACCGACTACCAGCCCGCCATCGAAGAAGGGATGAAGCGTCAGCTCGTGGAGATCGATGCCATCGCCAACGATCCCGCCCCGCCGACCTTCGCCAACACGATCGAAGCGATGGAGCGCTCCGGGGCGCTGCTGACCCGCGCCGCGAAGATTTTCTTCAACCTGACGCAGTCGAATACGAACGACGCCTTCCAGAAGATCGAGGCCGAGGAATCGCCGAAGCTGTCGGCGCACCAGGACTCGATCTACATGAACCCGAAGCTGTTCGCGCGGGTCAAAGCTCTCTATGACAAGCGCGCCGGCAGCGGGCTCGACGCCGAATCGCAATACCTGATCGAGCGCTACTACAAGAACTTCATCCGCGCCGGCGCGCAGCTCAACGATGCCGATCAGGCCACCCTGCGCGCGCTCAATCAGGAAGAGTCGACGCTGACCACGAAGTTTCGCGAGCACGTCCTCGCCGACACGGACGCATCGGCGATCGTAGTCGACACGAAAGCCGAGCTGGCGGGCCTTCCCGATTCCGACATCGCCGCCGCGGCCGACCGCGCCAAGGAGCGCAAGCTCGAAGGCAAGTACGTCCTGACGCTGCAGAACACCACGCAGCAGCCCGCCCTCACCTACCTGCAGAACCGCGCCGTGCGCGAGCGGCTGTTCAACGCCTCCGTCCAGCGCGGCAATCACGGCGGCCCGAATGACACCAAGGCCATCGTCACCCGCCTGGCCCAGCTCCGCGCCACGAAGGCAAAGCTCCTCGGATATCCGACCTATGCCGCCTACTCGCTCGACGATCAGATGGCCAAGACGCCGGAGATCGCCATCAAACTGATGAGCGATCTCGTTCCCGCATCGACAGCCAAGGCGCGCGCCGAGGCGGCCAAGATCCAGAAGGTGATCGACGCCGAAAAGGGCGGCTTCCAGCTCGGCCCGCAGGATTGGGAACTCTACGCCGAGAAGGTGCGCAAGGCGGAGTATGACCTCGATGAATCGCAGGTCCGTCCGTACTTCGAGCTGAACAACGTCCTGCAGAACGGCGTCTTCTACGCCGCCAACCAGCTCTACGGACTGACGTTCAAGGAGCGCCACGACATCCCGGTCTACCAGCCGGACGTCCGCGTCTTCGAGGTCTTCGACGCCGACGGCAAGTCGCTGGCTCTTTTTTACGGCGACTACTTCTCGCGCTCGAACAAGAGCGGCGGCGCCTGGATGGACAGTTTCGTCGACCAGTCAGGCCTCATCGGCACCAGGCCGGCCGTCTTCAACGTCCTCAACTTCACCAAGCCGGCGCCCGGCCAGCCGGCGCTGCTGACTTTCGACAACGTCACGGCGATCTTCCACGAGTTCGGACACGCGTTGCACGGCATGCTCTCAAACGTGAAGTACCCGACGCTGGCCGGCACCAACGTGCCGCGCGACTTCGTCGAGTTCCCGTCGCAGTTCAACGAGCACTGGGCGCTCGAGCCGAAAGTCTTCGCCAATTACGCGAAGCATTACCAGACCGGCAAGCCGATGCCGCAGGCGCTGGTCGACCGCATCAAGAAGTCGCGCACGTTCAACCAGGGTTACGCCACCGTCGAGTACCTCGCCGCCGCGCTGCTGGACATGGCCTGGCACACGCAGGCGCCCGGCGCGGAACAGGTGGACGCAAACGTCTTCGAGCCGGCCGCGCTCAAACGATTCAAGATCGACATGACGGAAGTGCCTCCGCGCTATCACACGACGTACTTCTCGCACATCTGGGGCGGCGGCTACTCGGCCGGCTACTACGCGTATCTCTGGTCGGAGCTGATCGACGACGATGCGTACTACTGGTTCAAGGAGCACGGCGGAATGACGCGAGCCAACGGCCAGCGCTTCCGCGACATGATCCTCTCGCGCGGCGGCACGCAGGACGAGGCAGCGATGTACCGCGCCTTCCGCGGCCGCGACCCGATCGTCGAGCCGCTGCTGATCGAGCGGGGACTGAAGGAAGAGCCGGCAGCGAAATAAGCACGTTTTCACGCGGAGGCGCGGAGACGCGGAGGGTTGACCTTCGCGTCTTCGCGTCTTCGCGTGATTAAATCCGCGCCATGCGCAGAATCGTTACCGCACTCCTCGCCTTCGCCCTCACCACCGCCCTGCACGCGCAGGAGTTGCCCGCCGAGATGCGGGCGAGCATCGACAA
>Ga0247680_1000346_pt1 | contig 13654 bp, 15 predicted proteins | sample CNK21_metaG_FD_182803 | JGI IMG/M metagenome (GOLD analysis project Ga0247680, IMG submission 182803) | Soil microbial communities from Purdue University Martell Research Forest, Indiana, United States - CNK21 | ecosystem: Environmental > Terrestrial > Soil > Temperate forest > Bulk soil...
GTAGCGCCAGCCGCAGCGCCAACCCCGATCCCAATCGCCTTACCGGAGCCGTATCCGCCTGATGGCGCTACGTATCCGGGCCCCCCGCCGGTGCCACCTGTTCCACCCGATCCTCCTGTTCCACCCCCTCCGCCATACTGGGCGGATGCAGCGGCGCACAGGGCCAGGCAAACTGTCAAAAGTCCAGCAAATCGTCCTATCCAACGTGAAAGCATGGTATTCCCCTCTCCTCTGATTCAGCTAAGTTCGAAATCGCAAAAAATAAATCTCTTACAATAAAGGTGACCGGGATCTCCTCAGTTCTATTCCACGAGTCACTAAATTCTTTTCGCCGCGTTCAAGCATTCGTCACCCTCGCGGAATGCCTCCTCTTATGGCTCGACAATAATCTGACCCTTCATGCCCTTGTGGCCCAGACCACAGGTATGGCAGCACTTGAACGAATACGTCCCCGGAGTTTGGGCAACGAACTCAATCATGGTCGTTTCGCCCTTCTTGAGCTGCCAGCATTCCTGTTCCGATGTGAAAACGAGTCCGGCTTTGTCGTTGGATGAGGCGCCGTCAGGAACACTGCTAATCTTGAAACCATGATCGTGGTCGATCGCGGTGATCTTGAGTTGAACCTTGGTTCCAGCCTTGACGTGAATTGGCGAATTCGAGTATTCGTACTTCTTCGCCGCAATTTCTATAACGCGGACATCCGGACTGTTGGCACCAATGAACTCAGGCAGAGAGAGAGATAGTCCGAGTGCCAGCAGAGCCGCTGAAACGATAAACAATGGGGAATGCTTCGCAAATGTTTTCATTGATCCTCTATGCCGCGCGAAAGATTTAGCATCGATTTTTGGGCAGCAAATTTTATTTCCGGAACTCAACGCACAACGATTCCTCTTCGAAACTGCAGTTGCAAAAACTGGACCGGGATGGCCAAGCTGATTACGGGAGGCATCGGCCCCCCCAGAACAAGGCCGAATCGTTCGCAATCTGGCCAGTCCATCCCAGTTAGTTGGCACCTACTCCATCTGGCGCGGGTTAGAGCGCTCAGATGGCATTCGCGGTTGTGCTTCGCTTCTTCAGATTTTGCGGCGGGCTTCGTCCGCTTCTTCAGCCAGCCGCATCAGCACATCCACGATCCCGGTGTTCCTGTTTGTCGACGGGTCGAGAAAAAGCCCATCTTCAACAAAACTGACGACGGAGGCCACTGCGCCTCCCTGCTGTGTGGATGTCGGGCGAATGATGGAGACCGGGCCCAGCTTTTTGTCGAGAAAGAGGGTCGGTTCGGGCATGATCAGGTTGGTCTGGAACAGATCCGCAATGTTATTGCCGGTAGCCCCATTATTGGGGTCGACGCCGGCATTGAGGTCCGGAAACGTGAGGTTGCCGTCGGTGATGTTGGTCGCGTTGCCGGCCTTGTCCTGCCAGGTCTGGAAGTGCATGATCTCGCTTCCGCCGATGCTGAGCAGAATCCGCAGAACTTCCAGATTGGTTACCTTCTGCGCCAGCGCGGGGTAAAGGCTGCTTCCGCCCTGCTCGATGAACGCGAAGTGGAATCCCGCTGTGTTCGCAATCGCCTGCAGATGGTTGGAGATGTTGCCGTTTGCATCTACGCCCAGGTCGCCATCGCTAACGGGAATGGCGGGATGCTGTCCCTTGGCGAGGTCTGGAACTGCGTTCTCGAAAGTTCCGCCAAAGTCCGGGTTCGCGGTTTCGCTGCGATAGCGTGTCCACCAACTGGTGTCGATCGTCAGTTGCTTCAGGTTGGTGAGGCGCCCTTTTTGGGGGACTCCAGTGACTTGACTCGGGGCCAGAATCGCAAAGTGGCTCAGGTCGATCTGCCTCGCGCCTTTCGACTCCAGATAGTTGTTGAGAAACCTGTGATGACTGATCTCATCGTCAGTGTTGTCGCTGATGTATTGCGGCATATCGCCGTCGAGTACCAAAAGCCCCGTGATGTAGTCTGGGGCGAGCCCGCCGGTAAACGGCAAATCGATCGGAGAGAGACCCTGATTGGTTGCCCCGCCGAGTTCGGCGTACTGAATCCACAGGTCGGCCTCGACCTGCTCCAGGGCGCTCAGGAAGGTGAGGATTGCGATGTCGCCTTTTGTGATTGGCGCGCGATCCTCCTCTCCGCTAAAAGCCGCCGAGACGCCTGGCAATAGAGAGGCACCCATTGTCGCGGCCCCCGTTGCCACCATTCCGTTTGTCAGGAATTTGCGCCGGTTTGTTCCACGCTGCATACTATTTTCTGACTTCTTCATCGCTTCTCCCTTTAAACAAAAGTTTTGAATTGAATTGTTCGCGTCAGGCATTTTGCTGAACCACGACGAACTCGTTTGCGCGCCAAAGTCCCGTGTTCTAGCGAAGTCAAAATTCTGAAAGCCGGCGGAAATTCTTAGTGGCAAAGTACATGACCATCAGTAGGTAGCCTCGCTCCGCCGCAATCTAGGACACCCTCCTTTCCGTATCTGTTTCGTATGAGCTTATGAGCGCGGAGTGAAGGCGAATAAGGAACAAACCCATGGCGTCCGATTACCTGCCGTCGGATTCGTCTTTCGGCTGCCCGGGAGCCAAAAAGTTATCGACGACAAAGTCAGCTACCTCGCGGCCCAGGCGTTGGCCAGTAGTCAGGTCAGTTCGGAAATGTTGTCCTCCGAAGATGCGGCTTAACGTCGCCTCTTCGGCGGCAGCGGAGATGCTTGTGAATGAACGTTGGACTCCCGGGAGAACCTCAGACGTAACGTTGAACTCTGCATGGTCCCTCTCGAAGAAGGAGATCAGCACCTCTGCCGCGGAAGCACTAATCACTGCATGAGCTCCCGGATAGGATGGGTCGGGAGCAGTTTTGCCGACCTCCGGGAGCCAATTCGGATCAGCCACCGTTTCAGGATTGATTCCGGGATCGGCGGCCCGAATGGCGGTCACTGGACGCCAGAAATTGTAGGTGTATTTGGCGTCATAAAAGGCAATCACGTCATCGGCAAAACTTAGGTTAAGAAGGGCGAACAAACGGGCATTTTGCGTCGTCGACAAGCCGCGTGCCTGCGACAGCGTTTGCGCGATCTCGTTCCAATAGTTCTGAATTGCGCCGTTCCAGAAGCGCCCGGTCAACGCCTCATCGGCCGTCACGGTCGTGCTGTTGGCGATTCCAAGGGATTTGATCTGATTGAAGGCGTCGCCATAGGCATCGCTCGCCAGAGCAGGCGGAGGGCCGGGACGAAACTGATTGGCACGTTCCAGCGCGAAGGGCGTTACATGCGACCAATGCGTGAATTGCGGTTGGGGCGGAAAATTCGGAGGTGTCGACTGGTAATCGCCCGGAGCGGTCCCGAAAACATAGGGAATCGGCGGAGCGTTCGAGCCATCGTTGCTTCGCGCAGCCAAAGTACTATCCGCCACACTTTGTCCTATGAGGACGCCTTCCGTCTTGCCCTTGCCATCCGGAATTTGCGCCAGTGATTGTTGCAGTTGAGCGTCGAGCGTAGTCTTGAATGCCGGATACAGCGCGACAAGAACTTCGTGCGCCGCGGCCGCGGCCGCTGCTTCCTGGGAAGCATCCCGCGGCACGCTGGAAAGGCGCACAAGATATGGCCGGTGTTTCCGGTCGATCGCATTCACTGCGTCATAAATCGCCGCGTGCATGATCGCAAAGCTGCGGGTCGGGTGGACCGTGGGTGATTGCGCTCCGGGCGTCCGGACGATCACCAGAAGCGCTCTATTCCACTGAACAACTGGGTTCACTTGCTGAGCGGAGGAGTCTTGCACACCCTGACGTGTGGTTTTTGCCGAGACGTTGCACGAGGCGCCCGTCTGTAGCAAAACGGCGCAGCCCCAGAATGCCAATTTCAGATAACGGTTCAACATGAAGGACTTTCTCCCATGGCGTTTGCGTAGGTGAATGTTTGGAGACCGTGACGAATGCCAAGTCGCGGCCTCTCACCAGTACGTAACCGCAAAGCGGAAGAAAATATTCCCTGAATACGCAGATTCAGCTAATAAATCCGGTTTTTTAATTGTTAGTTCCCAATTCCTGGGAATCGCCGGCCGAGGCACTGAGACAGGGCGTTGACGTTGGCGGGGACAGCGCAGAAGCAGTCCTCTAGGATAATGGGCTTAAAGGACTTGCCCTGTACCGCACAAGTTCCGATCGGCCGCTTCTTCTCTTCGTCAATCTCGAACTCAGCTCTCATCCGCGCAGAGTGTCTTTTGGGCGGCCACGCGCCTTTCGCGATACTTTTCCCGCTGGATTTCATGCAGCAAATCGCGCAGCCGCTTTCGGGCCTTGTGCAATTGCGACTTTGAGACGCCTACCGAGCGTCCCAGCATCTCCGCGATCTCGCGATGTTGGTATCCCTGGATATCGTGCAAGACAAATATTGCGCGAGAGCCCGCTGGCAACTGCGCGACGCAGCGCCCGAGATTGATTCGATCAATCACCCCCTCCAGTAACAAGTCAGAAGCGGCGACCTCGACGCTCGACGGGGTGGCTTCACCATCCGAAGGAGGACCGGTTTCCATCGAGACTATAGGTAACGACTTCTTGCGCAGGTGCATCAGCACCGTGTTGACCACCAATCTGTGCAGCCATGTGGAGAATGCTGATTCCCCACGAAACGTGTGTATTTTGCGGAACACCAGCAGGAAGGCTTCTTGTGTCAGATCTTCCGCTTCGGTCGTTTCTCCGACCATGCGAAGGCATACCGCATACACTCGCTTGCAATGCGTCCGGTAGAGATATTCAAACGCGGCCTGATCACCCTCGCACGCTCGTTGGATCATCTCCGCTTGACTCTCTCTATCGCTTGCCGGGGATGTGACTTGCAGCACAGTCTTGTTAGAGTTGCATTCTGTGCCAGGCCACGTTCCCCGAACGAGGCTGGGCCGCCTCCTGGCGGTGAACTTTGCCAGCGGTCCAGCTACTATCTCTGTGCATTTGGCGTTTGCAGTGACTGGCATGATTTCTATCCTCTACATTCGGTGCAGTTTTGAATTAAAAGGTATTTGATGGTCTCGATGTATAAGACCACGTATGCCCTTCAATAATTCCCCAAACGGCTCGAATGATTTCTTGATCGTGCGTCTTCAGCGCGCAGAATCGTCCGAATGCGATCTTGAACGGGAGGTGCCTAATTGTGTGCGCGGCCCATCTATACGGAAGAATGAATCAACCGTTGGAGTTGCTCGAGGTCGGCAAGAGCTGCGTCGGAGACGGCGCAGAATTCCAGTTTGTCCTTACGCCAATCCACCCATTGGAAGCCTTGCCGGGACCCTGTATGCGGTGAGCTGTCCGGTTCTCGGGTGGGCCAGACGAATACGTTGATTGGACGGCCGTTATGCTCATAGACGAGCGCCGCGACCATGCGGCCTTCAACAACATCCAGGCGCCCGCCGTTCAGCGCGAAACCAGCCCTCGCGAAATCACGGACCGGAAGAGCAAACTTGAGCTTGGCATCAAACCATCCTTTGACGACACGTTCATCGTTGGAAGCGATTTCGGTCATGTGACCCGGCTGCAGTGAGCGTAAATGCGCGTCGACAATTTCGCCTGCAAGTTCGGCCTGGTAATCGTCGCTGCGAAGTTCGGGACCCACTCTCCACAATAGGAAGGCCATGAAAAGCAACGCCACCGCGGCAGTCAACCATTGCCAAAGGAGAGGCTGCGAGGCAGGACGGGTTGGCGCGATAGGGTGAAGGTGTGTGTTGATTGTCCTCCTCAGCGAGGCGGGGGCAGGCTCATAGATCTGAGTGAGCTGCAATCTTCCGCTCAACCAATCCAGGTCCACGAGTTCAGTCGCGCAGTGGTCGCAGTGTCCCAGGTGGCGCTCGAATTCGGCAGCCCTTCGATCGCTTAGTTCACCGTCAAAATAGCCCTGGAGCAAAGAGTCAGCAAAGTCACACTTCACGGATAGCCCCTTTCCGAGTGGGATTTGCCAGTGCGGAATGCAACTGGCGGCGGGCACGCGAGAGTGAAGACATGACGGTGCCAATAGGAAGCGACGTGATCGCAGCAATCTCTTTATAGGAACAACCTTCGAGCTCCCTAAGGACAAGGACTTCCCGAAAACGCGGCGGCAACGTCTCAAGCGCAAGGATAAGACGCTCCCGATCGTCACCTGCAATGGCCAGGTTCTCAGGCGTGGCGCAATCCTGCACGTGTATCTCTTCGTTGAATTCTGTACTTAGTTCCATAGGTCGGTTCTTCTCCAGCCAGGTGTAGCAAGTGTTGCGTACGATCTGCAGCAGCCAGGCACGCGCGTCTCCTCCATGAAAGCCGCGGAAGAAACGGCACGCCCGGAGTATTGCTTCTTGAGTGACGTCCTCGGCATCAGCGCGCCCGCGCAACAGCCAACGCGCGAGGTTGAAAGCGGCGTCGACATAGGGCAGCACCAGTTGCTCAAAGCGCTCCCGGTCCTCGAGCCCCAACTCACTCACAATTCACCCCTGAACACAACGACCTCATTAGTAGGAACTGCTCCCGACCCGATTTTATTCTCTCTCGCTGCTAGCCCGGGAAGAGCGGTCGCACTTCCCGCCTGTCCGCCGGATTGGAATAAATCGGCTGGTGAGTCGGTCTTGGATAGACGAGGCACATGAAATGCGCGTGAAGAGTCAGAAAGACCGGCGGACGCGGCGCATCAGGAGAAAAGGTTGTCCGTGAAGAAAAACGATCTACTTATGCTGAGGAGAATCCTTGCACCCGTTTGACATTAAATCGGTAATTTTCGCGAAACACGCGCAACACGTCGTGCTGATTCATTTCCCGATCGCGCTGTTCATCATTGGCGTGCTCTTCGATTTTCTTGCGTATCGGACCAGGCGGCGTGTGCTGGCTGCAGCAGCCTATTGCAATTTGTTCGCCGCGGCGCTCGCAACCATCCCTGTATTGATCACGGGGATTCTCGCCTGGCAATGGGACCTCGAAGGGCAGCGGCTCAAAGGCATCCTTCTGGTCCATTTTGTGTTCGGTGTCGTCTCAAGCGTGCTGATCTGGATCGTGTGGCTGATTCACCTGAGAGCGAAGCGCAAGCAAGGAGCAGTTCTGCCCGGATACCGTCTGCCGATCGAAGCCGTGGCAGTGGCAATTCTGACAGTGACTGGCCACTTGGGTGGATTTCTCAGTGGAGTGAATGGACCAGGATAGACGTTTCCGAAATGGCTGGACCAAGGGATTTTCTGACGGCATTAGTTGAGGCCGCAGAGAGACCTGCAAAACAGAAACTTGGGCGGCCCTCGCAAAGAAACAGGCGGGAGCGGCCCACAGGAAGAAAAGGAGAACAAAAATGAAAATCAAAGTCGTGTTGGCGCTGGCAGCGCTCTCCTACGCGCCGCTTGCGGTGGCAGGGGACAAGGATGTGTATCCCACGGAAAGGGTGGCGGAGTTTATCGTCGAGAAGCTGGACGTCACTTCGCTGCCAGCTGCGCTTCGGCCGAAAAAGGAAAAAGGAAAGAAAACTTTTGCGGATTACGGATTCTCGGCGCAGGGGATGGATGAAAGGGAAATTATCATCCAAGCGGTGGGCGGCATAAGGAAGTTGTCGATCAAGGTGCTCGACCAGAGGTCCTCCGGAATCTATGTATGCATTACCGAACCGGGACAAATTGCCGGTCAGGCGAAGATGCAAAGTGTAGTCCTGCTGAAGAGGAATGATTCCAATGCGCTGTTAAAGGGGCGCGAGTCCTGGAGAGAATTTACTTCCTGCCCAGTGGTTGGCGCGGCCGAGAACCCGGAAGAAAGCGCGGGAGGGGACTGAGCGGTCGTCTAGTGCCGCATTGGATGGATCGAACATCCGCATTGGTCCGTTTAGCAAATGTTCCGCCGTTCGGGGTCGGAATAAAGAGAAAGGAATCTGGTTTACCTGAGTGGAAATGCCGCCGATGCCCCAATCGGGCTATTGCAAAGATCAAGCGAAGGAGGAATTGTGGCTGACTATCAGATGACTCTAGTGGATCGCCAAAGAATCGCCAGAGGTACGATGACGTTTTGGTTTGACACGAATGGGAGTGATTATGACTTCCGAGCCGGCCAACACGCCGACTTTGTCTTCTTGCACCCATCCGTTGGAGACGAAAGCGACAACTCGCGTACCTTTTCTCTCGCAAACTCTCCTAATGACAAAGGCCTGGTCATGATCGCGATGCGCATGCGGGAGACTGGTTTTAAGACGGCTTTGATGTCCGCAGCACTTGGGACCAAATTTAGAGTCAGCCGTCCGAGAGGATCGTTTACCTTGCATAAGGACTTCGCCCGGCCGGCGATATTTCTTGCGGGTGGCATCGGCATTACGCCGGTCCGCAGCATTCTGGACTGGGCCGCACAGGAGCGGATGCCCCACAACTTATATTTGTTCTATTCGAACCGAGAGGCGGTGGATGCGGCGTTTCTGGAAGAATTGGAAGCTTTAACCATGCAAAATCCCCGCTTCACCCTCATCCCGACAATCACCCGGCTGACGTACTCGGCTTGGCGCTATGAAGTAGGTCGCATCAATCGGCAACTGCTCTCGCGTTACTTAACTGGGCTCAACAGACCGGTCTTCTATGTAGCGGGGCCGTCAGGAATGGTCACCTCGATGACAAACCTGCTCCGTTCCTTGGACGTCAGCGATGACGATGTGCGGACGGAAGAATTTGGAGACTACACGGCAACCGACGATCCTGTTCAGAGGAATCAGCTTTCCAAAAGCTAGGACACCTGTCACCGGCGCAACGCCTTTGATCAAGACCGTTGTAGCCCCATGATGCGCTCAAACGCAGGATTATTACTCTGAGCTGCGGTTCATTTGGCGGCGCCAATCTGAGCAAGCTGCCATCTCCAATAGAGCCGCACAAATAGGAGGAATGGAGATTGCAGGTATGAAACCAAAGTGGAGAACTGGCAGTGCCACAGCGGGGCTTTCGATATTAGTTTGCTCATGATTTCCAGCTATGCTCATTCCTCACGGACTTTCTTACCGTGCACGTTTGTTTCAGGCCGGCAAAACCAGGCAAGGGTCCCCCAAGTTTGAAACGAATGTTGAACACAAGCCGCGCGGTCAGCAGCGGGGATGGAACTTTTGCGGAAAGCCAACTCGATGGCGCGCTCAATCGTCTTTCCACTCCGCAGCGCGCGAAGGAGCGTAAATTCTTCCGGCTCGATGCGGCGGAAATACACAGAGAAGTCCAGCCGATGAACCGCCAGAAAGATTTGGGCGGGTTCCAGCTTCGCCACGGCGCGGACCCTACTGTGTTTTCTGCGTTCCTGAACGGCGTTGCTCTCTCTATCGGGCGTGTCATCTCCGTGTTTCACTTCCAAGAGCAGGTCGTCGACCGGATAATGCAACTCAAGGAGCTGCACGTACGGTTGAATGCCCAGCTGGACCTTGGCTGCGTCGACCTCGCGGAGATCCTCGGCGCGAAGCACGGGCTTTGCCTGTCCGTCGAAGGCTTCGATGTCCGCCCATTCGAGACGCACCATGTCGAGCGCAAGCACACGCCGGTCTCGCAACCAGAGGGGATTTTGGCGCAACCAGGTTTCCAGTTGCGCGCCCAGATTTCTCAACGTAAATGAGCGCGACGGACATTCCGTAAGGTAAGCCTTGCACATGGCTTCGAATCGCCGCCCGCCGAGAACGGCCCGCAAACCGGGAAAATCTTCGGCCAAGCTTCCAAGAACGCGAAACCAGTATTGCCGGTTGTAAATCTCGAGGCGTTCGAAAGAAGTCAGCCGGTCATTCGGCTTGATGTACCGGGCGGCATAAGCGCTCATGCGTCCGCCGCCCGGTGCCTTGCGCTGCATGCGCTCCGATGAGCTGAGAGGCTGCATCACAGCGCGTGCGACAGCCCTCTGAAGAGCATGGAGCTTCATACCGCCACCGCCAGCGTTTTACTCTCGAGGAAGCGGTTGGCTTTCGATGCTTCCTTGTGAACTTCCTGAAAGGAAGGGATGCTATCGTCCCATTCGAGAAGCGTCGCGGTGTGCCCGGCACGCTGGATGGCTCTGTCGTAGAGTTTCCAGACGGGGTCGATCACCGGATGGTCGTGCGTGTCCAAAATGTACTTCTGGAATTTTGAGTGGCCGGCGATATGAATTTGGGCCACACGACCCGCGGGGACGCTGTTGATGTACATTAACGGATCGAAATTATGGTTTCGGGATGAGACGTAGATGTTGTTTACGTCCAGGAGAATTCCGCAGTCGGCGCGTTCCACCACTTCGTTCAGAAACTCCCATTCGGTCATCTCGGACACATGATATTCGGCATAGCTGCTGACGTTTTCGACCGCTATTGGGACTTCGAGAAAATCCCGGACCTCTCGAATCTTCTGTGCCGTGAGCTCGGCCGCTTCAAATGTGTAGGGCATGGGAAGGAGATCATGGGTGTAGCGTCCATCCACGCTGCCCCAGCAGAGGTGGTCGGAAAGCCATGGAGTATTCGTGCGCTTCACCAACTGCTTTAAACGGCGGAGATGCTCGCGGTTGGGTTTTTCAGTGGATCCGAAATACATGGAGACGCCATGCTGTACGACTTTGTATTGTTCGAGGATCTGATCCAGGATGTGTAGCGGCCGTCCGCCATCAATCATGAAATTCTCAGAGATAATCTCAAACCAATCGACCACGGGTTTGCGAGAGAGAATGTGGTCGTAGTGGGGAGCACGCAGACCAATTCCTATCCCGTAATCTGTAAACCCATTAAAGCGATTGCCCGGCATGTCATTCCTTTCTCGAAGAATCGAGGGCCAGGAGACTTCTCCCAACCCTCGTATCGGTTCGTGGCTGGTTCCGGTCTACTCCGCGGGTGGCTTGGAGCCATCGGTCGCGCAGCCGCCTTTGCCCTTGCAAGAGTTTTTGCCTTTGCAACCGTTGTCACCGGTCTTGCATCCACCCTTGCCCTTGCAGGAGTTTTGGCCTTTGCAAGCGTGCTTTTCCTTGATCTGCTTGTCGTCCTTCTTGTCTTGGTCCTGGCCCAATGCGCTGAAAGAGGTCTTCGGCGAAGGGATCAGCGTTGAGGCTTTGGTTGCGGGAGCGGTCCCAGCGAACAATCCCGCGAACGCCGCCCCAGCCAGCAGAGCCTTAGTCGTCTTGGTCATATTGAGTAGTCTCCTGTCAATTAGAATGAAGGGCCAAACACCATCCGGACGTTCAGTCCGCCTCGCGAATCGCCAAACTTGCCGCCGGGTTTGAACAACATTGCTTTTGTTGCGATTTCGAGGTGGACTTGAAAACCCTGACAAAGATGTCCGGTCCGTTGAATGAGAGTCTTGGGATGCCTAAAGGTTTCAGCTTCTGTAACTCGGAGAACCGCTCGGCTTGGCCGCTAACCTGCCAGACGCGCTTCTGCTGCGGTACAGATCGATGCGCCCAAGAGGACGAGATCCTTGATGAGGAATTGGCCCGCATCCCCCAACAATGGGAATCCGTGTGAGAACTGGAACGCTCCCGGAGTCGAGAAGAGAAAACTCACCGTGAGCACGAAGGTGATGATGGCACCAATGCTTCCGAGGAAAGAGAGTCTCGCAGAAAACGGCCGAAGCGCCATAAGAAGGGCCACAACAATCTCGATCGATCCGATTAGATTGGAAACACCCTGAAGGCTGAAAATCCGATAGAGCCAGGACATAAGCGGACTGTTCGCCACCAAGGGCTGGATGCCTTGCGCCTCGCCGACTGTGAATTTAAGAATCCCAATCAGCAACAGAGTGATTGCAAGTCCGTAGCGCGAGACATTGATTCCGAGTCTCTCCAAGGAGGTCCTGGTCTCTATCTGTGGCAACGCATTCAATCGCATTTCTTCAATAGGTAAGTATTGGTTATCAGTATCCATTGCTTTTATGACCCACTTTCTTAGGTGGTTCGGGTAAGACTATCTGCCGGGAAAATCCATCGAAATCACGCCCGCTAAGCAGGCTAACTAAGGCTTCCGGCTCCGACGAAGTGTCGGAACCGGAAGCTAGATGGAACTACGATGAGGTTATGTGGTCAGTCCAACCGCTGAGCGATCGGGCAGTTGATGGAGAAGCCGGAACTCCCAAATGGTACCCCACCCGGGCCGGTGATCAGGCCGTCTTGCACGAAGGTAAGAATTTGGAACTCTTCCCGCACCTGACCACGGAAACCGTTCTCGACTGCATCTTTGGTCCATTCAAACAACTGAGCGTCCCAAGCCGGGCTGTAATCCAGAGCGATCGTTGGAATTCCACCGAGGACGTTGTTGGGGCGATGGCCATCAGCAAGATCCGCCGACAAGCCTTGCCGCAATGGATTGTTGCACCCGCCTGATTCGGGGCCGTTCGTGCCGATGAAGATTCGCTCGACGGGGCTAGAGAAGCTGTCATCGGTGCCCAGATGAAGCTGCGCCATCAGAGGGGCGAAGGTGTTGTGTTCGATGGCCGCGCCGAGCGGAATGCTCGTGTCCATCGAGATGTACCAAACGGGCCGGCCAAAGCTGAACCCATTGATAAGATTTATGGTCACCGTCTGATTGATCGGATCGATGGCCACGACTTCGTCGTGCACCTTGGTATAGTCCACATTCCCATCGGGGAAGTTGATTTGGCTTGCATCAACGTTGAAAGCCACGATTGGCGCGTTGTAAATCACGCCGCCGGCGTTTGTAACTTGCACAAACGGACTGTAGTCCGCATCACCCACCGCTCCGGGTTGAGCCGAGACCGGAGGAAACTCGGCTCCTGCTGGCCCGGGAACGATACTGCGGACTGGTGAGAAATCCACGGTGCCTTTATCAAACACGAGCGTCCCATCCGCCGCAAGGGTTGCCGTCCTTGCCGCGTTAGAGGCGAAGGTAAGTTTCGCGGAGAAGTTCAGGCCCAATTCGGCGGCCACGTTTGGATCGTCGACGTCCGTCAGAATGTACCAGACGTTCTTCTTGCTGCCCTTCATGTGGCCTAAATAAAGCGGCAAAGTAATGGTCCCGCGCGTTGCGTCAACAGTCCCGGACTTCAGTAATTGAACGGGGCCGACCAGGCTTGGATTGGTCTCCGAAGGCGACGGCCCGAAGTAAGTCAGCGGAACCGTGGCACCAACGGACGGCGGCGCGGGGAACAAGTTGCAACCAGGTCCCGGACCAATCGCCAACGGCCCAGGGCCTTGGTCAGAGTTGAATGTATTTGAATTGCCTGATTCGCTCGCCGAAGAACTGCCAGAGCTTGTCGCGCCCTTAGAGTTCGAAACGGCTCCCACAGAAGTGGGCTGAACAACCCCGCCAGCATTTGAAGGAACAGCGGCGGTGGGAAGAAAAAATCCGCCAGCGAAGGCCGCTGGAGAGGAATTCGGAGCTGCCGCCTGATTGCTGTCGGGAGTGCTCGTTGGAGCGGGCTCAGAAGCGTTGTCCCGGCTGCTTTCTTGAGAGCTCTTCACGCTGTTGATTCCCACGGGATTCGACGGAGCAAGGGCATTCCCACTGACCAGGACAGAAGAACTGGCGGAAGCGGCAACCACAGGAGCCGTTTGCGAAACGAGGCTGGCTTGCTGAGTCTGCTTTGACTGCTTCAGAGCTGCCTTCTCTTTGGCAATGAGGCTGAGGGCATACGCATGGAAGTCGGCCGTGGGGTTGAAGCTGGCGAACCGGCTCGATAGTTGGAGAACACTTTCGATCTTTGCGTCCGCGGTCCCTCTTTGCAGAAGTTGGCGCACATAGGCTTGATCACGCTGCACGCT
>Ga0247680_1000356_pt1 | contig 13341 bp, 11 predicted proteins | sample CNK21_metaG_FD_182803 | JGI IMG/M metagenome (GOLD analysis project Ga0247680, IMG submission 182803) | Soil microbial communities from Purdue University Martell Research Forest, Indiana, United States - CNK21 | ecosystem: Environmental > Terrestrial > Soil > Temperate forest > Bulk soil...
ACCTACACCTTCACACTCACCTCAAACACGGGCGGAGCGCCAATTACGGTCTCGGGGGAGATCGACTTCACCGTGGACTCGAGTGGAGCCTACAGCAACACCGTGTGCTTCAGTTGGCTGAGTTCAGGCAGTTTGTCTGACAACTACACGGTGACTGGCACGGTGACATTGACGACCCCAGTCGACACCTCGAGCCGCATGGTCGATTTTGGAGGTGGCAGCACGAGTTCTGTCGTCCTCACTTGCGGTACAACTCCACAGGGAAAGAACTTTAGCATGAGCAACAGCATGGAAGGCGACCTGTCCAATATCCAACCCGGCGACTGGATCTCCGGCGGGTATAGTTTCAAGTTCATAACTTCGAGTCATGCAGCGACCGTTTACACGGTCACTACCTCAGTTACACTGCCCGTCTACTGCCCGGATGGAGGCGGGTCGGGCGGCAACATTCAGATTCCTTTGGGAACGCAAACGTTTAACATCGCGGCGGGAGACACCAACTGGCACCGAACAGGCGATCAGAACAGCATTCTGTCCTGGGAGGGTGCGGTGCGAGCGCCGGATCTGTGCGGCGGCCATCGGATGAGGAACCAAATCGGTGCCACATTCAATGCTAATGTTTTTCAAAATCCTCACGTGGACCTGGTCGACTGGCGATTCCACTACCGTGACCCAGCAGCGAAGGGAAAACCCAATACGAACTGCACCGATGCCAGCGACCCCAACAGGAACAGGGCCGACGTATGTGGCGCTTCGTGGAGTCAGACTTTTCGGGACCCCTGAGAGTGACGCATTCCGGTTGAAATCCAAAGCCGGCGGGAGACAATCCTTTTCTTGCCGGCTTTTGGGTGCGCCACCGCGACCGTGGCTGGCGAATTCGATGCGTTTGGAGTCCCGGTATGTCCACTTACCGCCAAAGTGGGTACTGGGACTTACTTTTCCGGTTACCGTGATAACCAGGAATTTTGTTCCCTCCCGGATTTCACTGCAAAATTACCGTTCCAAATTTTCGGCGGACGGCGCATCATGGTGGTTGCCCGGTCCCAGGAAGGCCTGGGATGAAGAGAATCGCTTTGCTGCTCCCGCTGGTTTTGGTGTTTGCAGCAGGTCCTGCCGCGGCCCAAGACGTCAGCTACAACTTCGACCAAGACACGGACTTTTCCAAATTCAAGAGCTATAAGTGGGTAAACATCAAGAGCGTGCAGCAGGTCGACTACGCCACCACGCGGCAAATCACCTTCGTGATTGACGCCGAGCTGGCCAAAAAAGGCCTGCTCAAAACAGATTCGGACCACGCCGACCTTTACATCGGTTACCAGACGGCCCTCAGCAGGCAGACAGCGTGGATGGCGTATCGCGACGGCTGGGGCTACGGCCTGGGGTGGGGCGGCGGATTGGCCACGATTCCCGAGGCGTCCATCCACGCCGGTGAGCTTGACCTGGACATGTATGCGGCAACAGAGAAAAAACTGGTGTGGCGCGGCGCCGTGTCGAACGCGGTCGATCTCAATCTAAATCTCGAAGGAAGTGAGAAGAATATCCAGAAGTTTGCGGAGAAGATGCTGAAGAACTATCCGCCGAACCCCCCAGGCGCCGATCAGCAGCGCGAACTGAATGACCAGCGACACCTCATGGATAATCGCAATCATCATGCTGCCCATTGCTTTTCCTGTCCTCTTGGAACCATCGGTGTGTTTCTTCGCGTGCTACCGCGAAATCGCGAGCGACATAATTAGGTCGCAACTTGTCGGGTCGGGTGCCCTCGATAAGGACGAAGCCGTTGTCAGGGCACAAGACTCCGTTACGGCAATTTCCACCCCGTGTCAGAACAGAGATTAGGGTGGCGAACAGAAACTCTGTGTATCTCACGGGAACCACTTTTTGATGATCGCTATGCCAACCAACGATTCGACCATAACTGTGGCCATGATTCTTGTTTTCAGCGGTGAGGACAGCCTGGCCAGCAGCAAGGTCGGCGAATTCCTTCCTTGAGTTCCGTGCGTACTCGCTCGATGTGCTGCCTTCTGGTTTCCGGTTTCTTGACGGAGATAACCCAGCAGATCCACTCATTGCGCGCGAGTGGCGTAATGTCCTCCCATTTTGCCCGAGCAACGGGATCGGAAATGAGAACCTTTCTTAAATCTGGCGGTACATTGTGTACTGCGCCAGGGGAGATCGCTTTCTTGCTCATTGATTGCATTCTACTTCGTTACGCCGTCGGTCTGGGAGTCCTTGGATGCTCTGTTATGCGTTTAAGCCCTGTAGCAAACTCCTGATTCAGTCAGCTTACCGGACACGTTCGACCTAGTACCCCTTTTCCGGTTACGGCGTTAATCAGGACCTGAGTTGCTAATTTGCTCGACTTACTCGGCAGTTTGGCTAGCTTCGAGGATTGGTTGCGATTTTAGAGAACGAGCTTTCAGTATTTCGTGCGCGAGCCCGGTCATGTCGAACTGAGTCGTGACCCCTGGTTCGACTTCTAAAAGCATTGTCTTGTGTTTCATCATATCTTCCAGCAGGAGTTGGTCACCTCCAACAGAATCACCTGTAGCGCCTCCCTGCACTGGCCCGATGGGAGCGTCTGTCTTGCCGGGGTATGACCACAAGACGCTGTATAGGTTCTCCGTGGCGAATCCCAGTTCGTCCCACTCAATGCGCTTTTCCTGCCCGTCTTCAAATTTCACTCGGAGATACACTAACTTGCCCTTGGCGGGATGCTTGGAGACAGACTCCCAACGTGCGTGCCTGACGAAAGACACAAAAGAATACTTTCCCTTCTGGAGGATAACTAAATCAAATTTAGAGTCTAACGAAGTCCCCTTCAGCACAATGGCTCCGCCAAGTCGGTCTTCGACATTTTCAGAGTGCCATGCTTGTTGATTCGCCTTTCCGACCGACGGTACGGGAAGCGCAGCCGCTGGCTCTGCCGCGGGAGCCGTACTGGCTGGCACACCCGAGGCCTGCACCACCGTTGGTGTGCTCTTCGAAACGTCTTTCTGCGAACTTCCTGAGCAACCTAAAACTGTGAACAGGATGCCGGTGGACACCAGTAAAAAGGATATTTTCATTCGTTTCTCCTTACAAAGGCATTGTCGGTGGCCGATGGCTGATTGTTCTCAAGTCTGAGGTTCTTTCCGAAAACCCTGAATAGCCCGAAGGTACAGGTGTGCTCATAGGCTCAACTGTTTGGGGTAGTCCATTATTCGTGCCGCACAGTAGCATCCTCGCAAACGCCCAAGTGCCGGACCAGGATTCCAGATGCTGTTAGAGGTGTGACTAGTACCCACTTCTCCGGTAAGCGCGTTAATCAGGACCTTGGTTCCGAATTCGCCGTTGCCGGACGAATTGGGCAGCCCACGTCAATGTAAACGCGAGTGCAATTGCTACTAGGAAGTCGCCCAGGAGACCGCGCCACAACATTTGGGGGGCGGTTGCATATCCTTCCGTTTGCCTGAAAGCGAAGGGAAAGCCGTATTTTAACCTGCAATCATCACAATCGAGAGCTCGCCACCAAGGGAGCACCTGCATCGCGGCAAAAGAAGTCACGGTTACAACGCTCAATCGAAGCGGATATCTCATTTCTCAATTATTTAAGACCGATATATCGGCGTCTAGTAAAAAGCGAAGTGCCCTTGTTCCCTGGGTCCCGGTAAGTTTGAATGTATAGGTCAAGGGAGGAGCGCTTGGTGTAAAAAAGCTGAACTTAGCGCCACGCTGATTCAGAAACACCAAGGAGGCTCCCCCATGAAACCTATGTATTACATCGGCCTGGATGTGCACAAGCGGAAGCTCAGCTACTGCGTGAAGGACAGCGGCGGCAAGGTCTACGCCGAAGGATCGCTTCCCGCCACACGCCTTGACCTGGACCTTTGGATGAAAACGCTGTCACAGCCGTGGGGCGCGGCGAAGAAGCGCAAGCGCCGGATGCTCCCGTTGCTAAGTTTCGACACTGGCAGGAGATCACAAACTCAATCTTCTGTTCAAGACGCTCGCTGGTCTGAGACAGCAAATGGAAGTCTGGTTCTCCCTGACAGGAACCCGGCTGAGAAGTCGACACAAGCGGCGAAGAATCAGAAGGTATTTACACCCGCGCTCCTCCCGAGCGCGTCAGGAGAGCTTTTGCCCTCTTGACAAAGACCTATCATGGAAGTCGGCTTACCGGACAAGTGGCTCATAGTACCGTACCGGCCTCCATCCGATGTTCTCGATCAACCACTTCCTCGGCGCTTACCTCTAAAGGAGGTTTTATCACCGCATTTTGTCGTGGTGCTCGCTTATCGCCGGCATCGATCCGTCCGGCGCATTCAGTAAGTTCTTTACTTCGGCAGAGATGGGGCTGGGACCTGGCGCTTACAACGTCGCCCCTGCCCCAACGCGGCAGGAACTTTCCACTCGCAGCCTTCGTATCTTCTTGCATGCGGGCGGATCTCTTGAATTCGTCCGTCTCGACCCTCAGCAAACGGCCAACTCTTCAGGCAAATTCTTGGACCGGAGATCCTTAGTATGAAAAAGAAATTGGGGCATCTCTCGCTTCTCCCCGCAATCACACTTGCCTTCGCGACCGTCTCCGCCAGTGCTGCCCCAAAAAAATGCGCCGAAGAAACCGTGCGCTCCCTCTCGAATGCGACGTGCGAGAAATCTGGCGACGCCGTTGCCTCTCCAAGCTCGACCGGCAACTCTTCCCAAATCGTCGACAACGGCCTCGTCATCGAAGACGTCACCGTCATCTCCCCCGAACGCCCCTCGCCCGTGCCGCATGTTTCCGTGGTGATTCAAAATGGCCGCATCACCCAGATCGCTCCCGGCCTGGTCGCCGGCCCGCATGCCACGCGAATGAACGGACACGATCGCTTCCTCATTCCCGGCCTGATCGATTCGCACGTGCACGTCGGCGACGCGGGCCCACTGGATGACGATGCAATCGCCGCGCATCCCGAATTATTGCAGGCCTACCAGGCCCAACTCCCTCGGGCATTTTTGGCGTTTGGTTTCACCACCCTGGTCGACCTCAACAGCGCGGAAGAAGACCGCACCCGTTTTATCGCCGCACCTATTCACCCTAATCTCTATCATTGCGGTTCTGCCGTGCACGTCCTCGGTGGTTACGGTGCCCAACGCCCGCCCAAAAATGCCGCTGCTGCCAATGCTGCCAACCTCGTCTATCAGCCCGCCCAAGCCAAAGACTGGCCCGCTTTTCTCGATCCCCGCGACTACACACCGGCCCGTGACGTGGATCGCGTGGCCCAGGCTGGCGCCGTCTGCGTAAAGGTCTTCGTCGAACCTGGCTTCGGCGGTGTGTTCCACTGGCCGGTGCCCAGCGCAGCCACTCTCGCGGCTTTTCGCGCGGAGACCCGCCGGCGGGGCCTCGTCTTGATAATCCATGCCAACGCCGTTGAGAGTTGGCAAGCCGCACTGGACGCGCACGCCGACGTGATCGCCCACGGCCTTTGGCATTGGCCCGGTGACCGGTTTGCGAGCACTCCTCCTGCTGATGCCCGCGAAGTGATCCACCGGGCCGCCCTTACCGGCATTCGTGCTCAACCCACCTTGCAAGTGCTCTATGGCGAGCAGTCCATTTTCGACAGGTCTTTGCTAGAGGATCCCCGCTTCGCCGATGCCCTGCCTCACGTGCTCGTTGCCTACCTGAAGAGCCAGGAGGCGCAAGCGGCCGCCCGCGCAATGCAGGATCAGTACCGTCAAATTTTTGCGAAACTTCAGGCTCCCGCGTCTATGGACCTAGCCACCGCCATGTCCATCGCGCCCGCGCGCGTCACCGCCACGCTTCGCATCATGCTGGAAGAAAAAGTGAAGCTCTTGTTCGGTACCGACACTCCGTCCGGCGATGGAGGCATCGGAAATCCGCCAGGTCTCAACGGGCGCTTGGAACTCTCGCGCTGGGCCGAAGCCGGTGTGCCACTCTCGACAATATTGCGTGCCTCCACGCTCGACAACGCCGTGGCCTTCGGACTCTCCAAGGATGTCGGCACCATTGAAGTCGGTAAACGCGCCGACTTGTTGCTCCTACACGCCGACCCTCTTCAATCGGTAGCCGCCTATGACGCCATAGACACAGTCATTCTCAACGGCAGTCCGCTCCCCCGCGCTTCGCTTCTTCCCGCAAATTGATCTCCTATTGCGGTAATGCGCTAATGCGACGGAAGGAGAACAAGGCGTACGCCTCGTGTCAGGGACAGTCCCAGGCGCGACGAATGTCTTCCGCACTCTACTTTTCTGCTTACCGAAAATATGGGTACTAGCCTCCACTTCTCTGGTAACGGCGTTAGTGGGGCCCTGAGCGCTTAACTTGTATTCTGATCGAGATTAATTCTTAGTGGCAGCCTAACTCGAGGGGATTGGCACACACTCGATACTGTCCAGCGGAACGCGTTTGGAGTGTTCCCGTCGACCGCAGCTTGAACAAGATTGCCCAATACGACGAAGCGTTGGACACACTATCCTAGCGGTTGATTAGTTCTTTCAGCGCGGTGAGGTCGTCGCGGTTAGTGTCCGCAACCGCACAGAAGCGCAGCCCGCTATGCTTCCAGGAAATCCACTGATAGCCGTTCATCGCGCCCGCATATTGCTCCATATCCTGGGTCACATCGGGCCAAATAAAAACACTGATGGAATGCTTGCGGCGGCCGTATACCAAAGCGGCGACTGTGCGTCCCTGGAAAACGTCGAGCCTGCCGCCGACTAGCGGAAAATCTTGCGCGCCAAGATCAGAAACGGGCGGAGAGAAAGCGATTTTTCCGTCAAACCACGGCTTAACAGTATGCTGATCCGCAGAAGTGACGTCGGTCAGGTGGCCGGGCTGGAGCGCGCGAATGTGCGCGTCCACAAGCTCCGCGGCGGCTGCATCCGCCGCCGAGGCGGAAGGGTCAGCACCTCCGTGTTTTTTTTGCTCGAATTTCCATGAAGCGCCGGCGACAATCAAAACTACGGCAGCAGCAAACCCGAATAGCGATGCTGCTGAGAGACCTAATCGCATGATTTACCCCCGATTCATTTGGGCGGAGCCAGTTGTAGACCTTGCCGCGGAAAAAGGCAACTCTCTCTGCGAAAAGCAAAAGAGCTGCCCTTCGCCGCCTACTTCCTTTCGGATCACTGCCCCACAATACTGCAACGACAATGTGCCCTGGGGCAACTAATGGGTACGAGAATTAGCAAAACAACACAGATTCAGCGCCAAAGGGGCACGTGAAACTCGTCAGAGGAGTCCACCTAACTGATTAACGGCTTGCCGGAAAAGTTGATTTTAGAGCTCTATTGTCCCAACAGCCCCGCTTGGCGAGCATTATCCGCAGAGAGTCGAAGTCTCTCTTTCTGATTGCTGACATCCGACTACTGATTACGCTTTCTGTGGCGCTGGCGGAGGGCTTCGAAGAGGACTACGCCGGTGGCTACGCTGACGTCGAGGGATTGTACGGGGCCGATGGTTGGCAGCGAGACGAGGAAGTCAAAGCGCTTGCGGCGGAGCTGAATGTGTTGCACGGGCGAGCAAAACTGCCGGAAATCGACGTTTTCTCCCTGATGAAGCCCGACGCGTAAACGCGACTTCTAACCCAGCGTTTTTTTCCTGGTGGTTTCCTTTAGACTTATACGCTTTCGACTACAGGCTGTGGAGGAGTGTCGTGCTGAGCCTGGTACCCACTTCTCCGCTTAGTCCGATCACTAGGGGCTAATACGCAGCTTTTCATCTGTTGTGAAGGCGAGACTGCGCCGACTTATTATTACGGAACGGGATTCGGCGCTGCAGGTTCAATGACGGGTGTGGCGCTAAGAGCAGCCTCTCTCGGCACCAAGGTCACCCGAAAATCTCCGATTTCCTCGTCGAGGAGTCCCGAATAAATGACGAATGCACCCACGACGCCGTCAATCACAACTTGGGATAGGAAGGGCACCATTTTCCCGATTGTGCCGCCGATTGAGGTGAGAAACCCAATGGTCAACCCTAGAGCAATTGACCCGGCGAACCTGAAGATTAGCGAATACACAATCGAGCGCCAGATGAATGCCCACCAAACTCGAAGCGTTCGCTCCGATGTTCGAGGCAGACGCTCGACGGCAAGAGTGGAATTGAGAGGCAGAAGAGCAATGGAGAAGTGGCGGAATTTCTTCCCCAAAATACGGTAGATACCGGGCATCGAGACCAGGAACACAACGGCATATGGCTGAATCCGGCCAGCCCACAGAACAAATTGGGTTGAGAGCGTTTCGGTTTCCCAGGCTCTGCGCAGAAGGATCGTGAGCACGCTGATAATGACGAACGAAATTAGACTGGTCGGCCAATAGTACGCCCACCAAATCCGAAGGCCGTAGTTGAAATTAGGTTGAATGTAATCTTCCGTGGACGCAGATGTGGCCCGAATCGGAAGTGCATTGGATAACCCAGGTTCGCTTGGCATGGTTTTGTGCGCATTGTGCAGTGCACAAGTGTCAAAGTCAAGTAACCGATACTCAACGCCGATCTGTTGCTATCCATCCGTTTCCAACTGCCAGGTTAATCGCCTTTCCCAACATGTGGATACTTCTACCCACCACGTTTACCAGGATCCATCCTACTAGTTCCGGGTTGCCGACCAATCGTCTAACCAGCTATACATATTTTCAGAACTCCAGGAGCAGTTGGAGGAGCTGGCTTTGGAAGTGAAAAACTCAGAAACGGCATGTTGCAAAGGCGCGGTGAAGGAGAATAGATTTTGACGGGACTGGGGTGGAACATGAGCAAGCTGACGAAGAGCATGCGGGCCAGGACCGGTAGGCGCACAGAAACCAGCAGGCCGGCAGCGACGAGGGCGCAGCAGAAAACCTTGCCGCGGAGATACTACACCGATCCGGAGAATTTCCACCGCGAAATGGAGACGTTTTTCTATGGGATGTGGTTGTGCGTGGGACGGAGCGAGCAGCTTGCGAACGCGAACGACTTTTTTCTGCGGGAGGTCGCGGGAGAAAGCATCATCATCACGCGGAACGAGGGAGGGGTGGTTCAGGCGTTTTACAACGTATGCCGGCATCGCGGAACGCAACTCTGCCGCGATGCGGAAGGAACATTTGCGGGGCGGATTCAGTGCCCATATCACGGCTGGACATACGGACTGGACGGGAAGCTGCTGGGCGCGCCGCATATGGATGATTGCGGATTCCGGCGCGAGGCGTATCCGCTCTATGCGGTAGGCGCGGAAGAGTGGGCGGGACACATTTTCGTAAACCTTGCAAAGCGGCCAGAACCGCTCCGAAAGCAGCTTGGGGAGCTTCCGAAAAAATTTGCGGCGTGGGGAATGCAGGACCTGAGAATGCACAAGCGGATGGTCTATGACGTGAAAGCTAACTGGAAACTGATCGTGCAGAACTACAACGAATGCCTTCATTGTCCTCTGCTGCATCCGGCGCTGCATCGCATCACAGATTATCTGAGTGGAGAAAACGATCGGCCACAGGCTGGGTACATCGGCGGCTCGATGGAGTTTCGAGGCGGCGCGCAGACCATGAGCACCGATGGAGAGCGCCGGCGCGCGCATCTTCCGGGGCTGAACGAAAAACAGAGACGCGTGGTGCTGTACTACACGGTTTATCCGAATTTGTTCTTGAGCCTGCACCCGGACTACGTAATGGCGCACACTCTGTGGCCGCAGGCGGTGGACCGGACGCAGGTGATTTGCGAATGGCACTTTCATCCGGCGGAAATGGCCAAAGAGGATTTCCAGGCGGACGACGTGGTGGAATTCTGGGACCAGACAAACCGGGAAGATTGGGCAATTTCGGAGTTGGGACAAAAAGGTGTTAGCTCGCGGGCGTACGAGCCTGGACCCTACTCGCCGCGCGAAGGCATGCCGCAAGCGTTTGACCGGATGATCGTGAGCCGCGAGAAGCAAAGCGGGCGGCGCTAGTATCAACTGCATCGCGCTCTCACCACCGACGCAGCTGCCGGTTGGAGTTCATGCGCCATTGGCGCCCCCCAGTAAACTCCAGGCAAGTGCTGCGTTGACCTGTTGTGATCACCGCATTAGTCAGACATGTTGAGCTTCTGAGCAGCCTGTACTACTCGCGCTCACACAGGAGGTCAAGTCCCGGCCAGCTCCAATCCTATGATCTCTGAGCAGGCGCCGGCCGAATAAGGAACCTGTGATCCCGATGCCGCGATTCATGTCGCAGGTGCATCGGCCGGATAGGGTAGATTACCGGGAAGGTCCGCAGCTTTGGACACAGGCCTGAGCTACTGCATGTGCGGCGGCTAAGCACGCACGATCTCCGTGACACGCCTTCACCGCACTCGTAAACGTCTGTCGGCACGCATTCAAGCATTGATTCGGCGGCCCCTGCGCCGCAAGGAACGTTGCGAGCAATATCAGGCCTACTGGAATAAACAGTATCGCAAACCTTTTTCTTGAACTGCTCATAATCGAAGACCTCCTTAAAGATTGCCAGCATCCCTTGCGGGCGCTGGGTAAGTGGACCTTTTAGCCGTACCCGATGAGCGAGGATTACAAGCAAGTCCCCGGGCAGGAAGAATTGACACACTGCGAAGTGCTTCGGTCGAAGTGACATCCTCCCGAAGGCGGAAGTAGTGGTCTGTCACCCGAGTGGTAACAGCGGCATGTACGCGAGCCCCCCAAGGCCGGGGCACCGCTGGCCACGAATGCTGCCAGGAGCGCCACGAACAAAAGTACTTTCGGTATTCGTGTTGACATTTCTTTTTCTCCTTCCTTCTTATGATCTACGTCTTAGCGGACTTTTGGGATGGTTCGGACTCCTAGTCAGTGCTGCGCGTGCCAACTTCAACTCGGTCCGGCAAAGCCATCCCTTCCCGTTCGCCAAAATATGCAAACATCGAATTCCAACCTGCGCGGTCCAGACGCCCGGGCCACACCTTCTCCACTGTGCCGTTCGCTCCCACCAGCAGAGTGTTGGGGACTCGCGCAAGCCCGAGTTGCGCAAAAGTTTGGTAGGGCGGCTCGGCCAACGTATCGGAGAGACGAATTCCGTGCTTCGTGCAATAGTCTCGCGTGATTTCGATGGGGTCACGGCTCACCCACAGCACGCGAACGCTTTTTTGTTCAAGTGTGCTCGCCAGCTTCATCCAGCCATCTTGATTTGCCTGACAAGCCGGGCAACCCGGAGAAAAAGTGATGATGAGGAGCTTGGAGCCTGCCGGGGGAAGGGATACTGGCTCCAGGCGGCCATCAAAGGCTATTCCCGAGAGCATCTGCAGTTGCATTCCGGCGGTGATTTGGGGAGCCAACGCTTCGTTCAGGCGACGGTTCTGAAGAAAAAGGAAAATGTTCTCGGCCAGCACCCCTGACGCAACCACCCACAGAAATATCTCCATTACTTTGCTAAATCGGGTGATTGGCTGCGTGCCTGCCATGATGTTCCTCGTTTCTGGCCCCAGTTTCGGCGGGCTTCAGGTTTATCGGGTTTCCGAGGTAAGTCAATCGCGCGCGTCTTGTGCCTTTCTCACTTCTACCTATCGGTATAACTCCTTGAGTGGATTAGGTTAATTCGTGTGTTCTCTGGCTCGAACGACGGGGCTATACTCACGCTAGCTCTCACTGGAAGTTTTGATGTCCTCCACAAAGCTGCGCTTCCGGGATTACCAGCTCGATCCTGACGGATTCGAGCTAACTCGCGCTGGCCATCGCCTCCGTCTGGAACGTAAGCCGATGGAGTTGCTGATTCTGTTGGCTGAAAACCAGGGCCACCTTCTCAAACGTGAAGAAATCGTTGAGAAAATTTGGGGCAAGGACTTCTTCTTCGATGCCGAGAATGGAATCAATAATGCCATTCGCAAGATTCGTTCAGCGCTGAATGACAGCGCCGAACAGCCATTCTTCGTGGAGACTTCCCTTGGCAAGGGCTACAGGTTTATCGCCCCGGTTGAACGCATTTCCGAACCGAATGTCTCGCCACCACCGGGGCTCAGCGTGCCACTCCAGAAGCCGGCTCTCTTTCGCTCATGGCACGCTTGGGCACCCGTCCTGGGACTCACGGCACTCCTTGCCGCTGCCTTTGCCTTCAACTTTGCCGGAATCCGCAACCGGATTTTTGCTACCGGCGGGCCTCCGATTCACTCGATTGCCATTCTGCCTTTGGAGAATCTTTCAGGAGACCCTAATCAGGAATATCTTGCCGACGGCATGACGGACGCTCTGATCACCGGGCTCGCGCAAGTCAGTTCCTTGCGTGTCATCTCGCGCACATCGGCAATGCACTATAAGGGTTCCCGCCAACCCTTGCCTGAAATTGCAAATGAATTGAAGGTGGACGCAGTCATTGAAGGCAGCGTGACCCGCTCGGGAAACCACTTGCGAATCACGGCGCAATTGCTGGAAGCTCGTTCGGATCGTCACTTGTGGGCGAAAACTTATGACCGCGACATGCGCGAAATCGTCGCTCTCCAGCAGGAGGTGGCAGACAGTATTGTGATGGAGATTCAACACAAGCTGGATCCCCCGGGGGGTACCTACACAAGCTCTAAGGCGCAAGTGAATCCAGAGGCGTACGACGACTATCTTCAAGGCCTTTACTTCTGGCACAAATTCAACGGGCCGGGCACACGAAAAGCAGCCGAATATTTTGAGGAATCCATCCGCAAAGATCCAACATTTGCCCTTGGGTATGCGGGACTCTCACATGCCTACAATGAACTGGCATATTACGAGAGGCCATCGGAGGTGATGCCAAAGTCAAAAGTAGCGGCTGAGCAAGCTTTAAAGCTCGACGATACTCTGGCGGAGGCGCACGCCGCGCTCGGCTGGGTGCATTGGATTTACGATTGGGACTGGCTGGGTGCGGAAAAAGAATTTAAGCGTGCTATCCAGCTTAATCCGGGCCATGAACTAAGCCACCGAATGTATGCGATGTATCTCGATTCCGCGGGCCGTTTTGACGAAGCTTTTCGTGAATTCCAGATTGCACGGCAGCTTGATCCCGTCTCCTTGGGCCTTATTCGCAACACCGGTGAGCACTTCCGCTACTTGCGGCAATACGACAGGGCCATTGCTGAGAATCGCAAGGTACTCGAGATGGATCCTGGTTTTGAGGATGCGCTGGAAAGCTTGTCTCACGCTTACGCAAACAAAGGTATGTACGAAGAAAGTATAAAGGTGATCGAGCAATTATCGATAAGAGAGGGCGAGCAAAGTCTGGCCACAACGATGAAGACCGCCTATGCACGCGGCGGATACAAGGGCGCATTGATAAACCGCCTACAGTTCTATAAGGATCGAAGAAAGGCGGGTTCCTTTGTTGCCTTCTGGGACGAGGCCCTCCTTCAAGTGCAAATGGGGAATCAGGACTTGGCACTAGCGGCGCTCGAGAAAGCCTGCGATGAGCGCGAAG
>Ga0247680_1000358_pt1 | contig 13298 bp, 15 predicted proteins | sample CNK21_metaG_FD_182803 | JGI IMG/M metagenome (GOLD analysis project Ga0247680, IMG submission 182803) | Soil microbial communities from Purdue University Martell Research Forest, Indiana, United States - CNK21 | ecosystem: Environmental > Terrestrial > Soil > Temperate forest > Bulk soil...
CCCCACCTCCACGACGACGCATTCGTCCACCAGCACCGCGACGCCTGGCTCACCCGGTAGCGTAGCCACTCTTGGTTGCGCTCCTACGATCTCAATCCAACCACGCAGCGCAACTCTCAATCGGCTCAACAAACTGATTTTGGAGTGCGGCGACTAGACCCACCTTTTACGGTGTAATCGACGCTCAGATCATTCCTTAATCCACTCAACACTGACATGTGTCACTGTGACGGCGGTCTTTGCCGTCGGAATCTGCTTTTCCTTCCAACACTATCGCCCTTATTTAAATCGAATGAATAATGCTAAACTCCCGCTCGTTCACGGAGGCCGCCGCATGTCCCCAAAACGATTCGCTCTTTCATTCCTCTGGTTCGCATTCGCCGCCGCTCCTGTCCTCGCGCAATCCGCCCCCGACGCCACCGTCCACGTCGACATCACTCCCTCTGACCAACTCAATTCCTTCGACCCTGACTCCGCCCTCGGCAGCTCTCTCGACGTCCTCTCCCATCGCGATATCGACCGCGTTCACACTCCCCACATCGTTCAGGAATCTCTCTCCGCCGGCTGGGGTCCCATCACCTATCGCAACAATTCCGAACTTCGCATGGCCGCTTGGCACTGGAATCCCGAAGGCGCTTGGAGCGACGCCGCTCACCAAAACGGCTACTTCACCGGCAGCACCAATTTAAAATCTCCCATCCGCTACATTCTTTCCTACGCACTCCCGCATCGCGGCTTCGCCACCAGCGGCGACCGTCCCGTCCAGGGCCCGAATCTCCTCTACTGGAAAAGCAATCCCTACCTCGCCAGCAAATTCACCGGCGAATCCGATTCGCTCCACCCGCAGTGGGTCATCGCCGACTTCGGCGCCGAAAAACCAATCAACGCCGCGCGCGTTCAATGGGCCTCGCCATTCGCGGTTTCATTTCAAGTTGAATATTGGGTCGGCACCGGCGCGCTGGATTTCGACGGCGGCCCCAAAGGTGAATGGAAAACTTTCGATTCAGGAAAAATTACTCATGCAAAAGGCGGCACCGCAACTCTAAAGCTCGCCGCATCGCCGGTCTCCGCGCGCTACGTCCGCCTATTAATGTCCGAATCCTCCAACACGTGCGACGAACACGACACAACCGATCCCCGCAACTGCGTCGGCTACGCCATCCAGCAAATCGAACTCGGCACAATCGACGCGAGCAAGAATTTCGCTCCCGTTGCAAAAACGCCGTCCGAACCCGCGACCACCTACACCGCTTCCTCCATCGATCCCTGGCATTCCGCCGAAGACGCGCGCGACGGCGGCGACTACCAGCACACTGGCTTCGATCTTTTCTTCACCAGCGGCCTCACCAACAATCTTCCCGCCATGATTCCCGTCACCATGCTCTACGGCACGCCCGACGATGCCGCCGCGCAAATCGCTTACATCGAAAAGCGTGGCTACCCGATCAGCTACATCGAAATGGGAGAAGAGCCCGACGGAAAACACGCCATGCCCGAAGATTACGCCGCCCTTTACATCCAGTGGGCCGACGCCATCCACAAAGTCGATCCAAAGTTAAGACTCGGCGGCCCTATCTTCGAAGGCGTCAACAAAGACATCACACTCTGGCCTGACGCAAAAGGCCGCGTTTCCTGGATGGGCCGCTTCGTCGCCTATCTAAAAGACCGCAATCATCTCGCGGATCTCGCCTTCGTCTCCTTCGAGCACTATCCCTTCGAACCGTGCACCATCACCTGGAAAGATCTCTACCGCGAACCGCAACTCATGAAAGGAATCCTGCAAGTCTGGCGCGACGACGGCGTTCCGCAAAACGTCCCACTCATGGTCACGGAAAATCATCTCTCCTGGCAGCTCACCGGACCGATGACCACCATCTTCGCCGCGCTCTGGCTCGCCGACAATGTCGGCTCATTCTTTGAAGGGGGCGGCGCCGCGTTTTATCATTCGCCCATTCAGCCGCAAACCGTCAACAACACTTGCCTCGGCTGGTCGTCGTGGTCCAATTTCGTCTCCAACGAAAACTACGAAATCAAAGGTTATACCTCGCCCTATTACGCCGCCCACATGATCAATCTCGAATGGGTTTTACATCACTCCGGCGTTCACCAAATGTTTCCCGCCTCCACCGACCTCAAAGACGCTGAAGGCAATCTCCTCGTCACCGTCTACGCCGTCCACCGCCCCGACGGAAACTGGTCCCTAATGCTGGTCAACCGCGACGAAAACAACGTACACACCGTCCGCGTCGCCTTCGAAAACGCAACCGAAAAACACTCCTCCTTCTTCTCTGGAAATGTTTCCTGGACCAGCTTCGGCAGCGATCAATACGTTTGGATCAACGACGGCCCCAACAGCCACCCCGACCCCAGTCTCCCCCCCTCGGCCAAGTCCCTCGACGCCAACCCCCAAACAATCTTCACTCTGCCCAAAGCCTCCATCACCGTCCTCCGCGGCAAAGTCACCAACTAGCCTCGCATCGGCGTTCCATTATTTCGCAGACGATGCTTCAAAGTGGACGGGCGTCTCGTTGACGCTCGTGCGAGCGGATGTTACGCTCCTCAACGCTCACGCACGCATGCGCGCCGTTGACCTGATCCGAAAAAAACGCGACTCCGGGGAACACTCGAGAGAAGAAATTAACTTTCTGATCTCCGGCTACACGCGCGGGGAAATTCCCGATTATCAAATGTCCGCTTGGCTTATGGCCGCCTGGATTCGCGGGCTGAACAACGCGGAACGCGCTTCGCTCACCGAAGCGATGCTCTATTCCGGCGAAGTTGTTGATCTCTCCGACCTGCCCGGGAAAAAGGTAGACAAACATTCTACCGGCGGAGTCGGTGACAAAACTTCTTTGATCCTCGCGCCCATCGTCGCCGCCGGCGGGATCAACGTTCCGATGATCAGCGGGCGCGGACTCGGCCACACCGGCGGCACGCTCGACAAACTCGAATCCATTCCCGGATTCAACACTTCGCTTTCCCTCCAGGAATTTCGCCGCGTTCTCAAACAATGTGGAATGGCCCTGATTGGCCAGACCGCGGAAATTGCTCCGGCGGACAAGAAAATCTACGCGCTGCGCGATGCCACTTCCACCGTCGAAAATATCGGCTTGATTTGCGCGTCCATCATGAGCAAAAAACTTGCCGAAGGAATTGACGCGCTGGTACTGGATGTGAAGACCGGGTCCGGCGCGTTCATGCAGAGGGAGGAAGATTCGGTGATGTTGGCGGAAGTGATGGTGGATACCGCGATGCGCATGGGGAAAAAGGCGGTTGCGCTGATTACGGACATGGATCAGCCGCTTGGAAAACTTGCCGGCCACTCGAGCGAAGTGATCGAAAGTATTGAAGTTCTGAAAGGCCGCGGGCCAAAAGATTTGTGCGATTTGAGTCTGGAACTATCCGCATGGATGTTTTATCTGGGTGAGCGGACGGCATCGCTCGACGACGGTCGAAGACTCGCCGAAACAATGATCGCCAGCGGACAAGCGCTGGAAAAATTCCGGCAGGGAATTACGTTGCAGGGCGGCGACCCGCGCGTCATCGACGATTACGGTGTGCTGCCTGCGGCGAGCCACAAGCTGGATGTGACGGCGGCAACGTCGGGATATTTGGCTGCGACGAATTGCATGGAGTTTGGAATTGCGCTGGCGATGCTGGGCGGCGGGCGCGAGACGAAGGAAGACAAAATAGATCACGGCGTTGGGCTGGAGTTTCACAGGCGGATTGGCGACCGCGTTGAAAAGGCCGAACCGCTCGTCACGATCCACTACAATTCGGCGGCGAAACTCGAAGAAGCGAAAGCACGAATCGCCTCAGCGTTTACTTTCAGCGAAATCAAAACAGCAGAAACGAAATTAATCCGGCGTTTGGTTGGCGTTTAGCCGTTTGATTTGCGTTTGATTTGTCGGAAGGAGCCAGCATGGGACGTTTCACGGGAATCCTCGGCATCGGCGTGATCCTGGGTCTCGCGTGGCTTTTTTCCACCGACCGCAAGGCAATCAAACTGAAGACGGTTCTTTGGGGGTTTGGACTGCAATTTGCGCTTGGAATTTTTGTGCTGAAGTCGAGCATTGGCGGAAAAGTGTTCGGATTCCTCGGAAACGGCGCAAACAAACTGTTGAGTTATTCCTACGCCGGTTCGTCGTTTGTGTTCGGCGATCTCGGCTTGCCGAAAGAAATTTCGCGACTCGGATTTTCGTTTGCGTTCCAGGTTCTGCCCACAATTATTTTTATTGCCGCGTTTTTCGCCGTGCTGTATCACATCGGCGTGATGCAGTTGATTATTCGCGGCGCGGCCTGGTTGATGCAACGGGTGATGGGAGCGAGCGGCGCAGAATCGTTGAATGTTGCGGCCAGCATCTTCATGGGCCAGACGGAAGCGCCGCTGACGATTCGTCCTTTCATTCCGAAGCTGACGAAATCGGAATTGATGACGGTGATGACGAGCGGCATGGCGCACATTTCCGGCGGAATGATGGCCGGCTACATTCAGGTTGGTGGCGCGGATCCAAAAAATCTGCTGACAGCGGTAATCATGACCGCACCGGGCACGCTGCTGATGGCGAAGATGCTGGTGCCGGAAACGGAAGTGCCGCTGACCGCGGGCCGAGTGGAAATGCCGGAGATGGAAAAGGAATCCAATGTTCTTGGTGCAATTGCGCGCGGCACAAGCGACGGTTTGCATCTGGCTTTAAATGTCGGGGCGATGCTGATTACGTTTATCGCGCTGCTGGCGTTGCTGAACGCGATCATGGGCGGCATTCACGGCCTTCCGCACATGGGCTGGTTTCCCGAAAGTTTGCAGACGATTTTCGGTTGGGTCTTCGCGCCGATTGCCTGGCTCATCGGTGTGCCGTGGAGCGATGCCTCGAAAATCGGCGATTTGCTGGGCACCCGGATGGTTCTCAATGAATTTATTGCGTTTGGAAAACTCGGCACGATGAAGGCTGCGCTCGATCCGCGGACGTTCGCGATTGCCACGTTTGCGCTGTGCGGTTTTGCGAATTTCAGCTCTATCGGAATTCAAATCGGCGGAATCGGCGCGCTTGCGCCGGAGCGGCGAAGCGATCTTGCGAAATTCGGTATCCGGGCAATGCTGGCAGGCACGATGGCGAATCTTTTGTCGGCGGCGATCGTAGGAATTTTGTCGTGAATGCGAAGAAAAACTCTGCGAGAGAATCTTCCGGTGAATTTGAGCGAGCGGAAGCCGCCGCGAAGTTTATTTACAAGCAGACGAAGTTGCGTCCGAAGATTGCGCTGGTGCTCGGTTCGGGGCTTGGTGCGTTTGCCGATGAATTTTCCGGAGCGAAGAAAATTCAGTACGCGAAGATTCCGCATTTTCCGCAGTCGACGGCGATTGGGCATGCCGGGAAGCTGGTGCTTGGGAAAGTGGATGGCGTGGAAGTTGCGGGGATGCAAGGACGCGTACATCTTTATGAAGGATATTCGCCGCAGCAGGTGGTGTTTCCGATTCGCGTGTTTGCGCGGATGGGCGTGAAGGCAGTGATTTTGACGAATGCGGCAGGCGGAATTAATTTGAATTATTCCGCGGGTGCGCTCGTCGCGATTCGTGACCATATTAATTTGCAGGGCGTGAATCCTTTGATCGGGCCGAATGACAACCGGTTCGGCGTGCGTTTTCCGGATATGACGCGAGCGTACGATTCGGAGTTCCGCAACTTTGTTGCGGACGCCGGGAAAAGATTGAAAATGAATCTACACGAAGGTGTTTACCTCGCTCTTTCCGGCCCGAACTATGAAACGCCTGCTGAAATTCATTCTTTCCGGGCGCTGGGCGCGGACCTGGTGGGAATGTCCACGGTGCCGGAAGTTCTGGCGGCGAGGCACGCGGGAATTCGCGTACTGGGAATTTCGTGTGTGACGAACATGGCAGCCGGTGTGACTGGCGAATCGCTGACTGCGGAAGAAGTATTCGAGACCGGCGCGCGGGTGAAGAACGAATTCATCGCACTGCTGAAAGCAGTGATTCCGAAGATTGCGGAGGCGATTGCTTGAGCGAATACGATGCATTGATTGCGGCGGCGAAACAGTCGCGGGAGAACGCCCATGCGGCATACTCGAATTTCCGCGTGGGGGCGGCGCTGCGCGCGACGTCGGGCCGAATTTTCGGTGGCTGCAACGTGGAGAACGCGACGTACGGTCTGACCGTTTGCGCGGAGCGCGTGGCGATTTTCAAAGCGATCAGCGAAGGTGAGCGCGGATTTGACGCGATTGCCGTCGTGACGGATACGGATTCGCTTACGCCGCCTTGCGGTGCGTGCCGGCAACTCATTTGGGAATTTTGCGGCGACGTGCCGGTGATCCTTGCCAACCTAAAAGGAAAGACGGAAGTGGTAGCGATGAAGATGTTGTTTCCGAAGCCGTTTGATGCGGCGAATTTGTAGTGTTATTGCTCTCTTCAGACAATGAGAAAGCCCGAAGAGACCGAACTCGAGCCAATGCCCAAGACGGTACGCAAGGAAACGCGAACAATCTCTGCAGACGGTAAGACCATGACGGTGGAGTCGGTGCGGGGAGCCGACGCTGATTGTGATGGTCTTCGAACAGAAATAGCGAGTGCGCGGTAATAATTGCGAGAAGGTAAAGTTCTGGAGCGCGAAGGCGCGGTGGAACAAGAAGCAAGCAACAAAAAGAGAATCGAAGTGGCCGCCTTGGACCGGGCGGCCATGTTTTTCGCTAGCATCAGGCGAGGCGCTGTAACGCTGTGTTGCTTACGGGTACTCTACGCGCCTTCTTTTTCGACAACCACTCGTGGAGATCTGGCCGGATTGCTGAAGTTCCCGAGCAGCTGACCCACTCGCTGGTCGATCGCTTCCGTATACCAAAGCGGCGCATAGCGCTGCAACAATTCCCGCATGTCTCGGATCAGCTGCGTCATCTCGTCTACCTGGTTCGGTGTCACAGGTTTGGCTGGCGGCCAGTTTGTTAGGTTGCGCGGATCCATTGATCCCTCGGTAAGCACGGCATGCAGCGTGCCAGGTGGTCTCGACGGCGAAAGGACTTCCCTGGGAAGACACAGGCACACGTTGCGGCGATATCGTTCTTGCCGTTTGCGGCGGGAGTATAAGGCGGCCCGGAAATACAAACTGTATACTATTGAACAGTAGCACTGCACCAAACACCGAGGGAGTAGCGAGCCCCGGGAAGGGTTATGTGACAGCTGGGTCTCATCGATTACGACGGCCAGATCCACATCAATAGGTCCCTCCTGAACGCTGTCCTGCACGACGAATAATTCAAACTTCGTTCGGTACGGAAATCGCCGCTAAGTCTTGGTAAGTTCTCTAACGGGAGAAGTCAATTCAAATGGAAGGTAACGGCGTTATTTAGTGGAACGCCAGAGTGCCATCGGACCAGTACGGCACTTTGATTGGGACAGTCCGCAGCGGCGGCAGCCCTTTGTTCAGCGGACTATCCGGTTTGTCAGGGTCCGGAAACCAGATAGACGTGGAAGAAATGGGTGCGTTCGAATCATTGGCATCCAATTCAGCTGGATCCTTCATCGGCAGGAAAAACATCACGTGGCATAAATTGTGCGTCTGGCCCAAATGGCTTAGGTATGCATCCTTGGACATCATATAGCTCATTGCCCCCGGCTCCACCGGCGGAATCTCCTTCTTCGCATACGCCTCCTGAACACCCGCGATGCGCTCTTTCACTGAGGTCACTCCGGCCAACGTCATCTGCGTCAGCTTGCGATAAATCGGCAGGATCGACCGCACCGCCGCTGGATTAAGGCAAATCGCCCCTTTCTGCTTCGGGCTCCAAACGTCATAAAAGTCGATGCTGGCTGTCCATGACGGCCCCGCCATGCACACAAAACCGTTCGTACCTTTGACCGCTGTTTCCCACCCTTTGGGCGTCAGCACCAGAATAGACGCACCCTTGGAAATGCCCTCCGGAGCGGCGCTTCGCGCCAGCGCGATTGCCGCATCCCGATCCATTAAATACTGCGAAAGTGGCAGCATTTTCGGATAGGGCCTCTCTTCCTCCTGCGCTCGCGCGCTCGCGGTCGTGCTCAGCAAACTCAAGAGCGCAAGCGCTCCCGCTGCAACTCTCGCTGCAATCGTTTCAAATCGCATCATGTTCATTTTTGTTTCCTCCCTGCAGAAGGATAAGCCTGCAATTGCGCAAGGCTAGACTTGCTCAGACCCGCCGCAACCGAAGGTCCAAACCCAAACCCCGTCATTTGCAGTGGCTTACGGCGGCGTTGTTCTGCCGGAAGTATGAGTTTCTGGATGACTCTCGCGAGAATAGTGTCTCACGTCAGTTTTTGCATCTCGGTAATCGTCTGCCCTCTAGGATTCGGGCGTCGTTCTGTGTGCCGGACGGTCGTAGCCTTGCCGCCAAGCGACGGCACCCATCTGCCACTCAAAACTCCGGCCAAGGTCCCGGTAAGTCCGCTTCCCGTACATGTGGATTCTGCTGATCGGCACTTGTCCGAGTACTGCGTTTACCAAGACTTACCAATTCACTAACAATTTCGCCGCTCTGCGGTGTCTAATAAGCGGATACCGACATGCGTCTTCGGTTCTTTTCATTGTTTGCGCTAGGGACCGTGTTGCTCACGGCGCAAGAACAAAAACAGGTCTCTACTTGTTGTGAACCTGAGTCTGCAAAGGTTTCCCAGGCACAAACAAAGGCTCTAGTGAAAAAGACAGAGCCGATTAACGCGCCGTGCTGTGCGGATATGCTTCACATCAACGGCACAATCGTCCTGGAGATTTCGGTTGATCGTGGAGGAGATGTAACCTGCGTGCAGATGGTTTCCGGTCATCCACTAATCATTGGCGTTGCGATTGATTCCGTGAGGCGGTGGAAGTTTCAGCCATACAGCTCTAAAGGAACCCAGAGGAGTTTTTGCGGGCAGGTTGCCATCCGGTTTCGAGCAAATGAGCACGGTGTGAAATATAAATTCTCTAGCCTTGCGCCAGGGTTCCGGAGCGATAACGGACTTTATTACGAGCAGCACCTGACACCGTCCTTCGCGCCGATGTCGAGCGACCAGCTATGATAGGGGTACGTTTGCTCAAAACAGTTCTAAGGCGATTGGCCTTGGTCTTTCTTGCTATTTTGGTCCTTTTCTGGGCAGCGACCTTAGTTAACTGTGCCTTCGGGTTCTTCGAAAGTGGTCTGGCAGGGGCCCGCCACGCTCTGCTTCGCCATACATCACAAATCTATTTTGACCACCAAGGGCAACTCAGGTTCCGTCAGCATTCGGCTGCTCTACAATACGGAATAATCGGACTGCTTACATTGTTGCTTGGGTTTGTGAACAGGGGGATGCTGTCGAAACTCTATACTTCTCTTCGTCAAGGACTCCGAACCAGATTCAACACACCCAACTAGCAGTAAGTCGGCTTATCGTACATGTGGAATCCTTGATCGGCACTTGTCCGGTTTCGGCAGCGTTAATCAGGCACTTCGGGTGTTAGTCCGCAAAAACGGCGTATTATTGACCGGTATGGACGGAAGAGTAAAAGCGTTCCTAACTGTGGCGTTGGTAGTTGCGTTCTCTATTTGCGCCTTGTCGAAGACTCAACTTCATGACTCTTCCCAAAAAACATCGGACCTTAAGTTGACGGTCATTCCCGAAAAAAAAATCTTCACTTTGCACGAAAGCGTATACACGCGGGTCGAGTTTAGGAATTTGGGACCCAAGATTTACTGTTTTCCGAAACCTTCGCGGGACTGCACTAATGATTTTCCCGGTTCCGCTGTGACCACGGGTCGGCCAGTTGCGAACAACGGAGATTTTGAACAATTCATTTGCCATTACGATAGAGGCGGCCCTCGGTGGGCCTCAAATCCGGAGTCGGAGATAAAGCAGCATTGGGTTATGTTGGCATCAAACGAGGTGTATCTAAGCGATAGAGCAGAAGCCAAAGTTGGCCTAAATTTGCTGGGCGAATGGCGGCTCGAGACAACGTATTCGCCACCTACAGGAGCGTTTAATCCCGCAGCGGTAAAGAAAAACCTTATATCGATGGCGAAGCGCGCAGGCTGCATTTTGCCGCAAGCAGCAATTGAGAGCGAACCCGTTACAATTCAGGTGGTTGACGCAGCAAACAGAGACTAGCAAACCTAGCAAGCGATTCCCCGTCTAAGTCCCGATAAGTCGCGAAACCGGACAACTGGTTTTTTGACGATTTCACTTCTACGGTAAGCGTTAATCGGGACTTACTACGCTTATAGTGGAGTGGTCCTTCGTGACGAACTGCATGGAATGACGCCGGCTAAATAAGGACCGATACTCATCCTCCGGAAGGCGCTTGCAGGGCGGATAATTGCGCGTTTGAAGCAACAGGGGAAAATGAGGCGCGACCCATTGGCGGCAATCTACTACGAAACCCATGTCACCGGTCATGTCAACGTCTCCTGCATAGAACAATCGATAAGAGTGTTTTTTGCCCGCGTCTCTTATGGTTACGATTGCGGAAAATCTGTTCCCTAAGATTTCTCCCTCCACAGGGGCCCCGTTTAGCTCAATCCTTAACCGTTTGTCCAAAGTGAAATATGTGACCCTGCTAGAAAGCACCAGCCAGCCGATTGCTAGCGCAATCAGAAAAACCGTCAGGGCAGCGAGCAGAAACCGTCTTTTTGCCATCCTAGATAATTAGATACCAGCCCGACAAGAATTGTTCCCCCGGTTTTGTTGGAAGTGTTTGGCCGTTCAGTAATGTCAAGTCCCGATTAGCCGCGTTACCGGACAACTCCTTTTCTTGACGATTTCACTTCTACGGTAAGCGCGTTTACCGGGACCTGACGAACGAAATCGCTTCTCGCTCCAGAAGACGATAGAATCGGCCAGGGTTATGGCCAGAATCCGTACACTTGTGACCTTCAATTGAACATGAGTCAGGATCGTTGAGAAAATGCCCCCCGAAACTCCGCCAGAAAATTCTTTCGAGCCTACTCTGACGCCAAAACGGGCAGTCCTGGTTGGGCATCTTGTCATCAGCCTGCCTGTGGTCATCATCATGGGCTTGGTGTCGCTCTTCGGATACATTCTGCGAGGTCAGAATGGGGCCATGATTGGAGCGGCTTTAGGTTTCGTAGTGGCATGGCTATGGTGGTCAACATTCGTTCCTCGCTGGAGAGAATGGGCAAGGAACCGGGGGGCCGATGAGGAACGAACTCAGTCTCTCGCGGAACGAAGCCTTTTGGTCTGGCCCAAAGGCTCAATCCTTGAGAAGACAGAAATCCGGCCTCGTAAGAAATCCTGAAAACCACTTGTCCGGCAACGGCGTTTACCAGGACTCAGCGTAGATTTCAATGTTTAGAGCGCCCGCCCGGGCTCTAGCCATCTGCAGTAAGTCTTCATCTGGGCGATGAATCCTGCGCGGTCTACATGATATTTTGTGTGCTTGAGGGTGGCCCCTGACCTGGCTACGACCCAAACACTGTCCTCATCAGGCGCTACAGCCGAGGAGGCAATATCCTCCCAAAGAAATACCCTTTTGCGCAGCCCTAGCCATTTCTTTTCATAAATTCCAGTCTTCGAGACACCCAAATCGGCTGGCCACTGTGATGCGCAGAAAATTGCCAGGCCGAGCAACAAGACGCCCACCCACCACTCTCGCCTGAGTTCTTTGGACAAGGCTACAGCCCCGGCGCCATAAGCCATGCCAATTATCGCGGCACCGAGGAGGATTCTGAGCCCACGAGGCGCACGATACAGCGTTGTCGCGCCTGTTCGTTTGGCTCGTTCAGCCAATGCCTCCAGAGCGAACAGATGTACTGCGAGCAAGGCACATAGGATGGTGAGCGAACTGGGCATCGCGTTACCGGTTTTTTGACGATTTCACTTCTACGGTAAGCGTTTATCAGGACTTGGCACGCGATGAGGTGGTGTCTTGATTGCGGCGCCCGGACTCCCCAACGTCCGGTGTATCTCGGAGCGCATCGACGACCATCTTTTGAACGGCCTGGAGCGCGTCAATCTCTGACATCGCGGGCTTGAAGCATAGCCGTTTGATTGTTCGGGGCAGCAATAACTTGAAACTTTCCCATTCGGAGAAACTATCCGTGATTTTCTTGACCGCGTGCTCAGGAACGAATCGACCGAACATCCGAGTCAACATTCGCTTGTAAAGCCATCTAAATATCATTGTCCACTCTGGGACCTGCTCACCTCGGTCGTGAGCGCGAATTTACCATGTTGAGTTTTTCTATGTGCTTGATAAGTTCTATAAAGGAAGAAGTCAAGAAAAAACACATCTCCTTCGGCCGGAATTTTTCTTGCTTCTCAGCCCACTCGATCGAGCAAGTTCTGTTCTGACCTACCGCGCTATGTGCTCGGTTGTGGGGCCATGCGGCCCCGTGAATTGGGTTCTCTCTATCAGCGGTTTTCATCGCTTCTTCGCGACGAAGCCTGTCAGTTCCGAAACCAGCAAAGCAGAACGGTGGTCAATTTGGCGACCATAGTTCTATTTGGGACTCGTGGCCCATAGCTTTTTCTGGTTATCCGAGAGGGCCTAGGGTCGCGTGTGAGACTTGGTGCTCGAAGCACGCAGCGCCTAACTAATCAGCTGAGACTCGCTCTCGAACTAGAGTGTCCCGTGAACCCGGCGGCCACCGCTAGAGAAATTCCCCAGGATGGAGCGGACTCGATCAGAGACACTCAAGCTGTTTGTGGTTTCAGATGTTGGGCGTCGAAGCACGCTCCTCTCTTCCACACCATCAACACGATGGTGGCAATCTTCCTGGCCAAGGTTAGACGGGCCATCTCCGGCCTGATGCCCTTGCTCAACAAAGCTGTGTAGAACTCTTGGAATGGACCGGGTTTGCTCGAGGCCACGATCGCCGCACCCTTAAACAGATTTTTCAGATCGTGATTGCAGTTTCGGTTCAGTCCGCGAATGGAGATATGTTTCTTGGCTCGTTGCAGCTGCCCGTCGACACTACGGTGATCGGCGCTGCTGTGTGTCTCGATGCCAAATCCGCTGTACGTCCATAGCTGCCGCTTGCTGCGGAAACGATGCGGAGTCTGCAGGATGCCCAGCAACACCGCGGCGCGGATCGGGCCGATCGACGGGATCTGGCAGAGCTGTTTCCAGGCCTTGTGTTTCTTGCCCTCTGCCAACAGCTCTCGCCGCACTTCCTGACGCACCGCCCGCAGCGCATCGAGCTGTTGGTAGTAAAACTCCGCCCGCCGGCGCACTCCCGGTTCACCGATCTTCCCGAGCCACTCGGCACGATGGCGCGGTGCATAAACCTGCTTGCCGGTGCAAGGAATGGCCCAACTGCGATAGATCGCCTTCACCCGCGTCATG
>Ga0247680_1000359_pt1 | contig 13280 bp, 2 predicted proteins | sample CNK21_metaG_FD_182803 | JGI IMG/M metagenome (GOLD analysis project Ga0247680, IMG submission 182803) | Soil microbial communities from Purdue University Martell Research Forest, Indiana, United States - CNK21 | ecosystem: Environmental > Terrestrial > Soil > Temperate forest > Bulk soil | place...
TTAGAAAGGCCGCCCTTCTCTTGGCATTTACTTCGCCTAGACAACGCAGTTATGCCTGAGAAAGCGGCCTTTTTCTACTTCAAATCAGATGTCTTTGCACAATCCTGGTGAGAAATCCGGGCTAGAGTCCGAGGGCTTGGAAGTGCTTGAAAGGTCGGACTGAAACGGACGATATTTCAAACTGCAAAATGTAGGTGATTTTCATATGGCTCAATTACCGGCGGACATATGTGGGCCTTTTTTGCTTGACAATATACATACCGTGGAGTAAACGTCTCGTCACTTCACTTGTCTCCGTGAATGCCTGCTAATTAGGTGCTGCAGTTATGGCCCTAGGCGTAGCAGTGCTAATGGGCTCCCAATCTGCAATTCCAGAGGATACGGATTCGCCGCTAGTTTCAGGACTGAGGCTGAGGCGGGATTGAATCGGGAGGAATCCATGTTCGAGTACACGCGCAATTCCTTGGTTCTCGGCATATCCTTGCTGGCAGGCTTCGCGTGTCCGTCAACCTCTTGGGCGCAGGGGCCTACTCCGGGCCAGAATGTAAACATGGTTTCGGGGACCAAGTGGCCCGGAGGAGACCCATTTCTGCAGAGGCAAAATGAGCCGTCCATTGCGGTGTCCACGAGGAATCCACAACACCTTCTCGCCGGCGCGAATGACTACCGTACGGTAGACCTTAATCCGGTTGATCAGTTGCCGATCAACCAGCTAAGCGGTGATGCGTGGTTGGGAGTTTTCAAGTCGTTTGATGGCGGCCAGAGATGGCAGAGCACCCTACTACCTGGATTTCCTCAAGACCGATCCGCATTCGGCGCAAATTCACCCATGAAAGGATTCGGTGCTGCCTCAGATCCCGTTGTACGCGCGGGAACAAATGGAATGTTCTACTACAGCAGCATCGCCTTGAACCGTGGCACCAACGTCGGCGCATTGTTTCTTTCGCGATTCATAGACTTGAACAATAAAGAGAACGGGGATGCAGCGCAATCGAATTACCCAAGCCCTCCCAGCGACCCAATCCGGTACATCGGCACGGTGGAGGTTGATAGCGGCAACGCCGGTCAGTTTATTGATAAGCCTTGGCTAGCAGTAGATATTCCCCGCACCGGAGCAGGAACGTGCACGATCCAGGTTCCGCAAGACAACGGTGCCAGTGTGACCCAAAGTTTTCCCGCGGGAAACGTCTACATGGCTTACGCAATGTTTGTCGGCGGCACCATCAATGTCCGCAGCAAGATCAACTTCACCAAGTCCAGCGATTGTGGCCAAACTTGGACAAAGCCGACCCTAATCAGCCAAACCTATGACATCAGCCAGGGTACGCAGGTCGCCGTCGATCCTGAGACCGGCTACGTTTATGTGGCATGGCGGGTCTTTAGCGGCTCAGGCAATGACCTTGATGCGATGGTTGTTACAAAATCCGTGGATGGCGGAAATACCTTTAGCAAGGCCGTGTCTGTCCGCTCGCTGTCTCCATTCAACGCTGCCGTTCCTAGCGCGTCTGCTTCGTTCGATCAGAACACAACGGGGACGGAATTCCGAACGCAATCCATGCCGACGATCGCGGTTGACGACAGTGGGTCTTCGGGGACACCGGGCAACATATACGTCGCCTGGTCGGAGCGGGGCGTGCCGCCTACCGGAGACGCGCGCATCATGATCAGCACCTCACGCGACGGGGCCACGTGGTCGGCGCCCAAGCCTGTCGACAACTACCCATTGACTGACGATGTGGGCGATCAGTTCACTCGTGGTCACCAGCTAATGCCCGCCATGACCTTCACGGGGGGCAAGCTGATGCTGGTGTACTACGATCTGCGGCTAGATCATACGACCGGCCGATTCACACCCAACACTCCATTTGGGCCGGACAACAAAGGGGAGTTCTTCGAAGAGAGCCGCCCCTATCTCGGGGATGATCCAACCAAGGTATTCACCCCTTTCGTTGACGATGGTGGTCTGGCTGTAAGGCGGCACACCATTGACGTGAACGTGGCGCAATCGAACGGTGGGCTGAATCCCAGCTTCACTTCTGCGCGGCTCTCTCGCTACGATTTTGGCCAGCCGGGGCCGGACCCGGGCATGCTGCAACTGCAACAACTAGAGCAGCTAAAGGTGAACCCGCCGAACCTGCCGATGTTCTCTCAGGGGACTGTGCCTTTTATGGGCGACTATCTCGATGTGGCGGGGCTGATGTTCGTTGCGCTCCCTGGGGGAACGTGGACGTTCAACAACCCCCTGCCGCCCTCCGCGTCCTCATCCAGCCCAGCTTCTAAACCAACCGCTGGTTCTCCTATCTTTTACGGTTCCTGGACTAGCAACCAGGACGTGATACCACCAGCCGATGGCAACTGGACAAAATACTCTGCCGTACCCCTGCCGTCGCAGACGGCGAGCATTTTTAACGGGCAGCCTTTGCCCCCGTGCGCAGCGGGATGGGAGGGTGACCGCAATCAAAACATCTATGAAAGCCGCATCACACAAGGGTTGTTGGTTTCATCGCCACAGAATTCTAAGCCGTTGAGCACCACACTGCAGCGCTCGTTTGTGATCCTGCTGCAGAACTCCACCAACTTTCAGAAAACCTTCCAGCTCTCTATTGCGAATCAACCTCCTGGAAACTTCAGTGTCACCGGACAAAAGTCGCCGGGGGGTTTTGCTTCGTTCGAGCAGGCAGTTCCCAATCAGCCGTCATTGCCAAATCCTCTGCCGGCGCCAGTGACAAGCGAATTTGCGGCCATCCCTGCCCATTCGGGGGCGCCGCGCACCGTCTTCGCGCTATCAAGTAACCCGACCGCCAGCATTACGGTCAACGTAAATGAAGTGGATTCGACTGGAAAAGTCATCAGCGGCGGCCTATCGAGTTTTATCGTTCTCAACGCGGACGGCACGGTACCGCCATTGACCAATCCCGATGGTGCTCCAACTGGTAGCAATATCGCCGGGGTGGAAATCTATGATCCGAATATCACCGCGCCAAACATTACTGCGCCGAGCATTACTGCTCCCAACATCACTGCGCCGAATATCACGGCCCCCAACATCACGGCCCCCAACATCACCGCGCCAAACATTACCGCACCGAACATCACCGCACCGAACATAACCGCGACGAGTGTCACCAACCCGAACATCACCGCGCCGAACATCACCGCAGGTTCTATCGCGGATGCGACCTATACAGTCACCAACGCTGGAAACACTACCGTGGAGTATCACGTGAAACTCGCCGGAGGCGCCAGCGGAGCCAATGCGAAGGTGCCGCTTCAATTGACGGTAAATCAGATTTACACAACTCCCACCAGTTTTCAGTGCCAGCTCATTCCGCAGCAGCAGAACATCACGTACATCAACGTTGTAAATCCTGAATTTACTCCGCTTAACCAGTTGTCTAACCCAAACATAACGGCGGCTGACCCAAGCGAAGCGACTATCTATCTGGCCCCTGGAGATTCCGCACTCATCACCTTGCGCGGTCAGACTGACGTGGCAACAATGCAGAGCATCGTGACGCAAATTGCCCCGGTGGTTGTCCCGAAGGCCGTCAACACAAACAGCACAGCCACCGCACCAACCTTTGCGGCGCCGCCATTTATCACTACAGCCAGTCTGCCGAATGGGGTTACTGGTGTCCCATTTAGCGCGGCACTGCAGGCCATCGGTGGTACCGCTCCTTATACCTGGGGCGTGAGATTCGGCAACTTGCCGGCCGGCTTAAACCTCAACCCTTCAACTGGACTAATCTCTGGTACGCCTACCGTTTCGAACCTGCCAGGAACTTCGATTACATTTCAAGCGCAAGATGCTGTGGGGCGTGTCGTCACGCGCAGCCTCACAATCGCTGTTGCACCGCCGCTGCTGATCCCCCCGCCCTTGGTCCTCGCAGCGCCGTTGGGAGTGAGCTATAGCCAGACACTCAGCGTCACCGGCGGGACGCCGCCAGTGACCTGGAGCATCATCGCCGGCTCGCTACCACCGGGCATGAATTTAGATCCCTCGACGGGCCTGCTTTCGGGAACGCCCACGGCTGCCGGCACATTCAATTTCACCCTGCAGGCCAGAGACTCTGCCTCGCCGCCACAGGTTACGACGTTCCCGCTAACCTTGATCATCCAGTTCCCGGTCTCGCTGGGCTTTGTCACCCAGCCTACGGCGACAACTGCGGGCCAACCGATCTCGCCGGCGATCCGTGTACGCACGCTGGATGGAACGGGTGCGGCCATCCCCGGCACCACGATCACGCTTGGGATGGGTAGTGGCCCGAACCGGCCAATCCTCTCTGGGACACTGTCGGCCGTGACGGATGCAACCGGCATCGCTACTTTTTCCAATGTCATTCTCGACCGTGCTGGGACAGGATTCACCTTGATTGCCACCGTTTCTGGCGTGAGCAGCTCAGGCGCGGTGCAGCTCATTCCTGCGCCGCCATCCGTGCAACTGGGGGCGCTCGAGAGTGACACGCAGATTCAGCTGTTCGGCGAGCGACATCGCGTCTCTCTCTCAAGTGGCGTGGCAGTCGATATCACCGCGCCAGGCAGCTATACGAGTACGGCGGGTGTGACGTCGGGAACTATCCCCGCCGGAACGCTTGTGGACAGTTACTACCTCCACGCCGACCCAGTTGGCATCTCCCAGAACATTGGGCAAATGCAAGCGGGAGCCGTAACTTTCCCAACGGATGTCTTGGGCTTGATTGTCCTGGACCCCGAGCTGAGCGCAAGTGACTCGGCGGTGGGTGTGTCCGGCACGCTCTATCCTGCCGGAGGACGCGCTCTCGAGTTGGGCAGCCCCGGCGACACGGCCATCCTTTCGGCCGACCGCCGAACCCTAACCCTGCATCTGTCGAACTCAGGCGCGAGTGACGACGTCCGTGTGATCACCGCGGCAAACGCGAATCTTGGCTTCGGACAAACTACTTCTGCGACGTTCAGCGCGCTGGCCGGCAGTGGCTTCATCACTACCGTAGCGGGGAGCACGTGGGTGTTCCCCAGCCAGGTATCATCTCCAACCAATGCGCCGCTCGGACTTGGGGCCGACTTCATCGGGGGAACGGTGGGCGTGATTGCAGACAGCGTTGGAAACGTGTACGTCGCAGATCCTAATAATCAAATGGTATTCAAGATATCGTCGGGCAAACTAAGCATTGTTGCTGGAACAGGCGTCGAAGGTTACTCGGGAGATGGCGGCCCGGCGGTATCCGCACGTTTGGATTTTCCCGATGCGGTTGCCCTGAGTCCTTCAGGGGAGCTCTACATTTTAGATACTGGCAATTCGGTGGTGCGTAAGGTGGATGCCACCGGGAAGATCACTACGGTCGTCGGAAACGGTGTGCCGGCTTACACGGGCGACGGCGGACAGGCCGTCAATGCTTCTCTGAACGGCCCCGAAGGAATGAGCTTCGATGCAGCAGGCAACCTGTTCGTCGCCGACTCGAATAATGGAGTCGTCCGGAGGGTAGATACGACTGGAATCATCACCACGGTGCCGGTAACAAGTACTCCTGCCAATTTTGGGTCCGGTCTATTTTCTATACAACAGGTGGCCGCAGGACCCGGCGGTAGTCTTTACATTACTCTTTTTTCGGCAAATCAAGTTTTCAGATTGGATGCAGGCGGGAGTTTGACAATTGTTGCTGGCAATGGCTCGGCGGGGTATTCGGGTGATGGTGGTCCGGCCGTCAGCGCCGAGCTATCCGATCCGTCCGCGATCACATTGGATTCTACGGGAAATATCTACATCGCGGACGAATTCAACAATGTTGTGCGCAAGGTGGATACAGCCGGGACCATCACAACGGTAGTTGGTAATGGCGGACTCGGATTCTCGGGAGACGGAGGATCGGCACTATTGGCGACAATGGCGCAGCCCGGCGCTCTCGCTTTTGATCCTTTCGGCAATCTCTACATTGGAGATACAACCAACGAGCGCATCCGCAAAGTGGACACTTCGGGCACGATCACGACTATCGCCGGGAATGGCAGGTTCAAGTATGCCGGTGATGGTGGACCGGCCACCAGTGCCTCGCTCGACGCGCCGATCGGAACAACTGTGGACCCATTCGGGAATCTCTTCGCCAGCGACATTGCGAATGAAGTTGTTCGGAAGATTGATCCTGCAGGCCTCATCACCACATTCGCAGGTACTGGTTTTGTCGCTCCTGCGTATACCGGTGACGGCGACTTGGCCACGTTAGCCCCTTTGCTTTTCCCTAACGGTGTCAAGGCAGATGGTGCGGGCAATGTTTACCTGACCGAGGGAGGCCGCGTCCACAAAATCACCGCGTCGGGAATCATCTCGACACTTGCTGGCGGACCAAGCAACTCGGGCATCCTCAACGGCGTTGCGGTTACAGGGCTGTTCAGCGACCTTCATGTTGCTTTGGACAGCCAGGGCAACGTCTATCTCTCCGGCGGTAATCAGGTATTCAAACTGGACACGACCGGGACCCTGAGCGTCGTAGCAGGGTCAACCACCTTAGGCCCAGGCCACTTCTCAGGTGACGGAGGGCCTGCGACTCTTGCTAAACTGTCCAACGTACGAGATGTAGCTGTCGATCTTGCAGGCAACATCTATATTGCGGACGATGGCAACCGCCGGGTCAGGCGAGTTGACACGACCGGAATTATCACAACGGTGGCTGGCAATGGCAGCTTCACTGCTTCCGGCGACGGTGGCCCCGCGACCAGTGCTGGCGTACCCAGCCCGTTTGCGCTAACCGTGGACGGAGCTGGAAATCTGTTCATTGGCTCAGGTAGCCGCGTTCGCAAGGTGGACGCCAGTGGAATAATCACAACAATCGCCGGAGGGGGGTTCATTGGGCTTCCGGTAGACGGTATCCCCGCCACAAATGCAGCTTTCACCAATGTACAAGGACTGGCGTTCGATGCCGCGGGCAACCTGTACGTAACTGACCGGTTTAATGACCGCGTTCGAAAAATCACGGGCGTCACCAACGCGCCGCCATTCATCTTCAACCCACCCGCCGGGCTGACTGTTACGACGAAGGGTCTGCCGAGTGGAAACCTGGGTTCACCTTACTTCCAAACCCTTTCCGCAGTGGGGGGCGCGCAACCTTACGGTTGGAGAATTATTTCTGGCGCGTTGCCGGCAGGCCTCAACATCTCTAACGCTGGTGCGATCAGCGGGACGCCGACGGCGTCCGGCGCGTTCAACTTCACCGTCCAAGTCACGGATTCGACCGGGGCCACCGCGACACAATCGCTTACGATTACGCTTAACTTGCAACTTGCGATCACGACAGCCTCGCTTCCCGACGGCGTAATCGGCGTGGCTTACAGCCAGGCTCTCACAGCAACGGGAGGAGCGGGATCCTATATTTGGACCCGCGCCTCCGGAACGTTCCCGCCAGATCTGACTCTCTCAACCGGCGGCGTACTCAGCGGCACGCCTACAACTCCCGGGACTTATTCCTTCTCCGTGATGGCAACCGACTCGCTCGGCCAATCCGCGTCAGCGTCGTACACCGTCATCATTGCGACCACGGCCCTGGCGGGCGCTCATGTCCTCTTTATCGTCCAGCCACCGGGACCAACGGGCGGCGGATCCACCGGGCTGCAGGCCGTGGCGCAAGTATTCGACGCGAACAATGCACCAGTATCTGGCGTCCAGCTTACCGGCAGCTTCGGAAACAAGGCCTGTCCCGACGCGACGCTCTCCGGCGCAATCTCCGCCGTCACGGACTCGAACGGCCTCGCCGCGTTTTCCGGAATTACCGCCAACCGTGGCGGTTACGGCTACACGGCAGTAGCGAGCGCCACATCCAACCCCGCAGTATCCGTAACTTCGATTCCCTTCAACATTCAGGGCTTCTGTCCGACGGGCAACCTGACTACGTTGCGCCGCGAAAACACCGTGGCGCTCTTGCCCAACGGCAAGGTGCTCATCCTAGGTGGCATTAACAGCAACACCGTCTCTGCTTCCGTGGCTTTGAATACAGCCGAGCTCTATGACCCGGCCACAGGGGTTTTCACGGCCACAAGCAACATGACAACTCCGCGGGACTTGGCTACTGCTACGGTCCTGCCGAATGGCAAGCTGCTTATTGCGGGAGGTTACGACGCTACAACCACTACGCTTGCAAGCGCCGAACTCTACGACCCAAGCACAGGTGTATTTACGGCGACTGGAAGCATGAGCGTTCCTCGCCAAGAACACGCCGCAACACTCTTGCCTAACGGCAGAGTTCTCATCACGGGCGGCGCCAAATGGGCCTTCCCGACTACCTTCTACGCCAGCGCCGAGATTTATGATCCCGCGACGGGACTGTTTACGTTGACAGGAACAATGAACTCTCCGCACGTGGATCACACAGCTACGCTACTTTCTAACGGCAAAGTTTTGGTGGTAAGCGGCGAAGGCTCCACCAATCCGGACACTAGCAACCAACAAATCACGTCAAGCGCTGAACTCTACGATCCTTCCGCTGGTACCTTTACGCCTACCGGCAGCATGGCTACAGGGAGATTTAACCAGGCGGCCACGTCGCTTTCGGATGGGAGAGTGCTCGTAACAGGCGGATATTCGGACGTTAACGCAAGCACCGCTACCGCGAGTGCGGAAATCTATGACCCCTTAGTCGGCACCTTCAGCCCAACCGGCAATATGACTGTTGCCCGCGCAGAGCACACCTCGACGCTGCTGCCCAACGGAACCGTCCTTATTGGAGGAGGCTTCAGCTCTGGAGGCTTCTTTTCCGGAGTGCAACTCTCCACAGCGGAGACCTATGACCCCTCGTCAGGAGTTTTTAAAGGAATAGGGCACATGGCGTTCGCCCACAGCCGAATCGTAGCGCCCCTGCTGCCGAACGGCACCGTGCTGCTGGCCTCGGGCACAAATGCGGAGGTGTTCTTGCCGACCGATCCGCCATTCCAGGTGCAGGAGTTCACCGCCACCGGCAGCCTGAACGCAGCACGCTGGCAGCAGACGGCGACGCTACTGAACAACGGACTGGTGCTTTTCACTGGGGGATTCGACAATTTCGTGCACCCCATGGCTTCTGCGGAGCTATATAACCCGACCACGGGGACTTTTGCATCCACCGGAAGCCTGAGTATTGCTCGCGCCTCTCATACGGCGACGTTGCTAAAGAACGGATTGGTGCTGATTGCGGGAGGCGAGGGCTCCAGCGGTGTTTTAGCCAGCGCAGAACTATATAACCCGACGACGGGGACATTTACATCTACCGGAAGCCTGAGTATCGCTCGCGCTTCTCATACGGCGACGCTGCTCAATAATGGAATGGTGTTGATAGCAGGAGGCATAGGCTCTAGCGGAATTTCGGCCAGTGCCGAGCTTTACAATCCTGCAACCGGGACCTTCGTCGCCACCGGCGCCCTGAACACCGCGCACTACTCTCACACTGCGACGTTGCTAAACAACGGATTGGTGCTGATTGCGGGAGGCGGAAACCCAAGTAGTAACTTCTCAGCGGTTACCGAGCTGTATGACTCCGGAACCGGAACCTTCGCCACCGCCGGCGGCCTGAACACTGCGCGCATTTTTCATACGGCGACGCTGCTCAATAGTGGAATGGTGTTGATTGTAGGGGGCGAGGGCTCTAGCGGTGTCTTGGCCAGCGCAGAACTATATGACCCGACGACGGGGACGTCTACATCGACGGGCAGCATGACGACCGCACGAGACCAGTATACGGCGACGCTGCTCTATAATGGAATGGTGTTGATTGCAGGAGGCGTTGACTCTTCCGGCCGTGGCTCAGTTAGTGCAGAGCTGTACAATCCCGCGAGCGGGATCTTCGCCGCTACCAGCGACCTGAACACGGCGTACTGTTGTCAAACGGCGACGCTGCTGCCGACCGGCAAGGTTCTGGTTGCGGGAGGTGAAGGCAACACCGGCGTGCAGGCCGCGTCGGAGCTGTATCAGTCCGGGGCGATTCAACAGTTGCAGCCGCTTTCGTGCGGCTACGAAGGGCACATTAAGTCCGTCGCCGCATTCAGCACTCCAACGGAAGTACGTTTCGTCAACAACAGCAGCAGCCTGACCTTTCAGATTTTCTGGCTGGACTACAATGGCAACCGCGTGCTCTACGCCACGCTCGGCCCGAGGCAGTCCTATTTGCAGCAGACATTCCTGACGCATCCATGGGTCATCGCGGACACCTCGCCCGCGGCGACTTGTCAGGAGATTTATTTGCCGCTACAGGAGCAGGCGCCGGCGATTTTCCCTCCAGGGCAGTGAGCGAGAGTCAAATTCAACGCGACCCGAGGCGACGCCGAGCATCGGCGATCATCGGATCTCCGGCGCCCTTGGCTTTGACGGCGAGAAACTGCTTGAAGGAATCCGCAGCAGCGGGGCTTTTCAGGCCTTCCTGGGCACGACCGAGGTAGTAATAGACCGGAGGAAACAGGTAGTAAGTTGGTGACTCGTCCAGAAAGAGCGCGGTTGCTTCCCCACGGCGCTTGAGACAAACTTCCAGTTCGGAGTCCGCCTCGGCAAATGCGCCTGCGTTCAAATAAGCGAGCGCCGCATCGTATCGGCCCATCCAAGTATCCGCAAACTTCCGGGAATCTGCGTTGAACTGCAGGGACTCACGCGCTCTCCCCCGGCTGAGCTCGTACTCGGCCTCGATCAGCTTGGCGTAGGCTTGGGGGTCAGCCTCCAGCTGATTTGCCAACTGCTTTGCCAGCGCCAGCGCCTTCTCTGGCTGTCTCGCCCCTAGAAAGGCGCGCGCTGCCCAAAACATGATCCCGGTTTCTTTGCTTTGTTGGAGCGCCAGCTCGGCGGCGTGTAGCGCCGCGGCGTGATCGCCAATCGGCAGCTCGGCTTGCGCCAACATGGCAAACTTATTCGCAGCACTGTCGGGATTCTTATGTGCCAGGTCGTCCTGGACGCCCTGCGTCAGAATTTTTACCGCATCGGATACACGCCCCTCGTACAGCGCCACATCCGCCAGACCAGCTGCCGCAGTCGACGCAGGTTGTGCCCCGAGCTTCTGCAATCGCTCGTAAGTAGCTACAGCCTCCGCTGGGCGGCCATCTCCCAACTGGGAAAGCGCCATGCCGACATAGCCCGTCGCGAAGGAGGGATTTAGCTTCAAAACTTTTTGTTGTTCCTGAATGCCGCTGGCAAAATCGCCCGCGTACATCGCGTATAGCCCAACGTTGTTCCGTTGCGCGACATTGTTCGGATAGATTTCCACGGCCTGCCGTCCCTCTTCCAACGCGTGGACCATATCTCTACGGTAGAAATAAGCGAGGGCGAGATTCGCCAGACCCGCGGTGTCGGACGGATACTGCTTAACCAACTGCGCGAATTGCTCCAGAGCCTGATCGGGATTGCGGATCATCAGGTAATACGCGCCGCGTGTACGGTATTTCTCGCGCTCGCTCATGCTGTCGATTTTCGATAGGGCCAGGCGGAAATACTTCTCAGCCTCCTGTGGGCGTCCCATGTTGTGATCGGAAGCGCCAATCACCACGTAGGCGCGGCCCAACTCCGGGTCGAACTCCAAGGCCTTCTGCGCGTGTTGAATAGCGTCATCCCATTTACCAGCCAGATCCGCGGATTGTGCCAAGGCATACTCATGGGCGGCGTCCAGCGACCTTGCGGTGAAACTTTCGGCTGCAATCTCTTGTGCTGATTCGGGTGTGGAATCGCCGAGAGCAATTCTCACCCGAGCACCCAGCTTGTCGACGGCTTGCAGGACAGTGTCTTTGTCCGCGGAATCCACTTCCGCTGAGCTGATGGAGCGCCCGGTCATTGGGTCGATCGTCTTGCAGGTGATGGCATAGTGGTTTCCGCGGCGAGCGACGGAACCAGAGACCACTACTCCGACGCCTTCGCGCACAGCCACTAATCTGGCGAGGGCTTCGTCTAAGTGAGTGAACCCCGGCTGCAGTTGCGCTGCGACTTTGCGAGCTTGGCCCCGATCGTACAAATTGATGAAAGAAGCTCCTTCGAGGGCAACTCCCAGCATAGGCTCCAAAGTCCCGTCAAAAATAGGATCAGCTGTGGCGTTCGTGAAATCAGCGAGGAGCAAGGAAACTGACCCATGCTGCAGAGGAGGGCCGACGAAGAATTTCTGTCGTACAAGTAAGCCGCTCAGGATTAGCAGGACTACGATGGCGGCCGCGACCCATCTGAGTCGGAAGAATGTCGCTGGAAGTGTTGGGACGACACCGGTGCCGGCCGCTACTTTGCTGGCGGAACGCGTCGCGGACACCGTTCCGGAGACGGTGTCGCGTTGAAGCCGTTGTAGGTCCGCGCGTATTTCTGCGGCCCCCTGATAACGCAGTCGGCGGTCACGTTCGATGGCCTTGTTGATGATTTCTTCCAGCTGCGGAAGCACTTGGGAATTCATCACTGAGGCGGAGGTTGGCGTCCGGTTGAGAATAGCTTCCATGATGATACCGGCAGTTTTCCCGGAATACGCTAGCTGGCCAGTGGCCATTTCGTATAGCACTAGGCCAAACGAAAAAATGTCAGTCCGGGCATCCAAATCCTCTCCGCGTATTTGCTCCGGGGACATGTAGGCAATCGTGCCGATGACTGACCCCGGGCTGGTGAGCATCTCCTGCCCACTTAACGTAGGCACGCCGGCCGCGCCCACGCCTTCGGCTACAACAAGCGTGGGTGCGAGTTTCGCCAATCCGAAATCGAGTACTTTGGCGTGCCCGCGCTTCGTCACGAATAGATTGGCAGGTTTGATATCGCGGTGAACGATCCCTTCGGAATGAGCCGCATCGAGGGCGTCCGCAACTTGGATGCCAAGTTCAAGCAGTTGTTCCATCGGCAAAGGTTTGCCTTCGATGAAGTGCTTGAGCGTCTGTCCGTCCATGAACTCCATGACGATGAAGTGCTCGCCATTTTCTTCGCCGATGTCATGAATGGTGCAAATGTTGGGATGATTCAGGGCTGAGGCCGCCTCGGCTTCGCGGCGGAATCGTTCGAGGGCGCACTGGTCGCGTCCCATTGCGGGCGGCAGGAACTTCAGGGCAACGAGGCGCTTTAGGCGGGTGTCCTCTGCCTTGTACACTACGCCCATGCCGCCACCGCCTAGATTGTCGACGATACGGTAGTGCGAAATGATCGAACCGATCATATAGGTATAAGTAGATTTAACCCGGCATGTTAGGCCACGCGTTAGCTCAAGTCAACGGCTCGAAAATTGTGGAAGAGCCTACTCACATCGTATCCCCCTGGCGGGTTTGAAGTGTTTGAGTGAGAAGCGGCGTTTGGAGTTGGTGGTTTGCTTGGAGCGCAGGACGTGAGCGGGGCTTGTTGTTGTGGCTGTGGG
>Ga0247680_1000370_pt1 | contig 13053 bp, 14 predicted proteins | sample CNK21_metaG_FD_182803 | JGI IMG/M metagenome (GOLD analysis project Ga0247680, IMG submission 182803) | Soil microbial communities from Purdue University Martell Research Forest, Indiana, United States - CNK21 | ecosystem: Environmental > Terrestrial > Soil > Temperate forest > Bulk soil...
TGGACACTCGGGTGCTCGAACCGCTCGAAAATCCCTTCGGCCCAAAAGTGTTACCTATGTCTTAGGTACGTTGTGTCACCCATGTCTCCGGGCCGGACCCCGGAGAAGTATGGCGCGCCCGGGGGGACTCGAACTCCCGACCTTCTGGTTCGTAGCCAGACGCTCTATCCAACTGAGCTACGGGCGCGCGGTTTAGCAATATTAACATAGCGGTACGCGGCTCATCTACCCGCGCCAAAGCTCACTGAGAGATAGGGGCACGCGCCGCTCGTCCCGGAACCACCCCATCCACAAGCTGACCATCTTTCAAAACCGCAATTCCATTGACCAACACGAACTGAATCCCTTGTGAGTACTCAAGCGGGTCCTCGTAAGTTGCTTTGTCGATGACATGTTCCGGATCAAAAACCGTGATGTCCGCGTCGGCTCCGACTCGAATACGTCCTTTGGCCTTAAATGCAGGCGCCCTTTTCTCTAACCGTTGCGCCGGCATCAGCGTCATCTTCCGCAGCGCCGTCATCAGATCCAGCGCCTTTTCTTCTCTGACGTAATGGCCAAGCACTCTAGAAAATGTTCCCTGCCCACGCGGATGCACTCTTGACCCCGTGATCGGCATCCCGTCGCTTGCGATCATCACGGTCGGATTCCCCACCGCCATACGCGCATCCTCCTCCGGAATTGAGTGGATGATTGCGATTCCCCCCTTCTTTCTGTACTTTTCGAATGTCTCGTCAGTCAATCTCTCGCCCGTCTCCGCCCACTGCACATCCTTATATGTAATTCCCATATTCTCTTGCCACCCGGGATCGAAAATCGCCGATTCCAGCGCTGTGCTTCCTGCGGTGTACGGATAGCACTCTGTCGTCACATCCAGCCCATGCCGTTGCGCGCCTTCCACCATCGAGATCAACTCCGGCGTGTATTTCAACCCCATGCTCGTGATGTGCACCACGTGCAGCGGTGCGCCAGTGGCGACAGCCGCAGCAAGGACCTCCTCGAGCCCTGCAAGCCCGGTCGTGGGCTCTTTCAATCCGCCATATCGCAGGTGGACATGCACCGACGCGTGGTTCCGCGCCGCAATTTTGAACATCTCCACAATTTCCCAGTGCGTAGCCGCCGCCGTGTAATTCACTCCCATTCCTTCGGCGAGCGCACCTTCGTGAAATCCTTTCTCTATCTCCGCGCTAATCTCCGAGAGTTCTGTCGGCGTTGCCTCGCGATGAGCTGCGTCGCCGGTCGGTAGAAAAGTGCCCGGATCGTGCATCACCTTCATGCGTACCGGTATATGCCCAATGCTCACCCCGAAATTGATCAGCGACCTTCCTTCCCTCTCCGCGTACCAGCCGGCAACATCAGCGCTGCCCCTTTCGAGCTCAAGCGATGTGGTCACCCCATCATGAGCTTGGAATTGATAGTTTCTCGGCTCTTGCCCATGTTCGTGCAAGTCGATGAATCCCGGCGCAACGACGAGCCCCTTCGCCTCCATCGTCGTCTTGCCCATCAAAGAATTCGCTGAAATCGTGCGTATCTTTCCGCCGCTGATCCCCACGTTTCGCACCGCATCCAACCCCGAGTCCGGGTCCATCACCCGCCCGTTCGCAATCACCACGTCATATTTCTCTTCTTCAGCAGCAATTTCTTCCTTCACTCCCCAGCTCAGCGCCATCCCCACAAAAACTGTCACAATCGCTGCTATCCCCATTCTTCGATATGGCATCCGCGGCATTTCTCATCACCCCCGGCAAGTTTGCGGCGCTAAGTCTCGTTCCCCAGCCCCTTGGTGTCAAAGGAAATATCATCCCCTCGAAAACGGGCGCGCTCCGTCTTCGATAATACGTCCTCGCGGACTTGAATTTTGTCCTTAGGAAGCTCGTTCCGGAAAATTAAAACCCCGGATCGCTGGGGGGAGCGACCCGGGGCGGGGTTACTGCTGAGGGGGGCCGGAGGGAAACTCGAAAAATTTTCAGTTCACTTGCTGCACGGTCAGCACGCAGATCTTTCTCAGCTCTTCGTACGTGAAAAACGTTTCTTCTTGATCTCCCGCGCACTCTTTGTGTCCCAATCCAGACTCGTTCGAAAGCCGCGAAAGCTCATCCTCGGATATTCCAAGCAGCAGCGCTGCCCGTCCTTGCGTCACGTACTTTGGCACTTGGCTATTCATCGCTCCTCCTCACGCGGGAAGTAACGCCATAGCATCTTGTTCGACGGCCAGGATCATCGTCTTATAAATATCCACATCCCAGCCCTCGCCAATCCTCATCCGTACCGTTTCGACGCCATCCTTCAGCAGCGTTCCTCTTAGCGGCACTTTAATTTCCCCTAGCGCCACTTGCAGCACGACCGACTGCCCTATCCACGTTGCGTATGCACTGTCCATTCGCCCTCCCGCAGATGTTCAGGCCTCGCTGACGGACACAGAATCGCTGAGCGCCTCTTCTCGAGCAATGGTACACAGAGGGTACTAGCCTAGTAAGTTGGTACTGTCTTTTCCGCAGCTCAAACGCTTGTTCAAATTCGGAGCACGGTACGCTCGTACCCTTTTTTAGGGACGCCCGGCCCATTGGGTGCGAAGGACGCCGATGGCATCCTGCTGTCATGAAACGTCCCCATCATTCCGCACTGGACGGAGGGCCAGCCCCCTCGTCCGTAAGGGCAGGTTTGGGCTTGGCTTTAGGTGGTGGGTTTTCTCGCGGCTTTGCCCATCTTGGTGTCCTACAGGTGCTGGAACAAAACCACATCCCGGTCTCTTATATTGCAGGCACTAGCGTGGGCAGCATTCTCGGAGCGGCTTATGCAAGCGGCGCACCTCTCGCGCGCATCATTTCCACTTGCCGCACGATTCGGTTTCGTGATATCGCCCGCTGGCGCGTTTCCCGTCTCGGACTTGCCAGCAATCACCGGCTGGGCGATCTCATCGAGCGTGTCTTCGAATCGCGCCGCTTCGAAGACCTCAAAATTCCTATGGCTGTGGTCGCCACGGACCTGGCCAGCGGCGAGCCCGTCGTTTTCACCCACGGAAATTTGTCGGATGCGATCCGCGCGAGCTGTGCCTTCCCAGGGCTGTTCGAACCCGTCAGAATCGGCACCCGCTGTCTCGCCGATGGCGGCCTGGTTGCGCCGGTTCCCACGCGCGCCGCGCGTGACCTTGGCGCCGCGCACGTAATCGGTGTAGCCGTCGGGGTCGAAGACGGCAGCCGCGGCGCTCCATCCAACATCTTTCAAGTCGTCTGCCGGGCCGTGAACGCCGCTCAGAAACATCAGCTCGAAATTTGGGAGCGTCACGCGGACTTGGTCCTTCGTCCCGACGTGCAGTCTTTTGCCTGGGATGATTTTGATCGCGCCGACGAGGCCATCGAGGCGGGCGCAGCCGCAACCCGCCGCGCGCTTCCTCGCATCCAGAAGCTTCTCAACCCTGCCGTAGAAACGACTTTTGAATTTGAAACGCGTCTCGAAGCTGAGGCCCAAGGCTATCTCTGGCTTGCGGAGGCATCCCGATGATTCGCCTCGCCGCCTTGTTCGCCGCCGTGATCACTTCCGTCGTTCTCTGGTATGAATGCAGAGAAGATCTGGTCGTTTTCTGTTACCGTATTGGATTGGGTGCTTTTACGATGCTGCGCACTCGCGCGCTCGTCCCGGTGCCCGTTTCTCAAATGAACTTTTCGAGGAAACGTTCCGCTTGCTCCAATCCATCCTCCACTTTCTCCACTCGCTCTACACCACCGACGGACTTCGAGAACTGATTCGCTCCGGCGGCGCTCCTCTCGTTTGCATCATCGTATTTATTGAAACAGGCTTTTTTGTCGGATTTTTTCTTCCCGGTGATTCTCTTCTGATCACCGCTGGTATCTTTTCCTACTCTGGCGTCATTCCCCTCAAGTGGCTACTGCTTCCCGTCATGTTCTGCGCTATCGCCGGTGACCAGGTCGGCTATTGGATTGGCCGATCCGCTGGAGCTGCCCTGTATCGCCGTGAGGAATCCTTTTTTTTCCGCCGTGGCCATCTGCAGCGTGCCCATGACTTCTACGAAAAATACGGTGGCCGAGCCGTGATTCTCGCCCGCTTCATCCCCATCATTCGAACGTTCTGTCCACCCGTCGCCGGCGCTGCAAAAATGTCGTACCCGCGCTATCTGCTCTTCGATACTGTAGGCGGCACGTTCTGGGTTGCTGCCACAATCCTTGGCGGTTATTCGCTTGGCCATTTCATCCCCAACATCGGTCACTACATTCACTATGTGATAGCTGTGGTCATCATCCTTTCTGTACTCCCCCCCATCATTGGCTTGTTCCGCTCCAAAAGAGCAGCCAGTAAATCCTCAAGCACTGCCTTATTTAATGGACCGGTTAAGTAGGCCGTGCCCTCCCCGATCCTCCGCGCCATCATCTTCGATATTGGCCGCGTCCTGGTTCGCGTTGACGTCGCCCGCGCCATGCAAGGCCTTGCTTCTGGTAGCTCTCTCTCACCGTCCGAGATTTGGTCCGCCATCGAAAAGGATCCACTCTGGTCTGATTGGCAGGAAGGTCGAATCGCGCCCCACGATTGGTATCTCCATCTGGCTCAGCGTCTTGGCGGCAGACTCAGCTTTAAGCAATTTACCGACGTCTGGAATCATGCTCTTGACCCTACTCCGATTCACGCGGATGCCTTCTTCGAAAAACTATCCAAGCACTACCGCCTTGCCCTGCTCTCCAATACCGATCCCATCCACGTCCGCCATCTGGAAAGCACCTACAGTTTTTTCGCCTTCTTTCCTGCCCGCGTCTACTCCTGCGCAGTGGGTGCCAGCAAACCGAATCCGCTCATTTATCGCGAAGCTCTTCGGGCCGTCAAAGCTCGTGCCGAGGAAACCCTTTACATTGATGACGTTGCCGCTTACGTGGAAGCCGCAAAGCGCCTCGGTTTGGGCGGCATCCAGTTCCACTCCCCCTCTCAGCTGGCCTCTGATCTCCAAGCTCTGGAGGTCGATCTTTCCTGAAGCACTTGGAAGAGTAAGAAACTCCGAAATCGGAATTCGTCGCGTAAAGTTTGCTAGGACTAGTACTGACCCTTTCTACCGACTGTTTCGACTTATCGAAACAACCCGCATTCATTCATCGGTTTACGGGGACATTCGCTCCTTCTTCCCCTGGAACCATTTGGCTCACGACTTGCTCCTTCAGTGTTACGGGCCGATTACAAAATTAAATCGTTCGCCCACATCTGGGTGAGGAGAAAAGAATTTCTATGTCAGAAGAACAATTCATCGAAACAAGAAACAGTTCGTCGTGGCAGTTGCCCGCGATCATCGTGCTTGGCTTGGTCGCGATTGCTGGCTTGGGATTTGGCTGGAACGCGTCGTCAAAGCTGGACACCACGCAGCAGGCTGTCACCGCTCAACTAAAGACCACCGAGCAAACGGTTCAACAGGACATGTCGTCTCTGAAGGACCGCATCGCGCAGGATGAAAAGGCCAATACCGACTTACAAGGGGACTTGAAGGTCGTCACCGACAAGCTCAAGATCACCCAGGGCCAGCTCCGGAAAGCGCGCAAAGAGGCCGCCCAGCTGAATGATCAAACAACTCAGAAGCTCAGCGCTCTCGATACGTCTGTCCATACGGAATTGGCAACCAAGGCCGCAACGGATGACGTCAAAAACGTGGACACCAAGGTCACTGCTGTCAGCACAGACCTGAATTCCACCAAGGAAGACCTGAAGATGGCCAAGAGCGAGCTGGGCACACTCATCGCTCGCAATCATGATGAAGTCGACCAACTCCGTCGCCTCGGCGAGCGCGATTACGTCGAATTCACCATCGCCGGCAAGAACAAGCCCCAAAAGGTCGGCAACGTCACCGTCGAGCTGAAGGGAGTCAACCAGAAGAAGAATCAGGTCAATATCGCCATGGTCGTCGAGGACAAGCGCTTCGAGAAGAAGAACCGCGCCCTTAACGAGCCCATTTTCTTCTATCTCTCCGGAACCCATCTGCCCGAAGAGATCGTGATCAACAAAGTTGGCAAGGATCAGATCAGCGGCTACGTCAGCATTCCGAAGGCGAATGCGCAGCCGACCAGCGCTTCCACCACTTCCGGAAAGTAAACACACAGCAACCCTTGGCTTTTTTGGCCGAGGAACTAACGCAGCGGGCAGGGATTCCTGCCCGCTTTTTTTATCTTCTACTAAACTCTTTTTGCACCGATGGTCCAGTTTCTCCCGAATCTCCGCTAAGATGGAAGCGCACCTCGCGGAGAACCGCTTGTATCAAACCTCTTCCATTCTGTACATCGCGGTCGACGATTTGATACCAGCCCCCGGAAGCAGCGTCCCCGGCCTCGATGAATTCACAGCCGCCCTGGATCACCGTGGTATCCCTGCCGTGTGGCTCACCAATCGCACACGCCTGCAGATGGATGAGCCGCGCCGCAAGCTAGCTCACACCCATCCATTTATTGCCGAAGATGGCTGCGGCGTCTTTCTTCCCGAAGATTATTTTCACTTGCGGCCGCAATCCTCTACTTCGCGTCCACGCGGGACCGCCACAATCCGCCTTGGCCGCTTCACGTGCATTCCCATTGCCGAGCCTCAGCCGGCCGCATCGGACGCTTTAGAGAACCTTGCCGTGGAATCCGGCCTGTCTGTGGTCTCGCTGCGCTCCCTTCCGCCGCGCGAGTTGACGCTCAATTCGGGTTTGCCTGCCCGCGAGGCCGAGTTAGTCCGTCAGCGTGATTTTGATGAGTTTTTTTTCTTCGCCGGGGCTTCTCAGCAGGACATCGCGAACTTCCAAGCGCTCGGGCACGGCCGGAATATTCAGTTTCGCCAGCGTGGCGCGCTGTGGTCCCTGGCCATTGATGCCAGCGTTCACCGTTGCATCGGCGCACTTTCAAAACTGTATGACCGCGCACTCCGTTCCCATGCAAAGAGCATCGCAATCGCCACTCATGGACAGGAAGCCGCCCTTTTCGCAGCCTGTGATCGCGCAATTCTTCTTGCCGATATTCCCAATGAGCAAGTCGGTATTGTTCCCGATCAGTCTCGCCGAGTAATAGAACTAGCGCGCAAATTCCCAGATGCGTGGGAACAAATTCTTGCCAATCTCTCGACGCGACGGTAGCAAACTTTGGTAGCAAACTCTCGTTTATGCCTCATTTTTTCCACACTCCTGATCCCAAGTTCACAAGATATTTTCTCGAAGATTAACCAAATCTCCTGTTTTGGGCAGGATAGGAACTGGTTCCGCGTCCGTTTTCGTGGCCCTCTGATTGCTTTTTAACGGTCGGACGGATGGTATTTCTGCATTTCTCCGCCGGAAGCGCTTAGCGGGTCCACTGAGAAGTTCCGCTGGCCGAGTACTAGGAGACTCAAGACTATGGCATGGATCATTCGCAAGCTGCGCATTCCGGCCTCTGAATCCTCGATGGGAGTTATTTTGACCGTCTGTGTTATTTCGATGGGCCTGATGTCTGTTGCTCTTCTTTGGCAAGCCCAGATCATCGCCAATCAGCGCGAAGCGATTCACTGGCTCGAAACGCTTAAATTTGGTGGTTAGATTCCTCCCTCAGCCCCAGCCACTGCCAGGCGCGCCCCCCTCAGCGCGCCTGGCGCCCTCTCTCGTACCCCCAGTCCACGCTCTCAGTTATCAATCCGTTCATTTCTGTAATACTTTGTGATTTCCCAGCTGTCTTGTGTTTGAATATTTCGACCGGGAACTTAGGTTATCGAGGGATTTTCCGTGAACCCGATTCTGCGCCTTATCGTGCTGGCGGTCGCGCTGACCTTTTCTACTTCTGCAGAACAACCTGTTTCCCAGGCCCAATCAACTCCTCCGCCTGCAGCCAGCAGTAGTCATGCACATTCTCCCAACCCCGCATCTTTGCACGATCGTCATCACCGCAAACATCGATACCGACATCACCATACTCACCACAGTCCAACGCAGCAATAGGGGACAGGATCAAAAAGGGGAAGCCGCATGGCTTCCCCTTTTGTTAATTTGCTGTGTCGTCTCGGAAGCGCGCTAAAAGTACGTATGTTTCGCGAGCGACTCGCACCGCGAGAGCGGTGTGTTCAGCTTTGGTTCAGCTCTAAGCCCGGTGGAGTCATGTCCCCTCCGGAGCTCTGTGAGCTCTCATGTGCCGGTTTACTCCCTATCAGCTTCATTTGCAAGCAAAGATTGCCACGGGGAAAGAAGGACTCAGCGGCCATGGGCAGTATCCGATTGCGTCGTCACTCCTGCGAGGGATCCTCACGCGGCCCAAGCATTCTCCCGGCTACGGGCCTTCTGGGAATTCTTCGGTCCTTGTCCTATTAGCGTTAATTTGGCATCTCTCGGGTAGCCCTATGGCGACTCTCTTGCATGCGGCTCAAAATGAAGAGTTTGAAGGAGACGGGAGCATTGCTCAATAGCTTACGCCTCTGGATCTTCCCGCGCTTTACAACGAGAGGTTCACAACATCGCCTGAGGCGGGCGAGGGCAAAAACGCGCGCCGTCTGAGCTGGCTTCGCCATCTGTCGGCCTAGCCGCGAAAAGGGGCTCGCAGGCTGTTGCTCCACATAGCAGACAGAATGGGCGGAACGAGGTCACCTCGGGCGCAGGTACGCAACTTATCTCGCCGGACGGGGTTTAGGATGTATTACACTCAGGAAAGTTACCAGGTCTGACGAGCGAAGTTAAGCAGAATGGATTCTTCCCACAGGCCAGTGGGGCTGCAAGGGGTGACGAGATGGACGTGCCCTGCCCTAGGTACAACAGCACTGATTTCCAGAAAGTCTCTCTGGTCGGCGAAGGATTGCTCTACCCGCCTGACACACGTGCACAATTTCACGGTTTTTTAGTTGGGAGAGGCGGTCCGGGAGTTCCTGTACGGGCCTCGACAACTATAGAAACGAGGCAGACGACGCTCACCACACAAAGGCGTGGGGTGGGAACATGTCGAATCTGTAGGAATACTTCAGTGCACTTGTCGAATTTCGAAGCATTTGTCGTTGAAATCTCCCTCGAAACGGCTGCTTCCAAAAGTTTGTTCGCCGCACGCCAGCAATATCGTGTAGCAGGTAGCGTCTTTCGGGCCGAATCATGAAATTGAATAAACACGTACGAGCTAGGCCCAACATTGCGGGACTCACGTCTCCAGTGCAACAGGCCGAGTTGAAATTGCTCCTGGCCGGTGGGTGGCCACCTCTCAAGCCGTTGCCGGTATTCAAGTACGAAACAGATGAATATCGCGCCTCGATTGATTTTGACAAGACCCGCGGAGAGTGGGTCTGTCGCAAAACTTCTTTACCGTCCAACAAGGTTCAGGAACTTCGTGGTGGATTAACAGAGCTAACCATGGCATTGCCCCATGGTCAAGCTGATGTGTGCGCCGAATCTGCCGCAGCAGAACAGCCAGAACAAGAATTGGAGAAGCACGCAAGTCGTCGTCTCCAAGCCATTCTTGAATGGAAAGAGAATTTCGAGAACGGTGCTCTCTATTCTGGTCTACAAGACTATCTTTCCGAAAGCCAGCAAGATGAAATCGACGACAGCATCCAACTGACTCTTACTGCTCGGCAGCTTCAGTTCAACCCGAAGAATCTTGCGTACGTCTTTGACGCACTTTCGAAGGCGGGCGGCAAGCTGGCAACACTTATAGAAATCGCGCAGCGGAACAAGAGGGAGCAAGGAGCGAACGTCCCGGCAAATGCGGAAGTAGCTGCACGCGACGCCGAACGTCATGCGTCGGTTGAAGCGCTTGCTCCCACGAGCGACCGCCGACTTCAGACGCGCACCACTCCTGCCTCCCGCGCGTACGTCGAGCTCGGCGCTACTACTAGCGGGATTGTCCTCAACATAAGCCAGACGGGCATGGCCGTCGCCTCAGCTGACCCTCTTGTAGTAGATGACTACCTCCCACGCATTCGCTTTCAATTGCCCAGCTCTGGGCAGAGCATCGAAATCTCCGCGCGGATTGTGTGGCTGGCGGAATCAAAAAAAAGCGCAGGCATCCAATTTATTGATCTAACCGCCGAGGCCCGCAATCAAGTTTCAGATTGGATCGCGTCCGAAAAGCCAGCTCCGGCATTTGAGGGCTTAACGCCGGCGCCTGTTGAGTCCCTCGTCCCAGCGACACTCAGAGGCTTCCCTGAAGAGTCAATTGGAAGTGTTTTTCTTGAGCAAGACCAACCCTCCTTGCGCGAACTGACTGCGCAGAATGAGTCTCCGGCATCTAAGATCGTGACCCCTGAGATTCTGGATGAGATCCTGCCATCGTTTGTCGAAGATCCCCGGGAGAAGGTGCACTTCCGCGCTCCCCTCGCCGGTTTTGGACAGCAAGTTCGAACGAGCAAAGTCGAGTCGTCTGTCCATCCCATCCAGAACTCGCCCTCACGCTTATATGCTCTTGAAATATCTGGATTTCAGGTCGCCGCAGTAGTGTTCTTGTTCGCGGGAATCAGTCTCGCCGTTGTGCTCACAGTGGGTCGCGGCCCTCTCGGAAAGCGCCCCCGAGACACCCAGAAATCAATACCGGCTGTTGGTAGCAACTCGCCGGCACGGCTCAATCGTCCACGCGAAACCACTTCGCGAGTTCCCACTCCACCTGTGGCAAATACCTTCCTTACGCCTGAAGTAAGTCCGCCAGCTCCTCCAGCGCCGGCGCCTGTGGGAGTTGGCTCAGAAAGCCCGTCTACTCAATCCCTCAATGCACCACTGGAAGATTCTGCTAAACCCGTGGGGCCGCCTGCATCATCCTCAGCAATAACAACTCGACCCTTCGCTGATTCCGATAATCTCGAAGCCGGGCCTGAGCGCAAGGGCTCGAACGGGTTAGTCGCGCGAAACGCACGGCCACGCGCGAACTCCCAACCCGTACACTCATCCGGGACTGTCGGCCCGATAACTGGCGCGCCGGCAAAGCCCGCCTCACGCAGGATAGCGCCCACGGCGCGAGCTGCGCCGCACCCGTCATCGCCTTCCACAATCCTTGTCACTGGCCCAGGCGACGGCAGCAAACCGTTCAGGCTGACTCTCCCGGAGAAACCGATCGCCGCTTCCTCTTCGTTTGCGATGACCTCGCAACTTTCTGTTCTTATTCTTCCTGAGCGCGGACCTGCACCGGCTCATAGACCTGCTCGATTGCAAGCCGGTGAGCTTGTCTCCTTCGTTTGGCCTCGTTATCCAAGGCCGGGGGATCGACACGGATCGTCCGAAACCGTAAAGGTCCGCACCACCATCGGAGAGCTCGGTCAAGTGCTGGATGTAAAGCACGTCAGCGGCTCGATCTCGCTTCTTCCTGCTGCAACGAGCGCAATTCGCCTGTGGCGCTACAAGCCCACTCTGTTGAACAGAAGGCCTGTCCAAGCTCAACTGGACGTCACCGTTGAGTTCCGGCCGCCACAGCATTTGCCGCGTGTGCGCACTCGGCATTTCTCGCACAACTAGTGGAGCTTGGTCTCCTTCCACGTGCCTGATCGTTCGTGTTAATGACAAGTTCGAATGCCAAGCTAGAAATGGCGTTCTGGAAAGTAATGGAAGGCGGTTCCGGACAGAGGATCGGAAATCCGGAAGTGATCCGAGATTGGCCTGACAAATTGACCCAACGCCGGAGTCTTGTGCGAACACACAAATTCTCCGGCAAGACGGCTACTTTTGGCTCCGCGTGAGTTTTACTTTATGAAAAGCGTTTCTCGAAGCTGATCCCTGCTCACGAAGGACTTCATGGTGCGGAATCGAGCGAACAAATCCTGTATTTCGCGGTTCTGGTAAACCTTTTGGGCAGGACAAAGTACGTTCGCGGAAATGATCTGCAGAGAGTTTGAATCCGCGATGCGGTAGCGCTGGAATCCTTCCGGTTTTTTGCTGTGGAAGAGCGCGAAAACGACTCCACCTGGGCGTAGCAACTCGGTCAAATTCACTATGGCTTGTTTCGCCAAGGCGGGCTCAAGATAATCGATCAAATCCCACACTAATACGGCATCAAAAGACGCGCGGGGGTACTGCAAGTTGGACTCCAGGAAACGAACGGCGCGCCCTGCGGGAGTCATATCCAAGGCCTCGGAAGCGACGCCGGCATCGTTTAGTCGTACTTCCTCCTCGCGCAGAAATTCCTTCCATTCTCGAAGAATATCCTCTGACGAAACACGAAAACCGCGCTCGATGAAAAAACTCAGAGTGGTCTGCCATGCCGGCCCTAGATCCAGCAGTGTTCCACGCCCCAAACCGTCAAGGTTCCACAATAACTCTTTCAATCCATTCGAGACCCGAGTGGAACCCGGCGCTTCAGGTGGCCGTGGTGAGCCGACTGCCGGGGCGGGAGGCACATTGCGGTTTCGTCCATTTTGGGGAATCGGGCGCGAAACCTCGCGACTGGTTCCAGCGCCAATCCCAATGCCGAGTTTATTCAGAAAGCTCATGGATCAATCCGCCGCCGTTCCCGAATTCATGGATACTGTGCTGGACGACTTCCCTCCAGAAGAAGACCCACCCGCTGCTGCTGCCGCCTGCGTTTCGGCCGGCTTGCTTGGCTGCTTACCTGCCTCGACCTTTCCGCGGAGCATTGCGCCGTCTTCAATTGCCAGGCGGTCGGTCTGGACTTCGCCGGTCACTTGCCCGGTGCTCGATAGCTGCACTTTGTCGCGTCCCGAGACTTTTCCTTCCACCTTCCCGCGAACAATCACTTCGCGGGCAGTCACGTCTGCTTTCACCACGCCATTAGGTCCGATCGTCAGGCTGCCATTTGTAAGACTCAGTTTGCCATCCACTTGGCCGTCAACGAAGAGATCCTCGCTGCCCGTGACCTCGCCTTTTATTTTGATGCCTTGGCTGATACACGCGGCAGTCTTGGAAGCGACCGGCGCTGTTGCCGGCGTTTCGCGAACTGCAGGTGAAGGTGTAGTTGGGGTACTCGGCGTGGCGATCGCGCCCGCGGGTGCTGTGGAAATTTCGGGCACTCCTTGGGGTTTACCGTCTTCTTTTTTCCACATCTGACACCTCGACATCGAAAATTGGATTTTCGAAGCCGCCGATCGAGTGCTGGGAGGAACCGCGACTCAGAAGCGTGAACATAGTACAGGACTTAGCGGCTGTAAACAAGTATG
>Ga0247680_1000374_pt1 | contig 13004 bp, 10 predicted proteins | sample CNK21_metaG_FD_182803 | JGI IMG/M metagenome (GOLD analysis project Ga0247680, IMG submission 182803) | Soil microbial communities from Purdue University Martell Research Forest, Indiana, United States - CNK21 | ecosystem: Environmental > Terrestrial > Soil > Temperate forest > Bulk soil...
TGTTTGGCAGAACGAGAACCGGAATATTAGACGCGATTTCCCGGACGCGCTTCAATTCGGCTGAGAGCTGCGTATTGGAATCGGGCGAGCGAAGGAGGAGGACTGGCGGCTCATCCGCGCGTTTCGAAAGGACAGCTTTCAGTTCGGCCAATTTGACCAGATCGCACTCGAACGCACCACCATCGGTGATAGTCTTCTGCAGAAAACGCGCATCCTTGCAGCCGTCTTGAAGCAACAAAAGTTTGAGCGGCTTGGCGTTCATGGTTTTCTCCCTTGATGGGTTCACCCGTGAATCTGTGCAGCCTGGCTCGACAGCCTGGCTGTTTTGCCGTCCAATTCGTACTCCCGGAGTTTTCGCAGCAGCCCCTTGTAGCTGATTTTCAGCCGGCGGGCGGCTGCCTTGCGGTTGAACCGGGTTTCCTGGAGCACTCTTTCAATGGCTGGTTTTTCCGCGCTGCTCTTCACCTTGCGGCCGAGTTTTTTCAAATTCGTGAAGGAGTCTTCGTGGAGCGAACTGTCTTCGCCGGCGTTTCTCACCGCTACCGTTGTGCTGCGTTGCAATTCTCGGATGGATAGCTCTTCGTCGCCCTGAATCAGGAAGCGTTGCGTGAAGCTCTGCAATTCGCGGATATTCCCCGGCCATGAATATTCCAGGCAGGCGCTGACCAGATTCTGGGTTGGACGAACCACAGGGCATCCATACAGAGGGGCGAATCGCCCGATGAAATGCTCCAACAAAAGAGGAATTTCCTCAGGGCGGGAGCGCAGGGGCGGAATTCGCAGGACGAAAGTGTTCAGGCGGTAATAAAGGTCCTGGCGAAGCGCGCCAGATTCGAGCGCTTCGTGAATGTCCACGTTGGTGGCGGCGATCACACGGGCATCCACTTTGATGGGGGTATTTCCTCCCAGCCGGCATACGGATTTGTCCTGCAGCACGTGCAGCAGCTTGGCCTGCAACGTGGGAGAGATTTCCCCAATTTCATCGAGGAGGATCGTGCCGGATTTGCAGATTTCGAATTTTCCAGGGTTGCTGCGCACGGCTCCCGTGAAGGCGCCTCGCTCGTAACCGAACAGCTCGCTTTCGAGCAGCGGACCCGGAAGCGCGGCGCAATTCACTTTCAGGAACGGGTGACGCGCCTTTGCGGAGCGGCTGTGAAGAAAGCGAGCAACCACTTCCTTGCCGCTGCCGCTTTCGCCCAGGATCAGGACGGGAACGTCGTAATCGGCAATTTTCTCAATCTGCTGGCGGATCGCCTGCATGGCCCGGCTGGTGGCGACGAACAAGGAGCCGTCGTTAAGCAATTCGGCTGGAGCGGGCGAATCTTGCTCCATGCTATCGCTGTGGGAGGCTCGCCACTCCTCGGCTGTGGCAAAAGGCGTGTCCTGAGCGTCGCCTTGGACACCGTCTTCGCAGGGCCCTCCGATCTGAAATCTGATCGACAATTGAAATTCTCCTTGAAAGCATCGTTCACCGCGCCCCGGTCCCGATTTCCCTTAGCGGAAAATCTACCCACCGGACCGGGGAGCGGTGCCCAGCCCGTAGCCACAATAAACTGCGCAGAAAAAACCACAAGAAGGTGAACTCTGTAAACTGATGCAGGTAAACACCCTAGGCTAGACTTTACCGTTATCAAGAGAGACGCCAGCGACAGGGGAGAGCAGGTTCGAACCGAAATCGGGTTGCGCGCGTTTGCCGGGTAAACGGGGGTGTGTGCTTTTGAATGGGGCGGACTGAGGCGGGGAACGAATTTCAGCCAGGCTTGAAGGAGAGCAGAAAGAAAGAGTTGGTGAACCGGGGAGGACTCGAACCTCCAACCCGTTGTTCCCAACGAGATCACTAAGTAGCTGATTCTTCTGTCCTCTAGCTGCGTCATACAGCACCGTTTTAGGGGGTATTTGGGGGGTTCTGTTCTCGATTTGTTCTCGAGTTTGTTTTGTTCTCGAATTGTTCTCGACCCGAACCTCCTAACTGAACCCCCAACTTTTTTGAACATGCTCGGAGGGTCTTTGATTTTGTTCTCGACTGATGACATGAACCTACCAACTGAACCTCAATTTTCTTGAGATCAATTCAACCGGAATTTGGGACCGCGCTCAGAAACTCCCCTCCGTGAAGCGGGGTTTTGCTGGAATCCAACTCTAAATGTTTAGACAAACGCACTTTTCATGATCTGTGCGGGTACCTTCATTTCCAGTTTGGGATGGTTCTGATATTTTCTCTTGGGAATTCTGCAAAGGAGATCCAGGAAACGCTATGGAAACTTGGAATCGCGAACAGCTTTACGCAGAAGTATGGGAACAGCCGCTCGTTAAGGTCGCACCAAAATATGGAATCTCAGCAGTCGGTTTGGGAAAAGTCTGCGGCAAACTTCAAATACCCCTCCCAGGTCGCGGGTATTGGACGAAGAAAGAGTTTGGCAAGCCCGTTGAACGCCTTCCATTGCCGCCCGGAAGGGACATTCCCATGGTCCATCGGTTCACATTTCCATCTTCAGAGAAATCTCCGAATTCTGTAGTTGTCCCCAAGGAAACGCCCACCGATCCCGAATTCCTGCGTATTGTCGCCATAGAATCGCGCAACACTGCAATAGTCCCCGATGGCCCTCGGCACAAATTGGTGAAAGTAGCCGAAAAGGCAATGAAACGGGTCAAGCCCGACGATAACGGACTCCTTCACCCCCGTTATAGCGAGCCTTGCCTTGAAATTCATGTTTCCAGGAGCGCGCTAGAGCGGGCGTTGGGTTTCATGAACGCCGTGATTCTCTGCCTCGAAGCCGAGGGGTTCCCGGTCACAGTGCAGCAGGGAAAGCACACAACGAGCGCTCAGATCTTTGGCTATGAGGTGCCATTCGCTATCGTTGAAAAACTACGCGAAACGGGACGGCGAGAAGTTATGGAATACTCCCGGGCAAGAACAACCATCGATTACGCACCCAAAGGTGAGCTCGAATTTCGTGTGGGTGACTACACGTGCGGTCGAAAATTCCGAGACAGCAAGAAGGGGCGACTGGAGGAACAGCTATCAACCTGCCTCGGTGGCTTCTTGCGGGAGGGACGGAATTCTCTTATCGCGGCCAAACGGGCAGAACAACAGAGAATCGAAGACCAGGTAAAGGAGCGAGAAAGAGAAGAACTCGCAAGACAGATTACAGATGAAGAAAAGAAAGTGAAGAATCTCGATATATGGGTCACTAATTGGACCAGAGCACAGCAGACACGTGACTTCATTGCAGCACTAGAGAAAGTATGGGCCCAGGAGGGGCACGACCTCTCGCCGGAGGCTCCCAAAGGGCAGCGCATTATCTGGATGAAGCAGCAAGCCGACAGGCTCGACCCAATCTTGCCTAGCCCGCCGTCAATTCTTGACCGTAAAGGAGAACTTAATCAGTGGTAGAGGTGGAAGGATTTTGCTTTAGGTCACCAGCGATTCTCCCCACCCAACAAATGAGCTACTCAGGAGGGATTCGAACTAGCAACCCGTCGGTTAACAGTTGCGGCGCCCTCATCTGCGAAGGAGAGCGATCATTTGCTATCAAGTTGATTCTTCTAGCGCTTATGCCCAATTCGCTTTTGGGCTGACTAGTACCAATTGCTATCGTTTTTGATGGAGGGTGGGCACAAAAGTGGGCACAGTCTTGTTAGCCGAAAATGAGCGCTAAAGCTCCGATCTAACGTCACCAGGCCGCCTCCAATTTGCGCGGATTCTCGGGCTCTTCTAAGTTGCATCTTTGTCTCGTATCGACTCCAGGAATGAGCCTCCGATTGTCGGATCAATCCTGTCAGCTTGAGCCAATGCCCAGCGGCTCCATCTTTCCATTGCCTCAGTTGAGGAAGCCCCATCACACGGATGCACCAATCGGATTGCTTGGACGTAATTTCTTATCACGCCGGCCTGCTGAAATGCCGAAGCGTCCTTGAGAAGGCGGTCGATCCGGCCCTGCGCGAGCCGTATCAGCCGCCCGTGTTCACGACGCTCTGCTTCAAGCTTGCGTTTCCGTTACCTACCGATTCACAGGCGCTGTAAAGGTCCACGTGAATGTAGACATGGACACGAGCGCGAAACCGCCCATCGCGGTTTGTGAGTCCTACTTCGTATAATCCACATAAATGATTGCCGCCTTGCAGTCAGAATGGGCAATCAGAAGATGCACCTCAGTGCTCGACACCAATCCTCTCTTTCCATTCGGCGCTACAAGCGGGACATTTACGGAGGCGTTGGAAAGCAGAAAATCGGTCAAATCCTTCGGCTCGACGTTCGGAAGCAGCGGTTGATTCCGACCCGGATTGACGCCACCGAGATCAGGAATGTCAAGGTAGCGTGACAAAGGAGGCTCAAGTTGTTTCATTTTTTCGAAGGAAGCGAGTGCAGTCGGGTGATCCGAAACGTCATCCTGTTTCATGCCCTGAACCAGGAAAATGAAATGCTCGTTACCCGACGAAAGGCTCGTGAGGGTATCACTGATCGGCGTACCATCGTCCTCGTGGCCGGTGAGACTGATGGTTGTTGAGGGCGAGAATTGATACCGCAGGACGATTAACACAGCCAATCGAACGGCTCCCGTGTTCGGGGGAATCGGTGTGATGTTCGACACCCACATGGGATCCGCATTCCATGGAACAACTTCGAGTGGCAGAGGCAGCGTAAGCCGTAGGTATCGTAGCTTACCTGGATCGCTACTTAGATGCTCGCTCTTCCCCGCCACATTCAAAAGGCTCGTTCCGGCAACTGGGTTCACAATACTCATCGCTCCGGATCCTGGATTACTTATCGTCAATGTATATTCCCCGGGATCAAGTATTCGCGAATTTAATGGACTAGCACCTTCCAGCAGCGGTGCAGAATGGTTCGGGACATTCGGGACAAGCACACTTATGTTGTTACTAGTTCTTTCGATCACGAAAGGTCCTTGGAGGATAACATCCAGCAACCCTGACAATGGCGCCGCGGCAGGCGTGACATGCGATGGCCTTTCAATTACATTTGCTTGCGGGGCCGCTGCGCCTACACCGCTAACCCAAACAAAAATGACAAGAAGTGCGATCAACTTAATCACACTCATCCGAACTGGGATTCTCATGGACCCTCCTCAGATATCTCAGGCTCTTCCGAAAGCATTGAATCCGGCCCAATAGTAGGGATGGGAAGTCTCGGGTGCCGCTCGTACGCTCTTGGCGGCCTCCGAGAGGGCTCGCGCGGGGCTCTTTCCGAGTAGCACCGAGTCATAAAACTTTTCCGCAAACACCGCTCCTGACCGTGAGTCCAGATTCCATCGCGTTCCGATGACGTGCGGAACACCAGCCCGCAATAGCGCCCGGACAAGACTATCCGGATCCTCAATGCCCCTCTTTTTTCCAATTTCCGTGGAGCACGCCGCTAACACGGCCAGTTGAAGCCGGCTCATGGGTACCGTCGACAACCGGGCCTCAGTAAGCACTGTGGATTTATCTCGCCGGCCGCCTGACGACGCCAGAATCACTCCGCTCCCGCCGGGACCGGATCCGCCGTGACCGGCAAAATGAAAAACCGTTGCGATCGGGAGTTCGCGTTCTACGCGGTCGATGGTTGCTTCCGACCCCAGCAAAAGTCGCGGAGACAGGAATTTTCTGGAAATCGAGGTGACTTCACCGATGACATCCGGTAAGCGCTCGCGATGATTCGTTATTGCGCCCTCGGGAACTGCGACCGCGAGCAAATTGGATTGCCGAGAAATCTGCGAGCTTCGGCGCAGTTTTGCCTGATAGTAAAGGCCCTCCGACCAAACCAAGTCGAACGTCTCGGCGAAATAATGCCCCTGTCGATCGACAAGAGCTTGCACCGGAAGCTCAGCGATCACTTCGTCCCCTTCAATAATCAAGGTCTGCCCTTGCACCAATTGATCCCGGACCGGGTTTATCAGAAGCTCGTATATTGCTCTTCCTTGTGCACGCAACAGAGAAGAGTCAGACTTTGGGTTCGAACAGGCTTTGCTGAATCGTCTTACTTCCCTCTCGAGTTCGTCCGAACTCTCCGGTATCCACCTCGATTGCACTCCCCGCTCGTCCGCGATCCATACGGCGTAACCATCCGAAAGCTTGGCATAAGACAAGAGTGTACTGCCGACGTCCACACTCTTTATTGTGTCGGACAACAGGTCGAAAGCTCGCGAAGACGAGCTACCGCGACCGAAATTCGTTGTCTCAATCTGATTGTCGTTGGCCGCCGGGCGAGTGGTGGTAGCGATATGGCTGTTCGGTCTGAATGATCGGAGCGGAGCTCCCTTGTACCATTCCCAAAAAGCGAATGCGGCCCGAGCATCATTCTGCCGGAGGGCCACGTTCACCAAGTTTCTGTAAGCTTCCGAGTGGTCTCGATCCCACTCCATTCTTTCACGCTCCGATTTCAGAGACCGAAGTCCTACTTCAGCCAGCTCTACCGCGGCACCGAACGAGGACGCTGCCCCTGACAGGTCGCCCATCTGCTTCTGCAATTGACCGGAGACCGAGTAGTAACGATCCAAGCCGTAACGATAGGTGCTCGATAGCATCTGCGCTCGAACGTTGGCCAGGCGCTTCGAGGCGCTGTCGTATTTCTTGAGGCGGATTTCCGCTTCGGCCAGCCAAATCTCTTCGTCTGCGCGTCTGCTGGCCGTAACCCGATTTTGGGGGCACATTTCGAACAAAGCGGTCGCCTCTTTGAAATTCGCTTCTGCGAGCTGCGGCAAATCTGCCTTTATTGCACATTTTGCCAGTTGATCGTGGGCGGCCGCGCGCAGCATAAGATCTGGATCCGCATCTATCGTTGTAACCGCTTCTCTCAAGATCGTTAATTGTAACAATGTTTCGTGTGAGTCTTCTGCAAGAAGCTCCATTCCGTCCAAGAGGCTGTATCGCCGCATGCGGGGATAACTTCCCGACCAATAAATGGCAAGGCCTTCCTCCGCGAGTTTCCAGCTCGCGTCCGTGTTCCCTACCGCGGCTTCGAGTCCCGCCAAAACGGTAAGCGCGCGGAGATGCGCGGTAGCATAGCCCGCGCCCTGTGCGAAATCGCGCGCATGGGCAGCCACTCGTCGCGCCTCTCCTTCGTCCCCAACAAGGTCAAAGCATATTGCGTTTTCGATCAAGAGCTGAGATTCGAGCCATCGGTAGTGAAGGCCTTCGAGTTCGCGCCTGAGAGGCCTTGCGAGTCTCAGACAATCCATATTCGCATCGGTTAGGCGCAGGGCAGTCACCTCTTCCATTTCAGCCCGCAGCTCGCCAGCTCGACTCCCTGCGTTACGAAATAGGCGCTCGGCCCGACGCGACTCCCTCAGAGCCGTAAGGTAGTCACCCATATCGTCGGAATTTAGTGAATGAGCCAGCGCTTCATAGCCCTCCCGGAGAATATTGGAATCCGGGGTCCTCAATAAGTCGTAAAGCCACGGATCATCGTGTTTGCTCCGAGCGATTTTCGCTATAAGTTGAATGGCCGTGGTCAATCTGCTCATGCCGTTGGTGTTCCGCATATCCCGCGCATAGATTACCGGCAACCATGTCGTCTCGATCTCCTTGAAATATGGCTCCAAGTGCTCATCGACAGTCTTGACCAAGCCGACCTCGTTGGTACTCGCGGGGACAGACTCTGGAAATTGCGGATCCACTGAGCCGCTGATTTTCTTCTGATCTCGAATTTCTTGCTGAATTGTTTCGAGATGCCGGCGCGCTTCGTCCGCCCAATCTCCGGTCTGGTCGAGTTGCAGATAGTGTTCCCAATCGCGCATAGCCTGGTCGTAGAGCAGCAACCGCTCTTCTGCGAGAGCTCGGTTGAAGAGGCTCGCAAGGTCGTTGGGAGCTCGAGCCAACGCCTTACTGAACTGCTCAATCGCGCTTCCATAGTCGGACGGTTGCTTCTCTTGTTCCGCACGCAGGAAATAAGCCGACCCTAGGTCCGCGAGCAAGGAGACTCGGGTTGGGTCGGCGGCGATGGCTTGCTCAACCGAACCAATGGCAGCTTGATAGTCTCCCTCGAGGAGTTCGGACTGCGCCTGAGCCTGTAGCCACAAGGGATCATTGGGCTTCTCTTTTATCTTTTCGGCGATCACGCTCTCGGCTCTTAGGAGAGCGCTTGGCCGCTCGAAACGCGAGCGCCCGCCGCTGCGTCTTTCGATGCGAAATGGTGCATGAGGTGCGTTTTGAAAACGCAGTTCAAAAGGTCGTTGTTCGGAATAGGCTTTCGCGAGCAGATCCTCAATCGATGTTTCACGCGAGCGGACCAAAATCATCCCGAAGACAAACACGGCCAGAATTCCTGCCGCGGTGCCATAGGCCCATAGTGGGAAAAATCGCGGCCTCGCCTTAGCCTGCACCAGAGTCTCTTCGACACGAGTTGCAAGCTTGCGACTGAGCTGCTTTTGGAAAGCCGGATTAGCGGTTTCGAGAGCTGAAATTGTCGATTGTTCTTCCAGGCTCGTCTCGTCGGAGAAGTCAATCGTTGTTTGGCGAAAAACAGATCCGCAATAATCGCAAATAATCACATGCTCCACCAGTTGCTCTCGCCGTTCGGGACTCATCATGCCCACAATCAACTCCATCAATTCGATCCTCTTCGGACAGTCATGACCAGACTCCGCAGGTTTGCCCTTTCGCAAACGTACGAGCTCGCGCTCGGCTGCCTCGTGCTTAGACAATAGGTCTCGGCATGTCTTGCAGAGCAAGAGATGCGCACGAGCGCGTTCCAATAAATCCGATAGCGATTCAGCGCCCGGTACGGCGTTTTGTGCCCCGATCAGCCGGTCGAGTTCTTCGCTACTGAGGTGTTCTTCTACCTTCACTTCACCTTTCCTCCTGTTAGAACGATTCGGCCTGACGTATCCCTTCTTGTTTCTCAGGTGCGGGTCCGATGCGTCGCTGCACCAAGTGCTCCCGGACAGAACGAGTCAAACGAAAGAGGGTGCTCTCTACCCCCTTAACGCCCAAGCCGAATTCAGGGATCGCGGCGATCGCGCTCGCCGACAAACCGACTCGGTAGTACAGCCAAAAAATCCTGCGATCGCGCTCCGAGGTCGGACCCGTCGTTACCTTTCTAAGGCACAGATCGATCTGCTCGATCAATAGTCGACGCTCCAAGGCGGTCGAGACGATATTCTCAGCAGCGGCCGGGCCTATGTCCTTTTCTTCGATCGAATCCGTTATCGTACCTCCGCCTCGCTTTCGAGACTGGGTAGCCTTGAAGTGGTCGTGAACAAGATTGGCCGTAAACACCTTGATGTATCCAAAGATCGCGTCCTTATGCGCGGACTTGAAACTCTGCAGTCCGCGCAATCCACCCGCGCAGAATTTCAAATAGGTCTCCTGCACTAGGTCATCGACAGCTTCCGACGAGCAACCGCCCCATTGCCGGGACACGCGAATAACCACTCGAGCTATGAGAGGGTGAAAACGCCGCACAAACTCCGCCCACGCCAGTTCATTGCCCGACTCAATGCAGGCACAAGCGAGCTCCTCCGGTGAAACGGCCGAGTATTCCACTGACAACGGCTCCCTCCGAATGTTCGCAGATTGTACATCAAGAATCGGTTAATTCATTTGAAGGGCACTGTTTGTAAAATGCATCCTCGACCTTCCTCACAGAAACACCGGTTTCGCGCACCTCAAATAAGAGTTATCAGAAAAGGGATCTGGCTCCCGCTTGCGTTCTCTTTTGGGGACGGACGATTTTAGAACCATCTCGAAGAGGCGCAGACTCATGAACCGAATTCATTGGCCGATCTATGCTCTGATGGCCACGATGCTGGCCGGAAGTTTCCTCAAAGCGAACGCGCAACAATACGAATGCCGACCGGCACCTAAGCCGGGCTACAAACTATTCGTGATTGATGCACACTCGATGACACTTACAGAAGGAACGACCCAATATGACAACAACACTTCCCTCTGGATCGTCGTCGAAAATATTAATCCCTTCGTTTCGACGTACACCCTGTCGGTGAAGCGTACCGCGGTAACCGAACCCGCGATTGCTGCATTCCTCGGAGACATAGGAGGTGTCGTTGGCGACTTCTTGCCGAAACAATCGCCAGCGCCGGCATCCTCCACGCCCGGCCAAGCCGCGCCGCAAGTACAGCCTGGCCCGCCGGCTTGTTCGCTTTCGATTCAAACCAGCGTTTTTGATAAATTCGGACAGTTCGGTAAAAATCGCGACAAAGTTGCGGATGCGTTGAATCGTGTAACTTCGTCGTATCAGACGGCCTCGAAAGATCTCGCGAAGCAACTGGGAGTGGTTCATGATGCCTCGAAATGCCTCAACATCCAGACCGAGGCAACAGCGCTACGCACGCAACTCGAGCAAATAAAGTCGCCAGACCTGTTGGAAGCGGCCACTTTTTCCGGTACTCCGAATGAACAAGATCCGACCCAACTCCTCCAAGGAGAGATTCTTAAATTGATACAGGAAGCTAAAGGAGTTCAATCCGCGATGCTCGATTATCGCCGGCAACTTGCCACTCATGCAGAATGCGACAGCCCGTCCCCGGAAGATGCCAAACAATTTCAGGCCGAAGAAGACTTTTTAGGCAAATTCCTCGGTCCGACGACCGGTACTCCCGAATCCCAGGTTTTCCTGAACCAGTTAAACACTCTAAAAGACAAATATTCGCAGTTCACCCAAGCGCGAAGCGCTCTAGCGAACCTTTTCAACCGCGGCTCATCGCCCAATCCGTTCGTCCTTACCAATGGTTCCATCATCAACGAAAAGCAGGCTGACGACGAAATCATCCTCGAAGCGGGTGCACCGGTCTCTGTGATTGATGGACAGGGCACTAAGACAAATGCGAATCCCGCACCTCCGCCAAGTGCCCCAACAAAAACGGCGTCAACAACCAAGGCGGCCTTCGATCAAGTCATTCATTTCGGCTATGGCCCGAGATTTACCATCAGTGGTGGCATTGTGACCTCTTTTTTGGAAAACAAGCAGTACACAACGGCCAACGGCCAAATCGCCTATCAGAACAATTCGCGAACTAGGATTCTGCCCATTGCCGCCCTGAACGGGCGATTTCACGACTGTAATCCTGACACAGGTGTCAAATGCCTCCTAGTTCCACAAATCTCCTTCGGCATCACGGCCAAGTCCGATGACAAGGGTACTTCGCCCGAATACCTGGTCGGCCCTTCTTGGGCATTCATCGATCGGCAGTTGTTTATCACTCTCGGAGCCTACGCGGGTCAGCAACAGCGCCTCCTCGGGGGATTGGCGGTCGGCCAGACTACGTCCTTGAGTGCCGCAAACCTTCCTATAGCGAAGGAGTATCACTGGAGTGGGGCCATTGCCATAACCTGGAAGCTGAAATAATCAGGAAGAGGAGCAATATGCCATGCGGACCAACCGACTGATCTTTGTTTTCGTTCTGGGCCTACTGCTCATGGCAGCAGCCACGAACGCCCAAACACCGCAAAAGATTGTGGACCATGGCCCGGACGGTGAAAAGAGAACGTTCGTTGTGCTCGGCGACGGTTATTCCGCGGCGGAGCAATCCAAATTTGCCAGTGATGTTGATGCCTTGCTCATAAAGGGTGTTTTTGGCCATGACTTCTACAAAGACAATTTCGCGGCCTTCAACGTATACAGAATTGATCTCATCTCACCCGATTCCGGCGTGAGTACACCGACCTTCGCGAAAAATACCGCCCTCAAGGTGATCTATAACGGCGCTTGGAATCGCTGCTGGCTCGAAGAGTCCAAGACAACGGATGCATTGATTACCAAGGCTGCCGCCAAAGTCCCCAAGTACGACTACGTACTGATTCTTGCGAACGAGACTCGTTACGGGGGATGTCGACGCGGCAGTCGCCTTTACGTAACGAGCGGTAGCGGTTGGAATGTGGTTGCTCACGAGTATGGACATGCAATCGCCGGTTTATATGACGAATACTCCGTCAAAGGAGCTGGACCGTACAATCAAGATCCCGTCAATGTTAACAACTGTTCGACCGTCTCGGACCGAAATAGCGTTGTGTGGCATGAGCTGATTGATACAAATACGACCGTGCCGAGCGACAACCTGCATAACATTGATGCAAATAATACTGTAGGAGAATTTACCGGATGCAACTACAACGAAACGAAAATATACCGTCCGGTTCGAACTTGTCGGATGAATTCCGTCAATCATACTTTTGCCCCGTTTGTCTCGGGCTCATGCACGACGTATTGGCACCATTCTTGACCAGCGCCGCGTCACCACCTCCTGGAGATGTGTCGGGCCAATCTGCAGAAGCGCTGGGCGAAGGGAAATTTATGAACATCGTAGTAAGAATTAGCAGGAATCAGGAACCTTCGATTCTTAAAGCGACTGAAATTACGGGCAGACTTGTCTCCTCTCAACAAGCTGCACCTCCTTACTTCTTCACTTTTAATAAGGATGCGGCCACAAACTACGCGGACTTCGTTCCGGAGGACCCCTACCTCGTCAGGGGATTTGCAGATCCGGAACATCCAGAACAGGGCGAGAAATTCCTCCAGGCCGACTCGACGACGATCATTGTGAATGTACCAAGGACGGACATCGCAAGCGCGACGCACGATCTGAGTATGCGGCTCTACAAAGTAGGGCCAGTAGCCATTGGGCAATACAAATCCCCGCGAAGCTCGGATTTGGCTCTGGTAGACCGGCTCATACATTCTCAGGGCGTAACTAAGGAACTTGATCTATCGAAAGCGGCTTTAGGCTCAGCGATACAAGCGGTCGGCCCGAAAAAGAACTGAAACTGAAAGTGTTGCGCTCGCAAAATGCGTATGATGGTCTGCTATGGGTGCTTCCTTAGCATCGCGGGTCGGTTTGGCGTTCTGCTTCTTGATCTGCCACCCAGCATGCCCTAGAGCAACGCGCCCTGCTTCATTAACCATAGTCGAAATCCATCCGCCCCTTGTTGCATTCGAGATGGAACAAGAACGAAACACACAGAGTCATTCGGATCCGACTTTCCTTGCGCTCATCATCAGGCTTGAAGAGTCTCGTACGCCTCGTATCGAAAAAGCGACTGAGGTGACC
>Ga0247680_1000375_pt1 | contig 12993 bp, 11 predicted proteins | sample CNK21_metaG_FD_182803 | JGI IMG/M metagenome (GOLD analysis project Ga0247680, IMG submission 182803) | Soil microbial communities from Purdue University Martell Research Forest, Indiana, United States - CNK21 | ecosystem: Environmental > Terrestrial > Soil > Temperate forest > Bulk soil...
TGAGACTTACCGACGCGGGTCCCAGAGCGCTCGAAGGCGCGCGAATGACGTCCTCGTGAAACGCCCCCTCATCCGGCTTCGCCACCTTCTCCCCCGCTGAAAAGCGCGGGGGAGAAGGACTCTCGACAAAGGGAGTCGCAAGTGCGGTTCAAGCAGACTGTGAGAAATGCAGCCCTATGCCGGCTTCGCCGCTCCCCGTTCCCCGAACGATGACAGCATCTTCAGGAGCGCCGGGATCGTCGCGGTCAGGCCGCCGACGACGGCGAACGTCGAGTCGAAGAGCTCGCGCTGGGTGCCGAAGAAGAAGAGCAGCACCACCATGACCGCGGCGAAGAACGGGACGCGGAAACGGCTCCAGGCATCCTTGCCGAGGTCTTCTTCGAGCTGGCGCGCCAGCGAGGAGGTCGACGCCTGCACGCAGACGAAGCGGCGGAAGGTCTCATTCATCACGCGCAACTGCGGGTCGCGCCGCAGGAGGCCGCGTGCCAGCAGGCGACGCACGTCCTTGCGCGCCTTCCCGTTCACCAGGCCTGTCTGCGCGATCTGCATGAGCACGAGCTTCTCGCCCGCGCTGCACGGGTTCCACAGCGCCGTGTAGTACTCCTCGGCACGCTCGCCGATCTCATCGAGCACCTGATCGCGTCCGCTGGCAGCCACCCCGAGGCCGGTGATGATCGTTTCCAGGTACGGATCACCCTGGATCTCCGCCGCGATCGTGCGATCGACGATCCGCGTGTCCGCCATCTGCTCGAAGTAGTTGCCGAACCCGGTGGCGCGATACACCCGGCGGAGCAGGCGCTTCAGCCAGCGCTTATGCCCGGCCGGGACCGGGGTCGAATCGTCGAAGGCGCGCAGCGAGCCGCTCAACGTCACCCCGCGCACGTCGGCATTGACCTGCGAGCCGTTGACCCAGACGAAGGTCGAGAGATAGCGCGACCACTCCTCACGCTCCGGTCCCTGCAGGATTGCGTAGGCGATCGCTCCCATCGCCTGCGGGCGGATCACGACCGTGCGGTCGGGGTTGCGCATCAGCCGTTCCAGCAGTCCGCGAACGATCTCCGCGTTTTCGCCGGTGGCGCATTCGTATCCGAGGTGATCGATGAACACCGAGGCGGCGTAGTGGGAGAACGATTGCGGCGCGGTCCGCGCCAGCTCTAAATCGGCCTGATCCGCGAGATCGACGGTCGTGAAGTTGCGGAAGAGACGGAGAGACGACGCTTCATCGCACGGGTAGCAGATCACGTGGCGCAGGCCGAGAAACCCGCGCGAGAGCCAGAGTGGATGAACGACGTCGACAAGAAAGACTCGGCGGGCGATGAACTGGGCGATGGCGAGTGCCAGCCCCAGGATCAGCAGCAGCGACAGGGCCACGGCCGCGGTGCGGTACGAACTGCCTCCGAGCGCCGGGACCGGCGACGGAAGCACGGACGTGATGGTGAAGCTCGGAACGGGATCGCCGTCGCGCATCGTCAGATGGAGCTGCGATCCCTCGCGCGTCCACTCCCAGCGATCGTCCGCCGACCGGTCGTGAAGCAGCTCGCGCGTATTCACCGAATCGTCGGAATAGTGAGGAAGGATCTTCTCGAACCACGGCAGGCGCACCGCCGCCCCGGCCGGCGCCGGCACCGCGGCATCGAGATCGAGCCCCGTCTTCGGAGCGTCGTAGTGGATGTCCTGGCGATTGCTCCAGCGCGTGTCGAGCAGGTCCTTCCTCAGCTTCCCGCTCTCGTCCTTGAAATCGCCGGCCAGGCGCCACCAGCGGTTCTGCAGACTCCGCGCGAGCTGGATCTGCATGAACTTCACGTTGCTCGTGACCTGAATCTCGTACGCCGCCTTGAAAAACGCGATCGCCGGCACGACGCTGACGATGAAGAGGAGGAGCGCGGCAACGGAGACGTAGGCCAGCGGAAGCGTCATCTGACGCTCCCGCGCGCCGTCGGCGATGGCCGGGGTGTGGGAACGAAAGACCGCGCGGGCCAGGATGACCAGCAGCAGCACCGAGGCCACCATCTTCGCGGCGATCGCGGCGACGTTGTCCCAGTCCGCCGACCACCACGCCGCCCCGGCAAGGAACAGCGCGGCGATGACGGCCAGCGTCAGAAAGACTTTCGCCCGCAGCAGCCGCGTGCCGCGGAGGTAGAGGTACGTGACCATCAGCACGAACGGGACGAACGCGAACGGAAACGCCACCAGCGCGCCGTCTTCGATCGTCGAGATCAGACAGGCGCCGGCGACGAGCAGCGCGATGTAGGCGATGGCCAGGTCGCTGTAGTCGCGGAGGCGATTCGGATCGGGCCACAGCCACGCCGCGCGGTACCGCGGCCGCAGCAGGAGCACGATCACGATGAAGAGCAGGAGGCCGGCCACGTGCAGGACCAGCAGGAACAGCATCGTCGTCAGCAGCGCCTCGGTGTTGATCCCGCGCAAGCCGCTCTTCTCGCGAAACGTCACCAGCGTCCACGGCAGCCGTTTCAGCGGATAGATGTGCGCGCGATAGTCGTCGCCCCAGTAGCGGACGTCCGTCGTCTCCGACTGGCGCGCGGCAACCGCGGCGCGCACCTTCGGATCCTGATCGGTCTCCGAGAGGAAGTTCTCGCTGGTGTTCCGCTCGCTCTGCGAATGGAAGAGCACCGTGCCGGCCGGATCGATGATCGCGAATCCGAAGTCTTCCGGGACGATGGCGTTCAACACCGACATCGGCGCGCTGACGGACATGGAGATGACCGAGAAACGCCCGTGCAGCGGCGACCGCTCTCCCGCCATCTCGTCGATGGTCCGCCCGAAGACGACCTCGGTCTGGCCGGTGGTGGGCGATCGCACGGAGTCGATCGTCAGCCGCCGCTTCTCGCCATGTCTCCCCAGCACCCCGATGTAGTCGCGTCCGTTGCTGGACGGCGCCGTGAAGTAGGTTTGTTTGGCAACGCTGACCAGCGGCGGGGCCACTTTGTCGACCGACCATTTCGCCTTCTGCATGCCCTTCTCATCCATCAGTGAAACCGATTGAAAGAACGGCGCGCCGAAACGGGCGCTGGCGAGCAGATTGCCGCCGCGGACGTCGGGCGCACCCGGCGGCAGATGGTCACCCGCCCACCGCTGCACGCCATCGAGCTGATCGACCGCCGTGGCGATATCGGCGTTGAATTTGTCCTCGATGCTGTGCGCCAGCCGGTCCAGTTGCTGGTCGGCGTTCTGCTCGAGCTTGTCGTACGTGAGCCAGTCGATGGCGACGATGGAGACGATCGCCGTGGCCAGGATCCCGCAGATGCCGAGGAGGATCACGTCGAACAGCGTGGTCTTGCTCCGCGGGCCGGTCATGGCCATCTTCACGAACGGCCAACTGAAGATCACCAGCAGAACGGCCGCGGCCAGACAGGAGAGCACCGTCACCGAGATCTGCAGACTGCGCGACCGGAAATCGTCATGCGAGACCAGTCCGCAGACCACCCAGGTCTGATTCGGTTTCGCCGCCTCCCCCTTCTCGTGCGCCCCTTCTTCGATGTGGACGCTCGAAAGGATCGGCACGGAGAAGAGCTGGTAGCTGTTGTCGCCGAGCTGGATCGGCATCTGCCGCGACACCGACATCAGGTCGGCGGCCTTGAGCGTCTGTGCCTTCTCGAACGGCCGCGACACCGCCAGCTCGTTCAGGCGGACGATCTTCACGTTCGACCCGGAGTCGTCGCCGGGCGCCTTTTGCGCCTGATAGATCACCTCGCCCGTCGCATCGAGGATGAAAAAGGAGTCGAAGACGCCGGCCATGTTTTGCTGCAGCGGCTTGAGCAACTGCCGCAGCTCGATCTTCGCCGAGATGTACTGCTGCTCTTTGTTCAGCACCTCGAAGTTCAGCATCAGCCCGTCGTTGTTCCGCGTGGCGTACCGATGCTCACGGTCGTCCGTCTCGCTCTTCAGGAGCTCTTCGGGAAGCGGCACGGGCGCTTTGGTGGAGATCTCCCTGAAGACTTTCGAAGGCAGGCGTTGCTCGTCGGACGTCCTTCCTTCGATCTTGTAGAGCGCAATGAGATCGGAGTCCTCCAGTTTAGCGGCGCTCTTCACCATCCCCGCGGCGTTATTGACGGAGCGCGCGATCTGCCGGGCCGAGCGCGCGATCAGGCGCGCGTCGCGATTCGTGTAGTAGTCGATCTTCCGCTGAAGAAAGAAGTAGTAGCTCGCCCCCACCGTGCCGGCGGCGATGAGCAGAAACGCCATCGGCGCCCGAAGACGGTCGAAGAGCGATTGTCGCGGCGCCAGTCCGGCGAATGTGTCGGCCATGGAAGTTACCCTCGTCCGATAGTGAGGGAAGGCCGGGTTTCGTTACACAAAGGCAGAAGGCAGAGGGCAGAGGGCAGAAGGATGAACGCCTTCTGCCCTCTGCCTTCTGCCCTCTGCCTTTCACGTATACTGCGCCCGGATTTCCGGTCCGAGATCCAACCAAAACTATGGCAAATGGAAAGCCGCCGGCGCTCGTCGTACAGGAATTGCTTGGTCAATACATGGGACCATTCACCTCCAAACACGCCGTGCAGATCGTGTCGCGGCAGACGCTCTCCAGGGAGCCCGAGGCTGTGACGAGGGACCAGATCCCGGCTCTCCTCGAAGGGCTCGGCCCCTCCCTCCGCACCCTGCTCGGAAAGGCCTCTGCCGAGAAGCTCGCCGACCAGATCCGACTGGAGCTGGGCCTTTGATGACAAGAATGGAGAGGTGGGAACGATGACGGCGGACGATTTCGACTCGACCATCAATGTCCGGGCACGCAAGCAGCGGCCCCTCATCCGGTTGCTGCTGCTGATCCCCTTCGTCTCCGGCGCCATCGTCGCCTGCGGCATTCTCATGCCCGACGCCACCGCCGGCCTGTTCTACCGCGGGGCGCTGGTCATCGCCGCCCTTCTCACCGCCGTCAGCGCGCTCGTGACCTCGTCGGCCTTCGAGAAAGGCCAGAAACTCTTCGCCGCCTGGTCCGCCCTCGGCATCGGCTACGCCCTCGCCGCCATCCGCCATTCCATGCGCCTATGGACGTTGCTCCTCGGCGGCGGCATCACCAACCGCGCCGTTCTCGACACTCTGCTGGTGCTGCAGAACGTCCTTGTGGCCCTGGCCCTCTGGTGGTTCGTCCGCGCCTGGCAGACCAGCGGCCTGGCCGCACCAATGTCGCGCCGTACCCAGCTCACCTGGATCTTCCTCGGCATCGCCGTCGCCATCGTCGTCGGCGGCTATCCCTTGATCCAGGGATTCCACACCGCCGGCACCGATGCCGTGCTCCTGGTCTCGACCGCCGGCGACATGATCGGCATCGCCCTGATCGTCCCCCTGATCACGCCCGCCCTGGCCATGCGCGGCGGCCTCCTGATGCACACCTGGCTCGCCCTCGCCACCAGCGAAGTCTTCTGGCTCCTCTACGACGTCTGGGTCGGCACGAAAGGGATGACCGGCCTCGCGCCGTCGTCGGCCACCGTCGTCGAACAAATCCTCCGCATCATCGCCGTCATGTTCGCCTTCGTCGCCACGGTCGCGCATCGACGCAGCAGGTTGTAGGGCGATCTCACGCGGAGGCGCGGAGTGCGCGGAGAAAGAAGTTCCTCATCCTCTCCTCCGCGTCTCCGCGCCTCCGCGTGAACTCAGTCCTTGGTTCCAGAAAACTGTACTAAGCTCCAAAGCAATCATGCGTATCGCAAGCTCCATCCTCCTCATCCTCCTCATGGCCACCTCCGCCGTCGCGTGGTCGGGATGCGGCGTCACGTTCGATGTTCCTGAGGGTTGGATAACCGAACCGGATGGCAAGACGAAAGACCCGTGCGCGATTGGCATCAGCCCGAAAGGGTGGAAACAGACCGTTGCCAGTTCGCGCTTCGACGACGACGAGGTCGCCGTTCACGTGAAGATTCTTCATGGCAAACTCGCGGCAACGGCCAGGAAGCTGGAATTCGAGAAGAATAAGGACGGCAACTGGGGGCTTCCGGGCCGTGGAAATCTGTTTACCTCGGAAGCTGTCCGTTTTGGGGCGTTCCACGGCTGGCGCAGTGAGATCTTGTCTCGCGGCTTCGCGCGCGAGGGCGCTGCGCTGCGCGGGCAGTCGCGAGTCTGGTCGGAAGTGTCGGTCTCGTATCTCCTTCACGACGGACATGGAACGATCGTCTGTATCCAGTACAACCAATGGAATCCCGACATCAAGATCGACCGCCCCGCGGCGGCTGACACAATCCTCTCTTCCCTCGCACACACTCGTTAGCCCCAATGGCCTGAACGTAAGCCGTTTACGGTCGGAGCGCTGGGGACTCACGCGGAGGCGCGGAGTACGCGGAGAAAGAAGTCCTCATCATCTCCTCCGCGTCTCCGCGCCTCCGCGTGACCAGCCTTTTCGTACCCCCACCGGGTAGGGAAACCCGCCGCAGAATCCCCCCTACTAACGGAGGGAGAATCGCATGGACATCTCGAAGGTCCGCTCGTGCCGGATTCATCCGGCCATCGGTATCGCGCGCGTTGGTGGCAGCGACGAGGGTTACTTCATCGGCCCGGAGATTCCGGGGGAGCAGAGGGTGCCGCCCGATCCGAAGTATGGATTCAAGGACAAGCATGGAGAGCTGCTGCGCCAAGTGGCGCGCTTCCGGGTCTATGGCTACGACGCGGCAGGGAACGTCGTTGGGGAGCTGGATGCTGGGAATGCCGAGGTGACGTGGCAGGTCCATGTGGCCAACCATAAGGCGGCGTGGTACCAGTTCGACGAGGCCATGGACATCCCCAACTTCGACGGCAGCGGAGGGACCACGCCGCAGAGCAGCAAGCGCCGCAACGCCGACATTACCGGCGCCGCGCGCGAGAAGCTGGTCATCGATCCCGGCCCGCGCACCATCAGCGGCCGCAACACCAAGGGGAAGAAGTACCACTTCGACGGCGGGAAGTTCTTCGGCAAGCCGGTCTCCCTCGGCGAGGCCCGCACCGACGACGACGGCCGCCTGCTCGTCTTCGGCGGCCGAGGGGTCTCCGCGTCGAAGGCCGGCCTCCCTGCGATCACCTTCGCCAACAACGACGGCTGGCACGACGACGTCAGCGACGGACCGGTAACGGCCACGGTCAAGGTCAATGGAAAGACGATGGAGGCCGGCCACGCCTGGGTCGTCGTCGCGCCGCCCGACTATGCGCCGGGCGTCATCGCCCTGACCACGATGTACGACGTCATCCGCGACGCCGGCTGGCAACTCGATCGGTCCATTCGTCCTGAAAAGCCGTCGTTCACCAACGACATCGGACCGATCTTCCAACGGCTCATGCAGAACCAGTGGGTCAACGCCGGCTTCGGCAAGATCTGGGGCTTCGGCAGCATCGACGACCTCCGGTCGGTCATCGCCACGCTCGCCGAGACTGCCGAGTACGCGAAGCCGCTCCGCCGCAGCTACTTCGAGCGCTTCCGCAATCCCGCCTTCAACAGCATCGAGCCCGGCCTCATCCCCCCTGTCTACGGCGACAGCGTCAACCTTCCGGCCATCGATCCGCGCGAGTGGTACGCCATCACCAGCTTGCAGTACGACATGCTGCGCCAGTGGGCGGAGGGCGACTTCATCGCCGACTACAACGCGAAGGCCACGCCGCCGGCGAAGTTCGACGACATCCCTTTACAAGAACAGCCGCATGCGCTCGACCTCGCCGCGCTCGACAACACCATCGGCGGCCCCTTCCACCCCGGCTGCGAGATGACCTGGCCGATGCGGCAGCCGATCATGTACGAGCAGCCCTTCCGCCTCAAGTTGCGCAAAGGGCCGCCGAAGGACTACGGCGAGACGCTCGACTCCGCGGTGGCGCTGGGACCCGGCGGGCCGCTCGACGGCAGCGGGCCCGGCGACGTGAGCCGCTGGATGGCCGTGCCGTGGCAGACCGACACCTCGAGCTGCCTCTTCGCCTACATCGGCTGGCAGGAGGGGGTCTTCCTCCCCACCTTCTGGCCGGTGCGCGTGCCGAACAGCGTCTTCACCGAGGAGCAGTACGAAACGGTGATGGACGTAAAGAAGACGTATTCGGAGCGCTTCGACGCCTTCCAGTTCGACAACCGCGAGTACTGGCTGCGCTTTCTGGCGCCGCGCGAAGACTACAAGTCGGTGATCAACGAATTCGTGAAGGAGTGGAACGGCGTCGGCGTGGTCACGCAGATGCCCGGCACGACGGACGAGAAGGATCCGTACCACAAGACCTTCCCACCGGTGATGCACGTCGAGCGCGGCGTGACCATCGAGAAGAAGCGGAAGCAGAAGACGGCGGTGGCGATGGTGGCGGCGGACGAGTCGCGCGTCACCGAGCGCCCGGTCGACGGCGGCGTGCGCCCGCGCAACCTGCCAAACCCGAGGAAGTACCGCTGATGCGGACGCCGGTGGCCATCGTCGGAGGGGGTCCGGCCGCCTCGGCGGCAGCGCTGTCGCTGTCCCGTCGCGGCATCGCCTCGATGATCATCGAGCGCGGCGACGACCACGGCGAGAAGCCCGGCGAGTCGCTCCCCCCCTCGGCGCGGCCGCTTTTGGAATCCCTCGGCATCTCCCCCGACGATCACCTCCCCTCCACCGGCAACCGCTCCGCCTGGGGCAGCGACGCCGTCGACGACATGCCCTTCCTCTTCTCGCCGTACGGCAACGGCTGGCACCTCGACCGCCGCCGCTTCGAGCGTGCCCTCATCGCCCGCGCCCTCGCCGCCGGCGCCACCCGCCGCACCAACACCCGCGTCACCTCAGTGACCCGCGACAACCGCAACTGGCGCCTGAAACTAAACGACGGCTCGGCGATCGACTGCGCCTTCCTCATCGACGCCACCGGCCGCGCCTCCTGGCTCGCCCGCCTCCTCGGCGCCCGCCGCCTGATCCACGACCGCCTCATCGCCACCGTAGCCTTCCTCGACGGCGGCCACTGTGACAACACCACGCTCATCGAGGCCGCCGAGGACGGCTGGTGGTACAGCGCCCCGCTGCCGGATTCACGACTTGCCGTGATGCTGGTCTCGGACACTTTGCGGCCGTTTACGCCTTCCCCACTGACCCGTTCCCGGATCGCCTCCGGCGGCTATGCCCTGACTACGCCGCCGCATCGCGTCGACGCCGGAAGCGCCCGCCTCGACCGAGCCTGCGGCGACGGCTGGCTGGCCATCGGCGACGCCGCCATGTCGTTCGATCCGATCTCCTCGCATGGTCTGCTCACCGCGCTTTCCACCGGGTTGGCTGCTGGCGAGACGTCGCTGGCGGACTACCAGTCATTCGTCGACACCACATGGCGCGCGTATGCGCGCATGCGGCAGGCGTGCTACGCCGGGGAGGGGCGGTGGGAGGGGGCGCCGTTCTGGCGAAGGAGGAGGGCGGAGACGGCTTCGCAAATCGGAGCGCAAACGCCTCTCATTTCACCGTCATTCTGAGACCGGCGTGTTGCGCGATCTCGTGGTCGGGCGTCGCGCCACCCTTCTCTTTCACCTGTCATCCTGAGCCTGCCGGAGCGCTGAGCGAGCGCAGCGAGCGAGATGCGCGTAGGACGGCGAAGGATCTCAAAATTCGCTGCTCCTGCCACAGGCGCTGCCACTGGAGATCCTTCAGCGTCCTACGCCGCATCTCGCTCACTGCGTTCACTCGGCGGCTCCGGCAGCTTCAGGATGACAATAGCTGCTTAGAGGAATGACCAACCTCCATGGATATCCGTTAGATATACTATTGAAATGCGCAAGGTTCTCGTTTCACTGCCCGAGACCGATCTCCGGATCATTGACGCAGCGGCACGCAAAGCTGGCGAAACGCGTAGCTCCTTCGTTCGTCGAGCCGCTCTTGCGGAGGCACACCGCGAGCATCGCCCCATCGACAACCCCGCCGATCGCCGGGCCTTTTCCAGATTGCTCCGCAGGGCTGAGCTCCGCACGCCTCTCTCGACCGCCGAAGCTCTCGAGGCCCGCGATCGGGGGCGTCGCTGATCGATCTGGTGGTGGATGCCTCGGTTACATTCAAGTGGCTCATTCCCGACGCCGCCGAGGAGGACGTGCCGGCCGCCAAGGCCTTGCTCGTCGATCACATGGAGGGACGAGCGAGGATCATCATCCCGTCTCTTCTCTACTATGAGGTTGGGAACATCCTCCTGTTTGGGCGCTCTCGACCGCCAATCGAAGCGGCTTTGGAGGCGCTGACCGACCTCTTCTCCATCCCGCTGGAGGTTGTGCCGGTCGCAATGGCCAGTGCAACCGAAACGCTGCGGCTTGCCTCGCTTCGCGGACTCTCGTACTACGACGCAACGTACGTTGCCCTCGCCGAGACGTTCGATTGTCCACTGATCACGGCCGACCGGCGTCTGGCGCAACGAGCGCGCGACACCGGCCACGTGCGCCTACTGGGCGCGGTTTGATATCGCCGACGACCTCAAGGTGTCACGGAAGATTGGAGTAACCTCCTGGGACGCTAAGTTGATTTTCCAGATACGGCCCCAACTTCCCGTTATTTATCTGTTCTAGCACTTCGCCGGCCGTCATCGTCGTTACCTCCGAGATTACATGCCAGCCACGCCGCATGTAATCGCACGCCTGGAAAATCAACCTATTATCGACGCGAACACCGTCGAAGTTGAGTATCCAAATGTGACTCCAACTTACCACGCGAGCGACCAATCGTGTTTCCGCCCGTCCGCGCATTCGCCATGATAGTCGGAATCCCACTGCAGAAGCGTCCGTTCAGACCATTCGCTCGGCACATGTAATTGTCGCTGGCATGACTCGCACCCATAGATACTCGTCCCTGCTTCCGCTACTGCGCAGCGGACTTTATTTGCACTCATGATCAGCAATTGCGCGCGATCACAGCACAGCCGGAGCTTATGCGTAGCAATCTCCGTGTCCATCAAATAATTCTCCAGCGTAAATGAGCTAAGCGGCCAAACAGCGCAAGACACTTGCTGTAGGTCCAGTGCTAACATGAATTCCGTACGGTGGGTGCGGTCGTTCAGCATTATCAATTTCGATACATTGGAAAGTGTGTTCAGGCGAAATGCCGACAAACGTTCAAAGAATGGCTCTTGGACGAAACAAGGTAGATCAGATACCGCCAGCGCCTCCGACGTTCGAAAGAAGCGATTCACGTTTTCGTGGCCGCGACCTATGATCCACATGAAAAGGCGAGCGCCAGAGACAGACGGGCGAACTAACAGCTGTCCGTGAAACTGGGCCTCAATTTGAATAAGTCCGGCTGTTGCCAGCCCTATAGCGGCATCCATACGGTGGCCCTGTTCACTATTTGTCCCCAGACGGACCGTTAAAGCCTCTACGTGGCTCTCGGCCATCGTGTACAAAGAGCCTCCGAACAGGTTGAGCCAAGTTCGGTACAATGCGGCGTGTAGCCAAATCTCACCGCTTCCCAGATTACGAATGACAGCTAACATCGAGATAGCCCGATCATCAGGATCGAGATCGCGCGAGGCAAACAAAAGACGCGCGAAATACTCCTGCGTAAGCGGGTCGTCGCTAAGGCTGCCGTCTTCCAACACCCGCTGAACGACGCGAGGATGCACGGTTTTGTCGTCAGCGTTTGGCGTATTGCCAGTCAAATACAAATAGCGACCGAAAATCCTACCGACGTTGACGTTACCTACGCGTTCTAAAACGCTGCGCAAGTTGGCTGCCACATATTCCGCAGACGGCGTCAGCAACGTGCGGACCACCTCTTTACCGACAATTGCTCCACCCACCCACTTCGCAATTTCCTCTCCTAAGCTCATGAGCTCCGGTCCGGGTGTCATCATCGCCATAATCATATCGCAAAATTTACTCGCTTCAGACTGCGAACGCTTTCTCGGCAGCCTATGGTTCCTGTTCATGCGGCCGTCGCCCCAACTTCCTTGCCAGGAAGAGCAGATGGTCACCTTCGAAAATTTGTCGATTTCTGTCTTCAGAACCGCAGGCCGCGTGCCGTTTGCGCCACTGTAGGAGAACGTCTAGAGGATCAGACCTTTGTTTTTTTGATCGAAGCTAACCCACTTAGAAAACAACACTTACGGCTTCAGGATTTCTGAGTAGGCTTTCGGTGATAGTTATTCGTCAAAGTTACTCCTGCCGAGATTCTTTAGGAAACGGCTTACCAAGGGCTCCAGCCTGAGAGGTTTTTGACCTCCCGTCTCGTTGATCTGAACCTCAGTCCTTCCGCGACCTCGGTGACACCCTCGGACCGCGGTCGAACACGTCGACGAGCTCCGCGACCCGGCACTCGAGCGCTCCCGCCAGACGAAGTAGCATGCCGAGGGTGGGCGTCGTCGTGCCGCGTTCCAGCTTGCTGATGAACTGGAGGTTGGAGCGGGACCGATCGGCGAGATCGGTCTGGGTCAAACCCCGTGCGAGACGGAGCGCCCGAAGGTGGGGACCGAAGATTTCGCCTTCGCGCCGGATCTCTTCTGTCATCGCTTCCTGCTATTGACAAACGTGCTGCCCGAACTAATCATATGTGAGTAATCAAACGGAGGCTTCATGGACGAAACCACCCGCTCCCGTATCCGTCACATCTTCCTCTCTCCCCGTCCCAACTTCGCCCTCATGACGGCGGCCGATCTGCTTGGGATCACCCTCAAGGACCTGAAACGGGAGATCGAGGATGGAGCGATTGTAGCGGTTTGGACGGCGCTCGGGGAGCGGATGACGCGCGAGGAGCTGGTGGCGGTGGCGATGCAGACGTGGGAGCAGTCCGTCATCGAAGACGCGCTCGGGAAGGATGCCCCGTCGGTGCTGCCGGAGGCGATCCGGCTGGTGGAGCTGCGAGCGAGAGTTCCGCGGTATCAGCGGGACGTGCTGCGGGCTCTGGCGCGGCGGGAGGGGACCTCGGTCGATGCGGTGCTGACGCGGGAGCTGGAAGACGTCGTCTCGGCGCACGCCGAGGAGCTGGCGGGATTGCCGGGACTGGCGATGGCGATGCGGTGGCCGGAGACGGATCTCGGGCTTGATCGCCGCGTCGCTCCTCGCGCGCAGCCCTCGCCCGAGTGATCCGACTACAATCATGTGCGCCCGATCAGGAGACA
>Ga0247680_1000395_pt1 | contig 12544 bp, 12 predicted proteins | sample CNK21_metaG_FD_182803 | JGI IMG/M metagenome (GOLD analysis project Ga0247680, IMG submission 182803) | Soil microbial communities from Purdue University Martell Research Forest, Indiana, United States - CNK21 | ecosystem: Environmental > Terrestrial > Soil > Temperate forest > Bulk soil...
TCTGCAAGGTGATGGAGTTCAATCACCACACCCCCGGCAACCTCCGCGCGATGGTGCAGGCGAAACTGCGCAACATGCGCACCGGCAACCAGTTCGAGCACCGCTTCCGCTCGCAGGACGAGATCACTCAGGCGTACATCAATCAGCACGAGATGGAGTACCTCTACTCCGACGGCCACGCCCACCACTTCATGAACACCGAGAACTACGAGCAGGTGGAGATCTCCGAGGATGACCTCGGCGAATCAGCGGCGTGGCTGAATCCCGGCGTGAAGCTGCAGGTGCAGTTCTACGAGGAGAAGCCGATCGGCATCGAGCTCCCGAAAACGCTGCGCGTCCGCATCGCCGAGACCGAACCGCAGGTTCGCGGCGCCACGGCCTCGGCGTCCTACAAGCCCGCCAAGCTCGAGAACGGCGTGACCGTCCTCGTGCCGCCGTTCGTCTCCGAGGGCGAAGAGATCATCGTCGACCCGAGCGAGAACCGGTATCTGGAGCGGGCGAAATAGAATCGCGGGCACGTGCCTTCCGTCCACTTCCTTTGTCTTCAATGCGAACAGCGCCTCGGGCGCGATGCCGGCGAGGCGTCGCGCCCTTGTGATTTCTGCGGTGCCGCGAATGCCGTCATCGCGCCGGACGCCGATGCCGTCATCGATCGCTGCGCCGCGTGCGGACACGAGGAGCTCTACTTTCAGAAGGATTTCAACCGCAAGACCGGCATCGCCCTGGTCGTCCTCGGCTCGGTCTTCGTCCCCTGGACCTACGGCCTCTCGCTCCTCGGCGTGACCATCCTCGACTACATCGTCTGGCGCATCGTGAAGGACGTGATCGTCTGCTACGAGTGCCAGGCCGTGCACCGCGGCTATGCGGCAAATCCGACGCTCAAGCCATTCGACCTGGTGATCCATGATCGGCATGTATATGGCGCCGCTCCTCCGGGTGCAGAAGAGGGGCATGGGCATGGGTAGCTTCACAACGTCACACCGGCAAGTGCACCATTGCGCTCAACCACGCCCCTAACACCTCGCCAATCACCACCGCTACGACATCAACGTAGAGAATCCCCGTCGCGGCCATCGTCGAACGGATCTTTACCGTTCCCCACACCATCGGATAGAGCAGCAGAGGGCCGAGGAGACCCCATCCGGCGTGCATCCAGAAGAAGATGCCCTGACGGACGGCCACCTCGTACCAGGCGCCGCCGGCAACGATGGCGATCGTGACGACGGCAATCTTCAGAATCGTCGCGGCGAGCGTCGCCATCGTGAGACGTTTGAGCGGATCGATGGCCATGCCGCGCACGACCAGGTACCAGTGCCCGAGGAGCATCGCCAGATTCACGCTGCCGAGGAGAGCCACGCTCGATAACGCGCCGGCGATCGACCAGCCGATCGATGCATGCGTCGCCTCTTGCCACGCCGCGACAGGAAGGATGATGTAGACGATGCCGAGCAGCGCCGCTGGAATCCGGAAGATCAGCCGCTTCGGATAGCGGAGCGTGCCATAGACGATGAGCGTGAGCGCGATGGCCAGCAAACCGGGAATGCGGAACGCTCCCCCATGCGCCGAGAAATCGGCCAGGTACGAGCAGAGCGCCAGCACGCCGCTGGTGATGAGGATGAGCCGGTAGAACTTCACCCCCGCGTTACGCCGGCCGACGAGGGGGAGGAAGAGATAAAGGCCGGCGGCGAGGTCGATGAGGAAGAGGGCGAGGAGCATTTGGGATGCGCAGTGTAGCGCCCGCTACTCAACCACCGCACTCGCGCGCACGAACCGGAACCCCTTTGCCCGCAGCTTCGGCGCATCCTCGGTCAGCACCTGCATCGTCGTCGGGTGCATGTGGCCGATGCCGATGGCGAGGCCGCGGGTGGCGGCGGTCGACGCCAACGTCTCGAGCTGATGGCGAATCATGGCCACGTCCTGCACATCGTCGAGAAAAACATTGCGCGACGCGGTCTTCACGCGCATTTCGTGCGCCACCGAGCCGGCCACGGAGTTGCCGGTCGTTTTGGAATCGATGAAATACATCCCCTTCGGGAACGCGCCGAGGACGTCGGCCATCACGCGGCGGTCCGCGGTGGCGCGGGAGCCCATGTGATTGTTCACACCGCGCGCGAACCGGATCGTCTCGATGTTGGCCCGCGTGGTCCGGGCGATCTCAGCATCCGACATCGCCGTCATCACCGCCCCTCCGCCCGGCGAGACCCGGGGAAAGCCTTCCGGCTCCATCGGCAGATGACAGAGCAGCTCGAAGCCGTGATCGTGCAGCGTCGCGGCGAACTCGATCGAGCGCTTGCCGTTCGGGAGGACGGCGAAGTTCACATTCGGATCGATCGCCATCGCCGTCTCCAGCGGCTGATGATCGAAGCCGACGTCGTCGAGGATGAGGACGATGTCGCCGCGATGCGGCAGTATCCCGAGCGCTGAGGTTTCCGTGTGAGGAGGAGCCGGACGGCGAAGCTGCTCGACCGCCCCGCGCAGAAAGCCCCAGAGGAAGAACCCGAGAACAGCAGCGACGGGGACGAGCAGCAGGGCAAAGATGTGCGAGCCCGACCGCGGCCTCAGAATGCGCTTCCCCTCCCGTCCCGGCATGCCGGTTGAGATTGTCGCACACCCGTGTTAGCCTTCGCTTCCCCACCCGAGCGCCGCCCTTCCTTCGCGGTTCGCTTTCCGTTTTTCCGCACCACGCAAAACGACTATGAAACGATTCATTCTTTGCGTGTCTCTCGTTATCCCTACAAGCGTCATGGCAGCGGTCCCGATGGCCCATTTCGCCAGAGTCATCGACAGCCGGACGATCGTCGTCGAGCGCCTCGGCGCTACCGAAGTCGTTCACCTCACCAACGTCAACGTCCCTGCCGAGGATGAGCAGGCCGCGCGGGCATATCTTCAGGAGACGCTGGCCGGCACCTACGTCTACGTCGAGAACGGCAAGGTCTATCGCTCGCCCGACGCGCTCTTCATCAACCGCGAGCTGGCCTTCGGCGCCTACGGCGCGCCCACCCTCAAGATGCGCGTCCTCGGCGAAATCAATCCCGGCCCCCGCGCGCCGGCAAAACAGGCAACGCCGGTACGCGAGCCGATGCAAGTGCCGAGGCCGCATCGAGTGAGAAGAAAGCGTTAGAAAACGCGGTCTCGCGGTTGCGCGGTCTCGCGGTTGCTGGGTTTCTGGGTTGCTGGGTTGCTGAGAAGGGGCCGCTGCACAACCTGTCAAGCGCCGTCTGGCAATCGCTGGCCATTCAGGTACTCAGCAACCCAGCAACCGCGAGACCGCGCAACCCCGAGACCGCGCAACCACACCGCCAGTTTCCTTCTCCCCACTCTCCGTGTCCAACGGACGAAACGGAGGAACCCTTCATGCGAAACCGACAGATCCACTCCGCCCTCGACGGCGTCGTGCTCATCCTCTCCGCGATCCTTTTTTCCCTTCTCAGTCTCGTCTCCTGTAAGAGCGAGGTGAAGCCCTCGTCCACTCCGCTCCCGCCGCCGCCCCTCGGCCGTAGCGCGCCGCAGACGGCCGGAATCGCAGTGCCGACCAGCGTGGCTCCGGGAGAGCCGCAGCCAGTGGAAGGAGGCGTCGAAGGGGGCGTCGTGGGAGGTGTGGTGGGCGGCGTCATCGGCACGAACGCCTTCGTTGTCCCCGCTCCGCCCAAGCCGATGCAGGCTGACGCCGCCGAGTTCAACACCGAGGAGTACGGCCGATTCGAGGAGAACGAATTCCTCGCCGTCGCCGACAACCCGCTCTCCACCTTCTCCGTCGACGTCGACCGGGCCGCCTACAGCAACGTGCGGCGCTTCCTGCGCGACGGCCAGCGCCCGCCGCGCGATGCCGTGCGCATCGAAGAGATGGTCAACTACTTTACCTATGACTATCCCGACCCATCCGGCGCCCAGCCGTTCTCCGTCACCACCGAGGTCGCCGGATGTCCGTGGAACGAACGGCATCGCCTGCTCCTCGTCGGACTGCAGGGACGGCGGATGAAAACCGCCGATTTGCCGCCCAACAACCTCGTCTTCCTCATCGACGTCTCCGGTTCCATGTTCGAGCCGAACAAACTGCCCCTCGTCAAGCAAGGTCTCGAGCTGCTCGTCAACCAGCTCCGGCCGCAGGACCGCGTGGCCATCGTCGTCTACGCTGGGAACGCCGGCCTGGTGCTGCCGTCCACGCCAGGCTCGAACAAAGGGGCCATCCTTTCCGCCATCCAGGGGCTGGAAGCGGGAGGCTCGACCGCCGGCGGCGCGGGGATCAAGCTCGCCTACCAGGTGGCGAAAGAGAACTTCCTCGACGGCGGCAACAACCGCGTCATCCTGGCCACCGACGGCGACTTCAACGTCGGCGCGTCGAGCGACGGCGAGCTGGAACAGCTCATCGAGTCGAAGCGCAACGACCGCATCTTCCTCACCGTCCTCGGCTTCGGCACGGGCAACGTCAAAGACTCGAAGATGGAGCTGCTGGCCGACAAAGGGAATGGCAACTACGCCTACGTCGATAGCCTCGCCGAGGCCAGGAAGGTTCTGGTGTCGGAAATGGGAGCGACGTTGTTCACCATCGCCAAGGACGTCAAGCTGCAGATCGAGTTCAATCCGTCCAAGGTGGCCGCGTATCGCCTGATCGGCTACGAGAATCGGATCCTCCGCAAGGAAGACTTCAACAACGACGCGAAAGATGCCGGAGACATCGGCGCCGGCCACTCCGTCACCGCGCTCTACGAGCTCGTGCCGCCCGGCGCGGACGCCGTGACCTCGAGCGTCGACCCGCTCAAGTATCAGGCGGCGCACGTTGCGACATCCTCGCCGGAGATGCTCACTCTCAAGCTCCGCTACAAAGAGCCGGAGAGCGAGACCTCGAAGCTGCTGACCTACACCGTCAGCGACAGCAAGGCGGACGTCACCGCCGCATCGAACAACCTCCGCTTCGCCTCCGCCGTCGCCGAGTTCGGCATGCTCCTGCGCAACTCGAAGCACAAAGGCGACGCCACCTACGACGAAGCCCGCCAGCTCGCCCAAAAGTCCCTCGGCCGCGACTACGAAGGCTACCGCCGCGACTTCCTGACGATGATCGACGATGCGGAGAGGGTGATGGGTGGGCCGGTGGCGATGAAGTAGGTTGCTCGGGGTTGTCGGTTGTCGGTTGTCGGGGGTCGGGGGTCGGCGGTCGGAGACGAACAAGCTACTTGTGACTCCCGATCTCCGACTCCCGACTCCCGACGTAAACTCGCGCCATGCGCCGCCTGACCTTTGCTCTCGTTCTCGTCCTCTGCGTCACCTCACTCTTCGGCCAGACTCCCGCCCGTCCCGACCTGGTCGTGGTCATCTCCATCGACCAGTTCCCCTTCTACTACATCACCCGCTTCCAGCCGTGGTTCGGGGCGGACGGATTCAACCGCGTGTTGAAGCATGGCGCCAACTTCACCCACTCGCTCTATCCCTACTCCGTCACCTACACCGGACCGGGACACGCCGCCATCGGCACCGGCAACGTGCCGGCGCGCACGGGGATCGTCGCCAACAACTGGTACGACCGCACCACCGGCACGGTCGAGTATTGCGTCGATGACAAGCGCGCCAGGGGCGGCTTCTCCCCTCTCAACCTCGCCTCCGACTCGCTCGGCGACCGCCTGCAGGAGCGCTACGACAAATCGAAGGTCTACGGCATCTCGCTCAAAGACCGCGCCGCCATTCTCATGGCCGGCCGCAAAGCCAACGCCGCCTACTGGTTCGATCCAGCCGTGCCCGGGTTCGTCTCCAGCGGCTATTACCGCGCCGACAAACCGCTCGTCGATGGCTTCAACGCCACGATTCCGCCGTTTGTGGCCACGCACACGTCCTGGGAGCAATCGTCCTGGATCCCTACCGGCGACCTGGCGAAGGTCACGCACGATCCCGAATCACTGCGTAAGTGGAAGTCGGATCCCAGGAGCCTCGGCACAAGATTTCCGCACCCGATCAAGAACGCAGATGCGTTGACCTACACGCCCTACGGCAACCAGATCGTCCTGCAATTCGCCGAGCGTCTCATCGAGGCCGAAAACCTCGGGACGGATGACGGCAACCCCGATCTCGTCTTCGTCAGCCTCTCCTCCCCCGACTACGGCGGCCACGCCTTCGGCCCCGATTCGCTCGAAGCCGCCGACACCGTCGTCCGCACCGACCGCGACCTCGAGAACTTCTTCCACGACCTCGATGCGAAGTTCGGCAACCGCTGGACCGTCGCCATCACCGCCGACCACGGCGTGCAGTCGATCCCCGAGGTCGCCAAAGACATGGGACGGGAAAGTGGGAGAGTGACTCTGCGCAATCCGCCGAAGAGCGCGAAGACCTTCGCCGACCTCTCCCCGCAGCGCCGCGAGCTCGAGAAACGGATCGCGAAAACGCTCGGCGTGAAGGTCACCGACGCCACGCCGCTCGCGAACGCCTTCATCGTCTTCTTCGACGAGCCGGCCATCTATCTCAACTGGCCGCGCGTCCGCGAGTTGAAGCTCGACGGCGAACGGGTCAAGCGCGTCGTCCGCGACGCCGCCAAAGAAATCGACGGCGTCTCCGCCGCCTTCACCAACAGCGAGCTGATGATGACGAACGCCGCGCAGTCTCCGCTCGAAGCCGCCGTCCGCCTCTCCTTCCGCGCCGACCGCTCCGGCGACGTGCTGATCACGCTCAAGCCCGGCTACATCTGGAACTACTCCGATCCTCCCACCGGCACCACGCACGGCCAGCCCGTCGAAGCCGACCAGCACGTTCCCACCATGCTCTGGGGTGCCGGCATCCGCCCGGGCAGTTTCGACGACGCGGTCGCCCCCACGTTCCTCGCCAAGACCCTCGGCCGGCTCCTCGGCGTCGAGGCCGGCGGCGCGGAGACGAGCGTACTGCCCTGTGTGGCGCAGTAAAAGGAGCCCCTGGGACCGCGGGCGTCTCGACCGCGCCTGTAACCAGCAGGATGCCGAGCATCAAAACGCGGTCGAGACGCCCGCGGTCCCAGGGGGGGCCTGTCCCTACTCCTCTTCCAGCAACTCGTCCGGGATGTCGAAGTTCGTGTAGACGTTCTGCACGTCGTCCTGGTCGTCGAGCATCTCCATCAGGCGCATCATCTGCTTCGACTTCTGGTCGTCGAGCTTGACGTAGTTGGCCGGGATCATGCCGAGCTTGGCCTCGACGGTCGGGATCTTGTTCTTCTCCAATGCCTGCCGCACCTGCTCGAAGGCCTCGGGAGTGGTGTAGATCTCGAAGACGTCGGCATCCTCGGTCTGCAGGTCGTCGGCTCCCGCTTCCAGGGCGATCTCCATCAGCCTGTCTTCGTTGGCCGCGCTCTTCTCGATGGCGAAGTAGCCCTTGCGCTCGAACTGGAAGCGCACCGAGCCGGGGGTGCCCATGTTGCCGCCGCACTTTTCGAAGACGTGGCGGATCTCGGGCGTGGTGCGGTTGGTGTTGTCGGTCATGGTCTCGACCATGATGGCCACGCCGCCGGGACCGTAGCCCTCGTACGTCAGCTCCTCGTAGTTCACACCTTCGAGCTCACCGGTTCCGCGCTTGACGGCGCGGTCGATGTTGTCTTTGGGCATGTTGTTGGCCTTGGCCTCGGCGACGGCGGCGCGCAGACGCGGATTGCCGTCGACGTCTCCCCCGCCCATCCGTGCGGCGACGGTCATTTCCTTGATGATGCGGGTGAAAATCTTTCCGCGCTTGGCGTCGGCCGCACCTTTCTTATGCTTGATGGTGCTCCATTTGCTGTGGCCGGACATCGGGCTGCTCCTTTTGGTTGAGGCGGGACGGGCTTACGCCACGCGCCCCGAAAAGTTGAGGCCGGGATTATAGCCGAACGAATAAGCTCTGGTTGATGGATTCACCCGAGTTCCCGATCCGCATCATCTTCGACGACGGGGAAGTGCAGGAGATCGCCTCCGCCGAGGAGCTGATGGAGGCGGTCGATACGATCGATTCCACCGATCCCGGAAACCGCATCTGGATCCGTGACGAACGGGATCGGACCGTTCGTCTGCGGATGCGTGGCGGGATCGTGGAAGTCTTCGAGGTCTAACCGGCATTTCTCACAGCCTGCTTGAACCGCACTTGCGACTCCCTTAGTCGAGAGTCCTTCTCCCCCCGCGGTTTCTTGCGGGGGGAGAAGGTGGCGAAGCCGGATGAGGGGGGCGCATACCCGGCATGTGGCGATCCACCGACTCCAGCCCGAAACCGATTGAAAGCGCCGCATTCTGCTCGCGCGCAATGACGTCGTGAAGCGCCCCCTCATCCGCCTTCGGCACCTTCTCCCCCGCAAGAAACCGCGGGGGAGAAGGGCTCTCGAGGTTAGAGAGTGCCGACGATTCAAACTCGTCGCGTGAAAATGTTGTCTAACGCCCGGTCGCCGGCGTTGCGCCGTTGCCGAAGTGCACCGGGACGTTCATCTCGCGCAGGAGGTTATGCGCGCCGTCGACCGCGTCCATGACCCAGAGCATGTAGACCGCATCGACGTGAATCGAGCGGGTGATGTCGGGATCGACGACGAAGTCGGAGCCGAGCGATTCGTAGGTGCCATCGAACAGCAGGCCGCACAGCTCGCCCCTGGCGTTCAGAGTCGGCGAGCCGGAGTTGCCGCCGGTGGTGTCGACCGTCGAGAGGAAGTCGACCGGCACGGCGCCGAGGCGCGAATCGACATAGCCGGCAGTCTTGTTGGAAAGGATGGCGTCGAGCTCCGCTTTCGGCGCGTCGAACTCGCCCGAGGCGGTGTTCTTGGCCACGATGCCGCTGAGCGTCGTCTGCGGCGTGTAGACGACGCCGTCGCGCGGCGTGTAGCCCTGCACCTGGCCGAAGGTGATGCGCAGCGTTCCGTTGGCGTCGGGATAGAGGCGGCCGCCGCTCGAGGTGCGCAGCGCCTCCATGTACATCGGACGGATGCGCGACATGGCGCCGCCGAGCTCTTTCTGCTGGCGCTCGTTCTCGAGCGAGAGCGGCGAGATAGCGGCGGCGAGGTTGATCATGGCGTCGTTGCGCGCCACGAGCTGGGCAGTTGTTTCATCCTGCATGGCCTTGCGCTGCGCCAGATCGCCGATCTTGGTGTTCGCGTAGAGCTGGTCGAGGAACGGTTCGACGCCGCCGGCCTTGGCGATGGCGTCGTCGATCGGAGCGATGCGCTGCCCGGCGGGGAGTTTCTGCGATTCGTTGAGGAAGTAGCGCAATCCGGCGCGGTCGCTGTTCGGCTCGATGCCCTTCTGCGCCCGGGTCACCCCCTCGGTGATCCGCGGCCAGTCGCGCTGCTGGAAGCCCGACTCACGGTCGATGTCGGCGGTCTTGGCCTTCTCCAGCGAGAGGCGATAGATCGTCGACGATTGCGCCAGCATCGGCGAGCTGCGGACGATCCAGCCGAGGACCGTATTGCGCTGCTCGTGCGCCGTGGCCTGCTGCTCGAGAGCGTTCATCTGATTCATCACGTCTTTGTACTTGGCCGCTTCCGGATGCGCGGCGATGTAGGCGGCCAGAGCGGCCTCGCGCTTCTGGCGCTGGGCGACGATGTGGAAGTTGTTGAAGCCAGTCAGCGTGCCGGTGTAGTTCTTCAGCACGTTGTCGTTGCCCTTGATGCGGCTGGCGTTCGCAATTTCGACCGCCTTGTTGCTCTTGCCGAGGTCGCGGAGGATGTTGTTCAGATCCGTGGCGTATCGGATCGTCGACGGATAGCTGTAGCTCTGCATGTTGGCCACTTCCGCCGCCGTGCGGTAGCGGAAGGTGCGGCCGGGGTAGCCGGCCACGAGCACGAAGTCGCCCGGGTTCACGCTCTCGGTCGAGACCTTGAGGATGTGCGCCGGGTGATAGGGCACGTTGTCTTTCGCGTAGTCGGCCGGCTTGCCGTCCTTGCCGACGTAGGCGCGGAGGTAGGACCAGTCGCCGGTGTGGCGCGGCCACATCCAGTTGTCCGTCTCGCCGCCGAAGTCGCCGATGCCGAGCGCCGGCGCGTAGACGAGGCGGACGTCCTTGATCTCCATCTGCGTGGTGCGCAGGTACTGGGCCCCTTCGAAGAACGAGGCCACGCGGCAGCGGACGCCGCCCGGCTTCTCGCACTCGTCGACGAGCTGTTTGACGTTGCGGTCGATCGCTTTCTCGCGGTCGATGTTCGAGAGCGAGGCCGGCACGTTGCCGGTCACTTTCGCCGTGACGTCTTCGATGTTCGTGGTCACGAAGATGCGCGAGCCGGGACCGGCCGGCAGCTCCTCCTCGCGGGTCTTGGCAAGGAAGCCGTTGGTGATGAGGTCGCGCTGCGGTGTGGAGTTGAACTGCAGCGCTCCGAAGCCGCAGTGATGGTTCGTCACCACGAGCCCGTCGGGCGAGACGAACGACGCGCTGCAGCCGCCGAGCGAGATCACGGCGCCCATCGGGTCGCCGGTGAGATCGGCGAACCGGTTCGCATCGATCTTCAGTCCAGCCTTCTTCAGCTCCGCCGCCAGCGACGGAATCTGCTGCGGCATCCACATCCCTTCAGCGCCGAAAGCCGACACCGCGGCCAGGCTGAGGATTCCAATCAAGAGTTTCTTCACACGTTCTCCTTCAGGTTTGTTCTTGGGGTCTCGGGCATCTGACAACGTACCTTTGGACAGCATATATCCGCGGCCAATTCCCGGTCTGTGATCATCGTCTTGACGCAGGGTGCGGAGGGGAAGATCCTTGACACGAACGCAACGCCCATGAAGAAGAAAACTCCCGACAACGACGAGCTCCGTCCTCACTACGATTTCGACTACGGCAAGATGAAGCCAAATCGGTTTGCCGGTAAGAAGAAGGTTTACAAACAGACGTCGGTGAAGACGTCTCGAGGGTCTGCCAGTCATCCGAAAAGGTGAACGTCGTCTTCGTTCCGCGATTCAACAGCCATGGAGCAAGGAACCCCACGGCTCACGCCTTGCGTCGCCGCGTTAGCCCGCATTTCTTACACGCTCACTGGAATTGTTCCCTCGAGAGCCTTGCCACTCCCTTCGTCGAGAACCCTTCTCCCCCCGCGGTTTCTTTGCGGGGGGAGAAGGGGTTCTGACCGGGGGCATCGAGGACATAAACCGGGGACATCGAGGACGGCCCGAACATGATGCATCCGGGGGTATTTGGATGCCTTGGAGGAACCCGATGAGCGCGAAAGAAGCCTTGATGTGGGACGTAAACAACGGGATGAGTGTGACCATGGCCGCGGAGGTTCACGGCGTGAAACGCTCGTGTGCATACAAGTGGGTAGATCGATATCGGCGGCTTGGCTTGGCCGGACTGGAGGAGATGTCGCGAGCACCGGAGTACAGTCCAAATCGGATCTCGCAGACTCTGGTGACGGAACTGGTGGAGTTGAAGCGAAAGCATCCACGGTTCGGTCCTGCAAAGCTGGCAACCATGCTCGAAGTGCGGCACGGCGAGCACGTAATGGCGGCCAGCACTGCGGGCGAGCTTCTGGCGCGGCATGGGTTGGTGAGCAAGCGGCGAGCTCAGCGCTCGACGGGGTCAATCGAGCATCGTCCATTCGAGGTCGCCGGCGCCGGTGACTCGATGACGACGGACTTCAAAGGGCAATTTCGAATGGGCAACAAAGCCTTCTGTTATCCGCTCACGATCGCCGATCCATTCAGCCGGTACGTGTTCGCGATCGACGCTTTGGCTTCAACGGAAATGGCCGGAGCCATGGCAGGCTTCGAACGTGTGTTTCGCGAGTTCGGGATTCCGCGCCAAATGATCAACGACAACGGCACGCCCTTCTGCAGCTCGCATGCGCTCGGAGGACTGACACAACTGTCGCGATGGTGGATCGAGCTGGGAATCATCCCGATGCGAATCCAGCGGGGGCATCCCGAACAGAACGGCGTTCACGAACGGATGCACCGAACGTTCAAGGACTGGATCATCGATCACCCACGAGCGAACCTGCGTACTCACCAGCGAAGCTTTAATCTCTTTCGCTCGGAGTTCAATAACGTGCGTCCTCACCAAAGTCTTGGACAGAAGCCTCCGGCCAGCGCGGTCAAACCGTATCGCCCTTTCTCATCGCGTCCAGGACCGTTCGAATACGACACCACCATGATGGTTCGTCCGGTCCGCTCGAAAGGTTACAGACGGTGCGCGGATCTTCACGAGCGAGGTTCTCATCGGGACAAACATTGGGTTGCTGCAGATCGACCACGACGTCTGGTCGATCCACTTCGGCGCCGTCCGTCTCGGCTATCTCGACGGCCTTGCACAACGGGTGCAAAACCGACTGCCCGAGAGACTCCAACCCAAAATCACAGCCGATGACCACGCCGGATGAACATGCTTTGCCTCAGCGCGACGAAACCAGAAACCGGGCTATGGAATCTGCCGTCCTATGGAAAGCCGCGATGAGGCCGCGCCTTCCCACAGGACTTGGAAAACGCCGATGAAGCTGGCGTTTCCCACAGCTACCACAGCCCCTACCACTGGAAAGAAAGATCCGATGGATCAAAACCAAACCACGACCACCCCCAACTTGATAGTGTTCTCAAAAACCGTCCTCGATGTCTCCGGTTAGTGTCCTCGATGTCCCCGTTCGTTCCAGGTGGCGAAGCCGGATGAG
>Ga0247680_1000396_pt1 | contig 12531 bp, 9 predicted proteins | sample CNK21_metaG_FD_182803 | JGI IMG/M metagenome (GOLD analysis project Ga0247680, IMG submission 182803) | Soil microbial communities from Purdue University Martell Research Forest, Indiana, United States - CNK21 | ecosystem: Environmental > Terrestrial > Soil > Temperate forest > Bulk soil | place...
CCGTCGCAAACGCTGGTTGCGCGCAAAGCCGAATAGGTAGTCCACCTCGTGGTTTTCGCACCAAGCCAGCAATTCCTCGCGGCAGAAGCCCGAGTCTGCGCGCAGAATGATTTTCACCTTCGGCCACTCCGTGCGAATCTGCCCGGCGATGCGCTGGAGCTCTTCCACGCACCCGGCGCTGGCGTCGATGTTCGAGGGCCGCAAGCGCGCGCACAAGAGATGATCCCCACAGAAGATGTACAGCGGCAGATAGCAGTAGTGACCGTAGTAGCCGTGGAAAAAGCGTGCCTCCTGCTCCCCGTGTAGCGGAGTGTCGGTGGCATCCAGATCGAGCACGATCTCCTGCGGCGCCTTCTTGTGCGCTTCTAGGAAAATCTGCACGAACAGCGCATCGAGGGCTTCGGCCGAGTAGCCAATCTTGTGATAGCGCTCTTCCAGCGGCGAACCGGGGGGCGTCCGTTCCAACCGGTTCAGCGTGCTCTTGCCCGCCAGCGGTTCGCGCAGCTCGCGCTTGCCCGCCAGCAACCCCAGCAGCGCATCGCGGCGCAGTTCCTCATGATCGTTCAGATCTTCGTAGCCCAACGCCAAGCCGCAAATGCGCTGCGCCAGCAACTCCCGGAGTGGATGCTCGATGCGCTCGGGAGCGCGCGCATCCGTGAAGCAAGCCGCCACGCGTTTCAGCAGACCGATCTTGCGGTCCACTTCCCGCAACAGCAGTGCGCCCCCCTCGGTGGTGGTCTGCTGACCATCAAAACGGGCTTCCACGCGCCGCGAAAAATGCGCTTCAAACGAGAACGTGGTCTGGTTACACTGTGTCATGAAAAGGCCGCCTTTCTCTCAGCATCCACTACGTCTCGACAACGCAGTTATGCCCGAGATTGCGGCCTTTTTCTATCCCTCATTTACCTGGCTTGCTAAAACGTGGTGAGAAATCCGGGCTAATAGACGTTGATCCAGCCTGGTTGGGAAATGCGACGGGCTATGTGGAAGTTATCCGGCCACTGGTTCCGACTTGCCAACGACTCGTGAGTTGATCGGCTCGGTAATCACAACCGCGCTTATCGAGGAATAATTCATGACAATCCATAAGTTGAGGTTTATTGGATGGACCAAATGTTAAGTTTGTTGCCGGAGCCGCCTACAACTGAAAGACGGCCATTCGCGAACGCTACTCCGAGAACGGCTATGCCAGGTTGTTCGAATCTTGCGCGCACGGAATGGGTGCCGAGATCCCAAAGCAGAACGACGCTGATGCTGGCATCATCGAAGCGTTTGGGGAGGTTGTAGATCGCCGCGATTTGTTTGCCATCGCCGGAAGCTACGAGGCCTCGAACGGCACCGGACTGTTTTGGAAGAGTGTCGCTGATTTTGCCGGTCAGCGGATCGATGATGGAGACAATGTTATCCCCGCCGCAGACGAAGAGCGATTTGCCGTCCGGCGAGAAATCGAGAGCGAGAGACTCCAGCAGCAATTCCGATGCAGTACTGCGCAGGACTCCTGTACGCGCATTATAGATGCGGATGGCCGTGTCGCCATCGGCTGAGGCGAGCATCGCGCCAACCGGTGAAAAACCCAAAGACATAAGGCAGTAGCAATCGAACGGGGCATGCAGAACTGCCAAACGCTTCTGCGTGGGCAATTCCAAGATCTGTTCGTCGAAGTCGGTCGCAAGCGCCAGAAGCTGATTGTCCGGAGAAATCGTCAAGGCATGAACAGCGGAGGATGCTGCGACCTCTCCTTGAACCTTCCAGGAAGAAACGTCCCAAACCTTGATGGTCCCGCTTTTTGTAGCAATCGCGAGCAGGCTTCCATCATTTGAAAAGCGAAGTCTGTTGGCGGGGTCCGCATTGTTGTTCAGAACGTGAAGTAGCTCGCCGGAAGGTAATACCCAGACACGTGCGACGTTGTCGTTGAAAATTGCCGCGAGAAAGTCGGCGTTTCGAGAAAGCACCGCTGAGAAAGTTACACGACCGGGGGGAGGAGCGACGGAAACACCTGCGGGAAGCGAAATGCTGCCATCTTGACGGATGGTCTGCGCGAAGAGTGCGGGCGATGATGCGAAGAGCAGGATGGCCGTCACTGCGGCGCTCGTGAGGCAGATCATAGCCGTTCGAGGCACAGTTCAAAGCGAACTTCCGCGTGGATAGCTTCGGGCTCTCCCGTCAGAAGAACAGGACGGATCAGCTCGGGAGTGCGGATGACCAGGTCGCGGCTAAAGTTCTTTTGCGGGTCGCCCTCGAACGCCGGATCCGAAGCGAAGTATAGCTGTGTCACGAGAGTCTTATGGCCGGGGGGCGGTGACCAAGTAGTGGACGTGCTGGCAAACGTGACTGCGGTCGGAGTAATGTCCTGGCCTGACGGTCTGGAATCAGTATTGGCCGGAGGCATCCACGGGCAGTTTGCCCCGATAGCGATAGCCATCGATATCGTAATAGCCGGAGTGATCGGCCTGCCAGATTTCGATTGTGGCCTCGGGAAGTACATCACCGCGAGTATCGAGCACCTGACCCGAAAGGGACAACGGCAATCCCGGATCGCCCGGCGCACACAGTGTCCCGGTTGTGGGTGCCAACCTCTTATAGAATGGGCCGAGAGTGTTCGGTGGAGTGGGCTTGCGGGGCTCCTTCTCGCGCTCCTGGAAGGCCGCGAACATCGCTTCGGCTGACAAGCCGGAGGCGATAGTGAGCGAGCCCAAGGCCATACAATGATGAAGAATGGCGCGACGGGTAAACATGGCACCGCCTCCCGATCAGATTTTGATGAGAGTCTATCACCTATTGCCCCCCACCAGCCCTCTTGGCAGGATGATTCCTGCACGCTGGCATGGATCCCGCGCGACAGTAATCCTGGCAGGCCCCCTTCGGGCCATCACTTCCGCGAAGTCGACAATCCACCAAGTGGCCGGGCCGAGGATTGTGATTGATATCGAGATTTTTCACCAATTGACCCTTTTCTTACCAGCTGTGCTCGACTAGCATTGCAACGTTCGTTGGGAGGAACTCCTCTATGCATGAGCTCGACCGTCGTTCGATGCTGAAAGTAGTCGCTGCCCTTTCGTTGGGTCCTTATTCTGCCCTTGGGGACGAAAAAGAGCGCACCCTTCACTTCGTCGAAGCAGGTACTGATCGCACAGGGCTGCCGCACAAGGCCGCACGTGCCAATAGCCATTTGGACTTCAAAGTCCTCACCCACGAGACCAACGGCGCTCTGTTCATCATGGAGAACCGCAATATGGTCCGTGGCGGACCACCGCGACACATTCACTACGAGCAGGAGGAATGGTTTTACTTCGTCGAAGGTAGCGACGATGTGCTGATGGAGGTCGGCGAAACGAAGTTGCGGCTGAAACCCGGCGATTCGGTTTTGGCCCCAAGAAACGTCCCGCACGTGTGGGCTTACGTCGGCGAGCAGCCCGGGCGGATGCTGTTTGCCTTCACCCCGGCGGCGAGGATTGAAAGCTTCTTCGAGGAGACCAGCAAGCCGGACGCTAAGATAAACGTCCCAAGTCGGTTCGAGAGACACGGCATGAAGCTAGTCGGGCCGCCGTTGCTGGGCAGTTAAAGTTGCCGCTTCGGCCTGTTTCGCAGAGCAGTCTCTCCAGGCGATCGCGCTCACAGCCTTTGCAACCAGGTTTGGGCCGGATTCTAGTCGTATGACGGGCCAGCCGGAAGTAATCCCGGCAGACCCTCTTCGGGCCGTCACTTCCGGTCGACCGACCACTCGGCTCTTCGCAAGGAAGATTTTGTCAAGAGCTCCGTGTCGTCATCACGATTCAAAAGGTGAACTTCAAAGCGAATTGGATAATTCGAGGATTGCTGCTCGTAGAGATCATGCGGCCGAAATTGCCGGCATTTAGGACTTGCCCTGTTGTCGGGTCGATAAAGCCAGCGGAAGCTACGAGAGCATTCAGGTTGCTGATGGGATTGGCAAAATTTGGATGATTGAACAGATTGAAGAACTCCGCGCGAAATTCGAACGTCTCTGATTCAGAGACAGGAAAGAGTTTTGCGAGAGAGAAGTCCAAATTAACTTGCCGCGGGCCACGCAAGCAGTTTCTGCCAACATCACCTATATCCGTGCCAGCCGCACTGGCTGTCGCGATTCCACCGGAACTCGGAATGGCCTGACCTTTCTGCACAAGCGGTCGAGCAAAAACTGTTGGGTTGAAAAAATAGCCGGCAGGCACGTCTTGGGTTGCGTTTTTGCAAGTCATTCCTGCGACGAGACTTGGTCGAGCCAATGGGTTTGCCCCGTTCGCCAGTCCATAGAGCGAACCCGCTCCAGTGTCCTCGATGTCGACCGGAAGGCCAGACATCGCGGTAAGAATGGCAGAGGATTGCCAGTTCCAAAATGCCAGGCGGCCAGGACCCGATTGCCCAGCGAATGTGGGCTTGGGCATTTCCCACACATAGCTAAACACGAGTCGATGCGTATGGTCGAAGTCGGATGGGCCACGATTTGCCCTTGGATTGTTCTGATTGCCAAGGATCGGACTAGAGTCGTTCACGGCTCCTGTATTGACCACGCCTGAGATTCCAGCGCCGCCTCCTAACCCAGAAGCATTATCTAGAGATTTGGCGTAAGTATAGGCAGCAAGGAATTGCGTACGGTTGGAAGGTCTTGCTGTCACGCTCAGCTGGAGCGAATTGTAAGAGGAATCGGCGCTAGATTCATTCAGGCTGAATCCATTGATCGAAACGCCCTGCAGCGGGGCACGCAAGGGTGCATCTGAAGGAGAATTCGAAGTGAACGCCGCTCCCGTCACAGCGTTGGTTACCGGATTCTGTGGACTCGCAAGCTGAGCCTGGTTGATCGCTACCTGACGAAACAAGTTCCTACCACTCGCGCCGACGTACGCAGCTTGCACGACAAGATCCTTGCGAAGTGAAGTCTCCAGACTAAAGTTGTACTGCTCCACGTAAGGCGTGCGCAGCCCGCGATCAAACGCAGGACCTGCTAGTGGAATGGGAGGAACAAACGTAGGGAACTGACTCTGAGCAGGAACACTGAAGAATGGAGCGTCGAATGGGGCGCCATTGCGCACTCCCAGGATGAACGTGGGCGGAAGCTGCGAACTCGCCGACGCATAGGCAAAGGTTGCACGCGAGTAATAGATCCCGTAGCCACCACGAACTATCAACCGACCTGATGGCGCAGGGAAATAAGCGAATCCGATGCGCGGACCGAAATTGTTTGGGTCGATGCCCCGGATCACATATTTGCTCCCCTTGGCCACGCTAGGCAAGGTAAAGCTCGAAATGGCATTCCCGGCTTGCACAAATCCTCCGACCGGCGGCCCAATGGGAGCACCGTTCTGCACCCGTGGTAAATAAAGAGCCGGATCGAACGTTGTGAGACGTCCAAGCGTGTCGTATATGGGAAGATCGAGCTCATATCTTAGCCCCAGATTCAATGTAAGTGCCGAGGACAGTTTCCAGTCGTCCTGCACAAAAAAGTTATAGTCCCACGCGCGCTGACTTCGGTCGGTGAGTCCGCTTCCAAATGTCGAAACCTGAGTTGTCCCGGTCAAAAAATCTTGGAAACTCTGAAAGTCAATCTGCCCACGAGTAAGGTTTTGTACGGTCAGGTTGACTCCGTTGTATCGAATTTCTACGCCTGTTGAGATTGTGTGCCTTCCTTTCAGCCTTGTTAACGAGTCGGCGAACGTACCCACAAACACGCGTGCCGGACTGATGTTCGTCGGAGTGCCAATGATCACTCCGCCCGCTGCAGGAGCAATTCGGATCAAGGACAACCCAGGCAGTGCGCTCGAATTCGCCCTTGAAATACCAACTTCCGAATCGGTGACCGGTTCTTGTGGCAGGGTGTTGTTGCTATTGAACACATAACCGAGGCGGAGTTCGTTCGTCAGTTTCGGGTGGAAGGAGTGGATATCCTCAATGCTGATCAGCCGATTGTTGAAAGTCTGGTCGGTTCCGGATCCCGGAACATTTGGCCCTGTCCCCCGAAAGCTGGGCAGTGCCAGAAATTGCGACGTGTTGGCAAGGAAGAATTTCATTGTGAGAGAATTGTTATTCCAAAGTCGAATATCAGAGTCAGCGTTGAACTGATCTTCGTGAAAGGTTGACAGCGACGAGCCGGCATATAGTCCTTTTGCATGAGGCGTAGGAATCAAGAACCGGCCACTGGGGAGTTTTATGTTGAGCAGCGCCAGTGAAGCGGGGTCAATAGAACCAATATGATATGCTGACTCCAAGGTAGAAGCAGACCGGTCGTCGGTCAGTTTCGGATCAACAAGAACATTGGAAGAGATGCTGTTGATAATGGAGGCCGCGTTTCGTTCCCGTGAGCCTTGGTACGAAATGAAAAAGAATTCTTTTTCCTTCCGAATTGGGCCTCCGAGAAGGCCTCCGAAAACATTGCGACGTAGCAAAGGGCGTGCCTGCCCAGAGGCCTCCAGGAACGGATTGTTTGCGTCGAGCGCTTCGTTCCGGAAGTATCCATAAGCAGTTCCGTGAAACTCGTTGGAGCCGCTCTTCGTCACGAGCTCGATGTTGCCACCACCGCTGCGGCCGTAACGCGCATCATAGAGTGAAGTTTGCACTTTGAATTGCTCAATCGTCTCTGGAGCAGGCACGCCGACTAGAATCACTCCGTTGGTCCCCATTGTTGTTGCGTCGATGCCGTTTATTTGGAAGAAGTTTTGTGTGACCCGCGCGCCGTCGACAGAAACAGCCTGCGTGTTGCGACCGACGGCCGTGCTGTCGGGCAAATAGGTCGCTGTCCCAGGTGAGAGCGTCAGAATCTGTGTGAAATTTCGAGAAGCGAGAGGAAGGTTAGCCACCGCTTGCGTGTCAACTACTGCTCCCAGTTGAGGACCGTCCATTTGGAGTAGAGGAGCGGAGTTACCCTTTACAAGGATGGTCTCGACGCGAGTGCCTATGGCCAAGGTAACATCAGTGACGGTTGTCTCCGTAATTCTGGCGACAACATCGGTCAAAACAGAGGTCTTGAAGCCTGTTGCCGCCACTTCGATTCGGTACAGGCCAGGAGGCAGCAGAAAAAAAGAATATGTGCCTTCTTGATCCGTCGTGGCGCTCCATGTTTCATTTGTTGCTTTGTTGATGGCCTGGACATTCGCCCGCGGGACAACGTTGCCGGAGGGATCTCTTACCAAGCCGGCAATTCGCCCCGTTGTTTGTGCGGATGGACACAAGCACATGCCAGAAGCCAGAAGACACGCAAGCGCAAGCCGAATTGACAGCCTCGTGACCACTGCTTATTCCCGCTTCAGACTGTAGCCTATCCTGCTGATCTGAAGATTACAGATGCCCGCGGAAGTATTCCCATTGCATTCTTTGTTCCGCGAGGAAACTCAAGAAGCCAGGATCGGTGCGCAGGTGATCGAGGTTTGGGTCATGCTCGAACAGTGGATAGCACGGAAAGCCATCATCGGCTGCCAGCCGAAGATATTGGAGGGCTAGCTCATGCCTGTTCAGCAGTGCATAGGCGGAAGCCGCGGCATAAGCTACATGGTGGAAATGCTGGTATCCCCTGCCTCTTGTCACGGCGTCCTGAATCTTACGTTCCGCCAAAGTAGCGTCACCAGCTTCCGCAGCTAGCAGCGCCTGAATGACCGTAAGGGAGCCGCCCGGGTCCAAGGGGTTGGCCTTGAGGAATGTCTCGACCGTCTGCTGTGCCTCCCGTCGTCTTCCTAGGTGTTGTAGTGCAAACGATGTCTGGAACGCCCAAAAAGGTGGCAGAAATTTATCGGAATCACGCAACTCAATAAGGGACTCGTCGTATTTCCCTCGATAAAGCAAATTGATGCCTACTCTGAAGCGAATGCCGGTGTTCAACGGATCCAATGCAATGGCCCTCTTGATTTCCTCATCTGCTTTGTCAAGAAGGCCAACATGGTTATAGACGTTGGCGAGCTGATGATGAGCCTCAGCAAGATTTGGGTTGAGTTCGAGAGCATGTCGATAGTCGGAAACGGCCCGCTCCACAGACCAACCGTTTGCGGGTGACCACAGCAAGTATCCCCGCGTTACGTAATCTTCTGCTATATTGGGATCTAAAGCGAGTGCTTTTCCCACTGCTGCGTTAGCGTCCTCAATCCACTTCGGCTCATTTATCTCTATACTGAACGCCCGAGTTCGATACGCCGTCGCCAGCGCAGCGTAAGCCACTGCGAACTGCGGATCAATTCCCACGGATTTTTCAAGGAGACGGATGGCCTCATCGTTAGCCTCCCGAGTCTGCAAACCGTAATACGGTTCAGCGCGCAAATAGAAGTCGTAAGCTTCCGGATTCACTGCGGCTGCTTTCGAAAGATGGTTGCTTGATCCCGACAGCGTTTCCACGCCGATCTTACGTGCCACGTCACTCGCGATCTCGTTCTCCATCGCAGCTAAACCCGATGCGGCTCCTTCGTAGGAGTGAGCCCAAATGTGGCTGTCTCCCGGCACATAGATCAATTGTGCGTTCACATGTATGACCCCTCTTGTGCGCGAGGCAGAGCCTTCGACCACTGCGTCAACACCCAACTCCCTAGCGATCTCGGGCAGTGCTTTCTTTGTCCCCTTATAATGCATTGCCGAGGTGCGCGATATGACTCGGACCCCGCGAATTTGGGCCAGCTCCGTCGTTAATGCGTCCGTTATTCCATCGGCGAAGTACTCTTGAGATGGGTCGCCCGACAAGTTGTCGAGCGGCAGCACGGCGACTGACTGAATCCTCACCGCGGCGTTCGCGCCAAAAAGCCGCGCGCGCCCAACGTATAGCCCAAGAATTGCAGCCGCTGCAACGCCCATACTGGCCGAAGCGAGCCAGAACTTTCCCATCCGGTAGAGCGAAGGAGCCGGTGAAGGCTTCGCAGTCGCCTCCACCCCCACCACGCTGGCTGCTTCTCCCGCTTTAATAGAATCCGCGAGCCCCGTGGCCCGCGACTCGGTGCTCATGTGACCGTTCACTTCTGCGATGAAGCGATAACCGCGACGCGGGAGCGTCTGGATGAATCTTGGAGCGTCTGCCGAATCATTCAAGGCGTCGCGCAGCTTGTTAATGGCGTTGTTCAATCCATGGTCGAAATCTACGAAGGTATCCGTGGGCCAAAGCCTTTGCCGCAACTCTTCTCGCGTGACTACATCGCCGGGTTGTTCAAGCAACATGACAAGAATCTGGAAGGGCTGGTCCTGCAGGCGGATTTTGCGGCCGTTCTTGAGGAGTTCTCCCGCACGGAAATCCACTTCATAGGGCCCGAAGCGGGCCTTGCGCACGGACCGGGAGGTGTTGGACATAAGAATAACTCGATTTGCGTCCGAGTCTAACACTCCAAGTAGTGGCCGAAAAGTTAGAAGTGTTTCATCCCCCCGTACGCCAAGTGCATGTCCTCTCAGAGAGATAGATGGGGAGATCCAGAGGCGAAACTGAAGATACCCCGAGGATTGCTTCCTTTTTCGGCTTGCCGCAGAGTCGCCGCGTCAGGAGCAAGAAGAAAAATAAGGAGGAACACATGACGAACAGATTTAAGATTCGGATACCGCTCTCATGTTCGGTGGTTCTTGCCGCCGTCGCACTGTCGATCGTGCTTTGCCCGGCCGCATTCGCCCAACAGTTCGGTCCATGGTCTGCGCCGGTAAGTCTCGGCTCAACCGTTAACTCTGATTGCGACGACATGCACCCCACTCTATCTAAGGATGGGCTCAGCTTTATCTTCAGCTCGACGCGCCCGCAGGACCCAACTCTCAGCTCCTGCGACGTAGCCCTTCATTTATGGGTCTCTCAACGCGACAGCCTCGACAGCCCTTGGCAAACCCCTGAGCCACTGACCATGCTCAACTCCCCCGACAACTCACCCTTTCAGGAACATGCTCCCTATCTCACCACCGACGGACATTGGCTGTTCTTCCACAGCACTCGCGGGGATGGATCCTGCAATGGGGGCGGTCGTCAAGAGCTATGGGCCGCCCATCGCCAAGACAAGCGCAACGATTCCGGATGGGAAGCACCCATCAATCTGGGCTGCACCCTGAACATTACCGGCGCCGATGATGCAGGGCCAAACGTCTGGGAAGACGATACGACCGGCACTCTGTACCTCTATTTCACTCGCAACTTGACCCCCGCGAACTCCAACGGTTTCGACATCTATCTCAGCACATGCACGGCTGAGCTGAGCAGCTGCAATCGGCAACAGCTGTGGAGCTTGGGAGTGTCCGTGCCAGAGCTAAGCAGCACGGTTCGTGACACCCGTACCGCTATCCGACGCCGCGACGGCCTTGAAATGATCATCACGAGCAATCGCGCGGGTACCGTGGGCATGCTCGATGTGTGGGAGTCAACTCGGGACTCCGTGCAGGACAATTGGAGCACCCTGTTGAACCTCAACCAAGAAAATCTGGCCAAGTGCGCTTCGATTGGCATTGACCAGGCGTCCTGCCCAGTTCTGAACACAACTGCAAATGATGGTGCGCCTGCACTCTCTTGGGATGGTCAGACGATGATCTTTTACTCGAACCGCCCCGGAGGATCCGGGGGCAACGATCTCTACGTGAGCACGCGGGCGAAGCTACCCGATTAGCGGGAGAGCAATTGCCATGAGGTTGGGAAAGGACAAGCAGGAGACCATCATGAATAGCAAAGTCCTGCTAATGAGTACGCCCATAATTTTGGGCCTCGTGAGCCTTGTATTCCTTGGCGGATGCGGAGGCGGCATGGCTTCGACGGTTAGTAACCAGCCTCCACTCCCCGCTGGGGCTGCCGTTTCCCCCCCCCAACGCGACGGTTCAGGTCGGTGGCGAACAGCAATTTAGTGCAACCGTGAGTCCCATCGGAGCCAACCAAGCGGTCACTTGGAGTGTCTCTGGATCGAGCTGCCCCGGAACAAGCTGCGGAATGATTGACACCACCGGAAAATACACCGCCCCAGCAACCGTGCCTAATCCTCCCACTGTGGTGGTCACGGCGAGGTCAGTCACAGACTCGACCAAATCAGGCACTGCTGTGGTTACCATCACTAGCACATTGACGAGTCCAAATAACGCCAAGCTGAGCGGGCAATACGCCTTTCTGTTTAGCGGGTTCAATAGCGCCGGCCCCATGAGCGTCGTGGGGAATTTCACTGCGGACGGGAATGGCAATTTGATCGCCGGCAACACGGATGTAGCCATCTTCGGAGGTACGAGGGCAAATCAAGGTCTCACCCACAGTACCTACTCGGTTGCTTCCAACAATTCGGGCACAATAAACCTCATTACCGCTGTGAACTTTCCGACCGATAACTTCAGTTTCATTTTTTCATTTGCGCTCGACTCCTTTGCTTCTTCGGGCGTGGCAGCTGCGGGGCGCCTGATTGAATCGGACAGATCAGACCAGACCGGCACTGGCCTCTTCATCAAGCAAGATCCGGCAGCGTTTTCGACCGGGGCGATCAGCGGGGGCTTCGCCTTCGGTCTGGCGGGACCCAGCGGGATTTACGAGAACGTCGCCCTTGGTCGCTTCACGGTGAACGACGGCTCGCTCAGCGCTGGCCATATCGACTTGATCGGTTTTGGCAGCGGCGGGCTCCAACCCGATCTGCCGTTTACGGGAACATACTCGGTTGAGGGGAGTGGCCGCGGCGAAGCGACACTGAACATCTCCGGGCAACCGAGCCCTTTAGGCTTCATCCTATACGTCGTTTCATCAAGCGAATTGCTCTGGATGGACGCCAGCGGGAACGGAGCGACAGGCATGGCGTTACAACAGTCTGTGGGACCCTTCAACGCCACCTCGCTCAACGGCACGTCGGTTTTCGGAGCGGCCGGCTTCACAGTGGCTGGCAATGATGTCACGGTGGGGGAAATACAGTTCGACGGCACAGGAAACGTCAGCGGGACGAACGATGAAAATTACTTCGGTCTGTCGTCACCGACCACGCCAGCCGTTATCTCCTCACCTGTGAGGCGCTTTCTTCCACCCGCGAAGACTACGCTTTCACTGTGTTTGAGCGGCTTTTTAAAGAGCGCGGCCTGCCCGCCAGCATCCGCAGCGACAACGGCGTGCCCTTTGCTTCTGCCCACGCGTTGTTCCACTTAAGCAAGCTCGCGGTGTGGTGGCTTCGGCTCGGTATTGGCATTGAACGCATCAAGCCTGGTCATCCGCAACAGAACGGCCGCCATGAGCGCATGCATCTGACCCTGAAAAAAGAAGCCACCAAGCCGGCGGCTTCCAATTTTCTGCAACAGCAGGCTCGCTTCGACAAGTTCATCGAGGTCTTCAACAACGAACGTCCCCACGAAGCGCTGGATATGAAATGTCCGGCGGAGGTTTACCAACCTTCCCAGCGCGTGTACACCGGACTGCCGGACATCGACTATCCCCTCCACGATAAAACCATCGTGGTCACGCGTTGCGGCCGCATCTGTCTGGGCAAGAAGAAAATCAATTTCAGCACGGTCTTCGCCGGCCAAGCCGTGGGCATCAAAGAAGTCCACGACGACATTTGGCTGGTGAGCTTTATGGATTATGATCTGGGATACTTCGATCTGGACACTCGGGTGCTCGAACCGCTCGAAAATCCCTTC
>Ga0247680_1000407_pt1 | contig 12374 bp, 13 predicted proteins | sample CNK21_metaG_FD_182803 | JGI IMG/M metagenome (GOLD analysis project Ga0247680, IMG submission 182803) | Soil microbial communities from Purdue University Martell Research Forest, Indiana, United States - CNK21 | ecosystem: Environmental > Terrestrial > Soil > Temperate forest > Bulk soil...
TCCGGCTTCGCCACCTTCTCCCCCCGCAAGAAACCGCGGTGGGAGAAGGGCTCTCGACGAAGGGAGTGGCAAGGCTCTCGAGGGAACAATTCAAGTGAGCTGTGTTCGAGAGTGTGAGAAATGCAGGATAACCGAGCACCGATAACCGACAACCGACAACCCGCTTCACCCACCCTGCCGTCAAGCCATCATCGTCAGCCCGAAGACCTCTGCCACCAGCTCGTACGATCGAATGCGCGCCGCCGGGTCGTAGGCGTGGGTGGCGATCATCACCTCGTCAGCGCGCGTACGCGTGGCGATCTCCTCGATGCGCGCGCGCACCTGCTCGGGCGTGCCGGCGATCTGCAGTCTCCTGTACGACGCCACGACCGGCTGCTCCTCCGGCGTGAAGACGTGGGCCATCGCATCGTCCGGGCTCGGCAGCCGGCCTGGGCGTCCGGTCCGGAGCTGGACGAACGAGAGCAGCGACGATGAGGCCAGTCGCCGCGCTGCCTGCTCCGTATCGGCGCAGTAGACCGAGAGCGCCAGGATGGCGTGAGGTTTGTCGAGCACACCGTTCGTGGAGAACCCGGTGCGGTAGGCATGCATCGGAGGGTCGGGCGACTCCGGGCTGAAATGTCCCGCGAAGGCGAATCCGACCCCCATCTCGGCGGCCAGCCTCGCCCCGTAGTCGCTTGACCCGAGGATGTAGATCGGGGGCAGCGGCCTGTCGTCCGGCATCGCCAGGATGGCCCGGAACGGATGATCGGCCGGGAACGACCCATTCCCCCACGCCATGAGCTCCCCGAGCTGATTGAGGAAGTCATCCGCGACCACGGCCTCCCGCGAGCGGCGGAGAGCGAGCGCCGTCAAGCCGTCGGTGCCCGGCGCGCGGCCGATGCCGAGATCGATCCGCCCCGGATAGATCGCCTCCAGAAGCTTGTACGACTCCGCCACCTTGAGCGGCGAGTGATTCGGAAGCATGACGCCGCCCGCGCCGAGCCGGATCCGCGTCGTCATCGAGCCGACGTACGCGATCAGGATCTCAGGGGTCGTGGTGGCGATCCCCGGCATGTTGTGGTGCTCGGCGTGCCACAGCCGCGTGTACCCGAAGCGATCGACCGCCCGCGCAAGCTCGGCGGCGTTGCGGAGCGCCGCCACGCTCGTGCCTCCCTGGCCGAGCGGAACGAGGTCGAGTGCTGAGATGGATAGAGCCAGACGTTGCTCCTTGTTCCCGGGCGACAGCAGGTCTGTCCGCGCCCCCAAAAAAGCACAGGTCGGGCGTAAGCAGCCTATCAGGGTGAGCTCCCAGCCTGCCCCGCGAGGCTTTTCCCGACCCTCATGAGGCTTCAAGCCTACCCCATGAGGCTTTTTCAGACCCCCAAGAGGCTGTGAGCCTACCCCATGAGGCTTTAAGCCTCTTCGGTAGATCCACGGATCTACTCGAAAGCAGAAAAGGCCTCTTGAGTAGATCCATGGATGCTATCAAGAGGCAAATTTTGTTCCGCAGGAGGTTCCTGACCGAACGGAATTGGCTCAAAGCCTATTCGGTAGATCCCGGGATCTACTCGAGGCAAAAAAATGCCTACTCGATAGATCCATGGATCTACCCGATAGCCGGTTCGACCCACTGGGACGCCAAAATATGACCTGAGGCGCCATTCGAACGCGTGGCCTGCACGGAGAGGCTTGTTCGCACGAAAAGTCACGAGGAGCGAGTTTCGCTTGTCCAATTCGAGGCTTACTTGCTCTGCTGCCATCCTCTATGACAAAGGAGCAGGTCTCCGCTCTCTTCATGAAGAAGACCACGCGTTGACAATCGTTCCGGGGGTGCATGGATGAACGTTGGATATCGAGTGAGGATCGTTCTGCCGGCGCTGCTGGCATTCGCAGCCGCACAGTCCGCGCTGTTCGCGCAGCACGATGCCTGGCAGCCGTCGCCCGGCCATGAGCAACTCCCGACATGGCCGGGTGCGGTGCCGGATGCGCGGCCAGCCAAGGGTCCCGAGGTTGCGGGCACGGTCGTGGATGCGAGCGGTCACAAGACGCTGGTTGGAGGGAAACCGTGGATCTATGTAGACAACGTCTCGCGACCGACGATGACGGTCTATTCGCCGCACGGGCCGAATACGGGCGCTGCGGTGGTGGTGTTCCCGGGCGGAGGCTACAACATTCTGGCCATCGACATCGAGGGCACAGAAGCGTGCGATTGGCTGACGTCCAGGGGGATCACGTGCGTGTTGCTGAAATACCGGGTGCCCTGTGCGACGGTCGGGCCACACCGGGATTGTCCGACGGCCTTGCAGGATGCGCAGCGGACAGTGGGGCTGGTGCGCTTCCATGCGGCGCGGTGGCATATCGATCCGCGAAAGATCGGGGTCCTCGGCTTTTCGGCGGGCGGACACATGGTTGCCGCGATCAGCACCCATTTCGGCAAGCGTCTGTACCGGCGTGTGGATGCGGCTGACGAAGGGAGCTGTCGCCCCGACTTTGCCGTGGCACTTTATCCGGGCCATCTGGCAAGACGCGGGAAGGACGGCGTACTGAACCCCGATATCCACGTGACCAGCCAGACCCCACCGACGTTCCTGCTTCAGGCGGAAGATGATCCGGTCGATCCCGTGGAGAACTCGCTCGTTTATTATTCGGCGCTCAGAGAGGCTGGCGTTGCCGCGGAGATGCATCTCTACGCGAAGGGCGGCCATGCGTTTGGCCTCCGGCCGGCAGAATCGCCCGTCACCCAATGGCCGCAGCTCGTCGAACGGTGGTTGACGACCATCGGCATGATTTCGAAGTAGGTCCACCAACCAGCATCGCAGCCGCCCAGGCACGAACATGGTTCCGTGCCGCGGGGGCGGCCGTGTCGAAGGATTCGGGCACAGACGTGTCGCTGCAAACGCAGACTTTCCTTCCTGGAGCAACTGGCAGCCGAGGTGTCGCGACTCCTGTGATGGACTCTTTAACAATGGAATCGCTTCGGCCGATTGCGGTTCAGTGACCTTTGAGGGATTCCCGCAGGAGCAACACTCCGACAGCAAGGTGCTTCCTCTGCCATGGAACAGCGTCTATAAAGGGGCATGGCAGAATCTCCTCACACAGCTCAATGCCAGATACTCCGCCAATCCCGCGTTCGTCTGCATCGCCGTGGCGGGGCCGACCGGCCCGTCGGATGAGATGATCCTCCCTACCACTGCCAACGACGCGTCCATTCAACCGTCAGGTCTGTTGGTCGACGATACGTGGTCCGCCTTGATCAAGCATTCCTTTCCGAACAACAGCAGTTACCAGGGCTCGGATCAGGTGTTCATCGATGAGTGGAAACAGGTCATTGACGCGTATGAGAGGATTTTTTCAGGGGTGACCCTTTCCATAAGTCCTGACGCGGGAATGACCTGCCCACGTTCGGCAGGAAGGTTACGCCGCATCCCGACAACGTACTGTACGTCAACGACTGCGCGGCCAGCATCGCCAGCAATATAGGCATCATGTCCTGCGAAGCGAAAACGGAGATCCTGTCGTATTTCGTCGCGGTGAACGGTCCTAATGGAAAGGCAACCCGAGTTGGTGGAATGACGGCCTTAACGCCAGGCGATCTGCTCTCAGATTTCACGGCGGCCGCGATGAAGAAGCTGCATTTCAGCTGATGTGGAGCTAGCGTGCCGCGCGTCCGCGCAGCAGGTGTGGAGCGGTAACGAACACACGTTCGGCGTCGCCGTACTCAGGCTCAGCGCCGACGCGTGTGTAGGCGATGGCGATGCTGCCCGTTCCGGTGACGATTAAAGAGACGTCAGGATTCGAGCTCACGCTTACGACCGCCTGCGGCGTGAGGCTTTTGATCGCTCCCTGAGCGGCCGTATGAGTGACGTAAAGCGCGGTAGGGAGGCCGTAGTGCGTCGCGGTGAATACGACGTCGTATTGGAGGCCATCCCAGGCGATGCTCCTGACTTGTCCGGCACTGAGGCGAACGCCGTTGGTCTGTGCCAGGAGCGCGCCGTACCGCGAAATCCTTTGCGCGAAAACACTGTATTCGGAGGAGTAGTCGGAGGCGTAGAGTGTGTAGCGCGACCAGGCGACAAGAAACCCGTCGCCGTCGGATGCAGCGATCGGCGCGCCGTCCCCGCTGGGCGTGTCTAAGACGACGATCGGTGTCGGATCGAGCAGCACCAGTTCGGCTGACAGGCGGGCGGCATGGATCACATAGTCGAGGCAAGACGATGGCGGGTCGCAATTGTTCGGGACCGGAGGTGGTAACTCCTTCAACCACGTCAGAAGCCACTCGGATCCGTTCCATGCTGCCGAGATCGCGCCGCCGCCGACCATTTCGAAAGGGTTGACGGTGACCACTGGACCATGCGACAGATCGCGGCTTAGGATCGTGGCGACGACGTTCTTGCCTTCTGACCACGCCAGGAGCGTTCCGTTCGCGCCCGGTGTGAGTGACAACTCATAGCTGTTCTCAGTGATGGCGATGCCGCCAGGATCGAGCAACGCGCCGCTGCCGGGTCCGAAACGCGCTACCTTGAGGATAACAGTGTAAGGAGCCGTCGGACGGTGCTCTCTCCAGCCGATGATGTAGTTCGCTCCATCGAAGACAATTCGCGGTTGGGTGGTGCTCGGAGGGCTGACTCGGATGCCTCGGCCATCCAGGAGCTGCCCATCGAGCGTGAGCCGCCCGACGTACAAGCCGTCGTCTTCATTCCAGACGATGGCTGTGTTCATGCCGCTCGATGCGCCGTCTGGTGCGATTTGCGCCGTTGCGGCACGAGCGATCAAGAACGGTTCCGATGGCGCAAGAGACGGCACCTCGATCACGGAGCCGTTGAATCGGTTTCCCCACTGCTCCACCCATCCCGCGAGCGCGACGGATCCGTTGGACGCCATGGTGGCGGTGAACGAAGAAATAGTCCCGGAGTTGGTGGCGCCCGCGATCCGGCTGTATCCTCCAATCGTCTGACCAGCTCGTGTGAGCCGCCGGATGCCAACCGAGTTTTGCACGGGATCGCCGTCCATGACCAGGTATGAGTCTCCCGCAAACACGAATCCCCGGGAAACCTTCTGGAGAGGAATCACCGAGGTCTCCAGGATCTCGCCGTTCGGGCCGAAATGTTTTGCGCCCATCTGTCCGGGAACCCCGAAGATGGCTACGTAGCCGTCGCCATCGGAAGCGAGATCGGAGACAGTTCCCCACAGACTGCCGGTGCCGGCCAGTGCACTCGAGAGTGTGGTGCCGTTCGCGTCGAGTGTGGTCGCGTAGGTGATGTTCGCGAGCGTCCGGACAACGAGAAAGCCTCGTCCGTTCGATGACGTCATTGCGGTCTCGTTCCCCGAGCCGGCGGGATTTGTGAGCGCCCTGGGACCATCGACGATATTGCCGTCGCGGTCGAGGACGGTGACCATCAGGCCTCCGCTGTTGGAGACGATGATGGTTCGACTACCGCTGCTGGCCACGCTTCCCAGACTCAGGCGCCCGTATGGGACGATGACACGCGGCGTGGAATCGAGCAACTGCCCCTCGTCGCTGATGCGGACGCCAACCAGGGGCGGTGCTGGGATCGTTGTGAGGCTGCCATCCCCTTCGTTCCAGCAAACAAGGTATGAGTTGCCGAGATAGACGACGTTGAATTGCGTGGGGTTCGTCGTGAGCGTCGGGATGCGAATTCCGAGAGGATCGAGGACCTGGCCGGCGGCGTCGACCCGCGTGGCGTAGACCCGCATGTTGCCGTACCCGCGGTTGCGATACTCATCGCGCCACACGACGAGAAAGCCGTGTCCGTCAGATGCCGAGGCGGCTCCGACTCGCTCCCCCCATGGCGACCCGTATGCCGGGGAAGCTACGGGACGTTCGCCGGAGATTTCGGCGAGGCAGGCTGCTGCCACGAACAGGATCGGAATTGCTGCGAAGACGGAACGCCTCATCGGGTCTCCATTCGCACCTCGTGTCGGCGCGCGGCACAGGAGCGACTTCGAAAACAGCTTAGCATCCTGACAGGATGACATGCTTGCCGATGGCGTGGGCCAGGCCGACTTCGTAAAAAACATTGGCGTTGTTCCCAGTCAGGTCTGCAATCATGACGATCGTGTCATTGGTGGCACGCCACACATCGGACATGACGCGGCTGCCGACAGAATCGCTATCAGCTCGCCAGCAGCGTAGGTGGCAATGGTCCTGCACGAGGTTCTCGATGGACTCGTACAGGGCGTTAAAGCTGGCTGCGAACGGCATGGCAACGAAGACGAGGCGCGGATCCGCTGACCACCAAAACGAACGCCGCTCGGTCTTTGCGAACCAGAGCGGCGTGAGTGGGTTCGATTGGTAGGCGCTAGCGGACTCGAACCGCTGACCCCCACCGTGTGAAGGTGATGCTCTACCGACTGAGCTAAGCGCCTGTTTGGGATCGTCTCAACGAGCTGTTCTGCCTCGCTATTTCCGAGGAGGGGAAGAGGATAGCCGGGCGTGGGGGTGGCGTCAATGTGGGGTGGTCGGTGCCGAGGTCGACGTCGCTGCGGCTGGGGAAGTTGATCGCATTGTGATCAGGCGGGAAACCTTCGGATCGCGCCCAACCTCTCGCCCTCGGAAGGACCGCGTCGACGTTCCTGTCGCGCTCTCCATGTTGGGGGTTCTTCGCGTCGCTCAGAATGACAGGCGGGGTTTTGTGCTCGAATATGCGTCTGATGCGGAAAACGGCGAAGGCGGCGGCGATCACGATCGGGGCGGCGCTCGGCGCGGCGGCCATCGAACGGATCTTCTTCGCGTCGCCGCGGTGGCGGGGGGCAGTCAGCGATCATTTCGACGGGCAGCGGTTTCACAATCATGAACGTGGGGGGCAGACAGACGGGTCGTTTCTGAAGTGGCAGGCTACGAGGCAGCGGGGGGAGTGGCCGGAGCATCGGGACGAGATCTATGGTCCGGCGCCGCCGGAGAGGGTGGGGGAGGGACGGCTGCGGGTCACCTTCATCAATCATTCGACGACGCTCATTCAGATGGACGGCGTCAACATCCTCACCGATCCGGTGTGGTCGGAGCGGGTGTCGCCGGTGGCGTTTGCAGGGCCGAGGAGGCATCGGGCGCCGGGGATCCGGTTCGAGGATCTGCCGGCGATCGATTTCGTGCTCGTCAGCCATAACCACTACGACCATATGGATGTGGCGACGTTGCGGGTGCTGGGACGTCCTGTCATCGCGCCGCTGGGCAATGCGGCGCTGATGCGGCGGCACGGGATTCGGGGTGCTGTCGATATCGACTGGTGGGAGACGATCGGAGCGAATGGGCTCGACATCACCGTCGTCCCCGCGCGGCACTTCTCGGCGCGGGCGCTGAGCGACCGCGATCGCAATCTGTGGGGCGGCTTCGTCGTCAGCGGGCCGTCGGGGAACGTCTACTTCGCCGGCGACAGCGGGTGGGGAGAGCACTTCGCGGAGATCGGGCGCCGTTTCGCGCCGATCCGCGCGGCGTTGCTGCCGATCGGGTCGTATCTGCCGCGCTGGTTCATGCAGCCGGCGCACATCGATCCGGCCCAGGCGGTCGATGCGCACTTCGCCCTCGGCGCGCGGACGAGCGTGGCGGTGCACTTCGGGACATTCGCGCTCGGGGATGATGGCGAGTACGATCCGTTGCGCGATCTGCATGATGCGCTCGCCGAAAACGGCCATCCGCCGTTCCTCGTACTCGATCAAGGGGAAGGACGCGACCTGCCATGATTCATCGAAGCATCGGAGCGGTCTCGCACGGCATCATCGATTACGCGCTGGTCGCTCTGCTCGCGGCCGGACCGTCGATCGCCGGGTTCTCCGGCCGTCCGGCCACGACCTGGGCGTACGTGGCCGCCGCCCTGCTCTTCGTGCTGGCCGTGTTCACGCGCTATCCGTTGGGGATCAAGAAGAGCATCAGCCTCGGCGTGCACGGGTTCATCGAGCTGGTGATGGCGGTTTGCCTCATCATCGCGCCGTGGTACGGCAACTTCATGAACGGCGTGCTCTCGCGTAACTTCTACTGGACGATGGGCGTGCTGATGCTGGTGCTCTGGTTCCTCACGGACTTCCGTGGGATCCGGAACCGGCCGCCAGCCGCGCCAGTTGCCGGTCGTGAAGACGTCCCAAAAGCAGCGGCGCCACCAGAGCGGCGATGAGCGCCGTGGCCATGTCTTCCTGCGTGTCCCATACGTCGCCCTGCGTGCCGAGGAAGGCGTCGCCGGAGCTGCCGGTGGCGACGCTGACGCGCCATTCCAGCAGTTCGTAGGTGGCGCTGATGGCCAGGCAGATGGCGACGATGATGAAGTAGCGCCAGCCGCGTCCGCGGACGACGTCGCGCCGGATGAGGATCTCCCGCGCGGCGATGGCAGGGACGAAGCCCTGCGCGAAGTGGCCGATGCGGTCGTAGTCGTTGCGCCCGAGGTGAAAGGCGTCGCGCATCCAGAACCCCAGCGGCACCTCGGCGTAGGTGTAATGCCCGCCGACCATGAGGATGATGGCGTGGAGGGTGAGCAGCGTGAGCAGGAGCGGCGTGAGTGGGAAGCGCTTTCTCACGGCGATGACGAGGATGATGCCGATGATCGCCGGGAAGACTTCGAGGATCCAGGTGAAGTAATCGTGCGGATGGATCAGCGACCAGACGAAGACCGCGGTGAAGAGGGTGAGGAGAAGGCGGTTCGTCACATGGGGAGTGTAGATCCGCAGATGACGCAGATGTGTACGGCGATGCCGCGGCGGAACAAAAACGCCCCGTTTACCCCAGTGGGACACGCACACCCCGTCCCCCAGTGGGGTAAGCCCCGATCTGGAGAAAGGTGGTCACGGCTGCCTGATCGTATCGATTCCCTGTTGCCCACTCGCTGACGGCTGCGAGAGAAGGGAACGATGTCGCGTCAACCGCGAGAAAGAAGGATGGATCTCGTTGATCGATCCAATCTGCAAGGTCGTCGGCAACCGCCAGAACTTCATCCCGCACTTTCTCAACGCTGAACACGATCCCCTCGGCCTGGTTCTCGACGAGCCAATCCCAGAACGCGGGGCAGAAATCGAGGCCGTAGTGGAGGTTCTTTGCAGCGATGAAGACGTTCGCGTCGAGAAGGTATGCCATCAGACGACGAGCCCCAGATTGCGCCCCAGTTCCTCGAACGTTGCCATCTTCTTGAAACCCAGCAGACGGAAAGCTTCGGTGAACGACGAGCGGCCTTCGAGCGTGCTGACGACGAGCGCACGCGCGAAGCGCTTGCTGGCGCGCGCGCCGAGGGTCAGATAGAAGTTGCCGCCGCTGCCCGCGGACATCGCGCGCAGCCGCTCGACTTCGTTGTCGTAGGCTTCGTGGAAGCGCGCAGCATTTAATCCAGCGTCGCGCATGCGGCGCAGGATCACGAGCGTGCTCACTTTGAAGCGGCGCGCCAGCCGATCCATCTCCGCGCGGAGGTCAGCGTCTCGATCGTAGTCGTTCTGAAAGATATCGAGCGGGACGAGCAACTCGGCGGCAACCTCGTTGCACCAACGCTCGATGCGATGGTCCGGGACTTCGCTGGCTTGCGCATCGGAGACCGCGGACTCGCCGAGCCAGATGTGCGCGAGCTCGTGCGCCAGCGTGAACATCTGCGCTGCTTTCGAGTCGGAGCCGTTGAGAAACACAAGCGGCGCCAGCGAGTCCGCCAACGCGAAGCCTCGGAACTCTTCCGGATCGAGCTTGCGCCGATTGTTGCTCCCCACCACACCGCTTACCATGACCATCACACCCGCGGTGTCCGCCAACTCGATGAACCGCCGAAGGGCATCAGTCCACGTCGGGATGCGTCGTCGCTCGTCGAGGTCGAAGCCAATGGCCTCGCGGATATGCGCCGCAGCCAGCCGCGTATCGGTGGTCACGCTCACGGAACCGACGGCAGCCATCTGCCGCTCGCCGATGGACCGCGCGAACTCTCGATACCACTCCTGCCGCTGCTGACAAAGGTGAATCGTGTCCAGCAGATCAGGAGTGGGACGGACGATGTGCCGGCCGGCGACGGTCCGGAAATCGGGGATCGGCATTTGCTCCACCGGCGGCTCCGAGAGGAAAAAGTAGCCGATGGGCGCATGCGTGGCGTTTGCAAACCCCTCGAGCTGCTTCAGCGTCGGCTGGACTTCTCCCAGTTCCCACGCGTCGAGCCGCGGAAAACGCTCAGCAAGCGCCGCAGGCTCGATCATCGATCGCTCGCGCGCCCAACGCAACAACTCCGGTTTGACCTCGACTCGCATCCTGAACTGTTCCGCAGCGGCCAATGATGGCCCGAAAATGCCGTCGCGTCACCTCGAGAGATCTGGAGGTCTGCACTTCCTGGCTGTTCGTGACGAGCGACCCCCAAGACGACAGAATCAGCGTCCCGATGGCTCTACATCCTGAAGATCGGCTGACCTCGGGTACTTTTCCGCGGCCCTTGACCGCCGCTGCTGACTGACGATCGCCACCGAAGGTGTTCTGTCCGCGGTGCAGACTGCATGCGCCGCCTGGGGAGGTTTCTTCGCTGCGATGAAAACGTTCGGTTCCCCTGTCTACCGCAAGTAGATTGACCTCATGAAAAGCCTCCGTCGACCGTCGTGCGAATTCGGTTTGTGGGGTTTGTGGCGCGGGTATGTGCCGCTCGCGCGAGCCTCATCGCGGATGACAATAAATGACGGATCGCGGTGGTCGTTCGAGTGTGCCATCGCAAGTAGCTGTGTTGTCAATCGGTTGCCGGTCGCCAAAGAGCGAAGGCTTGACCCCATGGACTCAGAGTTAGCCGGCGAACTGCCAGGTCATCCCCAATCCGCCGGCGCCGAGTCTCGCGGATGAAGTTTATGTCGTTCGCCTTCGTGAAGGATATCGATTCGTTCAAAGTTACCGAGCGGCGGAGGACCAGAAATTGCGACCGCGTTGTAGTTCGGAGAGTACTTGTAGATTAGCAAACACTCGGCAAGTCGAACATCGACCGCCCATCCTTTGAAGTTATCGACCGCGGTATGCCTGTTCGGATCGTAGACGCGGCCGAGATACACGCTAATATCTTCTTCGTACGCGAGCCAGCGCTCATGTTGCCGAAATCGCCTCGAAAACGTCTGTTCCGTTGCTTGACCTATGTAAAGCAAAGTGTCGGACCCGCAGAGTATATGTTTTCCGTAGATTTGGTAGAGGCCGTAGTCCTCACCGTCGTATTCGGGCGCGCGGCCACCGTCGGTGAAACCTGAGATGACACTTTCCCGAGTAAATGGTCCGCTCCAGATTGCCGTCAACTGCAGAGTCGACTTAACTACGGGTGATTCGTCGCGCGTACCTGTGTCTGAGCGCGGCTGCACGGCGTCGCTGGCGACGGCCATCCGCTGCTTGCGATTGATTAACACGGTCTCCGGGAGGGGCGCACGCATAGTCCAAAACTTGTGATCGTCACAATACAGCGTTTTGTACGGCGAGGTCGGGGTCGTATCAGCCATCCCACGCGGTAGCCGTAGGGAGGTAGCGGGCGCGCCGAATAACTATCGCGTCGCGCAAGCGCCGCAATCGTGACGCGGTAAGGCCTTTCCACGCAGTGGTTTAGCAGTGGTGAAAAAACGAAGGCCTGCCCCTATCAATCCAGCCACCTAGACCAAGGTTCTGAACATTTTAGCGAGGAAAGATTCTACCGGCGGTAGAAAAGTGTCGCGTTGGGTACGATTTCTCAGTGGGTTACGAAAGGACGATGGGGAAGGAGGTGTGTGTGTCGTACCCTTACCATCAGAAGTGTCAGGAGGAATGATGTTCAAAGTGACGGCCGATTTCTCTGGACTGGAGAGACTACAACGGAAGCTGGAAGAGGTTAGCGGGCCCCACGACGTGCCGGTGAGTGAACTGTTTGTACCGGCATTCATGGCTGAGCACACACACTTCGCATCCATTGACGAAATGTTCGCTGCGAGCGGATTCAAGACCGACACCACCGAGGATTTTGCAGCCATACCGGATGACGATTGGGACGAGTTTGTTCGAAGGACCACGAAGTTTGATTCGTGGGAAGGGATGAAGAAAACGGCGGCGAGCGCTTGGCTGAAGCAGCAACTGGAGCTCTAGTGTCGTGTCACGCCTCAAATAGGGGGTGGAGATACTTAAGGCCTGCGCAGGCCCGGAAGACTCGGGCATCGACCGGAAGGATGTTCAAGGTCTGCGCCACCTGATCGATCCAGATCTCGATTTCGGGTTGTTTGATTGGTGTTTGATTGGGGTCAGGTCTAAAGTCTAAAGTGTCGCAGTTTTTGGACACTTTCGACTTTAGACCTGACCCCAAAGCTGTCCCAGCTGTCCGGAGGTCTGCACTTCCTGGCTGTTCGTGACGAGCGACCCCCAAGACGACAGAATCAGCGTCCCGATGGCTCTACATCCTGAAGATCGGCTGACCTCGGGTACTTTTCCGCGGCCCTTGACCGCCGCT
>Ga0247680_1000410_pt1 | contig 12198 bp, 10 predicted proteins | sample CNK21_metaG_FD_182803 | JGI IMG/M metagenome (GOLD analysis project Ga0247680, IMG submission 182803) | Soil microbial communities from Purdue University Martell Research Forest, Indiana, United States - CNK21 | ecosystem: Environmental > Terrestrial > Soil > Temperate forest > Bulk soil...
GCTCGTTCGCAAAGAGCGGATGGTCGACGGCGTGCAGGGCATCATCGTTCGTCCCGAGCACGCGCGCCAGCAGCGGCGAGAACGGCAGACGGTCTTCGATGACGACGTCACTGTCGTTGTCGGCGTCAAAGAGGATCGGGATCGACGTCTCACGCAATTCCCGCACGAGCGCATAGCGCGAGGCGCGCGCGTCGCCCTCGCCGGCGCCTACGCTGAGGCGCGCGCGAAGCGCGTCATGATCCTTGCGATGGCAGAGCACCGAATACTCTTCGATCGACTGCCCCGGATCCATGATGAGCCGGATCCGCGTGTCGACACCGCGCCGCACGAACGCCCGCGCCAGCCACGCCGCCTGCACGAGATTCACACACGAATCCTCGCGGCAATGCATCGACTGCCCGCGCGCCTCGACGAGAAGGATGGCGGTCGTCATCGCCGCGCCTCTTCCCATGTAACGACGCGGAACTGGACATTCGTCGCCGCGTCGCCGGCAACCTCTTTGTAATAGGTACAAGGCCGCGTCACATCGTCGTAATACGGCGCAAACAGATCGAGAAACGCCGTCCCCTCGAGCGCTGTTATCGTGTGAACTGTTCCCGGACACTTCCGCAACACAAGCGCGCCATCGTCCGCACCGAGAATCAACTCGCCACATTCGCGGGCACGCAATGCCGACGCATCCACCCACTCATACGCGCGAACGCGCACCCGCCCGCGCAATACTTTCGAGATCACATCCATCCGCGGGTGGTCATGCAGCGGAATCGTCTCTCCCTCCGCGAGGGCAAAGACGCTGGCGTGGAACGACGGATCAGTCGTGAAAACCTCTTCGCGGAATCCGTGATCGGCTTCCGGAAGCGCAAGCAGCCGCGCCAGCTCATCGGCATTGCAACGCAGGCCACGCGTCGATTCCGCCAGCGAAGCGACCGCCTTGTCGCTCCATCCCTCGCGTGCCGATTCCGCTGCCTCGGCGACGATGCGCCGCATTTCCGGGGTCATGGTCTCCGATGGACTGATGCGCGTATGTTACTTCGTTTTGAGCAACTTCCGACGCATCGCCTCGGCGCGCTCATGGATCTCGTCATACGAATCGCCCACGATCTCGATCTGCCCGAGGACGACTCCAAATTCCGAAATCGGCCTGACGCGCTCCTCGGCAGACCGAAACGCCGAGAACTCCGGCATCGTCGCCGCCGCCTCGTAGTCGAGCAATTTGCCGGCCAGATCCTCATCAAACGTGATCACGTTGAACTGCCCCGCCACTTTCCCAACCGGACGCGGCAGCGAACGCGGCACGCGACCGGTGGCGACGTCCACGACCGCCGCGAAGATGTCCGCGCCGAGGGCCAGATCGTAGATTCCCCCGAAACAGGCCGCCGAACGGCCATTGACCTCGGTCAGCCGCACGCCGTCGTCGGTCAGCCAGAACTCGATGTTGAAGAACCCGCCGTCGAACCCAAACGCACGAATGGTCTCGATCGTCTTCTTACACAGAATCTCCGCCGTCTCCCGATCGACGCGAGACGGCGTCGAGAAATTGTCGATGACGCGCGTACCGGCGAACGTGTTCGTATCCGTCATCGCCCAGATCCGGATCTCTCCATCCAGCGACCACCCCTCCACCGTCACCTGCCGCCCCTCGACGAACTCCTCCACCAGCATCATGTCCGTCGTCGCCAACGGATACTTCGCGAGATCGACCGCACGCGCGAACAACGGGTAGTACTGCCGCGACCACGCCGGCAACTCCCGCCGCGCCAGCTCCATCGCCGCGAGCGTTTCATCGTCCGAGGTCACCTTGAACCCGAGCAACCCCAGCTTGAGCCACGGAGCCTTCAAATACGCCGGATACGTCAACTTCGGGAGCGGCTCATCCAACAACACCGCCTGACACCGAATCGGATCGACCTCGGCACGCCGCCCGTACAGTTTGTGCAGACAAAGAAACACCGCCTCCGTCGACGGACCTTTTAACCCCGCCTCCTCCGCCAGCACCGCCGCGATCAAATCACCGAGGTCGTGCGTGGAGACGACGGCATCGACTTTCTCGCTCTTGATCACCTCCCGGCAGTTATCGATATACGCAATTGGATCAAAGGCCGGAGACGCCTCCCAGTGGCTGATGCCAGCATCCACGAAATGGAAGCGGTGACCGTCGACGCGAGCGAAGGCCCAGCGGTCGTAGGGGTCGGGGCAGATGATGAGGATGTGCATCAGGCAAGGTTGCCTAGCTCCATGTCACCGACGATTCCGCGACACTACGCCCCGCAACACTGTCAGGTCAGCCGCGAGCGCGCCACATTGCGGCACAGGCTGCGTCAAAATACCAACATCTAACACAAATTCAGATCCTGATAGGACACTAGGGCGCCTTGGGCAACTTTGGCTTTTCACCAAAGTGCACGTACGTGTGTATCTCGCAAACAATGACCTTGAGGCGTTGAACCTCGTTGCCGAGCTCACCAAGATCCCTCCACGTTTCCTCTGAACGCCTGTTTTCATCGAACAGAGAAGTAGAAATGCGCATAATCTTCTTCGAGGTAGGCGAATACACTCCACCTTCGTACGACAAACCGTACTGACCGTGGGCGTAGCGGTTTCGGATTTTCGTAGCCTCGCGAAGTAGAGATGCGAAATACTTCGCGATGATGACCGACTCGTCTTCTGGGTTTCGCCGTTTCGCCAACGATTCAAGGAGTGCGACCCGCATGCTGAAGTTCATGAAACTACCCGAAAATACGAACGCGTCAGCCTCGTCGGTTCCGGTCAACTTGCTTATCAGCGAGTGAACATATGACTCGATGATGGCGAAATAGCTGATTAAAACGCCGACCTGCGCCGCAAACTCAGGAAAGGCGTCGAGGGCAACCTTGTATGTCTGAGCAAGCTCAACGCTTGTTGGATTATCTTTCTCCATTACTTTGCCGTAACTGCTGCGTGGTAGAGGTTGGTCATCCTTAGAAACCTACTTGAGGCATTGGCGAGAATTCAGAAAGTTGATTGCCCATAGCGAGTCAACGATGCGCGACCTACGCTGAGCGTGCGAACTGCCTGACGGCCACGAGGTCGGCATCCGCAACGTGGCGGACGTCGCCAACGCTGAGCGTGAGAAGAGCGCCGGTCCGGCCCGAAGCCGTAACGAATTCGACCTCAAGACCGTCCGGTTCGTAGATTTCGACAATCGCACCGAGATCACCGAGCTTGAGCCCATGCTCGGGAAGGTCGCGATTGAGAACCACGGTGTCCAACAGTGAGTATTTCATCAGTCTTCTCCTGGGCAGGCGGTAACGAATGCGGGATGCTCTCCCCATCGAGAACGATCCACACCGTGATGACGTCGGCCGCCACACCGGAAGGCCCGCTGAGATTACTACGGACGACATACTTCATCCCGTACTGGTTGGGTTTGGTCTGAACTACTTCATGCTGTCGGAGGTGGGCCTGGAGGTCCGCTTCCAGCCGACGCCAGTCGGCCAGCGAATAGCCCAGCGAGGTGAAGAAGACAGACTTAAATCGCCCGACGGGGTGAACATTTGACAACAAGTATTCCCGCACCTTAGCTATGTCTATTCGCGCCGACAGACCATTTGGAACTCTCACGAATCACCCGCCGGCCAGGGAAGTCTAGACTGGACATGCGTGCTTACGCTCGGGAGAGCTACCAACAACATCGTGATCTGACTGTAGACCGATCGTCCAACAGCGTCAATTGACCTTGCAACCCCGAGACCGCGTAACCGCGCAACCGCGTTCACCGCGACAACGCCCGATCCACCTGCTCCATCACCCCTGCCGCCACTCGCCCGCTGACGGGGGAGTCGATGCCGGCGCCGAGGACTGGATCGACGATGGCGCAGGCGGCCAGCAGCTTCTGTGGATCGTTTCCTACGCCGCGGGTGCACGCGGCTCCGCGCATGGTGAGCATGCGCGCGGCGATGCGCGTGAGGGCGCCGGCGTTCACGGGAGAGTACGGGCCGACGCGGCGCGTGACCGGGTCGACCTGATAGATGCCGAGGGCCATGGCGCGAACGATCTCGTCCCGGCCGGGCGTCTCGCCGATATCGATGGCGATCGGTGGCGCAGCCATGTTCGAAGCGAAGCGCACCGAGGCCACCTTCCAGTACATCAGCACCGCCAGATCGCCCCTCGTGATCGCCTCGCTCTCGACGGCGCGGCGGAACTGCGGCGGCATGTTCGCTTCCGCGTACTGCTGCTTGATCTCGTCGAGGCGCGCGGCAAACCGCCGGTCGCGTTTCGACAAACGCTCGTATCGCGCAATGGCGGACTCGTAACGGCCACGGTTGATGTCGATCTCCGCCAGCGCTTCCTGAACCTCGGTGCGATCGACATCTCCGCTGTTCAGGATCGGCTCGAGCTCCGTCCGGGCTTCATCGAACTTGTGCTGTCCGACGAGTTTCTGCACCAGGGAGATTCGCGCCGCGTTGGCGGACGGATTGATCGCCAGTGCTTCGCGCAAAAGGCGTACAGCTTCGTCGTCGGGCGCCGCGGCCGCGGCACTGGAGAGCTGATCGAAGAGCGTCGTCCGCAACTCGGCGATCCGTCCGGCGACGATATCCGGCGCGTTCGGGCGGGTGGCAAGGTCCCGATAGCGATCGTAGGCCTCGCGCGGCCGCTTCTCGGTGATGGCAATCTCAGCGGCGTACACCTCGGCGGCGATGTAGTGCGGCCGCTTCCCGAGGATGCGTTCCACGATCGGCCGCGCGGCGTCGGTCTTTCCCTGCCGGAGTGCGATGGCGGCCTCGGCGAGTTGCGCCGGCGCATAGCCCGGCTCCCTGGAGCGGATGTCCTCGAGACGCTGGCGCGCTGTCGTGTAATCGCCGCCGAGGATGGCGCTCCAGGCTTCGGCAAACCGCTTCGCATTGGCGGGGGTGGGCTGGAGGTCGTATCCGGTGCGCGGGTCGATGATGTACCGGTCACCGCCCTGAGGAGGGGGGACTACGATCGGCGCCGGGGCCGGCGCGCAACTCGACAATCCCATTGCTAAAGCGATTGCGAGTGCCGGAATCAGAAAAAGGTTCGGTTTCTTTGTCACTTCAGTCCCTCTAGCAGCCGCATCGCGGCCGCAAACGTATCGTCAACCGTCGCAATATCGATCCATTGCACGTTGCGCTCCGACCGCAGCCAGGTCATCTGCCGCTTGGCGTACGCGCGCGTACGGCGCTTTGTTTCCGCGATCGCGGTATCGACGCTCATTTCTCCCAGCACTACCGCCACCGCCTCGGCATATCCGATCGCGCCGAACGGCCGCACGGTGCGTGGATATTTCGCCAGCAGTCCACGTGTTTCGTCGACCAGTCCGGCGGCGTACATCGAATCGACGCGTCGTTCGATACGTTCGACGAGACGGCTCCGCTCCAACGTCAATCCGATCTTCGTCGCCGCCATCTCTTCCGCCGTCCCGGACGTGGGACGTTCCCACTCTGAAATCGGCCTGCCACTGAGCAGCCACACCTCGAGCGCCCGTTCGACGCGATGCCGGTCCGCGGGCGCGATTCTTCCACCACTCTGCGGGTCGACTTTCGACAGCCAGCGATGCAGCCACACGTTCCCCCGAGGCCGGCCGGCGAGGCGGCGAATGCGCGCGCGGAGATCGGCGTCGCGGCCGGGCATCTCCGGCAACCCGTGAAGCAGCGCCCGGAGGTAGAAAAACGTCCCGCCGGCGAGGATGGGCCGTTTGCCACGCGACGCGATCTCCCGGCATGCCTCACCCGCCAGACGGGCGTAGTCGGCCGCGTTGAAATCGACGTCCGCGTCGATGATGTCGAAGAGATGATGAGGAAGCCGGGCGCGGACCTCGGCAGAGGGTTTGGCGCTGCCGACATCGAAGCCGCGATAGATCTGTACCGAGTCGCAATTCACGATCTCGCCGCCCACCGTTTCCGCAATGCGCAGCGCCAGATCGGATTTGCCGGTGCCGGTCGGACCGGCGATGACGATAGGCAACACGCGTGATGCCGGCCTACTTCTTCCGCACGCGCGTCATGTGCGTGATCTCGTCCTCGCGGGTCAGGACGCTGCGAAGATGGTGGCGGCAGTAGATCGCGCCGTGATCGATCGGCGTCCGGCAGACGATGCAACGGTTCTTCGTGACCGCTTTCGCGCCGCGTTCGAGAACGCGGAGGACGATGCCGGCGGCGACCAGCAATCCGCCCAGAACCAGCGCCTTCTGCAACATGGCCGGCGCGAAAAAGTCGACGAACGGCGCATCCTCGAAGGTCTGCTGCAACACATACATCACCACCACAAGAAGGATGATCCAGAGGCCGAGCCGCAGAACTGTGGGCGACATACGCGAAAATTCACTGTAGGACGCTCATCGGGGAGTGTCAAATTGTTGATGGACGACGATATGAGCTGGCAGGAAATCGACATCGATCGCGCCATTCCGATCAGTCCGCCATATGTGGATGCCCCGCGTGTGCAGCGATTCGACAACGCTCGGGTGCGGATGGCCGAACGTGTTGTGTAAACCGCACGAAATCAACGCGATCCGCGGGTGGACGGCATCGAGAAGCATGGGCGTCGATGAGGTGCGGCTTCCGTGATGCCCGACTTTGAGCACGTCGGCGCGGATATCGCGCTCGGCGAGCATCTCCTCGGCATCCCGCTCCACGTCGCCGGTCAGGAGCGACGTCCAGCGTCCGATGCCGGCGCGCAGCACGACCGAGCTGTTGTTCTCCGGCGAGTGTTTGAACGTTCGGTCAGCGACCAGAGCATGGAATGACATCGCTCCGACTGTCAGCACGTCGCCGTCACGGACAAGGTGGATCGGAATCGCGCGAACCGCGCATTCCTCGAGCAGACGCTGCGCGCAGTCACCGCGGAAGCGGCGCGGTGAAATCCAGAGACTGCCGACGTCGAGATTGTCGAGGACGGCCGGCAGACCGCCGCAGTGGTCCGGATGCACATGCGTCAGAACCGCGACGTCGATGTGGCGCACGCCGCGGTCGACCAGCATCGGCAACAACTCCGTCTCGCCGAAATGCCCATCGCCGAGCCGGCCGCCGGCATCGACGAGTACGACGTGCTTCGGCGAACGGAGAAGGAGTGCGTCGCCCTGGCCGACGTCAAGCATCGTCAGGCGTGGATTGGCGACGTCGCTCCTGCCAACGATCAACGCTCCGATCAGAGGAATCGACATGGCTGCAAAGATCGCCGTTGCCCGGACGCGCCCGCGCAACAGCGCGATGGCCAACATCGCCAGCGCGTAGCCACACAAGATGGCCACCACCGGAGGGGCGGCGAAGAAGCCCCACATCGGCGCCGCGGCCGCGTTCACGAGCGTACAGAGCTTGTGGAGCAAGCCGATGACATCGAGCAGCGACACGCACGGAAAGGCGCAGACGGCCACGGATGTCAGCAGCATCGCGAAGACGATCGGCGTCAGCAGCATCGTCATCACCGACCCGCCGAGCGCGTACTGGTGAAAGTGGAAGAGCGTGAGAGGGGTGATCGACATCTCCGCCGACGCCGCATACGCCAGCCAGCGCGCGCGGCCGGCCGCCAGCGCCTTCCCGGCGAAGAGCAGCGCCCCCGCGCCGGCATACGTCAGGTGAAACGCCGGCTCGACGAGATCATGCGGCGCGATGATCAGCCGCATCAGCGCGGCGACGCACCATAGGTTCTCGAGAGTCGTCGGCCGGTGCAGGATGCGCGAGATGGCGTAGAGGCCGATGCCGATGCTCGCGCGCGACACCGACGCCGTCGAGCCGATGAACAGAGGGGCGGCGACGGAGAAAAGGAGCAGCGACCAGTCGCTCGCCCGCGGCGCGTGCAGCCAGCGCAGAGCGAGCGCGATCAGCGCCGCCGCAAAGGCGATCTGCAAGCCGGAAAAGACGAGCAGGTGATACGTCCCGCCCCGTTTGTAACTGTCGCGGACGTCGTCGGTCAGCCGCTCGCCGCGGCCGAGGGCCAGCGCTTCGACGAGCGCTACCTCGGTGGGACGCGTGGATGCGAATGGGCGAAGGCGGTTCGCCAGTATGCGATTCCAGGCCGCGGGCGTGAACGCGTTGAGCGATCCCTCGTAGGACATCAACCGCGGCGATTTGATCGTCAGCACCACGTCGCCGCGCTCGCTTCGGCGGAGAAATCCTTCGGCGCGAATCGAACGCTCCATCGCGATCGTTGGCGGCGTGAACCGCGTGTAGATCATCAACGGACTTTCGATGACGACGCCATCCGCTGCGAAGCGAGGGCAGCGGAGGAGATGCGCGTCGCCGTGCACCGACCAATCGCGATCGATCGGCGCGACGACCGTCACGAACCGGTCGGCGATCAGCGGCGCCACGGCCCCCTCAGCGGCGGCGTTTCGCGCTCGCGCCATCGACGCCGCACAAACACTTCCGGCGAGCGCGAGGCAGAGCATGGCCACACGCGGCTTTCGAATCGCGACGAGCAGCACCGCTACGGCGGCGAATCCGACCGCCTCGGCGTACGAATGCCCGAGGGCCAGACCGGCGGCGTAAGCGATCAGCGGGAGTGCGGCGGGAACATCAATGCGCACGCTCGAACGAAGCGAGCGTTTCCACGTGATGTGTGTTGGGGAAAAGGTCGAGCAGGTCGAGCGAAGCGAGCCGCCAACCAGACGCGATCAGCCGGCTCGCGTCACGCGCAAACGTTACCGGATCACACGCCAGGAAGCAAACCATCTCTCTCGCGCGCGTGGCGATGGCGTCGATGACGTTGCGCCGTGCCCCGCTCCGCGGCGGATCGAGGAACACGAAGTCCGCCCGCGGCATCCGCTCCACCCACCACTCCACCGGCGCGTGTACGAGCGTCACATTCTCCGGCACGTTTCGTTTCGCGCATTCGTGCGCTGCCTCCGCCCCCTCGACCGCGGTCACACGTTCGAAGATCTCCGCCAGAGGCCGGCTGAAGAAACCGACGCCGGAGTAGAGGTCGATGGCTGTCTTCTTCGTTGCCGCACGCGCCGCGATTCCCGAGACCAGCTCTCGCATCGTCGCCAGCAGGTGCCGATTGACCTGAAAGAAGGCCTCCGTCGTCACGTGATAGCCGTCGATGGTCATCTCGCCTTCGGTCACGAGCTTCCCGTCGACCTCCCAGGTCTCGCCATCGCGCGGCTCTTCGCGAGTCCGCAGCCCAACCACCTCGCACTCCGGGGGAAGTTGCACGACGTCATTCGTCCGCATGGCGTAGAACCCGACCTTCCCGCCGTCGCCATGCAACCGGCTCCGCAGCCGGTAGTTCAGCGGCGAGGGATGAATGGCGATCGGCGGCAACGTAGCGGGATCGATCTTCCCGATGCGCCGCAGAGACTCGGTGAGGATCCGCTGTTTCGCCTCGAGTTGCCTGTCGAGCCGCAGCGACGTCCAATCGCAGCCGCCGCACTCGTTCGCCACCGGACACGGTATGGCCCGCCGGAAGGGACTCGGCTCGATGAGGCGCACCAGATCGGCGTGCGCGAAGCCCTTCTTCACCTCCAGCAGCCGCACCACGGCAACGTCGCCGGGGTAGACGTTCGTGGCGAAGATCGGAAAGCCGTCCAAGCGTGCCATCGCCAATCCCCCCGCCACCAGTTCGGTAGGCGTGATCGTGATCTCGTCGCCGGCGCGCATCATGTCGGAGGATGTCATGAAAGTCGCCCGCGTAGAATCGCCGCTTCTTCACGCGGAGACGCGGAGTGCGCGGAGAAAGAAGTTCGCGAATCGCCTAATTCACCGTCACCGGCTCCGGCTCGAGTGACAGCTCGATCTTTCCATCCTCTCCGACGTTGACGAACACCACGTCGCCCGGCTTGAACTTTCCCTCCAGCAGCTTCATCGCCAGCGGGTCGATGATCAGCTTCTGCAGCGCGCGCTTGAGCGGCCGTGCGCCGAAGGCGGGGTCGTAGCCTTCCTTCGCCAACTGCTCCTTGGCATGGTCGCTGATCTCGATCGACAGGCCGCGGTCGCCGATCATCTTCGCCAGCCGCTTGAGCTGGATCTCGATGATCCGCTTGATGTGCTGCATGTCGAGCGCGTGGAAGATGATCACGTCGTCGATCCGGTTGAGAAACTCCGGGCGGAAGTGCTTGTGCAGCTCCTCCTCGACCTTCCGCTCCATCTCCGCTTCCTGCTGCGGCGTCTGCATCGACTTCTGATAGTCGAAGATGTACTGCGCGCCGACGTTCGAGGTCATGATGATGACGGTGTTCTTGAAGTTGACCTCGCGCCCCTTCGAATCGGTCAGCCGCCCGTCGTCGAGGATCTGCAACATGATGTTGAAGACCTCCGGATGCGCCTTCTCGATCTCATCGAAGAGCAACACCGCGTAGGGCCGGCGGCGGATGGCCTCCGTCAACTGGCCGCCTTCCTCATAGCCTACGTAGCCTGGCGGCGCGCCGATCAGACGGGCCACGGCATGCCGCTCCATGTACTCCGACATGTCGATACGAACCATGGCGTTTTCGTCGTCGAAGAGGAACTCCGCCAACGCACGTGCCAGCTCGGTCTTTCCGACGCCGGTCGGTCCCATGAAGATGAACGAGCCGATGGGCCGGTTGGGATCTTTCAGTCCCGCGCGCGAGCGGCGCACGGCGTTGGAGACGGCGGTGACGGCTTCCTCCTGCCCGATGACGCGGAGCTTGAGGTTGTCCTCCATCCGCACGAGCTTCTGGATCTCCGACTCCATCATGCGCGTCACCGGCACGCCGGTCCACTTGGAGACGATCTCGGCAATGTCTTCATCGGTCACCTCTTCGCGAAGGAGCGCGCCCCCCTTCTGCATCTCGGCAAGGCGTGCCGAGGCGGTCTCGAGATCGCGATTGATCTGGGGAAGCGTGCCGTAACGCAGCTCGGCCGCCTTGTTCAACTCACCCTGGCGCTCGGCGGCATTAGCCGCTTCGCGCGTTTCCTCGAGCTTCTTCTTCAGCTCATTGATCTGCGTGATGACGCCTTTCTCGTTCTCCCACTGCGTCCGCAGGGTGCTGATCTTCTCCTGCAGCTCGCCGATCTCGCTCTCGATCTCCCCGAGCCGCTGTTTCGAGAGAGGATTGTCCTCGCGAGAGAGGGCCTGCTTCTCGATCTGAAGCTGCGTCATCCGCCGCGTAAGCTCGTCGATCTCCTGGGGCATCGACGTCAACTCGATGCGCAGCTTCGACGCCGCCTCGTCAACGAGGTCGATGGCCTTGTCCGGCAGGAACCGGTCGGTGATGTAGCGATGCGACAGCATCGCCGCCGCCACGACGGCCGAGTCCTGAATCTTCACGCCGTGGTGAACCTCGTAGCGCTCCTTGAGCCCGCGCAGAATGGCGATCGTGTCTTCGACTGTCGGCTCTCCGACGAAGACCGGCTGGAAGCGCCGCTCCAGCGCCGCATCTTTTTCGATGTGCTTCTGGTATTCGTTGAGCGTCGTCGCGCCGATGGCGCGCAGCTCGCCGCGGGCCAGCGCCGGCTTGAGCATGTTCGAGGCATCCATCGCCCCTTCCGCCGCGCCGGCTCCGATCAGCGTGTGCAGCTCGTCGATGAAGAGGATCACATTCCCGTCGCTCTCCTCGACTTCCTTGATGACCGCTTTCAAGCGGTCTTCGAACTCGCCGCGATACTTCGCGCCGGCGATCATCGCGCCGAGGTCGAGCGAGACCACGCGTTTGTTCTTCAGCCCCTCGGGGACATCCCCTTCGATGACGCGCCGGGCCAGACCTTCGACGATGGCTGTCTTGCCGACGCCGGGCTCGCCGATCAGGACAGGATTGTTCTTCGTCCGCCGCGACAGCACTTGGATCACGCGCCGGATCTCTTCATCGCGGCCGATGACCGGATCGAGCTTGCCGCGCCGGGCCAGCTCGGTGAGATCGCGCGCGTAACGCTGCAGGGCCTGATATTTGTCCTCGGGATTCTGATCGGTCACGCGCTGCGTGCCACGCACCGACTGCAGCGCCTTGAGCAGCGCATCGGGCACCGCGCCATGCCGCGCCAGGATCTTCGCCGCGGTGGCCTCTTTCGTCTGCGCGATGGCGAGCAGGAAGTGCTCGGTCGAAACGTATTCGTCGTTGAACTGCGTGGCCACGCTGAAGGCGGCGTCGAAGACTTTTCGCAGCGTCGAGCCCACCATCGGCTCCGCTGACGCCCCTCCCACGCGCGAGTATCTGGCGACCTCGGCGGCGGTCTCGGTCTCGATCTGACCAGCCTGCAATCCCAGCTTGGTCAGGATCGGGACGACGATCCCCCCATCCTGCCT
>Ga0247680_1000415_pt1 | contig 12009 bp, 9 predicted proteins | sample CNK21_metaG_FD_182803 | JGI IMG/M metagenome (GOLD analysis project Ga0247680, IMG submission 182803) | Soil microbial communities from Purdue University Martell Research Forest, Indiana, United States - CNK21 | ecosystem: Environmental > Terrestrial > Soil > Temperate forest > Bulk soil | place...
ACTTCGCCCGCAAGCACCGCGCCTTGTACCGCAGCTCCCACCGCGACTACTTCGTCCGGGTTCACGCCCTTGTGGGGCTCTTTCCCGCCGAAGAAGTTGCGTACGAGTTGTTGTACCTTCGGGATGCGGATCGAGCCGCCGACGAGCACGACTTCCTGAATGTCGCTCGGCGAAAGCTTCGCGTCTTCGAGCGCCTGCTGCACCGGCTTCATTGAGCGGTCCAGTAAATCGCCCATCAATTGCTCGAGCCGCGTGCGCGTCAACTTTTCCTGCAAGTGAATCGGGCCGCTCGCGCCCGCCGTGATGAACGGAAGATTGATCTCCGTCTCCATCATCTGCGAAAGCTCGATTTTCGCTTTTTCCGCGGCCTCTTTCAGGCGTTGCAGCGCCATGCGGTCTTTGCTCAAGTCAATGTTGTTTGCTTTCTTGAAGCCGTCGATCAGCCAATCCACGATTCTTTGATCAAAGTCATCGCCGCCAAGGTGCGTGTCGCCGTTGGTGGACTTTACTTCCACGACGCCGCTGCCGACTTCGAGGACGGAAATATCGAACGTACCCCCGCCCAAGTCATACACCGCGATCGTTTCGTCGGTCTTCTTGTCGAGTCCGTACGCCAACGCGGCCGCCGTCGGCTCGTTGATAATGCGGACGACTTCGAGGCCCGCGATTTCGCCCGCTTGTTTGGTCGCTTGCCGCTGCGCGTCGTTGAAGTACGCCGGAACCGTGATAACGGCCTTGGACACTTTTTCGCCTAGGAAATCTTCCGCGGCTGCTTTCAGCTTTCCGAGAATCATCGCTGAAATCTCGGGTGGGCTGTACACCTTGCCGGAAATTTCCACACGCGCGTCGTCGTGCTGGCCTTTGGCTACTTTGTACGGAACGCGGCGGCTCTCTTCGCTGACTTCGTCATAGCGCCGTCCCATAAACCGCTTGATCGAATAAACGGTGTTTTCCGGATTCGTGACGGCCTGCCGTTTTGCCACCTGCCCGACCAAACGCTCGCCAGTTTTCGTGATAGCCACCACCGAAGGCGTCGTTCGCGCGCCTTCCTGGTTTGGGATAACGACGGGTTCGCCGCCTTGCATCACCGCGACCACCGAGTTCGTCGTTCCCAAGTCAATTCCAATAATCTTGCTCATAATGCTGGTTCCTCTCCGTGCCTAGCCCGTGGTGGCGTGCAACCAGGAGTAGGTAACTGGGTCACGCCTCGTGACGTAAGCTCAATGTCTCGCAGAGTATACAAGTTGAGTGTATTGTTGTCAAGTTTTCTTATAACGGCTCTATTTTATTGAAAAGGCGCGCCTTATCGCTTCTTCCGACAGGAGCCTTCGAACCAAGGGCAAGCCTCCCATTTCGCAGGGCAACCTAGTCGTACGACCGCCATCCAACCTCTTACAAGGTCTCTAATTATCGTTCGACCGTTTTCGCGCTACAATGCCGTGCCTCAACATATCAGGAACTATCGGGAACTGACCGTTTTGGGAGGATTGCTTGAACCGCTCGTACCTCGCCCGTTTGACGTTCGCACTCGTCTTCTCGTCGGGTGCATTGCTCGTCGGTTGCAACAGCCAATCGCGTTCACCGGAAAACCCACAGGCGTCGTCGGCCGCGCCTCAAACAGCGGAGGCATCCACGACGCCTGTGTCAGCGCCCGCACCACCTCAGCCGACTAAAACCGAGGCTGCGCCGCTTCAGGCGGCGTCCAGCAAAGCGTCAGAGGCGAGCGCCCCGCCGGTTGCGCCCGCGTCCACTTTTGCAGGAATTCCCGACGTCGATCTGCACAAAACGCGCGGTTCAAAATCCGCGCCGATCATCATGGAGACATTCAGTGATTTTCAGTGTCCGGCTTGTAAGCAGCTTTACCTTGGCACCTCACGGCAGTTGAACGACAACTATGTCGCGACCGGCAAAGTTTTCGCGATTCACAGGGACTTTCCGCTGCCGGGCCATGCATATTCGCGTATTGCCGCAAGGTATGGCCGTGCGGCTTCTCAGCTAGGCCGCCTCGAGCAAGTGGAACAAGTTCTCTTTGAAAACCAGGAAAAATGGGAACAAACGGGCGATGTGGACGGAACGGTGGCGAGCGTCCTTTCTCCTGCGGACATGACTAAAATCCACGCGCTGATCAAGAATCCGGCGATGGACGCAGCCATCGAAAAAGATTTGGCGCTCGGGCGCACTTACGCTGTCAACCAAACGCCGACCACTATCATTCACTACAAAGGCCAAACTTATCCGGTGGTCGGCATCGTCAGCTACGAAGTCCTTCATCAATTTCTCGATCAGCTTCTGACGCAGTAGCGAGTCCGCCACGATGATGCAATCGAGCCCTCTAACCCTGCGCCGGACTGTAGTGCTGCTCGGCCGGCTGTTTCTCGGCGCGACGTTCGTTTACGCGGCCTATTCAAAAATTCTTCATCCAACTTTTATTCTGCATCCGTGGTTTGCGTTCAAATTTGCTGTACAGGCGAATCTGGCGAATTTCGCCGGTGAAGTGGAAACGTTCAAGTTCTTACCCGCGGCAAATGCCGCGCTTCTTGCCCGCACTCTGCCGTTTATTGAGCTGGCTCTTGGACTACTGCTTTTGATTGGCTGGCGGGTTCGCTACTGGCTCACGGGCGTGTCTCTATTGCTCGTAGTCTTTCTTTCGGTACTCACCCGTGCCTACCTGCTGCATCTCGACATCAAGGACTGCGGCTGTTTTGCGACGCCCGAACCGCTCAATGGCATGACGCTGGTACGAGACAGCGTTTTTCTCGCGGCGGCGCTGCTGTGCACCTACTTCGCTTTCGTCGAAGCGCGCAAGCCGCATCCGTGGACGGCGCCTTCGTAGAACCTAGCTGCAGCAACCCCGGACTGAGACCGAGTACTGGAGGGTTTGGTGGCTAGATGCCGCCCGGCTCTTAGTCTCCGGCGGTCTGCGCTGCGCCCCGCCGCGGTAGGCCCTGTTCAGTCCGTATTTGTCGGCGATCACGTATACGATGCCGGCGACGAGCGACAGCCCGAGCAGAACCCAGGCTATTCCTGCGATCGCCGTGCGGTACATCTCCAGAACCCAAAACTACTGTGTCAACCGCGCCAGCATTGCGCCGCGATTGAAGGACGGAGCTGCCAGGTATTCCTCAAGGATTCGAAACGCGTGCCCCTGCCGCAACGCCCGCGACGACGGGCGTGAAGAATACATAACAGGTCCACGCGGCCGCGGCTTCGTCGTCCAATAGCTTCCGCAGGACATTTTTCGCTGGTCCAGAATAACCACGCGACAAGGCGGGACAGTACAGAGGCGGCTGCAAGCGTTGCGAGGAAAAAATAGACGAACACAATGCCCGGGCTCCGAGCATTCGGCATGCGTATCGCGAGAGGCAGTATCGCACACTTGCTGAAACGCGAGAAAGTCGAGCCCGTCAGTGAGCCATCGGACAAGAACATTGGTTTCCGTTCTGCGTCGCGGTTCGCGTTCTAAGTTAAAATGAAGTTTCATGCTAAGCCTTCCCCCGATCACCCTTCGTCTTCGCGGTTGGAAACTGATTGACCGCGTCGCGCTGGCGTTTCTTCTGTTTTGCGCGATTCTGCTCGGCGCCGGGGCGGGCTTGCTCTTTGTCTATGCGAGCGACCTGCCGGAAATTCACGCGCTCGAAACCTACCGGCCCAACGTCGTCACGGAAGTTTACGCAGACGATGGGCAACTCGTCGGGAGCTTTGCTTTGCAGCGCCGCATCCTCATGACATATGAGCAGTGCCCGAAAATTCTCTTCAACGCCGTTACGTCCATCGAAGATCAGCATTTTGAAGAGCACTGGGGCATTGATTTCCCGCGTATCGCCGGAGCGATGGTCCGCAACGTGATTCATCGGCGCATCACTGCCGGCGCGAGTACCATCACGATGCAGCTTGCCGGGAATCTTTTCCTCGATCGCAGCGACCGCACCTTTCGCCGCAAAGTTCAGGAGATGCTGCTCGCGTTGCAAGTCGAGCGGCGCTACACCAAACCGCAAATCTTCACCATGTACGCGAATCAGGTCTATCTCGCGCATGGCAACTATGGTTTTGCGGCTGCAGCGCAGTTTTATTTCGGCAAATCTGTAACCGATTTGAATCTGCAGGAAGCCGCTTTGCTCGCCGGTATGGTCAACGGACCGAAATTTTCTCCTATCGCCAATCCTGAAGCCGCGCTCAATCGCCGCAATCTTGTTCTGCGCCGCATGGAAGAAGAAGGGAAGATTTCTTCAGCGGACGCAGCAAACGCCAAAAAGATGCCGCTCGGTTTGCATATTCAATATCCGCGCAACGATCTGGCGCCGTATTTTTTCGAAGATATTCGCAAGTACCTCGAATCCACTTATGGCACCGAGGCCGTTCACGAACGAGGTCTGCGCGTATACACCACCCTCAACGTAAAGATGCAGCGTGCGGCGAATCAGGCTATTCGGGACGGTCTTCACTCGTATGATCGCCGCCACGGATGGCGCGGCGGCTTGCCCAACCTCATCAAGGACAATCTCGGCAAACTCGACACCTACGAAGACGACGATTGGCGCCATGCGATTGAAAAGGGAAGCTATGTCACCGGGCTCGTCATGGCCGTCGACGATAAATCCGCGACGATCAAGATCGGCCAGTATCGGGCGCTCCTCTCCTCGCAAGACATGGCCTGGACCGGCAAAAGAAAGCCCAGCGAACTCCTGAAGGTCGGCGACCTCGCGCAGTTTTCCATTCAAGAACTTCGCGAAACGACTGCTCGCGTTCAGCTTGAACAACAGCCGACGCCGCAAGCCGCCATGATTGCTATCGACAATCCGACCGGTGAAATCAAGGCCATGGTCGGCGGATACAGTTTCGAAGATTCGAAGTTCAACCGCGCCACGCAGGCCGTTCGCCAGGTTGGCAGTTCATTCAAGGTCTACGTTTACGCAGACGCGCTCGAAAAAGGATTTACGCCATTCGACACGATTCTGGACGCACCGTTCAGCACGATGAGCGGCGGCAATCTCTATTCTCCACGTAACTACGACGAGAAATTCGAAGGCAACATTACGTTGCGTCGCGCGCTTGCCGGCTCACGCAACGTTCCCGCCGTGAAGCTTGCCGAAAAAGTTGGCATCGGCACGGTCGTTGACGAAGCACGCCGCTTTGGTATCTCCACGCCGCTGCCGCCGTACCTCCCGCTCGCGCTCGGCGCCGCGGACATGAAACTTCTCGAACACGTCTCTGCGTTCACCGTTTTTCCCGACGACGGCATTCGCATCGACCCACACATGATTCGCCGCGTCGCGACGTACGATGGTGCATTGCTTGAAGAAGCGCATCCCGCGATCCACGAAGTCATTTCTCCGGAAGTGGCCCGGACAATGACGGCGATGCTCGAAGAAGTGATTCAGTTCGGCACCGGTATCGAAGCCAAAGCGCTGAAACGTCCAGCCGCCGGAAAAACCGGCACGACCCAGGACTACACCGATGCCTGGTTTGTCGGCTTCACGCCGCAAATCACCGCGGGCGTTTGGGTCGGCTTTGACGACAAGCAAAACTCGCTCGGCAAGAAAGAAACCGGCGCTCGCGCTGCTCTGCCCATCTGGACCAGCTTCATGCAAAACGCGCTGGCAGGCGCGCCGGCGCTCGATTTCGCGAATGTCACCCCGCTCGAACAGCAGGCGACTGATCATCCTGTGCATGTGGATACGCCAGATACTGCGCCTACCGAAGACGAGCCGTCCGCTCCGAAAGTAAAGCCGCCGGCTGCGCCCCCCGCAACCTAGACCACTGCGGGAAACACAACCGGCGACCAGCGCTCTTAACGCGCGTTCCTCTTGAGAAAACTTACAGCTTCTGTACAACCACGTTCAGCGACGAACTTTGCACTGACGTGAAGTTAGCGGTCGCCGGGTTCAGCGAAAGCGTTATCTGCCACAGCGAGTGGCCCGCGGTGTCGGTAAGGCTCAGGTTCACATTCATGGTGCCCACCAGCCCCAGTAATTGCGGCGACGCGACCAACAAGCAAGTCGCTTGGCCAGACGTGAGCGGTTGCTTGCCGCCCATTGTTGAAGCGCTGGTGATGATGTTGTAGTTCAAAGTGCCGCTGACCGGCGTTCCATCCGGATACATGAAATTCAGTTTCAATTCCGGGGCACCAACGGTTTGCGTGATTTCGATTGCATTCACCTTGGCGTTGTTCACCAAGCTGTCAAACTCAATCGTCGCTGTTCCATCGGTCACAATGATGTCCGCGCCTTTCACCAGCGCAGTGTTCGCGCCAGCTGCGGCGTATATATCGAGGTTTTGAAAAACAGTATTGCCTTGCATTTTTACATTGAACACACGGCCGCCGATTTTCTGCGCCCCGCCAAACGTTTCTGCAAAATAAAGATTCACGTGGTAGGAACCCGCCGCCACGGGGAACGAATACACAAGCGGCGTCGTCAAGTTCGAAGTGTAACGGCCGTTCTGATAGAGCGATTGATCCACCGTTCCAGCTACGGTTGCTGCGATGTTGCTCACAAGGCCGCTGCTGTAACCGCCGTCCGCTTGCCAAACTTGTGCTTTCGCGTCGGTGTACGCCTTGCCTCCGCAATTGATTCGAATCGCGTTCTGCGCCTGCGCTGCCGCCGGCCAACATGCTGCAACCAAAAATCCCATTACGAAACAAAATTTCTTCACGCTTCCTCCTCGAAGCTTCACTTCTTACTCTCATAACTGCTATTTGTGCGCGCAGCGAGGGGGTTGACTGCCGAGGGGGCCCGCTTGCACTGACTTAGTCACTCTACGGACCGCAGAGAGCCGCTACAACTGTCCATCGGAACCAAAATTGGACATTCAAAGGTACAACTCCACACCTGTACGAACGTACTTGCCCACGAAGACGCGTAACCCTTTCAGGCAGCGTTCGCCGTTCTTTGCCTCGACGGATTTTTTAGAAAGGATCCCAACCGAGCGGGCGCAGCGGGACAGCTTTGCGGGAAGAATCGATCAGTTCCATCGCGCCTCCGCTCGTAATTCTGCCAATCTCGGTCAATTTCACTCCTTGAAACGCGCAGGGAACGCGCCGGAAGTCGCGATCCGCCACGCAAAAGAGAAGTTCGTAGTCGTCGCCGCCGTGTAGCGCCGCTCGAGCGCGCTCCTTGTCGGTAAATCTCCTACGGAACTCGCCCGCCGCAACGGGAACTCGTTCGATTTCTATCTGCGCTGTGACTTTACTGGCTTCGCAAAGCCGGGCCAAATCCGATGACAACCCGTCCGACAGGTCCATCATCGCGGTCGCCAGTCTGCTTTTCGCTAGCCATTGTCCTAATTCCACTCGCGCTTCCGGATAAAGGTGCTGTCTCAGGAGCGGATTCTTGCTTCCGCCGCCATTTCTTCTCAGTTGGCGCGCCAGCCGCAGCCCGAGCTCTGCCTCGCCCAGTCTTCCACTCACGAAAATCCGATCGCCCGGTTTGGCACCATTTCGCCGGACGGCTCTTCCCCTTCTTACCCCGCCGACGACAGTAATATTGATCAGCACTCGGTCGTTCCCTGTCGTGTCCCCGCCGGCTAAAGGGCACTTCAACTTTCTCGTCGCCTTCATCAGCCCGTGCAGGAAGCCGTTCAGCCAGGTTCCTGCGCAACTTGCCGGCAGGGCCAAACTCAAGAGGAAACACTTCGGATCGCCGCCCATCGCCGCCACGTCGCTCGCCGCCCGCATCAGGCATTTCCACCCAACGGCCTCGGCGGGATGCCAGTCTCTCCAAAAGTGCGTGCCCTCGAGAAACCAATCCGTCGTCAAGACGGTGTCGAAGCCCTTCTTCGGTCTCCAGATGGCTGCGTCGTCTCCGATGTTCACCTCAACGCTAAATTTCTTCGCCGGGCGGCCGCTCCTTCGCGCCGCGCGCGCAATTTCACGCACGATGGACTCTTCGCTAATGGTCGTTCTGCCTCCCATTTTCGCTCACTCCTCGCCGTGCTGCGTTTTGCAAGTATATGCCGCTTCAACCTGTCCCTTCGTACAGTGGACAGGAATTCACAGCCTGTCCCAAATTAGGCCAATTAGAGGGTTGACCCAATATTCTTCAGAACTTAATATGGACACGGTCGCGAACCGAGACTCACGGTTCAGATTGTTTGTAATACACGGCCATCTAGCGGCTTCGGTTCGACCAGCGTAGTTCGAGAAGTTCTTTAAATTCAAACGGCGGGCAGAGAACGATCACCCGTATTCGAGATAGAAATCAAGGGCTGAGGGGCCATCAGTGATCAAGGGCAAGAATTACACATTTTTTGTCGCGTCCACTCCGGGACATCTCCGGAAGCTGGTCGTGCCTGCCTACGCCCTCGTCAGCGTCGCCGCCCTCGCCGTAGTCGGCATGCTAACCATTGTGATTGGCGTCGGTTCTTATTCGCGCATGCTCTGGAAAGTCGGCAATTACAATGCGATGCGCCATGAGCTCGAAACCGTCAAGCAGCATTCGCGCCAGCTGCAGACCACTGTCAACGATACCAACCAGCGCCTCGATTCTTTGCAGTCTCTCGCCACTGAAGTAGCCATGACTTACGGCGTGCTCCGCTATCACCCGGTTGCCTTCGACGTCTCGGACAATCCCGTCACGCCGGAAGACGCCTTCGATCAGTCCGTCGAGCAATATACCTTTCTTAAAAAGAATGCCGCTGCGATCGCCATCTCCGCAGGTGGCCTCCGCTTGCTTCCGTCTTTCAGTTTTGCCGATTCGTCTTATACACCTTCGGTCTGGCCTGTGCTTGGCCACATCACGGACAGCTTTGGCGAACGCCTCGACCCGTTCAGCGGCGAAGGTGCATTCCATACCGGCGTCGACGTCGCGTCCGATTATGGCGCACCGGTACACGCCACCGCCGACGGAGTCGTCACGATCGTCGAAAATCATGCCGGCTACGGCCGCCTCGTCGTCGTGGATCACGGTTTCGGTATCACTACCTGGTATGCGCACATGTCCGCTTTCGCCACGATTGCTGGCTCGCGCATCAAGCGCGGCCAGGTCATCGGCTATTGCGGCATCAGCGGCCGTTCTACCGGCCCGCACGTCCATTACGAAGTCCGCATGAACAACGCACCGATCAACCCCTGGCGCTACATGAAAGCCACACCCGCCGGCGACTGATTTTTCCCTCTCCCTGAACTTTTCTTGTTTCTGGCAGCCCCATTTCTTGTGTTGCTCCGATTCACTCATACTTAATTCATGTCGAATCAATCCTGACTTAACTCAAGAACCCTACCCTTCTCGGCTCCCGGCCGTTGTTTGTCCAAATGTTTCCGTCAGCTGAGGGAGGGTTCATGTCTCTAAGAAATGTCCTGTCGAATTGTTTCACCGGTCTGCGTACGGGCCTGGTTGCCGTCGTAGCTGCGCAATTGGCTCTGGGTGGAGCGTTCGCAAGCCCGGCGCAAGCGCGTGAGCACGAAGGCGGAGAAACGCGAACTCCGATCAAGCATGTGATTGTCTTGATCGGCGAAAATCGTACTTTCGACCATGTCTTCGCGACTTACAAACCAAAGAAAGGAGAATTCGTTAACAATCTGTTGTCGAAGGGAATCGTCAACGCAGACGGAACTCCCGGCCCGAACTTCGCGCGAGCGAAGCAGTTTCAGGCTATCGCGCCGTTCAAAAGCGAATTTTTCATCAGCTTAAAGAACAGCGAAAAGTCGCCGTACGACATTTTGCCGCAGCCGTCACTCAACTTTGCTCCAACAGCCACGATTTTTCCTCCTGGAACTCCGGCTCCGTTTCTGGCCGCGATCGAGCCTTCGCTGGAAATCGGTGACGTAAATTTGCTCACGACCGGCGCCGCTACCGGCTTTCCGCAGACATTCATCCAACCGGATCCAGACACTCGCATCGCCAGCTTCAACACGCTCCCGAACGGTCCTTTCCCGCTGAAAGGGACCAACCTTCCCTACGATTCCTTCACCGGTGATACCACTCACCGCCTCTTTGAAATGTGGCAGCAATCCGACTGCAACGTCGCCAACACCACGCGCCACAATCCGTCCGGTTGCTTGAACGATCTTTATCCGTTCGTGATCAACACCTACACCAACATTCCGGATCCAGCGAGCGGCGGCGCTATCGACGACAACGGCGGCGGCAACTCGATGGCTTTTTACAACGTGCAGGCCGGCGATGCGCCGGTTCTCAAGAGCCTCGCCGACCAATATTCCATGAGCGACAATTTCCACCAATCCGTCATGGGCGGAACCGGCGCGAATCACGTCATGCTCGGCCTCGGCGACGCCATCTTCTGGAGCGACGGCAAGGGCACTCCCACGACTCCGCCGACGGGAGTCATCGCCAACCCCGAACCACAATCCGGCACCGACAACGTCTATACCGTGGACCTGGGATTCAACGGCAACTTCGCCGAGTGCGGCGATCCCACTCAGCCCGGCATCAAGCCGATTCGCGATTATCTTGCGTCTCTGCCGTACCACCCGGCGCCCCGCTGCTCTCCGGGCCACTTCTACATGATTAACAACGACTCGCCCGGATTTTTGCCGGACGGCACAGTCGACACCGCCGGAATCGCCAGCGGCTTTTCGATTCCACCGTCCAATGTCCGCACGATCGGGGAAGCATTAAACGAGAAGCATGTCTCATGGGCTTACTACGGTGCGGCGTACAACGCCGCCGTAAATTTCCAGCACAATCCGACGAGCGCGGATCCGTTCGTACTGATCGGCAAGGCGTACTGCAACATCTGCAATTTCGAATCGTACTCCTCGGCCATCATGGGTGACCCGGCGCAGCGGGCGGCGCACATCAAGGACGCGACGGATTTCTTCGCCGCGATCGACAACAGCGCGCTCCCTGCCGTCTCTTTCGTCAAGCCGGACGGTCTGATCGACGGCCACCCCGCTTCATCCAAACTCGACCTGTTTGAAGGAATGGTAAAGAAGGTTCTCGACCACCTGAATGCAAATCCCGCGCTTATGGCCGAGACCGCCTTCATCGTCACGTTCGACGAAGGCGGCGGTTACTACGATTCCGGCTACACCCAGCCACTTGATTTCTTCGGCGACGGTCCGCGCATTCCGCTCATCGTCGTGTCACCGTTTACCAAGGGTGGCCACATCAATCACACTTATACCGATCACGTCTCCATTCTCAAATTCATCGAAAAAAATTGGAGGCTCGATCCGCTGACCGCGCGTAGCCGCGACAATTTGCCTAATCCACGGATGGACGGCGATCCTTACGTTCCCCAAAACAGCCCCGCAATCGGAGATTTAATGGATATGTTCAGCTTCGATCAGGGAAATCAAAATGGTCGGGACTAGCTCGTGACTAGGGACGGCGGGCAGCCTGTGCTGGCCCGCCGTTCTTTTTTTTGTTCGCGGCGGGCGTCTGTTTCACGCTGGTCGGTTGCGCGTTTTGAAGCGGCGCACCAGCCGAGAGTTTTGCCCAAGCCTCCTGCGTAACCAGCAGAGTCGTTCGCACCGATTTACTATCGCCTCGGTCGAGTTTCGTCACTTCCACCGAATTCAATAGCTGCACGTACGCTTCACGTTCAGCGGGGTCCATCTGCTGACGCAACTTGGGATCGTTCAGGCCCGCTTGCGCCATCAGGGTGATTCCATTCAAAAACTCCGCCAGTTGCCGCATCGAAGCTTCGTTCGGGCACTCGCCCTCGATCACGGCGCGAAATGAGTCGCCTTCCGGCTTGCCCGCCACGGATATCCAGAGCAGCTGATTCAGTAGCCCCGCCAGCTGCGGTGAAGAAAAACCGCCCGGTGTCCGCGAACTCAAGACGCCTCCGATCGCGGCGTCCTGCCGTATCAAGGCAAACACCGGCGTTCCGGCGAGTCGCGAGAATCGCTCCATCCATTCGGCGTGTCCGGCCGCGCTCGTGCCCGACGCGATCTTGGAGTTTATGTCATCGCCGTCGGTGAGCGCGATTCGCTGGTTCGAAATAAATTCCAGGGAAACTTCTCGTCCCGGCTCGCCGGTTGCAACGCGGAAAATCTCGCGCCCGCCGGCCTGCTCGCTTCGTCCGTTCTTCCGCAAATACGTTTCA
>Ga0247680_1000416_pt1 | contig 11970 bp, 9 predicted proteins | sample CNK21_metaG_FD_182803 | JGI IMG/M metagenome (GOLD analysis project Ga0247680, IMG submission 182803) | Soil microbial communities from Purdue University Martell Research Forest, Indiana, United States - CNK21 | ecosystem: Environmental > Terrestrial > Soil > Temperate forest > Bulk soil | place...
CGAGGCCGGTGCCGCCGGGTTTGGTGGAGTAGAACGGGAGGAGCGCGTGGCGCAGCGTCTCGTCGTCCATCCCCTGACCGCGGTCTTCGACGATCAGCGCGCTGCCGCCGTCGCGGCGCACAACGCGTACGACGATCTCCTCCTCGGCGCTCCCCGCTTCGCGAGCGTTCTTCACCAGGTTGATGAGCACCTGCTCGATCTGTGCGCGGTCGATCATCGCCTCGTGCGTCGGCGACGTCTCGACGACAAAAGGCACGATGCGCTGGACGGCGGCCAGCAGGTCGCTCCAGGCCACGCACTCGCGGCGCGGTTTCGGCAGCCGCGCCAGATGGGCGTAACCGTCGATGAACTGCTGCAGCGACGCCAGCCGCTCCTCGATCGCCGCATTGATCTCGGCCAGCCGCCCGTCGTCATCCATGCGCGCGCGGACCACGCCGGCGGAGTGAAAGAGCGAGTGGATCGGCGCCAGCGAATTGTTCAGCTCGTGATTGACCACCCGGATGGCGCGTTTCCAGATGTCGAGCTCCTGCCGCCGCAGATCCTGCGTCAACCGGGCGATGAGAAGGAGCACGTGCTCGCGCGTATTGAGATAGAAGGTCCGCCGCGTCAGTTGGAACGTCTCCCCGGAGACGGTGAAGATCGCGCTCTCGCCCGCTCGGAGCGCCTCCGCTAATTCCGGCACCTCTTCCGCCATCTCGTCGAACCTCCGCCCTTCGATCCTCTCCCCTCCTCCGAACAGATCGCGCGCGGCCCGGTTGACGAAGACGATCCGCCCGCGGTCGCTGGTCAGAATCGTCGCCAGCGGCGACGCCTGCAGCACCGTCTCGAACAACAGCTCCCGCTGCACCGACTCGTTCCGCTGATCGCGCAGGACGTCTCCGATGTCGTTGTAGACGGCTACCAGATCAGTGATCTCGTCGCTGCCGGTGACGTGAAGACGGAGACTGAAATCATCGTCCGCAAAGCCGCGCACGCCGTCGACGAGTGCGCCTAGGTTGCGTCGGATGCGGCGGAGGGGGGCGCGCATCGTGAGGGACATGACGATTAGGCCGAGGACTAGCAGCGCGCCACCGAAGAAGATCGCGTTGCGCGGTGAAGCGTTGAAGAAAGAGCGGGCACCGACTCCTGCGAGCACCGCAATCACGGTGATGGTGGCCGTGAGATGAAGGGCTATCGTGCGCGTGAGGCGGCGTTGTGTCATCAGGTTTTTGTGCTCGCTTCAGTGTACGTTGGCTACGTCGGCCGCACCCCTGGCACGTCGGGAGGCGGTGGTCAGGCACGGCACCTTAAGCCGCGCAGCGCCGGAGCGCTGGCGTCTCGCCGGCTGGCCCGGCGGCGTCTCGCCGCAGGTCAAACGAGCACCAAAATGTTCGTTGATAACCTGGGGTAAGTCCGCGATCGGTGGTTACCAACAAGAGTTTGGTGACTCCACGGTCGGCGGCGAGACGCACGCCGAGCCAGCCGGCGAGACGCCAGCGCTCCGGAAAACCGCGTCATCTGCGGACCGGTCGCCGCTCCAGCACGATCCCCAACCGCTGCATCTTCCGATACAGCGCCTGGCGCGACACACCGAGTGCTTTCGCGGCATCGGAGACGTTCCCCCCGCCGTCGCGCAGGAGCGATTCGATCTGCTCCTTCTCCCCGTGCACGGGAACCGCGGCGCGGACGCCGTCGGTGGCCAATCCGAGGTCGGCGGCGGACAAGACGTCGCTCGACGCCGTCACCGTCGCGCGCTGAATGCGGTTCTGCAGCTCGCGGATGTTGCCGGGCCAGTCGTACGTCATGAGCGCATCGCGCGCGTCATCGCTCAGGCGCCAGGCGCGCCCGGAGCGCTTGCGCGCGGCGGCGAGGAACGACTCGGCGATCGGCAATACGTCATCGCGCCGGTCGCGGAGCGGCGGGATGTGGATCTCGATCACGTTCAGGCGGAAGAAGAGATCCTGGCGGAATCTCCCCTCGCGGACGACCTGGCCGAGGTCGGCGTTCGTGGCGCAGAGCAGGCGGACGTCGACGTGGCGGGTGTCGCTGCTGCCGAGGCGCTCGAACTCGCCGTTCTGGAGCACGCGCAGCAGCTTCGTCTGGCCGGCGGATGACAGGTTCCCGATCTCGTCGAGAAAGAGCGTTCCGCCGTTGGCGGTCTCGAACCGGCCGATCCTCAGCCGTTTCGCTCCCGTAAACGCCCCCGCCTCGGCGCCAAAGAGCTCGCTTTCGAGCAGCTCGTCGGGCAGCGCGGCGGCGTTCACCTTGACGAACGGCATCTTCCGCCGCATCGAATTCGATTGAATCAGCTCGGCCACCTTCTCTTTGCCCGCCCCGTTCGCGCCGGTGATCAGCACCGGCACGTCGGCCGCAGCCACCTGCAGCGCCAGGGTGATGACGCGGTGCATGGCCGCGCTCTCATAGACGATGCCGCGCAGATCAAAGCTCGATGCCAGCGCGGAGCGTGCCCGGCGCACCTCGCGCTCGCCGCGGCGGTCGCTCAACGAGTTGCCGACGATCGCCAGCAGCTTGGCGTCGTTCCACGGTTTGGCGAGGTAGTCGACCGCCCCTTCCTTCACCATCTGCACCGCCGTTTCCAGCGACGTCCAGGCGGTGAGCAGGATGACCGGCATCCCCGGATCGATCTTGCGGACGGCTCGAAAGAGCGCCAGCCCCTGCTCTCCGCCGGTCGCTCCAGGCGTGAAATTCATATCCTGCACGACCAGGTCCGCATCTCCCCGCCGGATGACCTCCTCGGCGTCGGCCGGGGTCGAGACGGCGATGGCGTCGATGCCGTGGATGTCGAACAGCAGCAACAGCGCCCTGGCCACGGCCGGCTGATCCTCGACGATCAGGACCGTGCCGTCGATCCGGTCGCGTCCCTGCGTCGAAGTCATGTTCAGCGCCTGCTGTTGTCCTGCTTCGATCAATTATGCTCCGCGCGTGGCGATGACCGGCGAGAAGCGCGTGGCGCGCATGGCCGGAATCAGCGTGGCGATGATCCCCTGCAGCCAGAGCAGCACGATGGCCACGGCGAGGTAGCGCCAGTCGAGCTTCGCGCCGCTCGTCTTCGTCACCAGCAGGATGTTCAATCCATAGGCGGCGGCGACGCCGAGAATCAGGCCGGCATTCGTCACGATCCAGTTTTCCAGGAGGAAGTAACGGAGAACGGCCCCTTTGGTTGCACCGAGGGCGCGTCGGGTGCCGATCTGCTTGCGCCGTTCGGTCACGGAAAACGCGGTCACCCCGACGATGCCGAGGCCGGTGACGAGCACGATCAGGGCGATGACCATCGACATCGCGCCGCGCACGATCCTCCCCTGCGTGAAGTAGGTGTCCTTGATCTCGTCGATGGTCTTCATCGTGATATTGCGGCCGTTGTTGGCCTGCAGCATCCGTTTTTCGATGAGCGGGACCACCTGCGCCATCGTGCCCGGCTTGACGCGGACGAGAAACATCGCGCCGGTGCGCGACACGTGGCCGGCGTACATCAACGCATATTCGTGGATCGGCCATCCGTACGGGTTGTAGAAGGGATCGAAGACGCCGACGACGTTGACGACTGTATTGTCGGAGTCGTTTAGCTGCCTGCCGACGGCGCTCTTGCCTTTGAACAGCAGTTTCTCGAGATCGCGCGAAATGACGGCCGTGCTCGGCGCCTTCGAGTTCGGATCGTCATCGATATCGGTGTCGCGCAGCGGACGGCCCGACACGAGATGGACGCCGAGCGCATCGAGGATGCCGGGAGTGTTGTAGTACATCTGCGTGCGGAACTTGCTGCCGTCGCCGCCGCCGGCCGAGACCTCTCCCGAGCTCCCGCCGCCCTGCCACGGGAGGAAGTTCGTATTGGCCACGGCAACGACGCCGGGGATGGCCTGGATCGCCCGAAGGTCGGCGTTGACGACAGAGATACGGTACGGCAGATCCTTGAACGCCGGCGAGAACGGCCTGGTACGCACCCAGACGATGTTGTCGTCGTCGAAGCCGGAGCGTTTCAGCATCTTCTCCCCTTCGTCTCGGATCATGGTGATGGCGTTCGTCACCACCGCCAGGGTGATGGCGATCTGCACGACGATGAGCAGAAAGCGGACTTTGTTGCGCTTGAGGGCACGGATGATCGGTCCAAATTCCATGGTGGTCTCCTCGTCAGATCTTGAGTTGCACGGCCGGCTGCACGGAACAGATCCGCCAGGCCGGGTAGAGGCCGGCCAGGAGACCGGCGCCGAGAGAGAGGAAAAGGGCGGCAAGGATCATCTCGCCGTCGAGGGCGATGACCGAGGTCGCCGTGATCAGCTTGCCGATCAGCCGCATCGCGCCGATCGAGAGCAGCATGCCGATGATGCCGCCGGCCAGTCCCACAAGCTCGCATTCGGTGATGTGCTGCAGGAAGACGTCGATGCGCGTCGCGCCGAGCGCCCGGCGCACCGAAACCTCCGGCGCGCGGGCCAGGAACTTGCCGAGCAGTAGGCCGGTGAGGTTCAGCGCGCAGATGCCCAGGAAGAGCACCGAGATCGCCGCCATGGCGGTGACCTGCGGCGTGATCACGCCGAACTCGTTCATCAGGTCGTAGAGCGAGGTGACGCGATTCGCCAGCGGCCGTTCGAACCGGCCATGTTTCTTCTCCTCCAGGACGTAGCCGTCGACGAAGCGGTGGTACTGCGCCGCATCGGCCGGCGAGCGCAGCTCCACCCAGAACTGCACCCAGTCGACGTCGGAGTTGAGAAAGTCCTCGAAGGTGTTGCCGGCCGACTTCCATCCGTCGCTGTTGCCGCTGGTGCGGATCTTCATCGCCGGCGTCAGTGAGAACGGCAGGTAAATCGGCTCGGGCTCGGCGACGAAGTTTCCGTTCAGGTCGTACAGCCGGATGAACGGACGCCACGGCTTGAGCACGCCAACCACCGTGAATTCGCGGTCTTCGATGCGCACGCGCTTCCCGACGGAGTTGGCGCCACCGAAGAGCTTCTGATTCATGGCGTCGCCGATCACGACCACCTGTTCCCCTTTGGCGTCGGCCCGGTGGTCCCACGGCCCGCCGTAGGCGAAGGGAATCTCGAACATCGTGAAGAAGTCGGAAAAGCAGAGCCGGACGGCCTCGCTGGACGGTCGCGCCACGCGCGGATCGGGATAGACCGTCATCATGGCCCCGAACGCGGCAGTCTGCCGGAGCGGGAGATTCGAGCGCATGAGGGCCATGGCATCGCGGTAGCTGATCTGCGGCGGGATGGTCGCCGCCGAGTTGCCCTGTTGCGCCGGATACGGCGTGTGCGGATCCCAGTTGTCCATGCGCACGTAGAACAGCTTGTCGCTCTTCCCGGGCAGCGGATCGCGCGCGAACATGTGCCGGACGGTGGTGAAGGTCGTCGAGGCGCAGATGCCGAGGGCGATGCCGCCGATGATGACCGCCGTCAGCACCGGATTGCGGCGGAGGCTTTTGAGGGCGATGCGAACGTTGTAGAGCAGCATCGTGGCCTCACTTCGCCGACTTCAGCGCGCCGCCGAACAGCGCCGGCGGACGGTCGACGTCGATTACCCGTCCGTCGAACAGATGGATCTCGCGCGATGCCCGCGCCGCGCACTCCGGGCTGTGCGTGACCATGACGATGGTGGTCCCGCGCTGGTTGATCTCGTCGAGCAGGTCCATGATCTCGCGGGCCATCAGCGAGTCGAGGTTTCCGGTCGGCTCGTCGGCCAGGATCAGCTTCGGATCGGCCGCCAGCACGCGGGCGATGGCCACCCGCTGCTGCTGCCCGCCCGACATCTGCGACGGCAGGTGATGCAGCCGCGAGGAGAGGCCGACCATCTCCGCCGCCTTCTCGATGCGCGTTTTCCGCTCCCCTGCCGGCAGGCCGCGGTAGCGCAGCGGAACGTCGACGTTGTCGAAGAGGTCGAGATCGGGGATCAGGTTGAAGCTCTGAAAGATGAAGCCGATCTTCTGATTGCGAATGTGCGACATCTCGCGGTCGGAGAGCCGGCTGACGTCTTTGTCGTCGAGCTCGTAGACGCCGCCGTCGAAGACGTCCAGCAGTCCGGCCACGTTGAGAAAGGTGGTCTTGCCCGATCCCGAGGGACCCATGATGGCCACGAACTCACCGGCATCGACGTTGAGGGAGAAATCCTCCAGGGCATGCGTCTCCACGAGCTCGGTCCGGTAAATCTTCCGTATGTTCTTCATGCACAGCATCGATCTGTCTCCTTCTCACCGCAGAATGAGTGAGTTGACGTTGCCGAACGGCGAGGTGTCCGAGAGGATCACGCGATCCCCTTCGCGCAGCCCGCTGACGATTTCCACTTCCGAGGCGCCCACCGATCCGAGGGTGATGGCCCGCCGCGTGGCCATACCGCCGTCGACGACGTAGGCACTCCTCCCTCCGCTGGCCTCCACGAACGCTCCTCGGGGGAGCTTGAGCACGTTCTTCTTCGATTCGAAGACCAGCCGCGCGCTGACGCGCTGGTTCTGCCGCAGCCCCTCCGGCCACTGCTGGTCCGGTACCGCCCGCGCCGTGATCTGGTTGCCGACGATCTCCGGCGAGACGGCGGTGATGTGCGCCGCGTGCTCTCCGTTGCCGTATCCGATCATCAGCGCCGTCCCGATCCGCACATCCGCCGCATACTCCTCGGGGACGCTGATCTCGAGCTCGAGCGAGGAGAGATTGATGACGGTGAGGATGGCCTGGTTCGCCGCAACCGGGTCGTGCTCGTTGACGGTGATGGCCGCCACCATCCCGTCGAACGGCGCGCGGATTGTGAGGTCCTCGAATCGCTTCTGCATCTCGTCGGTGGCCGTCTGCTGTCGGTCCACCTGCAGCTTCCGGCTGCGCACGTCGAAGTCGACGGTCTCGCGGTTCAACCCGATCTCGCGCAGCGCCTGCGCCAGCTCCAGCTCCGCGACATGGACCTCGTCCTGCGCCCGCTCGTAGTCGGGTCCATTGAGCAGCCCATCGTGCCGCAGCAGCTCCGCGCGATGCAGCCCCCGCTTCGCCGCCTCCAGCCGGACTTGCGCGAGAGCAACCGCCTGACGAAGACGCGCATCCGATTGCGATCCGGCAATCCTGCCGCGGTCGAAGTCGGTGCGATACGACAGCAGTTGCGCTTTCGACTGCTCCAGCGCGCTCCGCAACTCCGGACTGTCGACGATGGCCAGGACGTCGCCCTTCCGCACCACGCTCCCCGCCTTCGTCCGCAGGGCAACGACGCCCTGCGCCGGACTGATGAGCGTCGGATGCAACGCCGCCACGACCCGCCCCTGCACGGAAATGTCCCGCACCAGATCGCCGCGCGTCACGACGCCGAAGGACAGCGTCGACGCATCCACCGCCCGATCCCCCCGCGCCCACCGCCGGATCGCCGGAAATGCCAACGCCAGCGCGACGAGAACCGCCAGGATCACGCCCGCAGCAATCATCCTGGCCCGCGTAAACCCCGACCCCGGCGCCACCACGCGGTCCATCGACGATGTGTTTTCAATCATTCGGCGCTGCTACAGCGCAACCGAGGTGCCATGAGGCATGTGTCTGATTCTTCGACAGTTCCTCGGATTCCATGCTGTCCGAGCAGTGTCCGATGGGACAGATGTCCGCGGACAAGTGTCCGGGTACCAAGCGGCGATCACGCGGAGGCGCGGAGACGCGGAGAAGAGAGGTGCTGGTTATTCTCCTCCGCGTCTCCGCGTCTCCGCGTGAAAACCGAGTGGCGGCCAGCAACGGTAGAATCAGCGCGCCGGATGCTCAACCCACCATGAACGTCACCCGCACCGCCTCCGCCGCCTTCACCGCCGAATTCGAGAGTGAGGAGGAGCTGCGCGAGGAGCAGCGCACGAACCTGTCGATGGGAGGCCTTCGTCTCACGACATCCGAGACCGTCGCACTCAACGCCACCCTCCTGGTGACGCTGCGCGGCCCCTGGGGCGGCGAATCGTTCGCCCGCGCCACGGTGGTGGCCATTCTCCCGGAAGGGATCGCCCTCGTCATCGACGGAAACCCGGACGAGCACGTCGCCCGACTGATGGCCAAGCCGGCGGACGACTCGTCGGACGATACGATCGAGAAAAGGCAGAACATCTGGGACCGCGTCCGCGCCCTCTCGCAGATGGAGAAGATCCTCCTGGCGATCAAAGCCGACCGCACCGAGCGCGCCCTCCTGCTCCAGGACAACGACCCCCGCGTGCTGCTCTCGCTCCTCCGCAATCCCCGCCTCACCGTCGACGAGGTAGCCCGCCTGGCCAAGTCGTCCTTCCTCAATTTCCAGATCGCCGACGTGATCATCAAGACCACCCAGTGGATGTCCAGCCTCGACGTCCGCCTCGGCCTGATCCACAACCCCAAGACCCCACCGGCCTACGCCCTGCGCATCCTTCCGACGCTGCCGGAATCCGAGGTCCGTTCGATTGCGAGAGCGGGATCGAACATGCAGCTCAAGACTGCAGCACTGCGGCAACTACAGGGACGTTAGTCCGCAGATGACGCAGATAAGACGCAGATAATTTATCTGCGTTTCATCTGCGTCATCTGCGGATAAATCACCACCCCCGCACGGGCCGCCACTCATCGACGACCGCCTCGCCATCAATGACGTGATAACGATCGTACATCGCAGCCGTGAGGCAGGAGTGATTCGGGAGGATGCGGATAAGCGTACCGACCGCCGGTGGTGCGGCCATCTTCAGCTTCCCATGCTCCTGCGACAGTGAGACAAGGCGTGCGGGCAGTGGATGAAGAGCGACATCGCAGACGATACCGTAGCCAAAGCTTGGGTCGATATGATCAGGGCTCGTGTCCTTCGACAGCGCAAGCGCTCCAGCATCGATGATCGCCTCTCCCCGCTCGGGGTACGAGCCGACCACGGTTGCAAGCACGGAAACTGCGACGTCGCTCATCGAACACGCCCCCAGCGTGGCCTGGAAGGCATCGAAGAAGACGTAGTTGCCGGGACGCACCTCGTCGGTATCGGTGAAGGATTCGACCACCGACGTCGTCGGCGTAGAGCCGATGCTGCGGGTGACGTCGTCCAATCCGATCAGCGCGCGGAATCGCGTCAGCGATGAGGTCTCCTCGGCGGCGATGCGCCGGATCTCGGCGACGTCGTGGGCGTTGTATGAGTGGCCGGCGTGCGTGAGCAATCCCTGGAAGTGAACGGCGGGCGAACGGGAGAGGGCCATGGCCAGCGTCGCGCTGTCGGGATCGTTCGGATCGACGCCGGCGCGGTGGTAGCCGCAATCGACCTTGAGAAAGACGTCGAAGACGGCCCCCTGCGCGGCGTGAAACTCTTCTACCGCGCGTAGAGCGGCGTGGCTGTCGAGCAGGATATTCAGCCGCTCCATCCGTGCCGCCAGAGCCGCAATGCGGGGGAGTTTTTCGGGGGAGATCGGCACGGCGTAGGTGATGTCGCGGAAGCCGGCATCGGCGAAGAACTCCGCCTCGGCCATGGTGGAAACGGTGATCGGACCCGGCGCGCCGCCATGCTGCATCCGCCCGATCTCGATGGTCTTGTGCGTCTTCACGTGCGGGCGGAAGGCCACCCCCGAGGAGAGGGCCTTCGCGCGCATCCGAGCACAGTTTTGCTCGACAATGGTGCGGTCGACGAGGAACGCGGGCGTCGTCACATGCGAAAAATCATTCATATCGATATGGATGCATTCTATGCGTCCGTCGAGCAGCGCGACCGGCCGGAGTTGCGGGGGACGCCGGTCATCGTCGGCTGGCCGGGTGAACGGAGCGTCGTCTGCGCGGCGTCGTACGAGGCCCGCAAGTTCGGCGTCCACTCGGCCATGCCGGCCACGCGCGCCAAACGACTCTGCCCCGAGGGGACGTTCATCCATCCCAACTTCGACAAGTATCGGGAAGTGTCGCGGCAGATCCGCGAGATCTTCCACCGTCACACCCCGCTCGTGGAGCCGCTCTCGCTCGATGAGGCCTACCTCGACGTCACCGAGGAGCTGACCGGCATTCCGACGGCGACGGAGACCGCGGAGACGATCCGGCGCGAGATCAAGACCGAGACCCACCTCACGGCCTCGGCGGGCGTAGCGCCGAACAAGTTCCTGGCCAAGATCGCCAGCGACTGGAGAAAGCCGGACGGCTGTTTCGTCATCCGCCCTCACCAGGTCGAGCGCTTCCTCATGCCGCTGAATGTCCGCAAGATCCCCGGCGTCGGCAAGGCAACCGAGAAGATTCTCACCGACATGGGCATCGCCACGGTTGGCGACCTGCACTCCTTCAGCGCTGACCAATTGGTGGCCCGCTTCGGCAAGTGGGGAACGCGTCTCTGGGAGTTGGCCCGCGGCATCGACGAATCACCGGTGGTGCCATCGCAGAAGCGGAAGTCGTGGTCGAGCGAGAACACCTTCGCTCGCGATATCACGATGGACGAGGTCGCCGATTACATCCGCGAAGAATCGCAGAAGCTCTGGACGGCGCTCAGCGACAAGCAACTGGTCGGCCGCACGGTGACGGTGAAACTCCGCACCGGCGATTTCAAGACCGCCACGCGGCGGCTGACGCCGGAGTCGATTCCGTCCAGCGGCGACGACCTGGCGCGCATCGGTTTGGAGTTGCTGACGCGCTTCGAGTTTCCGTCTGCGAGCCGTTACCGGCTTGCCGGGATCGGGATATCGAACTTCGTCGATGAGGATGATGAGGTGGAGGCGCCGCAGCCCGAGCTGTTTGTCGAATAGGTGTCACGCGGAGGCGCGGAGACGCGGAGGAGAGGAGAAAGAACTTGTTTTCTCCGCGTACTCCGCGTCTCCGCGTGAGTCCTTCAGGCGAGAAGCACTACAATCCCGCCACTTTTGCTCACGAGGTGCTCATGAATCCTGTTCAACCCATCACGGTGGCGCAGTACGGAATCGGTCCCATCGGCGCGGAGATCGCGCGGCTGCTGCTCACCAAACCGTGGCTGCGCGTCGTCGCGGCGGTCGACGTCGACCCCAACAAGATCGGCAAAGACCTCGGTGAAGTCATCGGACTCGACCGCGAGGTCGGCGTCAAAGTCACGCGCGAGCTCGAAGGAAAGGCCGACGTCGTCTGCCACTCCACCGGCTCCCGTCTGCGCGACGTCTCCGGCCAGCTCAAGGATCTGCTCGAGCGCGGCTGCCACGTCGTCTCCACGTGCGAGGAGTTGTCCTTCCCGCTCGATCAGCAGATTCGCGAAGAGCTGCAGCAGACCGCCCGCGCGAAAAACGTCACGCTCCTCGGCACTGGCGTCAATCCCGGCTTCGTGATGGACAAGCTCCCGCTGACCGTCACCTCCGTCTGCCAGCGCATCGACGCGGTCGAGATCATCCGCATCCAGAACGCATCGACGCGAAGAGAGCCGTTGCAGCGCAAAGTCGGCGCAGGGATGACCCCCGACGAGTTCCGCGCCGCCGTCGATGCCGGCAAGATCAAGCACATGGGCCTTCGCGAGTCGCTGATGATGGTCGGCAAAGGCCTCGGTGCCGAGTTCGAGTCGGTCAGCGACGAGACGATCCAGCCGATCATCGCCGAGCGCGAGGTGAAGACGCAGTACCTCACCTGCGCCGCCGGCCAGGTCGCTGGCGTCCATCAGACCATCTACGGCCGCGGCAAGATCAACGTCAGCCTGGAGCTGCGGATGTACGTCGGTGCCGAGGACGTCGCCGCCGACCGCGTGATCGTGCACGGCGTGCCGGACGTCGAGATGGTGATCAAAGGCGGCGTCCACGGCGACCGCGCCACGGCGGCGATGGTGGTGAACGCCATCCCGCGGGTGGTCAGCGCAAAGCCGGGGGTGTTGACGATGGACGACATTCCGATCAGCTTTCGGTGAGAGGGGGCACTGTCATCCTGAGCGCAAAGCCGGGGGTGTTGACGATGGACGACATTCCGATCAGCTTTCGGTGAGAGGGGGCACTGTCATCCTGAGCGGGTTAACGGCGCGAGCGCCGTTGATGAGGGAATGAACCGGTATCCTGCACGTGCGGTCCCGCAGACGAGGCCGTCAAGACAGTGGTGCGCAGTACGAGCCCGTTCCTGAGAG
>Ga0247680_1000417_pt1 | contig 11962 bp, 12 predicted proteins | sample CNK21_metaG_FD_182803 | JGI IMG/M metagenome (GOLD analysis project Ga0247680, IMG submission 182803) | Soil microbial communities from Purdue University Martell Research Forest, Indiana, United States - CNK21 | ecosystem: Environmental > Terrestrial > Soil > Temperate forest > Bulk soil...
CTGCGAGCGGCAATGCGAAGAACGGAAAGAGGCAGAAATCATGAGTTCAGGTGATCTCGGTGTCGTATGATCCTGTGCGCGGAGCTAGGGGGCAGGTCATGGCCTTGTGGGTAAGGTCGCGGATTTCGTAGGAGCCGGAGGTGAGCGTGCCGGGCAGAGTGTTGCCGTCCTTGTCAGGAGCGCCTTCGCGAATGAGTTTGCCGATGTCCATCCACATCTGATCGCCGGGCTGGAGGGTCTGGTCCAACTCGTACTTTTGAGTGCCATGATTATAGAAGAGGGTAAAGGCCGCCTGGGTTGGCTGGGTACCGCCGTTACCGACAGTGATGATGGAATCGTGCTGGGGATCATACTGCCACTGGCTACCGGCCCAATGGCCGGCAAGTTGGTCGGAGAAGGGCGTCTGGGCGCCATAGCGCAAGGATTTATCGTAGCTGGCGGCGACGGCGGCGACCTCGCCCGGCAATCCACTCGTCGTCAGGGTGACGGAGGCCCACTGGGCAGTTTGCGGGAGGGTTTTGCCGTCTTGAAGAGGGGCGACGTCGATGCGGAGGCGCGGGGCGGATCCGTGGCGGATTGCTGGCTACTTGGGGCGGTCAACCACTTCGAGCGACGTTACCGGGTGGATTTCCCAGGCGGTGGCGCGCCAGTCGCGGGGACGGTTTGGAGCGGTGTTGACAGACTGCGATTCGTGCTCGGTGTCGAAAAGAAGCCAGCCACGAACGCGGACCCAGCGCCCCTGGAAATGGTCACGGAGAGCGCGAGTGGACCAGTCTTCGCCGTGCTGCTCCGCGATGGAGCGCCAGCGCGGAGTCACTTCCACGATGACTCGGCGAGTTTCCGAACTGTTTAGAGGGTCGAGCACGAGTTCGATGTGCGTGTCGCGGTCCGGCGGATCCGTGGCGCGGCAATTGACGGTTTCGACGCCGCCGACCTTTACATCCCAGACATAGCCGGTGATTTCCGCGGCGTGGCGATCGTTCCATCTGCCACGGTCATCGCCGGGATCCAGCATGGCGTCGAGCGTTACGCGCGGGTCGATCTGCTGGGGGTCCGGCGCAGTATAGCGATTCTTGAGGAGATTCAATTCACGGACGGCGGGGTTTGACGCATCCCCTTCCATGCCGCAGCCGTTATAAGTCTCGAGCGCAGGTTGAGGCGTCACGTGCGGACGGGCAGGCTGGTGCAACCAATTCCATAATGCAAGGAGAGCGAGCGCGGCGAGCAGAAAAGGCCAGATTTTGTTTCTTGAACGCGCCATATTTATTTTATGGAAAAGCCCCTTTGTTTTTGCGACGGGATGACCAGCTTGCGTTCTTCGTTGCTGAAATAAGCTGAATGATAACGCATCAAATGGGCGAGAAGCAGGCGAAGAGAATGAAGACCGGGGTAGTTAGCGGACGCGACGGAGATGTGCGAGCCAGCGAGTGAGGATCGAGATGGAGGCGGCCTCGAGGTCGATGAATTCGAGACCCATGCCGATCTTAGGCTTTACGATGCGGACCATGGCGAGGGCTTCGACGGTTTCGTTTTTACGCGTCAAGGTGACACGCGCGCGGGACCTGACCGCGAGCGGCTTGCTGGTGCAGACGAAGCAGCCGCCGAGGGACAGATCCGAGGTGACGCCTTGCGAGCGTGCGCCGGATTCAAGATCGAGAACTTCCGCGTCAGCGGCAAAAGGATAACGGATGGCATAACGGCGGTCGCGCAAACTTACTTTGTGCGACGCGCCATCGGCGGTTCGGTCGTTCATGGTGATAACGTTGCCCACTGTCCATTAGACCGGGGAATAGCGAGTCAGGACGAGCCGGAAGAGCGTTCCCCTCTATCCCTTAAGACTGCCAGAGAAGGCAAAAAATAGCGGAATTGCGAGGGACAGGAGGACGAAAGAGGCAACAGGGCGAAGAGTTTCGGGGCGTTGGCGAGAGGTGCATGAACTATTAGTTGGTACGACAAAATGCAAGGATGCAAGGAAGCATGCGGGGGGCGAGGATGCTAGTCTGAAATGGAAGTTTTCCCTCATGACAAACGAAACGATGAGAAGCGACGGACTGCGGCAAAGCGACCGCGTGAGCTTCCGCATGCCCGTGGAGGCATCATGGCTCACAAGCGACGGAGCGCCTGTGAAGCACGTCGCGGAGACGCTGTTGGTAAGCCGCAATGGAGGCGTTTTGCGGCTGGACCAGAAACTGACCGCAGGACAAGAGATCACGTTGCGGCGGTCAGAAGGGGACCTAGTAAGGACGGCGCGGGCGCGAGTGGTTGCGGAAATCGACCAGGATTCTGACGGATTTTTGTACGCCATCCACATCACGGAGCCGCGAGCGGACTTCTGGGACATCGACTTCCCCGCGCCACACAAGGCCGAAGAAGCGCTTGCCAGACTGCTGATGGAGTGCGGCTTCTGCCAGAGGCGCGAAGTGGTGTATTTGAGCGAGCTGGAGCTGAAGTCTTTCGAAGTGCGGAAATGCGTGGCGAGACTGTGCAAACATTGCGACACGCCATCCATTTGGATCGAAGCACAGTCGGAAATGAGGACTCCAGAAAAGGACGCGGCACATCCGCAGCCGGTGGAAGATCGGGTGATCCCCCGGCGGAACAGGACGCGCGTGAAGGCACGGGTACTCGCGTGCATTCGTCGACGCGGATTTCAGGAAGAAGTGGCGGTGTGCGAGGATTTGTCGAAGGGTGGGCTGAGTTTTCGAAGCCGGAACAAGTACGAAGAAGGATCTCGCGTGGAAGTGGCGGTGCCCTTCACGCCAGGGAGCGGGGCAATCTTTGTGCCGATTCGGATTGTGTTCTCGCAGGCGATCGCGGCAGCGGGATTGTACAGGCACGGGGCGGCGTATATACGGTTACCGCTTGATACATAGATCAGCCAGCTCATAGGCAGTGGCGGACGTCGAGCGAACAACTCACCGCGATCATAAGCAAAACGAAAGGCCAGTACAGAGCAAGAGGCGCGCCCACCAGAAACCAGAGGCCTTTCTTGCGGAAGCGGAATATACACACAGCCGGAGTTACAAACCAGACAAGCGCTAAACAGACGCGAATGCGAATGGGTACGTCCCAGCGGCCCGGCGAGAATAAGTATGAAAAAAACAACCAAAAGAAGCAGTGACGAGCGATGAGACAACTAGCCTTTGACTGATTGTCACGTGTTCCACCTGAGTCATTCTGAGGTGGTTTTAGTCGACGCTGGCAATGGCAGCGTTGCGCTCGTTGCGGCGGCGGCGCAGGTAGTGCATGGAAATGTTGAGATAAGCCTGGCCACATGGTGTTTCAATGGCGATGACCATGGCTTCCGTATCGGCGCTGCCTGCCAGACCTTCTTCGTTCATGTGAATTTCCGGCGGAAAGACTTTGAAACGGAAACCCTGATCATTGAGAAGAGTGACCGAATTGCCGATGACCATGTTCGCTAGCTCGCAAACGGTCTCGCGGACAACCTGGTCGCTTTCCGGGACTTCCGAGCCTGCAAGATGGCTGGCGACCTTCATGGCAACTTCGGGCGAGAGATCGAGAATGACGCGGCCTTCAATGTCGCCTTTGATGGCGATCAGAGCGGCGACGCCTTTGCGGCGATAGGTATTCTCGTCCATGGAGAGGTCGAGAATCTTCGTCGGCGACTGAAGAGATTCGGCGAACACCGCGTCAGCGGCGTTGATAAACGGCTGGATGAGTTCCATTCTCATGCGCGGTTCTCCCCTGCGAAGGCGACGGGGGCGCCCGCGGCATTGGGATCGTCACTCAGAACGTAGCGGAGAATTTCGTAGAGCACCTCTGGCTTGACAGGCTTCTGCACGAAGTGCTTGGCGCCTTTCTGGAGAGCGGCCAGAATGTTTTCCTGGTAGCCCACCGATGAGACCATGACGATGCGCGCGTCGCCATGCTGGCGAACGATGCGCTCGACGGCCTCGATGCCTTCCATCTGCGGCATGGTGATGTCCATGAGCACGATGTCGGGCTTGGTGCGGTTGAACTCCGCGATGGCCGTGAGGCCGTCGCCAGCTTCCCCCGCGACTTCACCGCCGAACATCTCAATCATCTTGATGATGTTCTTGCGAGCGAAGACGGAGTCGTCCACCACGAGGTAGCGAACGGGTTGATTGTCTTTCCGTAACAGAGCGGCGAATTGTTGCATGGCCTTCTCCTTCTCCCGGCACGGTGTTATGTGCGATGGGAAGAAACGGGTGTCCTTTCTGACTTCTCGTTCTTGTCGTTCTTCTCGAATTTTTCTGAGCTAGAGCGATCTCCACCGTAGTTTTGAACAAGGAAGGCGGGCAGACCGTCCAGCGGAATCACTTTGTTTGCGTATCCTTTGGAAATTGCGGCGCGGGGCATGCCGCTGACCACGCAAGTATCCTCGCTTTGAGCGATGGTCATGCCTCCGGCGGCTTTGAGCGCTCCGAGACCTTCCGCGCCATCTTCACCCATGCCGGTCATCAGGAGGCCGACAGCCGTGATACCGAATTGTTGGGCGACCGAATGGAACAGAACATCGGCGGATGGACGGTGACCATTGACGGGAGGGCCATCGGACAAAACGGCCATATCTCCGCGCGGCATGCGCCGAACCATAATGTGGCGATTTCCAGGACAGATGAGCACGCGGCCCGCAAGGAGCAGATCCCCTGAGCGCGCTTCTTGAACTTCGAGAGCACAGCATTCATCGAGCCGCTTCGCGAACATTTCCGTGAAACCTTCCGGCATGTGCTGAACGACGAGAATGCTCGCGGGAAAGTCCGCAGGAAGCTGAGAAAGCACGTATTGAAGGGCGTTGGGGCCGCCAGTGGAAATCCCGATGGCAACTATGCGATTCGGGGGCAGCGCGGCCCGAGAGGGCTTCTTCTTGCGCTGAGGAGGATCATCGGAAACGACCGCAGCCGGCAATTTGCGGCCTGCTGCGCGCTTGGCTACCTTGATTTTCTCGATCAGCAGCTCCGCGATGGAATCGAGATGCCCCGCGGCGGCGTTCTCGGGCTTGGGGACAAAGTCTATGGCGCCGAGGGCGAGGGCCTTGAGAGTGGCGTAAGCGCCCTCCTTCGAATGCGTGCTGAAAAGTACGACGGGCATGGGAGCACGACGCATGATGAGACGGAGAGTTTCCATGCCGTCCATGCGGGGCATTTCGAGGTCGAGAGTAACGACATCGGGGTGCAGCTCTTCGATTTTCTTGAGGGCGAAAGCGCCGTCCATGGCCGTGCCGACGACTTCGATGGAAGGATCGCGAGCAAGGATCGAAGGAATCAGTTTCCGCATGAGGGCGGAATCATCGACGACGAGGACTTTGATCCTGGCGCTCATGCAATTGCACCCAGCGGTACGGCGCGAGCCAGGCGCGAGAGAACGGCGGGCACATTGAGAATCAGCACGACGGTGCCATCGCCAAGAATCGAAGCGCCGCTCACAAGGTCGCTTGCGACGATATCGCTCGGAAGCGCCTTAATGACCAACTCTTCCTCTCCAACCATGCTGTCCACGACAAGGCCAAAGCGCTTTTCCGCGGAGCCGATCACAATCACAAAGTGTTTCTTCTTTTTCGGCTCGCTTTCTATGGCGCGAAGGCGGCTCAAATGCTCGAGGCGCACGAGGGTGAGAATTTGATCGCGCAAACGTAAAACTTCGCGCTGATCCACGCGATGGATCTCCTGCTCGTTGATCCGGGAGATTTCAACGACGGACGAAAGCGGAACGGCAAACAGGCGGCCACCCACGCGGAAGAGCAAAGTCTGGATGCTGGCGAGGGTGAGCGGGGCTCGCAATTGAACGGTGGTGCCGCGCGCTTTTTGGGTGGAGATGTGTACGGTGCCCTTTAATTTGTCGAGCACGCTGCGGACTACGTCCATGCCGACACCGCGGCCGGAAACCTCAGTAATCTCGGAAGCAGTGCTGAAACCCGATTCAAATATAAGATTGAGGGCTTCTTGATCCGTGAGGCGTGCGGCTTCCGCCGCCTTGATAATTCCCTGCCTGACGGCTTGCTGCCGCACGTGGGCCGGATCAATTCCCCGGCCGTCATCCCGCACTTCGATGACGACCTGCGTTCCCTGATGATAGGCGTTGAGAGAGATGGTGCCACGCGCGGGCTTCGCAGCGGCCAGCCGTTCATCGGCAGGTTCGATGCCATGACCGACGGCGTTGCGCACAAGATGCATCAGCGGCTCTCCCAGGGCGTCGAGAATGCTTTTGTCCAGATCCGTGTGCTGCCCTGAAATGTCCAGCGCCACGTCCTTGCCGCACTGCTTAGCTACGTCGCGCACGACGCGCGGGAAACGGCGGAAGAGCTGCTCAACGGGCACCATGCGAATTTTCAGCACGCATTTGTGCAATTCGTCGAGAACACGTGATTGAAACCCCAGGGCGTCAGCCAGCTTGGCGCGAACGGGGTCCCGTGCATGGCGCTGATCAAACTCCATGAGCGCGCGATGGAGCATGGACTTGCCGATGATGAGCTCGCCTACAAGATTCATGACGGCATCAATCCGGCTCGCGTCGACGCGGAGGGAACTTTCAGCGACGGCGGCCACCGCCGAACCCGGCTGCCCAGACTTGGCCGGGTCGGCAAGATCGCTTTGATCCGCGACGCTAGCCACAGACTTGGTAGCCTGGGCCTCGAGAAGATCGCCGAGCAGTTGGTGCTCCGGGGTCGCGGCGGTTGAGGCCTGCTCGACGCGAAGATCAGAAACGATGGAAGGTATACAGCAGCGCTTCTGGATGACGTCCAGCGGCTGAAGGCTTGCAACAGCGGCCTCCACGATTTCGACGCTGGCGGCGGCCAGATTGTCTTCCGGGCGAAGTGCGATAAGAGTGCCGCAACCGTGAAGCACGTTGCGGATAAGCTGAAAGGCGGCGGCGCGCATCAGGCTGTCCGGGTCGATGCGCAGCGCGACGTTGTAAACCGTTTCGCCGCGGTGGACAGCCTCGGAGATCATGAGCTGTTCGTACTCCGTCCACGCAAAGCTCGCAAGTACACTCTCTGGCGGTTGCGGAGGCAATACCGGAACGGCTGCGTCCACCAACAGGCTGCGGATCAAGCCGTGCAGTGTCTCCAGGGATGGAAGCTTCTTCCCGCGCTGGTAGGCTGCGAGCATGGCCTCGAAAGAATCTGCAGCCGCGAGCACGACCTCAGCAAATCGAGAGCCGTATTTCTGTGCGACTTGCGGCGTAAGGACATCTTCGAGCTCGTGAGCAAGCTCGCTTAACTTCTGAAACCCGCACGCTGCCGAGTCGCCCTTGAGCGTATGCACGGAGCGCCGAACTCGGCGAATGACTTCTTCATCGGCCGGGTGCGCCTCGAGTTCAAGCCCCGCCTCGTTCAGGGACTGCAGGAGCTCATTCGCGCTTTCGAAGAAGATGGCGCGAAGCTCTGGGTTGCGATCTTCGGGCACCTTGCTCAAGAATTTGTCTCCACGCGCTGATAAGCGGTTCCATTGTTTTCATGGACCATGCGGAACTTTTGTGTGAGGCCGAAAAGGCTCTCCGCATGGCCGACAAACAGGTAGCCGCCGGGATTCAGGCAATGCCAAAACTTCTCGATAAGGCGCTTCTGCTCCGCTTCGTCGAAATAGATCATGACGTTGCGGCAAAGAATGATGTCGTTGCGGCGGGGAAGAAATTCAGTTTTGAGATTGTGGAAGTCAAACTGAACAAGCTGTTTGAGGAGCGGCTTAATGGCGTACTTATCGCCGGACTTTTCGAAGTAGCGCAAGCGGCAGGTGTAATCCACCGGCTCCATTTGCTGTTCGGTGTAGACACCTTCCTGCCCGACACGAAGGCTGGCGTAGCTGATATCAGAAGCGACGATTTCCAGCTTCCATGGCGGAGGAATCAACGGTTTGGGAGAAGGCATGTCGAACGGCAGCGGATTGCGCAGATAGTAGTAAGCCAGCGCATCGCAAATCAATATGGCCACGGAGTAAGGTTCCTGACCACTGGAACAACCGGCGCTCCAGACGCGAAGATTCCAGTCGCGGCGCTCCTGTTTTTTGCGAAGCAAATCTTCCAGGACACGTTTCTGCAAGAGGTCGAGCTGTGGCTTGTTGCGGAAGAAACTCGTTTCGTTGACGGTTAAATTTTCGAGCAGCAGCGCGAGCTCGGCGCGTCCCTCGCGGCTGGTGAGCAAGCGGTAATAGCTGTAAAAGGAATCCAGCTGGCAGGCTTTCAGTCGGCGTTGGAGGCGGTCTTTCAGAAAATGGGAGCGACGCTCGTCAAAAAACATGCCGCACTCCTGATAGACGAGCGTCTGCAAGAGTTTGAGTTCGGGTTCGGTGAGTTGGACCTGAGCGGTTAGAGTTCCCATGAAATAAGCGGCGATCCGTCAGTTCTGCTAACCCGGCAACTAATGGCCGGCGTTACTTTGCAGCGAGGACGGTGTCCGCGGCCTCCTCAAGTCGTTTGAGTTCCGGCCGATGCAAAAGCTTGGAAATATCCAACAAGATGATGAGACGGCCACTGAGCTTGCCTACACCGGTGACGTATCCCGACTCTCCATCGGCGAAGACGGAGCCGGGGGCTTCAATTTCCGAAGGAGGAATCTTCAAGACTTCGGAAGCAGAGTTGACGATCAGGCCAAGCAATTTGTTTTCAAGCTCCACCACCAAAATCCGGTTCTTCTTGTCCGGCTTGATTTCCGTGAGGCCAAAACGCTTCCGCAAATCCATTACCGGAATTATTTTCCCCCGCAGATTGATCACGCCCTCGACAGAGTCTGGCGCGCTGGGAACCGCGGTGATTTCCGGAACGCGGACTATTTCGCGCACCGCGCCGATCCGAACGCCATACGTCTCATTTCCAATTCGGAATCCGACGATCTGTAATTCCTTTTCCATCAAGCAATCTCCGAGACCTCAGGAACGCGCGAGTTCCGCATATTCGAACTCGCGATCGCGCCCCGAACCCTGTTGTCCCCGGCGCGGACCGCCGGACTCCGGGTGGCGCCCGCGTGTCTGCGTGGAGCGGTCCAGGACAAACCGGTCCATGCTGTCGAGCAAGTTGCGGGAGAGTTTGAGCATTTGCTCGGCGGCAGCGGACAACTCGGTCGAACTGGAGGCCGACTGCTGCACGAGCTCGCGCATCTTGTCCATGGCCCGAACAACTGCTTGGGCACCGGAAGCCTGCTCTTCAACGGCCGAGTTGATTTCCTGGGTGATTTCGGTGAGGCGGCTGGTGGCTTTGGCGATTTGGGACGACCCGACAGACTGTTCGTTGGTGGCTGCGCCGATCTCCTGGGAGAACTTGTAAACTTCGGTGACCACGTTGGAAATTTTGTGGAGGGCAGTGCCGAGTTCATTGCCTAGGCTCAAACCCTCTTCCACGATTCTCGTGCTGCGCTCCATGTTTTCGACGGCCTGGCGCGCCTCGCGCTGAATACTTTGGATGAGGTCGGCGATTTCCTTGGTGGATTGCGTCGACTTTTCCGCGAGTTTGCGAACTTCGTCCGCGACGACCGCGAAGCCCAAGCCGTGCTCGCCCGCGCGCGCCGCTTCAATGGCCGCGTTCAACGCGAGAAGGTTGGTTTGCTCCGCGAGGTCATCGATCACCTCGATAATTTTGCCGATATCGTCCGCGCGATGGCCGAGAATGTTGATGATTTCTGCTGAAGATTGAATGGCCTTGTTTGTGCGATTCAAGCCATCGGTGGCCTTTTCCATCGTCTGGATGCCGGTGACGACTTCTTCGCGGGAACGATTCGCGATATCGAGAAGGACCTTTGCCGTGTCCGCGACGCGTTGAATGGAAGTAACCATCTGATCGATGGACGCGGAGGTTTCGGCCACGCTCGAAGCCTGGACTTGCGTGTTCTTCACCACGTTTTGCACGTTGATGCTCATCTCGTGCATCGTGCTGGTAACTTCTTCAATCGCAGAAGAAGCCTGGACGCTGACCTTGGCCGATTCGTCCGCGGCCCCGGCGACTTGGTTCGAACCAGCGGAGACTTGGCCCGCGGAATCGCGCGTGGTCCGGACCAGTTCCTGCAGTCCATGGGACATGCGAAGGAAAGCATTGCCAAGCGTGTCGCGCTTGGAGCGAGGAACAACTTCCACGGTCAAGTCGCCTTCCGCGACGGACATGGAAACGTTGGCCATCTCTTTTAAGTAGGCCACCATATTGTTAAAGGTGGTGGCCAGCGCGCCGATTTCGTCGTTACGATGGATGTCGATGTTCTGATCGAGGTCACCGGAATCTCCGATTTCGCGGGCAACCGTGATGAGGTGATTGAGCGGTTCGGAAATGGACTTCGCAGTCTTGAGGGCGGCGAACACGCCCAGCGCGAGCGCCAGCAGCGTCCCGATGGTCGTAACACCCTGGCTGATGGAACTGGCCCGAGAAGCCGACTTTGTAGTTTCATCCAGAGACTTGGTGATGTCCGCGCTGGTTTGATCGAGGACAGCAGAGGATTTTGTAAGCCAGGATGCCGGGTCTTTCTGCAAATAGAAAATCTGGAGGTCAGAGACGGTGGCGTCGCCGGAATCCACCTGGTGGCGCTTGGCAAGGAGAGGCTTGGCAAAATTGTCGGACCAGCTTATTTCGGTGCTTTCGACTTGAATGAGGGCCTTCTGGACGCTGTCGTTAGTGGTCTGCGACTGACCGCGCTTGATCAAGTCGTTGATGTCCGTGAAGCCCTTGATGACCTTTTCTTCGTCACGAGGGTCGCCGCTCAACAGGAAATTGTCCATGTTGTGGCGATTCAGCATGATTTGGTAGCGCACCGACTCCACGGTGCGCACGTTTTCGAGCGCGGAGGTGGCATCCTTGCGCGCGGAACTTTCCCTCCAGCCCGCAAGCACGTTGACGAAGAACAACAGCAACAAGATGCTTACAATCGCACCAAACCCTAGATAAAGTCTCTTCCCAATCGTCATTGCAAAATGCCTCCACTCACCCGGCGTTGCGGTGTGTTATAAACCGCTCCTGCCGACTACCGCGATTTCCTTAGCTCCCCGCCGTGAACTCAAATTCCACGATCTGCGTGGTCTCCTCCGGCGCAGACGCAAATCTCCATTCCTTGACAGCATCCTGGCAAGCCTGAACGAGCAGCGGATGCCCGCCAATCACTCGTGTGCTCTTGACGCGGCCGTCCGGTGTAATGACAACTTCGATCTTCACTTTGCCGGCCACGTTCATGCGCTTGGCAAGTTCGGGATAGGCGGGAGCGACTTTGGATTTGACTTTGCGCCTCCCTTCATCCGTGGACCCCGTTTGCCCAAAGACGTAGGACCCGAAGCAAAGCCCGATCGTCATTATCGCAATTGCGCGGACCAGCCCTCTCCACCCGTATCTCATCGACAGCACTCCTCCTGTGAATGGGAAAACCCCGCTGTAGGAAAGGCACGTGGGGGGCCACGCCCGGCACCGGTCGAAGCTGACCGAGTCGGGCGGGTAGGAGAGCCGCAAGTGGCGTAGAATCAGAAGTTAAAGGGCGGATTTGCTGAAGGGAGTAATATGATTCGTAGGAAGTCGTGTCTCAGCAACCCAGATCTCTGTGTGGTCAGGTCTCAGGCTGAGACAATTCCTGAGAGGTCTGAGTTTGGAGAGTGGACGATTCAGCAACGCCGATGAGAACGCTGGTTGACTCAGAATGAGATGAGTCGCTAGGGTGGTAGTGAACGGCATAGCTCAAACTGAGACGCGCGTCCACCCCCAACCCGTGATGCGAAATACGAAAATCGACCGGACTCAGCCTTTGACCACTCGGTCAAAGAAGGCTGCCCCCGTCCCACCCGCCTCGAAGCAAACAGCAGCGAAGTTAAGCAAGCCCGAACCTGCGCCACCCTTTTCAATGCAAGCGGAAGAGTTGATGGAATTAGCTGTTGATGCGGCGCAATCGCGGCAACTTCCAGAATTTCTGGAACGGTTTGCCGGGCGCGCCGCGCGAATGCTAAATGCCACGTGGGGTGGCGTTGCCGTATTTCGTGGACGTGAAACGGACCTGTACTCGGCGAGCGAAAGTCAAGACGAG
>Ga0247680_1000419_pt1 | contig 11954 bp, 11 predicted proteins | sample CNK21_metaG_FD_182803 | JGI IMG/M metagenome (GOLD analysis project Ga0247680, IMG submission 182803) | Soil microbial communities from Purdue University Martell Research Forest, Indiana, United States - CNK21 | ecosystem: Environmental > Terrestrial > Soil > Temperate forest > Bulk soil...
CAAGTGCACACGAACATGTGCACTCTTCACTCGTGGTCGCCGACGACACCACCCAATCCCTCCACGAATCCCGTTTTCCACAGGTTGCGAGGCATCATCAGAGACATGGTGAGAAATGCGGGCTAACGCAGAGCTCCGATAAAGCAGACTTCGTTGTTCGTGTTTTCACCGGACGCAAAGTCTTGCACTGTGATTCGCATCACTATGAAAAGTCTCCTCGGCACAAACGTTGCCCCGCAGCGCCGGGCGTAAAGGAGACCAAGTAATCATGACCGCTAAAACCATTTGTTTCGCAGCAATCCTCACACTGTCAGCAGCGGCCGCGTCCGCAATCGACTTGGGCGCGCATGTCGGGTATTACGACAACGACGTCAAGAAGGGATATCTGGGCGTGAACTTGATGGTTCCGCTCGGTATGGTCGCCATTGCTCCGAATGTCGACTACTGGAAGCAACACGGAGCAGGCTACTGGCTCGGCGGCGCCGACGTCGATCTTCGCTTCAGCCGGCCGGGTCCGTCATTCTGGGTCGGCGCGGGGCCGACCTATGGGTACATCACCGGCTACAAGAGCGCCAGCTACACCGGGCCATACAGCACCGGCATTGTTGGGCTTCAGTACACACCGCCGCCGACAACTCCTGGGACGCCTGGAACGGGAAGTACATCGATCAACGGCCCCTTCGATGGGAAGAGTCGCGAATGGGGATGGGATGTAAACGGCGGCATCAGCTTCAGCGGTACGCTCAGGCCGTATGTGACCGCCCGTTACAACAAGGTCAAGAACCTGAAAGCGGGTGGCGTCGCTGTTGGCATTCGATTCGGGCATTGACGATGTCTCGGGTTGTCGAGGATGGGTTGTCGGTTGTCGGTTTTCAGTTGTCTAGACAAGAAGCCTCCGGTTCCGACACCCTGCCCCCGACAACCGACAACTCGGTCCCTTGAATTATCCCAATGGAGTAACCGTCGGCCGATGCAGCCAGCTCTGCGCATCGCCGATGATGAAACGCACGGGGAACCAGCCGTGGCTCGCTTTGACAAGCCCGAGGTGATGCGCATCGGGCGGGACGTCGAATGCCAGGCGGCTCCGGAAGGAGGCGCCGGGAGCGACGAATGACGTCAGCGGCTCACCGGCGAGGCCTGCTCGAGCGAGCGCCTGCTGGCCTGACGGTGAGATGTCGATGCGCCGTCCGAGGTCGTCGATCAGGTAAATGTCGATATCGGTCTCGCGTTGCGGGCGTCCCCTGGCGCTGCTGCTCACGCGCAGGGTGACGACGTAAAACGTACCGGCGGCGTTCGTTGCTCCGATCGCCGTTTGCCGCGCCGCCTGCTCGACGGTGATGCACCAGTCGTCGAAGCATCGCGGCTCGCCGATCGGGATTTCCTTCCGCGGCTCCGCCAGTGAGACGCCGATCAGCACGAGCATGTAGGCGGCGACGCACGCCAGCAGCCGGAGGAGTGTCGTCCTCGCGGCGTGGAATCGTCCGCGGAGCGCTTGGTAGGCGATGCGCGCAAGGCTGATGACCGCGGCAGCGAAGCAGAGCAGGAAGAGAAGATCGAAGAGTGACATTGTTGCAATGTAAAGCAAGTACTTGGTAGTAACAAGTAGCTGTCAGTTCTTCGCGTCTTCGCGTCTTCGCGTGAGCATCGATTTCACGCGAAGCCGCGAAGACGCGAAGGAGTAGAATGTCCGCTCCAAAATCATGGCCCGGCATGAAGAGCGAGACGATTCGTACGATCTCCTGAATCAGTATCTCCATGAGATCGCCCAGGTTCCTCGGCTCACGCCCGAGCGGGAGCGCGAGCTCGGCAAGCGTGTGCAGGAGAACGACAAGGCCGCACTCGAGGAGCTGGTCAAGGCCAATCTCCGCTTCGTCGTTTCGTATGCCAAGAAGTACCGCAACTCCCACGTGCTCTTCCTCGATCTCATCAACGAGGGGAACATCGGCCTGATCCACGCGGCCAGGAAGTTCGATCCAGACAAGAACGTCAAGTTCATCACCTACGCGGTCTGGTGGATCCGGCAGTCGATCCTGCACGCGCTGTCGGAGCAGGGGGGCGCCTTCCGCCTCCCTCCGAAGCGCGCCAACCTGATGTACCGCCTGGAGAGGGCCATCGCCGCGGCCATGACGGACGGCAAGCAGATCCCGACCGCGGACGAGTTGGCGGCGGAGCTCGGCGTCAGCGTCAAGGAAGTGCAGACGCTGTTGCGCGCGAACAGCGACAACTTCTCGCTCAACGCGGAGCTGGACGATGAGTCGCACACGGAGCTGGCCGACGTCATCGAGCAGACCACCGTCCCTTCCGCCGAGGACACCATGCAGGTGCAGGGGCGGCGGGACGAGTTGCTGGCCCATATGTCCGAGCTGTCGCCGAAGGAGCGCCTCGTCCTGAGCCTCCGGCACGGCGTGACCGACAACGTGCCGAAGCGCATCGACGAGCTGGCCGACTTTCTCAATCAACCGCGCGAGAAGGTGACCTCGGTGCTGAGCGTGGCCACGGGCAAGGTCTGCGACAGCCTCTCGATCACGCAGAGCGAGCTCGCGCAGTTGCTGCTCTACACGAATCCGAATGCGAAGGCGTGGTGGCGTTTCTGGTACGAGCTGGCCGACCTCGGCGCGGGGATGACCCCGCAGATCGATCAGGCGCGCATGCCGACGCTGGAGTCGCTCAAGCAGCAGGGGGCCGTGCAGAAAGCGGTCGAGTCGCTGCCGATCGAGGAGAAGACCATCCTGAAACTCCGCTACGGCGTGCTGCAGGACGACGAGCTGACCCTCCGCGACATCGGCGAGATCCTCGGTCTCTCGCGGGAACGCGTGCGCCAGATCGAGTCGCGTGCGGAAGCGAAGTGCCGGAGATCTGTGCGGCGGAGGTAGGGGGGGTTGCGAGGTCTCGGGGTTGCGCGGTCTCGCGGTGGGTGGTTGCTCGGTTGCATGGTTGCTGGGTAGGCGGGGTCTCTTGTTGCTGTATCCCCTAGCAACCCTTCCAGAAACCCTGTAACCGCGAGACCGCGAGACCGCGAGACCGCGCAACCCCGCTACCCCTTCTTCAGAAGTTCCGCCACCGGTACGCCAACGCGCTCCAGCGATTCGAAGGAGCCGACGTCGCTCCAGCCGAAGTTGCCGCGGATGGCGGCGACGCGCGGGGCCTTCTCCATCAACGCGTAGTCGATCGAGATCGATGGCATGGACTCGTAGTGCTCGACGCGTTTCGCCGGATCGCCGCTGGTGACGATGCGGTCGGCGAGTGCGGCGATCTCCGGCGCCGCCTCTTCGAGCATGCGGCGGAAAACGCTGGCGCGCCAGACGAACATGGCGGCGTTCCAGCAGTAACCGCCCGATTGCAGATACTGCTCGGCGCGCTCGCGTGACGGTTTTTCGGTAAAGCGCCGGACCTTGCTCACGCCGGGCGCGATCTCGTCGCCCAGCTCGAGATAGCCGTAGCCGGTATTCGGCTCGGTGGGCTCGATCCCAATGCTGACGAGATAGTCGTTGGCCGCCGCGAACTCGTACGCGGTCGCGAGCGCGCGCCGGAACTCATCCTCGTCCGCGATGTACGAGTCCGAGGCGAGGACGGCGATGACGGCATCCTCGATGATCGATTCGATGGCGTAGCAACAGACCGCAACGGCCGGCGCCGTGTTCCGCCGCGCGGGCTCGGTCAATATGTTGACTTCCGGAAGCGCGGGGAGATAGGCCGCGCACTTCGGCGCGTATTGCTCATTGGTCGAGACGAAGATCGATGACGGCTCCATCAGCCGCGACACCCGGCCGAACGTCTTCTCGATCAACGAGAGACCGTCGAAGATCCGCAGGAACTGTTTCGGGTTTTCGTCGGAGGAGAGCGGGCGGAGACGCGTACCCGAACCACCGGCAAGGATGAGCGCAGTCCTCACGCCTTCCGCCCCACGGCGATCAGACTCAGCCCGCTCTTCGGCCGCTTGCCGTCCAGCGCCTTCAGCAGCGGCACGATGCGGTCGAAGATCTTCGACTGTGCGGCCGGCAGGGCGCTTCGTTGGAAGACGTTCGAGTTCAGCCGCCAGGCCAGCCGGGCGACGCGGTTCTGGTAGACCGCCTCCTCCACCTCGAAGCCGGCCGCCTGCAGCTTCGCCACCAGCTCGTCCTTGTCGTAGCGGCGCTGATGGCCGATGCCGCGGTCGAGCGCGCCGAAGAGCTCCTTTCCGGCCGGCACGAAGATGATGATGCGCCCGCCGGGAACGAGCAGCTTGTTGGCGCGGAGCAATGCCGCGGCATCGTCATTCGTATGCTCGAGGACGTTGATGCAGAGGATGGTGTCGAAGTCGTTGCCGGCCAGGTTGAGATCATCGTCACGATCGAGATCGAGGCGCTCCACCATCATGCCCGGCCGGCGGCGGAAGGCGTTGCGAAGGCGGTCGATGTACGGCGTTTCCTTGTCCGTGGCCACGATCAGCTCGCGCCCATACAGAAAGCGGGTCATCGTTCCCGAGCCGGCACCCACTTCCAGCACGCGCTGGCCGACGTACGGCGCGATGCGCTCCCAGATCCACTGGTTGTATCGTTTGAGCGAGCCGCGGCGCCGCAGCGTCTTGTACGTGGCCGGCTCGTTGGAGGGATCGTCGAAGAGGCCGTAGCGGAAGATCGTCCAGATGGCGCTGAAGCCGTCCTTCCAGTTGATCTTCTTTCCCTCCCAGTAATCGCGACCGTAGTACGAGATCGGGACCTCGTAGATGCGGTAGCCGCGCCGGGCCACCTTGGCCGTGATCTCCGGCTCGATCCCGAATCGATTCGACTTGAGGTTGATCGACTGGATGACCTCGCGGCGGAAGACTTTGTAGCAGGTCTCCATGTCGGTGAGGTCGAGGTTGGTGGTGCAGTTGGAGAGGAAGGTCAGCAGGTTGTTGCCGAGGCGGTGCCAGTAGAGCATCACCCGGCGGGGATAGCCTTCGAAACGCGAGCCGAAGACGACGTCGGCGTGGCCGTCGACGATCGGCTGGATCAGCTTCGGATACTCGTTCGGGTCGTATTCGAGATCGGCATCCTGGATGATGACGATTTCCCCGACGGCCTCGGCGATCCCTCGCCGGATGGCGGCCCCTTTCCCCATGTTCACCGGCTGAAAGACGTGGCGGATCTCCGGCCACTGCGCGGCCAGGGCGGCCACGACGCCGGCGGAGCCGTCGGTCGACTTGTCGTCGACGACGATGATCTCCTTGTCGATCGGAACGTCCCGCACGTGACGCAACACCTCCGCCACGGTGGAGCGTTCGTTGTAGCAGGCGATGATGACGGACAGAAGCGGTGGTTTTTGAGGAAGATCCGGCATTTGGAGCGCGTATTGTAAGCTGTTGAAAACGATGAGCGATTCGGCGGAAGAACCGCGACACGAAACGAACGAGACCCTGCGGAAGTTCCTGCACATCGGCATGGGTTTCGGCGCGCTGCTGCTGCTGCGGGTGCCATGGCGCTACGCGGCCCTGATCGGCGTCGGCGGAATCATCCTCAACTGGTTTTTCCTTCACCGCATCGCCGGGCGGCGCGTGGCGCGGCATGAGCGCGGCTGGGACGCCGGCATCGTTCTCTATCCCATCGCCGTCACCGTCCTCATCGTCGTCTTCAACTGGCATCTCGAGATCGCGGCCGTAGCCTGGGTGCTGCTCGCGTTCGGCGACGGATCCTCGACGGTCGTCGGCCGGCGTCTGCCGCTGGCGCCGCTGCCGTGGAATCGCGCCAAGTCGTGGGGCGGATTGGCGGCGTTTATCGTTTTCGGAGGCGCCGCGGCATTCGCCATCGCCCGGCTCTTCGGCGCGCCGCAGGATGTCGCCATCGCCGTGGCGGTGCTCGTCAGCGCCATCGCCGAATCGTTGCCGCTCGGCATCGACGACAACGTCACCGTGCCCTTCATCGCCGCCGGCGTGCTGGCCGCGATGGCCATCAAGCCGCTGGTGGCGGTGACCTCCGCCCCGCCGATCGCCTGGCCGTGGATCATCGTCAACACGGTGCTGGCAATCGTCGGCTACGCGATGGGCGGCGTCGACGTCTCCGGCGCCGTGGTGGGATGGATTCTCGGATGCGTGCTGATCGCCGGTGGTGGTCCGCCTCTGTACGTCGCCCTGCTGACCTTCTTCGTCATCGGCACGCTGGCCACGAAGCTCGGCTACGCGCGCAAGGCCCGCGAGGGGATGGCGCAGGAGAAGGGAGGGCGGCGCGGCGCCGGGCATGCGGTTGCCAACGTCGGCGTCGCGGCGATCTGCGCCGTGGCCTGCTGGCGCGGTCTCGGCCTCGTGCCGCTGTTCATGGGAATCGCCGCGCTGGCGACGGCGGCCGCGGACACCACTGCGTCCGAGGTCGGGCAGCTCTTCGGCAAGCGCGCCTTCCTGCCGCTCTCGTTCCGGCGCGTCGAGCGCGGTACGGAAGGAGCGATCTCGATCGAGGGGACGCTGGCAGGCATCGTGGCCGGCTTCCTCGTCGCCATCGCCGGCACCGCACTGGCCGCGCATCACTTCCGTCCCGGTTTCGCCGGCGGCGTATCGATCTACAAATCGAACGTCATCGCCGTCCTCACCGCCTGCGCCTTCCTCGGCTCCTACCTTGAATCGCTCCTCGGCAGTTGGAACCGCCTCCACGGCTCCCCGATCGCCAACGGCACCCTCAACTTCGCCAACACCATGTTCGGCGCCTTCCTCTTCTGGGTAGCGTGGCACTGGGTGCCGATGTTCGAGTTTGCGTTCTAGCTTCGAAAGGCTTTAACCACAGAGACACAGAGAACACAGAGAAAACAAATGGCCTTCATCCTTGTTTTTCTCTGTGTTCTCTGTGCCTCTGTGGTTAAGCTTTTTCGAACGCGCTAATGCCCGTTGCGCGACGCGGCGCGGAAGATCGGCCCGTTCTGGAGCTCGCCGACGACGCGCTCCAGTCCCCGGTTGCTCTGCAGGGCCACGTGCTGCGCGTACTCATCGCAGACGGGGCAGAGCTGGCGGTTCAGGTCCGCATCCGGAACGCGCGTGCCGCAAAGCCGGCAGGTGGAATCAGCGTTCGGTGCCATGTGTGACATTGTAGCATCCACCGTGCCGCCCGGCCTATCCCGGTCGTTGCACGTCCCGCAAATCATGACCAGCAATCTCATCAAAATCGTCATCGTCGGACGGCCGAATGTCGGCAAGTCGACGCTCTTCAACCGGTTGGCCGGCAAGCGCCGCGCCCTCACGCACGACATGCCCGGCATGACCCGCGACCGCCTCTCCGACGTCATCACCCTCGATGACGGAAGGCGCTACGAGCTCACCGATACAGGCGGGCTGGAGTATGGCGACTCTCCGATGTCGGCCTTCGCCGGCGAGATCCGCGATCAGGCCCGGCGGGCTCTGGAAACCGCCGATTTCATCCTCTTCGTCGTCGATGGCGCGGCCGGCATCCTGACCGAGGACCGCGACATCGCCCAGGAGCTGCGGCCAGCCTCGGGGCGGACGCTGCTGCTGGTCAACAAAGTCGACCGGCGCGACGCCGAGGCCAATGTACCGGAGTTCTACGAGCTCGGATTCGAACGGATGCTGCCGCTTTCGGCCGAGCACGGCGAAGGGATCGACGAGCTGTTCGACATCATTGGGGAGATCGTGCCGAAGGAATCGATCGAAGAGGTTGGGGAGGACGACTACGGCCCGATCCGCATCGCCATCATCGGGCGACCGAACGTCGGTAAGTCATCGCTGCTCAACCGTCTGGCCGACGAGGAGCGCGCCGTCGTCTCGCCGATCTCCGGCACCACGCGCGACGCCATCGACACCCAGATCGAGCGCGGCGGGAGGAAGTACCTCATCATCGACACCGCCGGCATCCGGCGGAAAGGGAAGACGCACGACGAGGCGGAGAAGCTCTCCGTCATCTCCGCGCGCAAGGCCATCGAGCGCTGCGAGATTGCCCTGGTCATGATCGACGCCAACGACGGCGTGACCGGCCAGGACGCCACGGTAGCCGGATACGCCGAGGATGCCGGGAAGGCGGCCATGCTTCTGGTCAACAAGTGGGACGCCTCGGCACACGAACAGGACGATTACAAGAAAGTGGAAGAAGAAATCCGTTTCAAGCTCAAGTTCCTCCCGTACGCGCCGGTGGAGTTCATCTCCGCGAAGACGGGACGCCGCGTGGAGAAGATCTTCCCGCGCATCGACGAGATCGTCGACGGCTATCGCAAGCGTTTCGGCACCTCGGAGCTGAACCAGATCCTCGAGCGCGCCATCGCCGCCCACCAGCCCCCCTCTGTGAAAGGCAAGCCGCGCCGTTTTTACTACACCACCCAGCTCAAGACCCAACCGACGACCATCGCTCTCTTCTCGAATACTGACGAGACGCTGCACTTCTCGTATCGCCGCTTCCTGGAGAACCAGTTTCGCGACGGGTTGGGGCTGGTGGGATGCCCCATCCACCTGGTGCTGCGGGCGAGGAAGGGGATGAAGAAGTGAGCGCTTTGCGGGTTGTCGGTTATCGGTAGGAGTGCTTCGCAATCGCGGACCGAATCACAGCGCGGACTTCGGCCCGCAACCTAACCCGCATTTCTCACCGCCTGCTTGAACCACTTGCGACTGGTAATCGCTTCGCGATCACAACGGAGCGCTGGCGTCTCGCCGGCTGGCTCGGCGGCGTCTCGCCGCCGACCGTGGATGTACCGAGCTCTTGCTGCTAACCACCGATCGCGGACGTCGATGCCGGGTTATCAATGAACGTTTTGGGAGCTCGTTTGACCGGAGGCGAGACGCCTCCGGGCCAGCCGGCGAGACGCCAGCGCTCCGACGCTGCGCGCTTACGCCGGCTTCGCCGACGAGTAACAGGGTGCCGACGATTTAAGTGAGAGCGTGAGAAATGCAGGCTAACCCTCGCTGGGGGAGCACCGCAAGGAAAGCGGTTCCGCGCGCGGAGGCGCGCCGGACAGGCCAGCCCCGCGCTTTGCGCGGGGGTAGGTTATCCCTCCATTAGCCGACCGCGGAGGCGGCCGGGACAACGCCACCCAGCCGAAGACGCGCGATCCGCCAGCTCCTGTGGCGGCCGCCTCCGCGGCCGCACTTCCAAATCGTCCTGATACCCCGCGCTCGCGCTGCGCCGAGCGCGGGGCTGCATTATGGCAGCGCGCCTCCGCGCGCAACGGTTGTCCATGCCCGCCGCTCGGGGGGACGTAGCCGGAGTGGAGAAATCTTCTCGTCGGCCGCATAAATCAATGGTCAGCCGTACAGAGAACTCTCCGCGACCCATCCGGGAACGCACTCCGTGTTGGCGACGAGGCGGTTGCTCGGTCTTTGCGACATGGAACCTGGGCGCGCCCGCAGCGCGCCCAGGTTCACTACCTCTTTATTTGTTTCACGCGTTCGGTGTGGTGGACGTTACGGGTCCGGGCGCAGGTTCCGGCGCGGGCGTTTGCGGGGCCCGCGTTGTCTTTTTACGGCGTGAGATGCCTTTCAGCCGTTTGACCTCCTCGAGGTGCGGTACGAGCACGGCCTTGGCCGGGTCCTTCGCCAGTTGTGTCCCGATCGAGTACGCCTGCATACCGATGAGCACGAGCGTTTGGCGGCGATTGAGATTTGCTCCCTCGATGCCGTTCAGGAACGCGCGGACCTCGTCGGCCACGGCCTCCCAGCGGATCGTGTCGTCCTGCAACTGACGGACGTCGTCGAGCGGCTGGCCGATCGCCTGCGAGAGGTTGTCGATCACGCCGATGACGTTGATCGACGCCTCGACGATGGTCTTCGGCTGTTTCCGGAGACGATCTTTGACCAGCCTGCGCTGCTGCTGCGACAGCGGCGCGACGTCCTCGATCTGCGAGCGCATGGTGCGCAGTTGCACGATGACCGCCTCGGGGGAGAGTTTGGCCGGATCGGGGTTCGATGGCCCAGGGATGTTATTGACGGGATCACTCATGACATAGCCTCCTGATGCGAGCTGTCAGGCCGGCGGTGACGTCACGACTCGTCGACAAGTGCGAGCGGCCACCGGCTGGACGTTTCGGCCACGCGCCGATTCGTCCGGTTGATGTTTTCCCGAAGCGTGTACACACTTCGAGAGCCCGCGGCAGGAGGAGCTAACTCGACTCCCGCGCCGGTACAGGTCTGATGTGCTATCCAGCACGCCCGTACCGCCGACGGCCGCCAGCGTAGGAGATCTTACGATCTTCGACGTTGCATCGAGCAGCTTAGGCCGGTTGAGACGCGATGTCAAGGGGCACTTACGCGGGGTAGTGGGTCTGTTTGATAGTTATTAGACAGCCCTCCCTTCGGGACGAGCCGTCCGGTTGCGGCTTTTGCCACCGGTAGCTACGGTTTGGGCGGCCCTGGTTCGTCGAGCGGCGTGACGATCCTCTTCATCTTGGCGACGATCTTCGTCAGCCAGGCGAAGGGTGAGTCGTCGCCGCGCTGCGGGGCGGCCGAAACGGGCAGCGCCACCAGAAACAGAACGAGAACTACCAGAGCAGATATGCGTTTCATGACTCCTCCGTGCGTTTGCGCGCGGCGAAATGCCGTGCACGGAAGTGAGAGTAGCGCAACTGCACGAATTCTCCTTCTGTCCGTCACTTAAACTCGCGAAACAGTTCACTCGGCGGCACTCCGAGCGCCTTCGCGATCTTCTCTAACTAAACTAATCGAAGCGCGCGAGTCGCTGAGCACCGGCGCATGGGCTGTAACATCAAACTTACCCACTACCTTACGGGGAGACGCCAAGGCGTACCAGCAAGCACATGCCGGCGCACCTGCGCACCGAGAGAGCAGGGTTGCGGCATGGCGGGGCGCAACCCGTCAACGTCGTAGCAGGGTTGCGACACGGTCGGGACGCACGTGCCGAACAGCCGGGACGCACGTCGGAACAGTGAGACGAAGGTCCGGAACAGTGAGACGCAGGTCCGGAATAGTAGGGACGCTGGTCCGGAACAGTAGGGACGCTGGTCCGGAACAGTGGGGACGCAGGTGCGGAACAGTGGGGACACAGGTGCGGAACAGTGGGGACATTCATGCGGAACAGTGGGGACGCAGGTGCGGAACAGTGGGGACACAGGTGCGGAACAGTGGGGACATTCATGCGGAACAGTGGGGACGCAGGTGCGGAACGGTAGGGACGCTGGTCCGGAACAGTGAGGACGCTGGTCCGGAACAGTGGGGACGCTGGTCCGGAACAGTGGGGACGCTGATGCGGAACGGTGGGAACGCTGGTGCGGAACGGTGGGTCGCTGGTCCGGAACGGTGGGACGCTGGTCCGGAAGGGTGGGAATGCTGGTGCGGAAGGGTGGGAATGCTGGTGCGGAAACGGGGGACTCGGCCCAGGATTCAGGACTCTCCCCTCGAGGGGAAGAGTGCGCAAGCTCGGCTCTCTATGGCGCCTCATCTCGACGCGCATTCCCGACAACCGATAACCGACACCCCTCGCGATCACCGCCTCGCCGCGCTTGGTCTGCTGGTCAGCTTCGGCGAGGGATCAGGGCGGGAGAGGAGATCGGGAGCTTGAGGAGAGCGGGCGTCCTCGCCTGCTCCCGACGGGCGTCTCGCCCGGCGGTGGGGACGAACGCAAACGTAAATGTTGCGCAGAGGCGGCGATGTCGCGGTTCTCGGATTCAGGTTCAACCCTGCTTTCGGCGGAACCCACCGCCGGGCGAGACGCCACGGCGGGAGCAGGCGAGACGCCCGCTCTCCGCGTGAAACAGAGGGAACGAGTGGCACAGACACTCTTGTCTGTGCCCCGGCCGGAGCCTTCCCCCGAGGGCTCGCGATGTGAGTCATGCCGAGAGCCGGCACAGACAAGAGTGTCTGTGCCACATTTTGTCTCGTCTACTTTCTTAATCTCAGTTGAGCTGCTTATCTCTCTTCGCCGCCTCGGCGGCGAGGCCGAGGGCCTGCATCGGTTGGGGGTCCTTCTGCAGGACTCCGGAGCCGTAGCCTTGTTTGGTGATGAAGCTGATTCGCACTTCCTGGAAGGCGATTCCTTTCGGCAGGCGGTCGCGGCGGT
>Ga0247680_1000420_pt1 | contig 11911 bp, 13 predicted proteins | sample CNK21_metaG_FD_182803 | JGI IMG/M metagenome (GOLD analysis project Ga0247680, IMG submission 182803) | Soil microbial communities from Purdue University Martell Research Forest, Indiana, United States - CNK21 | ecosystem: Environmental > Terrestrial > Soil > Temperate forest > Bulk soil...
GTGCCAAACGGGTAGGTCGTGATAATGGCCTCTCCCGGAGCTGCCACCCACACAATCGCGTTCCCAAAGTTGGAGAACCATGAACGGGTATCCATGTCGCTGGTTGATGCCACTCCCATGACATCCCTTTGCAGCGCCGCTGGATAAACGAAGTTTGGCGGGGCTGAGTTGCCGTCGTTCCCTGCCGAGGCCACGCAGATCACGTTAAGTTGGTTTGCGTAATCGAGAGCATCCTTTAGCTCAATGGAATTCGTCGAAGTGTCGAAGCTCATGTTGATCACGCTGGCGTTGTTTTGCACTGCGTAATAGATCGACCGCAGGATGTCGGAGAGGTAGCCTGTTCCATCTGAGTGAAAGGCTTTCAGAGGCAATAGGTGCGCCTTTGGCGCCACCAAGTGGATCACGCCCATCACCATCGTCCCATGTCCGAATGCGGCGTATTGTAGATTCCCGTCAAGAATCGCCACCGAAGACTGATCCAGAATTGCAACACTCGATTGATTCACGATGGCCGGTTGACAGTTGGGACAGGGCGGGGGTGCGGGAGAAGCAAAATCTGTCATTTCGGAACCACCCACTTGGTTGCGTGTGAAGTCGTAACCTGGCAGAAGTGCACCGATCAGTGCGGGATGGCCGGGATCCACTCCCGTGTCAATGTCCGCGACAATGCCTTTCCCCGCAACGTCGAACGCATTCTGCGCATCCTGAACGTGCACAATTGTGGCTGCCGGCTGGTTGGCGTAGCCGTTCCAAACTTTGGTGCCGAATAAATTCACCGGAGCATTGTCCGTTAGTCCGGAAGGAGGTGTCGTAACAGTGTTCAAGCTGGCCACCAAACTGATCAATTCATCCAGCTCGGCATCCAAGATTCCCGGGGTGTTTTGGAGGACATTTAGAAATATCGTCGCGTCAATCGTACTAGGGGTCGTCAACAGGAAGACTTGGTTCAGCGTTCCATCGATGGCGCCCACCACGGTGCAGCCCTGCAAAACGCAGAACTGCTCAAGCGCGCTGGAGCCTTGGGTGGACCGGACGATGAACCGGTTATCCGCCACCGCTGGCGGTATCCACAGGAGGGCCAATAACGCCCCTGCAAGCCACACTCTGTGTTTCACGGCTCGGTACTCCTTCTGATTCTTTCTTGAGAATTCGTTACAGCTCTTCGCTTTGCACCGCGTCAAATCGCGCCTTCAATCTCTTTTCGCAGTTTCCTTTGATAATCGCCTTGTGCGCAGGACCCCGTGATGTTCCTTACCTTCTTTGGCTGCTAGTCGGTTTCAATCAGCAACTCCCGGACCGCACCAGGCGGCACCCAGCCAAAGGAAAGGGGCCTCTTGGGTACTGCGCCGGCACTTCCAGCTAATTAGGGTGAAAACGGGAAGGAAAGAAATGAGGCAAACACTTGAAATTTCAGTAGGGTAAATACCTGGTCCCAGATGGCAAATACGTGGCCAGCGAATGTAATGGCGATCGTTATCATTCGCTTGAAAAACATCGAAAAGATGCCGAGCACTCGGACGATCGATGAGCCACTAGGCGTAGTAGGAGGCCAGCATCGTTCTTCCTCTCGCGGGGAGGTATTCACCACATTCTGCAGATCCGCGAGAACTTCCACACCAAAGTTGCGTCGAGCCAGCCCTTCTCGGCTTCGCTGAAAAGAGTCTGCAACGCTTCTTCAGGAGGAAGGGCTCCACGGTAGGGGCGGTCGGTGGTTAACGCATCGTAGATGTCTGCGACTTGCAGAATTCTCGCTTTCAGCGGAATGGCCTCACCGCAAAGGCCATCCGGATACCCGCTTCCGTCCATCTTTTCATGATGATGCCGAATCACGGGCAGGATGGGCCGCAACGACTTCAGAGGCGCGCAGATTTCTTCCCCAATAACAGGATGCTCCCGCATGATTCTCGTTTCTTCCGCATTCAGAGGCCCGGGCTTAAAAAGGATGCTTTCAGGCACATTAATTTTACCGATGTCATGAAGCCAACTGGCAATGTGCAACTCCTGCAGGTCTTCTTCTCCAAACCCAAGGCTCTCTCCCAACTGCTGCGCGTAAATTACCAAGCGATCCGAGTGGCCATTGCGCATGTTCTGTTTCGAATCCACACTCCGAGCCAGGGAAAATACCGCGGACTTAGCCTGCTCGTCCATATACACCTTGAGACGCAGGAGCGTCTGGATTGGCCCCAGCGCATCCCAGGGCGAAGGAGGAGTTGCCCAAACATCCATTGCGCCGGCTTCGCGTCCTCGATGGATATCCCATTGATCCGGGGAGGGCTTTACTAAAGCAACTGGCGTGAGTTGATTGAGAGGATCCTTCCTGATCTGACGACAAATCTCGAAACTGCCGATGTCGGGCACGGTGTTGTAGTTGTAAAGGAGAACCAAATCCGGTTGTATCTGAAGGCAAGTCCTTAAAGCGGATTCGCCATCTGTTGCCACTTCTACATCGCACTTCTGGGACTCTAGAAAGGACTTCAGTCCTTCGCGACTCGCCGAAGCAACATCCACTAACAAGATGGCTGGGCCCATGCTTCCCTCGCTCTTCGTCTGCAATAGGAGGGCTGACACACCACTCCTACGCTAGATCTTTGGTTATGGCGAGATTGGACTTGCTCCCGATCTCCAATCCCTGTCTTCGGAGGCTTCTGCCTCCGCTTCTCGGGGACGAGAAGGAATGAGGTGGCTTGGCAAGTGGTTGTTATGCTCACAGAGTGCCAAAACGGGTCTCCCACAAGTTCGTAGAAAACTGGACCTTGCAAGCACGTTCGAAAGACTGTGGGGTGACCGCAAGGAATAAATTACATGGCGCCTACGGTATTTACCTGATGCCGCAAGTCCTTCCTCCCTCCCTTCGATCTCTCTTCGCCATCTTTTGAATCTTTCCGGTGAAACTCCTGGTTGGCAGGGTAACTGGACACTGGTAGTTGAACTAAGGTCTTTACCTGAGGCTAGTTGCGGGAGTTTACTTGATTGAGAGAGCGGGTTCCTAATGGTATTGCCTATTTAAGTTTTTTACGTTTTGAGGCGGATCGGTCCGGAACCGGGCTGTTCGCGCCAAGGAGAAAATTCTCATGGCGAGACGAGATGTTACGTCCATATCCCCCGATCCGAAACGAGCTGAAGAACCGTCAGAACTTCTACGAGAACTAGTCGCTCACCTTCGGCAAAACCGAACTCAATTGCGAGAGGAATGGGTGGTGCGTATCTCGGAGACGCGCCTGCTCCTCGCGATGACCAAAGAGGAAATCTTCGCTGAAGCCACTTCCGTGTACGACAGCTATGTGGAGGCACTGGAGACAGAGGCCTTCGAAGCGCTGCAAGCTTACGCGCGAAATCTTTCGGAACGCATCATTCCTCGCGGCGTCGAAACTCACGAAGTAGTTGGGATCGTACTGCTGCTGCGCGACGTCCTTGCACGTTCTCTGTTCGCGAAATACCAGAACGATTTCAAGAAATTAAATCGCATTTTAGACGCCTATGAGCCCGCCGCGAACCGCATCGCCAACACGGTGGCGGTCGGCTTCGTGCAAGAACGCGAGCGCGTCATTCGCCAGCAGCAGGAAGCGATCCGTGAACTCTCCACTCCTGTGCTACAGGTTCGCGAGCGGTTGCTGATTCTCCCCATCATCGGCGTCATCGACCCGCAGCGCGCTCGCCAATTGACGGAACAGCTGCTCCGCGGAATTCGCACGAACCGCGCGAAAGTCGTCGTGATTGATATCACCGGTGTGGCGGCCATGGACGTCACGGTAGCGAACCACTTGGTGCAGACTGTAGAGGCTTCCCGGCTACTTGGGGCGACTGTAATCGTCACGGGGCTTTCACCAGAGATTGCCCAGACGCTCGTGACTATCGGTGTTGATCTGGGCAAAATGAACACGGTGGGCGACTTGCAGGGCGGCATCGAGCAGGCAGAGAGGCTGCTGGGATACAAGGTCGCGACATTGGACGAGGCACGTTAGGCAACACGGAGGAAGTGCGAGGTGGAAGTTCCCATTCTTAAGCAGGGCGCAGTCCTGATTGCGACCTTTCAGGCCGCGCTGTCGGACGCTGACCTCAATCAACTGCGCATGGGTTTGGTACAGCAAGTTGTAAAGTTTCGCTCGCGCGCAGTTATCGTCGATGTTACCGCCATGGATGTGATGGACTCGTTTGCATCACGGACGTTGCGCGAGATCGCACACATGATTCGTCTGCGCGGTGCGGAGACGGTTATTGTGGGAATTCAGCCAGAAGTGGCTTTTGCTATGGTGCAGCTAGGCCTTACGTTGGAAGGGGTCGCTACGGCGCTAGACTTGGAAGAAGGTCTGGCCTGCTTGAACGAAAAGTTCAAAACTGCGAACTGAGAGTGAGCCACAGTGCCGGCTGGGGAAATCCAAGTGGCTATCAATTCCGACCAGGATATCGTCTCCGCCCGCCAGAAGGGTCGGCAGATGGCAACTGAACTAGGGTTCTCAGCGGGGGACGCCACACTCATTGCAACAGCAATTTCAGAATTGGCGCGTAACATTGTCTCGTATGCCCGCAAAGGGGAAATCACGCTCAAGATGGTAAATGGCTCGAATCGTCAAGGGATCTCGGTCATAGCTACCGACGAAGGTCCCGGGATCACTGACCTTCACCAGGCGCTGCGGGACGGCTTCTCCACATCCGGAAGTTTAGGGCTTGGCTTGCCTGGTGTGCGCCGCTTGATGGACGAATTTGAGATCGCTTCCCAACCCGGCCGGGGAACAAAAGTGGTGGTGAAGAAATGGAGACAATAAGAGAGCCGATGGTGGAATACGGTGTTGCCACGTTCGCCCTCCCTGGCCAAAGCCAGTCTGGCGATCACCACTTGGTACGCTGTAACCAGAACGGACTGCTGATTGCTGCCATCGACGGAATCGGCCACGGCGAAGATGCTGCCGACGCTGCGAAAGCGGCAGCATCCATTCTTAAGGATTGTGCCGACGAACCAATCATCTCTCTCGTGGAGCAGTGTCACGAGAAACTCCGGCCAACTCGCGGCGTTGTTTTAAGTCTAGCATCCATTGATCCGGCACATAAGATGATGACTTGGCTCGGAGTCGGGAATGTTCAGGGAGTATTGGCGCGTGCCAACGGCAAGAATGGAAATCCGAAAGAAACGCTTCTGTTGCGCGCGGGTGTCGTCGGTTCCCGATTGCCTCCTTTGCAGGCCACTGTGCTCCCGATAGCCAAAGGTGACACATTGTTTTTTGCCACGGATGGCATTAGTGGTGATTTTGCCGAGAACCTCTCCGTTCTGGGTAATCCGCAGAGAGCTGCTGAGAGGATTCTAGAGCGATACCGGAGCGGAACTGACGACGCGCTCGTATTAGTCGCACGATTGCTTGGAATTCAACCATGAAGATGGCCATAGGACGCAAGCCGAGGGCTCAAGCAAGTTTTGAAGCCAAGTACGCGTCTTATTTGCGTGAGTACGCGGCGGGCGGCGGTGAAGTCGCGCTAGGCAAGGCGTATGAGTTGGGGCGCCGAGCGCTCACCGAGCAGAAGAGTCTCGTGGAAATGGCTTCCCTGCATCATCAGGCCGTGGTGGAGTTAATCCGCGACGAGAAGATTGACAACCGACGGTAAGTGTTGCTCCGATCAAGCGCGGAATTTCTTGCGGAATGCCTGTCCCCTTACGAAATGGCACACCGTGGATTTCAGGATGCGGTAAAAGCCCTGCGGCAACTGAACGAAACGCTCGAGGAGGAAATCAAGCGCGTCGCGTACGCCGTGCATGACGAGGCAGGACAATTGCTTGTGGCTGCGCACCTGGCGCTCGCTGAAGTCGCGCTGGACTTGCCCGAACCGCAGCAAGTTAAGTTCACGCAAATCAAAGAATTGCTGACCGAGGTTGAAAAGCATTTGCGGCGTTACTCTCATGAACTTCGGCCAACGATACTGGATGATCTCGGCTGGGTTCCTGCAATCCGCTTTCTAGCTGATGGAGTATCGAAACGAGCCCACCTTCCGATCCACATCGACGCGGCAGTTTCCGAACGACCTCCAAGCACCGTTGAAACGACGCTCTATCGCATCGTTCAAGAAGCGCTTACCAATGCGGCCAAACACGCGAAGGCAAGCAACGTTTGGATTTGTGCCAGGAGGGAGGGTACTGCGCTCTGTTGCTTGATTCGGAACGACGGCACAGGGTTTACGCCTCAACAAAGGCGAAACCCGTTGCCCCGAAAAGGGCTAGGGCTAATCGCAATGCGCGAACGCGTGAGTGCCATTGGCGGAACGTTGCAGATCGAATCAAGCCCGGGCAACGGGACCGAACTTTCCATACGAATTCCCCTGGAGGGTGAACGTGCCAATTCGAATCGTCCTCGCGGATGACCATGTGCTGGTACGTCAGGGACTAAAATCATTGCTGGAACGAGAGAGATTTCAGGTCATGGCGGAGGCATCCGACGGACAGGATGCTGTCCGCCTGACGGAAACGCAGCATCCGGATATCGCGGTTCTGGACATAAGCATGCCGACACTAAACGGAATTGCGGCGGCTCGAGAGCTTGCTCGTTCATGCCCGAAGACGAAAGCAATTCTTCTGACCCAGCATGAAGAAGAGCAGTACATCCACGAGGCGCTCGAAGCCGGAGTGAAGGGTTACGTTTTGAAGAATCAGGTTGCAAGCGACTTGATTCATGCCATTCTGCAAGTCTCCAGAGGGGAATTCTATCTAAGCCCGGGGATTTCACGCGCGGTGATGGAGGCATACCGAACCAAATCCGATAAGCCCGCGGATCACTTGACGGTCCGCGAGCGCCAGGTCTTGCAGTTGATTGCCGAAGGAAAATCCACGAAGGATACTGCCTCCCTCCTGGGAATCAGCGTCAAAACGGCGGAATCTCACCGCATGAATCTCATGCAGAAGCTGGATATCCACGAGACAGCAAGTCTTGTGCGCTACGCAGTCCGCCGGGGGTTGGTGCAGCCCTGAATGGAAAACTTTTCGGCAACCGCAGCACGCTTCGACGTTTCCTCTTCTCGATGCTGCCCTCAACCGTAGTCGCGACTGTTCACAAAGCTCTCGATTCTGGCATTTCAGATCACCAGCGAGGGATCTTGGTGGAAGTTATGGACTTGATTGCCGTCAGCGCACTGCAACTGAAGCGAAGCGGTTTCAGGAGGATTAGAAACTGCTGCCAGATCATCTCGTGCGTCAGCCTCGCTACTGATCGGGTCTTTACCCCAGAGGAATAAAGGAAACAACCCGATTGCCTGGGTTGGAGGGATTTCTTAACCTGCCCACGAACGATGTCCACGCGCATTTTACTTGCCGATGATCATGCCCTGATCCGCCAGGGTCTGAAGGCACTATTGGAAAAACAAGGATTCCAAGTGGTTTCTGAGACTTCGGATGGACAAGAAGCACTGCGCTCAGTGGAAAAGACCCAACCTGATGTGGCAATCATGGACATCAGTATGCCGGTCCTGAATGGCGTGGACGCCGCTCGCGAACTGAAGAAATCATCGCCGAAGACAAAGGTAATTCTTCTTACGCAGCACGACGAAGATCAGTATGTCGCGGACGCTTTACGCGCTGGGGTCAAAGGATACGTCCTAAAGAGCCAGGCGGCTGACGATCTCGTCCACGCGATACAAGAAGTCTGTCGCGGCTCCGTCTATCTTAGCCCGAACATATCGAGCGCTGTCGTTGATGCTTACCTGTCAAAGACCTATGCTTCGACCGACCCTCTCTCAGGACGTGAGCGTCAAGTTCTGCAATTAGTCGGTGAAGGAAAGTCCACAAAAGACATCGCGGTGCACCTGGGGATAAGTGTAAAGACCGCTGAGTCGCACAGAACAAGACTGATGAAGAAGCTCGATATCCATGAAACAGCGAGTCTGGTCCGTTACGCCATTCGCCGCGGTTTGATCCAGGCCTGACCGAACCCATGGGAGGTTTGACATAGTACTGCCCTCGGTCATTTTACTCAGTCGAAATGGGTGATTCACCGGATTGAAATCAGTTGGCAACCGGCTATGTTGCAAGGATGAGGAGCGGGCCGCCTCCGTGATCAGGGCCCCCACCTAAATCACGCCAACTACCGAACTGTTCTGACGCGGAGGCGGGCCGAACTCATTTTGGTGGAGGTTCATGTAACTGGACCAGGGGCCGATACCGACATTTATAAGACGATGATTCTGTCTGTTGAGAAAGACACCATAGGCACCGTGGCGGCAAAGGAGGAGGTTATGAACAATCAAATTCCGAGATACGTCACGCAGGCAAGGGCTTCCTTCCTCCTTGGCATGCCAGAAGCCGAGCTCAGCCGTATCTCAAAGGAATCGGAAGTGGGCCACATAGAACGCGCCGGCACCGAGGAAGAGACGTACTTCACATACGAGGAATTGCAGTGGATTTGCATGATCGCCGCTCAGGTCAAGGATGCGCACATATGCCAATGAGCTCAAACAAGTTCACTAGATGCTTGAGGAAACGACAGTCAGGCGTCAAATCCGTGAACAATCCGTCTGATGTCTCAATCCTGAGCCTGGCAGTGGATTCTCAATCGTTGTTTCGCCGCAGAGCCCCAGGCTTGTCATCTAGCAGAGAGAAAAGAGCTATTGATGACGTTTTTCGAGCTCTTCTTACGGAGGCAAATCGAGACCTGGCCAATTTATTGCGAGACGTTCGAACGGAATCTCGCGGCATGGTGTTCGGCGATACCCGGAGCCAGCAGGTCAGCGAATTGTTGATGCGCGCCGTCCGCTGTGCTGCAAAACAGTATATGTTGCAAGCAGAATTGGGCAGTCTTGCACTCACCGACGAACTCACAGGCTTGTATAACCGCCGCGGCTTCATGGCTGTGGCAGAACGCCAATTGAAACTCGGGCGTCGATCCGGCCGGGGAATGTTGCTCTTTGTGTTGGATGTGGACCGCTTGAAGCACATTAACGATTCGTTTGGCCATTCCGAAGGCGACCGTGCACTAAAGCGCACGGCCGACGTTTTGGAAGAAACATTTCGGGATTCAGACGTTGTCGCTCGCTTGGGAGGAGATGAGTTCGCTGTTCTTGCGATCGAGGCATCCGGCCACAGCGAGGCCACAATCAAGACTCGACTTTTCGAGTGTTTAAAATCAATCAGTGCCGAGCAGTCCATCTACGAGATTTCTCTTAGTTTAGGCGTTGCACGATTCGATCCGAGCAACCGCACCTCGATTGGAGAATTGATGGTGAAGGCCGACCAGGCCATGTATGAGCAAAAGCGGCGACGAGCGAGTCTACTTCTCGAAACGGAGACCACTATTCAGTCTCAATAGGCACTATGCACTTTAGAGAAGCATCGCCGCCGAAATTCTTGGTTCCTGCAACCTCTTGGCACCGCCCAGCCCGGTGCAAGTTAACGGAACCCAGCCTGGAAGGTGACTTTACACATGCCTGTGCGGTCTGGACGACTTGAGAAACGGATTCGGCTGACGGTCCCGGTACAGATCTACAGCCTGCTGGACCCGGCCGCGACTGAGCGGACGACCACGGAAAACGTCTGCTCGCTGGGAGTACGCATTCTGACCCAGCGCGCTAGAGATTTGAATGAGCGACTGATGATCAGCTCGGTTAGCGGTGACCGGCGATCCCTCGGTCGCGTTGTTTACTGTCAGCGGCTACCAGATGGACGCTTTGGTGTCGGATTACAGTTCCAAGGACAAGTCGTCAACTGGTCAAAAGGCTCGATGGCAGGCGGCGCCGATTGAACGGCACCCACGCGGAATCTTCGCGCGTTCCCTACTACAGACTCGTAGAAATAGTGAACACTTATCTACGGTTTTAAGAGAACTGGCCAGCACGCGCATTTGCCGGCCCCAAACCTGATCCGGCACCTGGAATTAAGGTGGAGATGTCGAAACGCTTCGGCCCGCAAATCGAATACGGTACGGAGGAAATGGAACCGGAGGAATTGTAGGCAGGCCGACTCCACCCACCTGCGTGAACTGGACCGCTTAGAGTCACCGTGCCGGTGGAAGAACGCCGACCCGTCACGCTCGAGAGGCTAAGCGAGGAAAGTGGGTTGCATGTGGTGAAGACTACCGCTCGAAGATCAAGATTGCGGGATTCGGGTCGGTCAGCGAGAGTACGACAAATCTAGATGGCGAGACCACGTACAGAACGCCGTTGGTTCCTGCATTTCCGCCGCTTGTGGTTCCTCGTCCGTCTGTTGGCGCTGCCGAGATGGAATAGGTGGCATTAGCTTCCACGCCCAAGCTCGGACCGATCGGTGCACCGATATCTTCGACACCGGTCAGGTTCCCAGTTGGGGAAGCACCGTCTGCAGCGAACTCGCCAGAGAATACACTGACGCCAAGCGCCGCAGGCGTTGTGGCCAAACCAGCATACGTACCAGTGAGCGCGGTATTGCTGAACGACCCCGCGGCTTGCGCCTCGCCGAAGCCGAACAACACAGAGCCGTCCGGAACAATGAAGAACGCCTGATTAGCGCTGACCAGGTAAGCAGCAACGTAAGCCCCACCGAGCCGGAATGCGGTCCGGCCGTTGCTTGTGACGGCGTATGTCCCAGTCACGCCGGCGTATGAACTGGATCCGCCTCCGCAGTTCTGGTCATATGTGAGATTGGCGACCCCGACGTCATTGGTCGTGAGCAGGCCGGCGATCACGTTCGGCGCCGCATTCGCTCCCCCAGGGCAGATCGTGCGTCCTGTAAGGTACATCACCGTATTTCCATTCAGCGAAGTGCTGGAGAATCCGCCCACGGGAGTCTGTTGCTGGAGGACCATGCCATTTAGCAGCGGTGTCAAAGGCGAGACAGCATCCATCTCCATCGCAAACAATTTTCCGGCGTTAACGACGTAAAAGACATAGTCAAGGTTCTGTGGGGCTCCGCCGAGCAAGGCAGGGAGGTTGATTATACCCCGCCCGGTCGCCGTGTCGGTCACCATGTAACTCGCGGCGAACACGCTTAAGGTTGTGAATGTCCCTGACTGGTTGGCGTCCGCGGCTCCATTGCTGAGCATTCCTGATCCGTTTGCGGTAAAACGGCCCGTGATGGCCGTACGATTATTCGACTGGTCCAAGCCGGCAACGCCAAACGCATAGTCGCCCGTGATTTTGGCCGTGCTGTATGCAGTGATGTCCACCTTCTCCGCTGTCCCAGAACCGACCGTGCCGTGCCCACCGCCGGCATCGATCTCGACAAGCTTGGCATTGCCATTAGCCATCATGGCAAAGGCAAGCGTGCCGCCGCCCGGAATGTTCAGGTTCATTACACCCCTGTTGTCCGCGCCGATCGAATAGGTTCCCGTGAACGATTGCGCCACCGCCTTTTCCATGGCGCCTACGCCGTTGGCGTCAAGTTCGCCGTTCGACAAACTTCCAGCTCCATCGGCTGTGAATCTTCCCACAGCAGCGAAAGGAGTCGAGGTGACGCCATCGCCCGTGGTCATCCCGTTGAACGTGAATGCGTAGTCGCCCTTAAGCTCGACGTTATTCACACTCGAAGTTCCTTGGGCTCGCATTGCAGAAGTGAAAACCAACCCAATACACAACATAAGCAGAACATTCAGCTTTCGCATACTTTCCTCTTTCCTCTCTTCGCTGACTCGATGGCTGAACGGAACTTTTTCGCACTAACCAGCGATCCATCGCGCTTCAACTGAATCGCGCTCCCCCTCTGCTAAGTAGCGCCTGTGATGTTCAAACGCAATCGGGCGGATACCGGAAAACTTCATCAGGGAAATGCTTAAACGGGGTTTACACGACCACAAACAAGATGGGATGAGTGAGTCGGCTGCGCTCACCGTGCGATCAGAGAAATCTTAGGGACAGCGGCCGGCTCAGAACCGAGTGTCTTGCCATTTCTAATCCACTAGGTGACTTTGAAGGGCGTAGCGAATTAGTTCCGCATTTGTTTTCATTCCGATCTTCTCTAGAATCCGCGCGC
>Ga0247680_1000428_pt1 | contig 11735 bp, 8 predicted proteins | sample CNK21_metaG_FD_182803 | JGI IMG/M metagenome (GOLD analysis project Ga0247680, IMG submission 182803) | Soil microbial communities from Purdue University Martell Research Forest, Indiana, United States - CNK21 | ecosystem: Environmental > Terrestrial > Soil > Temperate forest > Bulk soil | place...
TTGCTGGGAATTGTGGCGGGGCCGACGATCATGGCGGCAGCGATGGGCGTGTTCCGTGTTTATATGGAACATCGCGACGAATTGGAAGAAGCGCAGGCGTAAGGCTCTGCAAGAATACAGGGAGCGGAATTACAGACCCGGAATCCAGGCTGTGCTAGAGTACCCGCCCGTAGAAGAACGAGCCCGTATGAGCGAACCGCAGAAAAAAATCGCGAAGCCTGTTGCATTGGAACCGGAAAAACTTCGGTGGCGGTGCGAGCCGGCGCGACTTCCGTTTGAGACGACGGCGCAGGCAGAATTGCGCGAAGGATTTGTGGGACAAGAGCGCGCGCTGCGTGCGCTGAAAATGGGCGTGGAGCTCGGCGCTCCGGGCTACAACGTGTTTGTGTGCGGACTCGCCGGAACGAGCCGCGGCGGGACGATCGCACGAATGATTGAGGAGTTGAAGCCAGGCGTGAAGGAATCGCCGGATCGGTGTTACGTTAACAATTTCAAAATCACCGACCGGCCCCGTTTGATTACTTTACCGCGCGGGCATGCGAACGGGTTCAAAAAAGACATGCAGGCGGGCATCGATTTTCTGCGGCGGCGAATTCCGCAGGTGTTCGAAGGGGAACCATTTCAGCGGCAAAAGGGCCGCATTGTGGAGCGGTTCACAGCGCGCGAAAAAGATCTGATGGATGATTTTACGCGGCGGATTGCGCGCGACCAGTTTGCGCTGGGGCACATGCAGGTTGGCGCAGTGGCGCTGCCGGAAATTTTTCCGGTGCTCGAAGGGCAGATGGTGCCGATCGAGGATATTTCGAAGATGGTGCACGAGGGAAAACTCGATTCGCCGGTTGCGGAAGAGATTGAACGGAAGTACGAGCAGTTCCGGCAGGAATTTACGGTGGTTTACCGGAAGACGCTGACGCTTTCGCGCGAGCTAGCGAGCGAATTGAGTTATCTGGAGCAGGAAGCGGCGTCGGTGCTCGTGGACGGCGTGATTGAAGAATTGAAAGAAAAATACCCGGACCCGAGCGTTTCGGAATATCTGGAGGAGGTGCGGCACCACATTCTGGATAATCTGGATCCGTTCAAAGAGCGGGAAGGGGAATCGGAAGATCAACCGGAATTGCCGGAAGGCCCGTCGATGAAACCGCCGGGGCCGGAGCGCGACCCGTTCCGCGTGTATGGAGTGAACGTGATTCTGGCGCACGGCGACGAAGCGGAATCGCCGGTGATTTTTGAGACGACGCCTACGTACGCAAATCTTTTCGGAACGATTCAGCGCGCTTACGATGCGCGCGGCGGGTGGACAAGCGATTTCATGGATCTGCGGGGCGGGTCGCTGCTGCGCGCGGATGGCGGCTTTTTGATCATGTACGCGCTGGAGACGATTTCGGAGCCCGGTGTGTGGCGGGCGCTGAAACGGACGCTGAATCACAACCGGCTGGAGATTCAGCCGTTGGAGATGTTTTATCCGTTCGGCGGCAGCGCGATGAAGCCGGAAGCGGTGCCCATTAATTTGAAGGTGATCTTGATTGGCGATCGCTCGATGTACGAGCTGATGTACGACTACGAAGAAGATTTCCGGAAGATTTTCAAGGTACGCGTGGAATTCGACGAAGAGATGCCGATGAGCGATTCGGTGATCGCGGAATACGCGGGCCGATTGCGCGCGCTATCGGAAAAAGAGAATTTGTCGCCGTTCGATCGCGGGGCGTTTGCGGCGATTCTGGAACACGGCGTGCGCATGGCGGGACGGCGCAACAAAGTGACGGCGCGGTTCGTGGACATTGCCGATCTGGCGCGCGAGGCGCATTACGCGGCGAAGGCTGCGGACGAACATGTGGTGCGCGCGGAGCACGTGCGAAAAGCGCTCAGCTCCAAGATGGAGCGGCACAACCTGATCGAAACACGAATCCGGGAAATGATTGAAGAAGGGACGCTGCTGGTGGATGTGTCGGGCGAGCGCGTCGGGCAAGTAAACGGGCTGAGCGTGTTAGAGATTGGCGGGTATTCGTTTGGCAAGCCGGTGCGGATTACGGCGACGGCGGCGCTAGGAAAATCTGGCTTGATCAATATCGAGCGCGAATCGAACTTGAGCGGACGATTCCACGACAAGGGCGTGCACATTATTGCGGGCTATTTGCGAAGCCGGTTCGCGCAGGATAAGCCGCTTTCGCTGGCAGCGAGCATTTGCTTCGAGCAATCGTATTCCGGTGTTGATGGAGACAGCGCAAGTTCGACGGAAGTGTACGCCCTGGTTTCCGCGTTGTCGGATCTTCCGTTGCGGCAGGATATTGCCGTAACGGGCTCGATGAATCAGCAGGGAGACATTCAGCCCATCGGTGGCGTGAATGAAAAGATTGAAGGATTTTATGATGTTTGCCGCATTAAAGGATTGACGGGCACGCAAGGCGTACTGATTCCCGAAGCAAATATTGAAGATTTGATGCTTCGGCAAGACATCGTGGAAGCCGTCCATTCCAAGAAGTTTCATGTCTGGCCCGCGGCGAAGATCGAGCAGGGCGTGGAACTGCTGACAGGAGTTTCGGCGGGATTGAAAAATGGTTCAGGCGCGTTTGATACCGGAACGGTTTTTGCGCGGGTCAATCAGCGGCTCACCGAAATGGCAAAAACCTTGAAAGAGTTTGAATAGAGTCGGCCTTGTATCAATGGACCTGCCTCGGAATTGGCTGCCGGTAGCCGGTGTCTTATTTTTGTGCGCGTGTACGCCGATACGGGCACAAGAAAAAGTCCCCAACGATCCCTTCTACAAATACCAATTTAGTTTCCACAATCCGGGCGGAAAGCTAACGATCAACACGCGGTCAAATAAGCCCTCGCTCAAACAATTCGAGGCGGTGAAGGGAATCGACTTGGATATTGAACGGGCGTGGCAGATCACGACGGGAAGCAAGGAAGTTGTCGTGGCGATTCTGGATGATGGCTTCTGCTACGACCATCCTGACATTCGAGAAAACCTCTGGCACAACCCAGGTGAGAGTGGAAAAGACAAGAATGGGTTTGACAAAGAAACCAATGGCGTGGATGACGACCAAAACGGCTACGCCGATGACGTGATTGGCTGGGATTTTGCTTTCGATTCACCAGATCCCGAGTGCCACGTTTTCGACGGTATGAACAAGACCCGAATCGCGCCGTATTTCCACGGGCTCGGCGTCATGGGAATCATCGGCGCAAAGGGAAACAACGGAATTGGCGTCGCCGGGATCAACTGGGATGTTTCCATGATGCTCTTGAAGATTGGAGCGCAAGGCATCGGGAGCGGCGAGATTGACAGGTTGAAGGCCGAGCGGGCGGCGCGAGCAATTCGATATGCGGCTGATAACGGAGCGCGGATCATCAATTGGAGCGGGTTCGTTGAGGACAGTGTCCCGGAACATCTCCGGGCCCTGCGGGAAGCGGTTCAGTATGCGGCGAAACGCAACGTCTTGATTGTGTTGTCCGCAGGAAACAGCGCCGTCGATTTGGATGCCGATGAGCACTGTATGTTCCCACAGTGCTTTGATGAAGAGAACGTCGTTCGCGTGGCGGGAATTGATTTTGACGGGCAGCTATTTCGAGCGGAACCAGGAAGCCGATTTGTGGGTGGTTCGAATTTTGGCCGGAAGCGCATTGAAATCGCGGCGATCGAGTTGAACTATACGACAGATATCCAGGGCGGAATCGGTATTTATGCCTTGGGCGGGGGAACTTCAGATGCAGCACCAGTTGTTTCCGGCGTGGCTGCGCTGATGCTTTCTGTCAATCGGGAGCTGTCTGCCAAGCAGTTGAAGCAGCTGCTTCTTGAGTCAGCCACGAAGCTACCAACGCTTGAGGGAAAAGTTGCCTCGGGCGGCATGGTAAACGCTTATCGAGCTGTGCTTGCCGCCAAGAATTCCTTGAACTAGTTCCCAACGGGAGGATTGCCAGGTGCAAGGTAGGCTTGGCAGTCATCGATGCGGGCGGCGTGTTGCGCGGTGACGGCGAGGGAATGGACTTTGCGGTCGAAGGACTGGGGAAGGAAAGCGAGATTGTATTCGCGGCGGACGATTTGGACGATAGTGGCGCGGTTTTCGCTCGTGTCAACTGATGGCTGCCGACATAGCGGAAGTCTTGAAGAGTTTGAATAGGAACTGACAATCCCCTTTGATAGCATAGCTTCAATTCGGTATGAGCATCCGTGGAATCGTCCTTAACAATCGAGGCGCGTTGCGGCCGGCGTGGCGATTCGTGCTCTTCCTTGCGATTTATATGGCGGCAGGCGATGTGCTCAATCGCGCCCTGGTGCGAATTCATTTTCCGGATCGGTCCTTTGTCTGGTCCAGTTTTTTGCTGAATAGCCTCATCGATTTTGGCTTTGTTGCGGCGATTGCCTGGCTGATGTCGTCGATCGGCAAGGAAAAAGTTTCTTCGTACGGTCTGCCGTTGGCCCGGGAAGCAGGAACGCTTTTCGGAAAAGGGGTCGTATGGGGAGTGGTGCCTTCAGCGTTGATTCTGATTCCCATTTATTTGGCTGGTGGTTGCGAATTTCATGGCTTAGCGTTGCCCGGGAGGGAATTGCTTTTTTATGCGCTCATCTGGAGCGCCGGCATGCTCGCCATGGCATTTGGCGAGGAATTCTTGTATCGGGGTTACGCTCTTAAGACCCTAGGCGAAAGCGTCGGGTTCTGGCCTGCTGCGATTTTCCTGTCGTCGATTTTTGGCCTGGTCCATCTGCTGTTCAAGCCACATGAGGACTGGATCGATCCCATAAGCGTTGCGTTGTACGGCGTCTTTTGGTGTTTGACGTTGCGGCGGACAGGAAGCTTGTGGTTCGCCGTAGGTTTTCATGCAGCTTCCGACTATGCCGACATGATTCTTTTTGCCGAACCCAATTCCGGCAATGACGGCAAACCGATCGTCGGGCATCTTCTCGACATCAGGTTTCACGGGCCGGATTGGCTGACCGGCGGGCCGCGCGGAACGGAGGCGAGCGTGTTGGTTTTCGTGGTGCTTGCAGGGCTGTTCTACTTTTTCAACCGAGCCTATCCGGCGGCATCGGATGCGCGGTCCGATTCGGATGTGTCTGCCAGAAGTTCTGCGGCATAACGAGCGGAACGCGCTGGTTCGCGATGTGAGTGGGTTGCAGTGATCGAGGTGCGTCCGTGCGCCAAATATTGCGAGTGGTGCTTCGTTGGACTGCCGGTTGGACACTCGTGGGCGTCCTTGGCGGCGTCGCGATGATGTTTGCGAAGGTGCCGCCGATTGCGGAATCAGGAGCCAAGCCGGCTGATCTGTGGTTTTATGCGTTCTGGATTCCTATCCTGGGCGCGGCTGCCGGCGTATTCGGTTTCGCACTGGGGCTGCTGTTTTCAATATTGATGGCGCTTCTCAAGAACTGGAGAAGCAGGGTTGAGAGCAGGACCGACATCGCCGGGAAGTACGGCCCACGGCTCTTGTGCGGCACTCTTGCGGGAGCGCTCATCGGTCTAGTCTTTATCGGCGAAGACTATCAGGAGGTATTCTTTTTTGCGGGGTTGGGTTTCTGCACCAGCGTGGTGTCGTGCATCGCGCAGAGCCGGGTGGTAAAGAACGTGGACAAGAACTCGCCACAACACATCTAGAGGCGGGACGTTGAAAGAGTTGAAGGGTATTGGTGGTACGAACTGGTCCCTGTTATCCTCAAACGCCTTAAGCTAACTTTTGGAGCAATCAATATGCGTATCGTCGTCGCTGTTGGCCTACTGTTTGCGTTGGCTATCGGAGCGTCCGGTCAACAGACTGCCACTCACTTTGATGGAAAGACGTGGTGGGAGCGCGTGAAATATCTGGCGGATGATTCGCTGGAAGGCCGCGACACGGGAAGCGAAGGGATTAAGAAGGCGCAGGCGTTCGCGGTGGAGCAATTCAAGAAGGCTGGGCTCGCGCCGGCTGGGACTGACGGATTCTATCAACCGGTTAGGTTTATGCAGTATCAGGTGGATGAAGCGAAATCTTCGCTGGCGTTGGTGGCGAACGGAAAATCGGAGGCGATTTCGTTTACGGACGATGGATTTATCAGCACGCGATTGACGCGGAAGTCTGCCGAGCTGGCGGCACCGATGGTTTTCGTGGGATATGGATTGCGCGTGCCGGAGAAGAATCTGGACGAATTTGCGGGCGTCGACTTGAAGCACAAGATTGCGGTTTATCTCGCAGGGTCGCCGGAAGAGGTGCCGTCTTCGCTTGCCGCGCATTATCAAACGATTGCAGAGCGGTGGAAGGCGTTGCAAGCGGCGGGCGCGGTGGGGCTCATCACGATTTACAATCCGGCTTCGATGGATATTCCATGGGCGCGCATTTCGGTGAACCGGAATCACCCTTCGGTGGATTTGGCAGATGCGGAATTTCACGAAGCGGAAGGATTGCAGGTTGCGATGGCGTTCAATCCCGCATCGGCCGAGAAGCTATTCGCCGGATCAGGTCATACGTTCGCGGAAATCGCGGCGTTGGGAAAAGACCGCAAACCACTGCCGCATTTCGCGCTGGCGAGTTCGCTGAAGGTGAATTCGGTGATCGTAAGCACGGCGTTGAAGTGCCAGAACGTAGTGGCAAAGCTGGAAGGCAGCGATCCGGCGTTGAAGAATGAATTTGTGGTGCTCTCGGCGCACGTGGATCACGTTGGAATCGGCGCGCCGATCGGCGGCGACAAGATTTACAACGGCGCGATGGATGATGGATCCGGGACGGCGCTGGTGCTGGATTTCGCGGCCGAGATGAAGGCGCATCCGGAGAAACTGAAGCGATCTGTTTTATTTTTGCTCGTGACGGCGGAAGAGAAAGGGCTGCTCGGATCGAAATATTTTGCCGCGCACCCGACGGTGCCAGCGAAAACGATTGTGGCGGACATCAACGTGGACATGTTTTTGCCGATTGCGCCGCTGAAGGTGCTGCGGATCCAGGGAATTGCAGATTCGTCGTTGGGAGAACACGCGGCGGAGGTGGCGCGGTCGTTCGGCGTGAAACCGGTGGCCGACCCCGAACCGCTGCGGAATCTTTTTATCCGCAGCGACCAATACTATTTCATACGGCATGGAGTTCCGTCGGTGATTATGGATGTCTTCTTTGAGCCAGGTTCTCCGGAGCAGAAATTGTTCAAGGACTGGCTGACGAACCGGTATCACGCGCCGTCGGACGACGTGAACCAGCCGGTGGATCTGAATTCTGCTGCGCTATACGAAGAGATTGCGCACAAACTTCTGGTGGACACTGCGAACGCCGCCTCCGCGCCGAAATGGAACGCGGATTCGTTCTTCAAGCGGTATTCCACGAACTGAGAAACTTTCTTCAGGGGGCTAAAGCCTCCTGGTCTCGGAGCTTGGGCGTCGGGCTCCCGACCGGGTCGGGAGCCCCGACCTCCTAAAGAAGGATTCAGGAAGCAGACCCTAGTTAGATGAGGCGGAAGGGGCTAGGTAGGCCTGGCGGTGGTCGACGCGTTGGGCGTGGTTTGCAGTGACGGAGAGAGAGTGGAGTTTGCCGTCGGGGGACTGAGGAACGAAGGCGAGATTGTATTCGTGACGGACTAGTTGGGCGATTTCGAGATACGTTTTGTCGAACTCTTTTGCAGACCTGGGAAAGTAGGCGCGACCGCCTGTTGCGGCGGCCAGATCCTGCAATGTTGAAGCTCCTTCCTGGAGCATCGGATCCAAACCTGCCTGGCTGGCGCGCTGCTCTGGAGAGCGCTTGCGGCGCTTTATCGGCTGTTGCAACAATTTGGTTGTTGAAACGGCGAGTACGCGAACTTCGCTTCCACTTAGGATGGCGTGAAAATCGCCGGCGCTTTGCGGCGGGGAACTGTCTACGCCACTACTCAGAAGCACAACGGTTTTCTTACCGGGGACGGCGCGAAGACCGTCGAGGATCGTCAGTAGGCTGCGCGCAAGATTCAAGTCGGCAAGGCCCATGTGAAAATTCAGATTCTGGAGGGCGAGGCGCGCGGAGGGTTTGTCCTCGCCCAATTCGAATTGCACGGCGGGCGTGGAGGAATAGCAGACGATGGCGACGCGATCGTTTGCTGCGAGATTGCGAATAAGCGCGTCGGCTTTTTGTACGTACTCCGAGCCAAAAAGATTCACGGAGGGGCCACACTCGAGCATGAGGACGACCTGGGCGGGATCGTCGTTGGCGAGAAAGCCGGCGATGGGCTATTCGACGCCGTCATCGAAAATGTGGAAGTCCGATTTCTGGAGGCCTTCGACGAATTTGCCGCGGCGATCGGTGGCGATGACGCCGACGTTAACGCGGCTGACTTCGACGCGAATCGTGGGAGTTTGCGTTTCCTGCGATGAGGCAATGCGCGGAAGCGCGAGCAGCGCAAATAAGAAAGCCTGCCGCATTGCGTTGCGACAGGCTTTCTTGAAAAAGAGCATTCGGTGAGCGATGAGAACTCGGCGCTACGGTTTTGCCGGAGCGGCCGCAGCCGGAGCCGGAGCCGGGGCGGCGGCGTCTTTCGGCGTGGAAAGGTAGCCGGTGATCTGGTCCTTGCCAACGGTGAAGACGACGATTTCATAGGGCATGCTGCGCGAGCTGCCGACGTAAAACTGCACAGGTTCGCCAGAAGTCTTGTCCTTCTTTTCGATCTGGCGGTCGTCAGCGACGAGGGTCATGGTGTACTTGGACTTTTTCGGATCGGTCTTGTTCAGGTTGATCTGGATAGGGCCGACGCGCTGCGCGTTCTTGGCTCTCTTGATGCTGAATTCGTAGTAGTTGCGGTCGCCGCGACGCTTGAGGTCTTCGAGGTCGTCGTGATTGCGCGCGATAAGGCCGCTCATGACGCCCATGTCGCCCTTGGTGCTTTCGAGCTTGGCCTTGGTGGCTTCCAGGTCGCTGCGCGTGTCGGCGATGTCTTTTTTGGCGCCGCCAACTTCGGTGGCAACCGCGCCGATCTTTTCATTCGCTTCGGATTGAACGGCGGTGAGCTGGCTCGTCAATTTTTGATCCGAGGCGACTTGCTCCTTGCGGATGGCTTCGGCGCGACTCTTGGCTTGCGCGACTTCGGAAGCGGTCATGCCGACTTTTTGCTGAGTGACTTCGACGATGCTCTTGAGTTCGGCGAGACGAGTATTGGCTTGATCGAGTTGCGTGCTGAGCGTGGAGTTGGTCTTCTGCGCGTCAGTGAGGTCCTTGGAGAGCTTGGACGTGGAACTGTACGCGAAGAAGCCGACGGCGGCGAGCGCTACGAAAAGCAGAACGAATAAAACGGAGATCCAGCGCGGTGTTCCGGAGGATTCGTAGTGATACGACTCCTGTGGACTCGGCACGTTGGGAGAAATGCTCATTGCCCCTCCTCGGGAAGCGGCGACGGACGTATTTAAGTTGCGATGCGGGAATAATTATGGCGCGTGCGAGGCAGAGAGGCAAGGAGACAGACAGGCCGGGGGCGGAGGTTCTGTCGAAGGGCACAGCCGGCCAAATAGATAAGTAAAGGAATTAAGGGGTAATGAAGCGTAGAAAAGGGGGCGGGGTTACGAGAGACAGATTCGTAACCCCGCGGGGTGCAGGATTAAAAGTTGAATTTCAGGCCGAGTTGAAGTGTGCGGCCGCCGCTGGCGCTAGTGATGTGGCCGAAGCTACTTTTGGGGTCGGGGCTATAAGTTGTGCCATTCGAGGTGCCGCCATTTCCGGTGAAGAAGAATTGCGGTGTGTTGGTGACGCCAAAGGCTTCGAGGCGCATTTCCATGTTGTAGCGTTCCGTGAAACGGATCGATTTGGAGAGCGTGGTGTCAAGGTCGAAGAAATTGGGTCCGCTTAAGTAGTTGCGACCGACGCTCCCGAAAACACCGAGGGCAGTAGGTTGAGCAAAGCTCGAGGTTGAGAACCAAGGATCATTTGGATAGCCGCCGACGCTATGACTGATCGTCACAGGAGCAACAAGATCCGGCGTTTGCGTGTTGCCCGGCGCCTTGAGTGAGGAATTACTGGCGGTGAACGCCATGGGCAGACCGGACATGATGGTCATGAAGCTGGAAATGCGCCATCCACCGACAACCGCAGCGGCGGGTCCCGAAGATACCCAGCGCTTACCGCGTCCGAACGGGAAATCGAACACGAAGCTTTGGACGAACGTCTGTGTGCGATCGAAATCGTTGCGGGCGTAGTTTCTGCGCTGGTTGATGTAGAAGAACAGGCCGCCATCATCGCCCGTCTGGAAACCCATTCCTTTGCCGAAGGTGTAGGCGGTCGTGGTGGAGAGGCCGCCGGTGAACTTGCGGTCAAATTTCACCTGCAAGGCGTGATAGCTGGAAGAGTATCCGGCGAAGAGCAGGTTCGTGCTCGCCGTTCGGCCAAACGCCGTAAACTCGGGAAGCCCAGGATTGCCGGCGCCAGCGATGGTACCGGCGTTGAGATTGTAGTTCACGACTGTGTCCACACTGTGGTTGCCGACATAAGCGACATCGAGAACGAACTTTCCCGGGAGCGACTGCTGAATGGCGAGGTTCCAGGATTCCACATAGGGATTCTTGAAATTCTGATTCACTACAAAGAGGTTGGAATTTTTGAGCACCACCGCTGCCGCGGGGCTGCTCGCGCTGGTGATAATGCCATCGGGCGGAACCACGGGCTGGATGATGGCGGGGAAACCATTTTCGAAAGTAGCCGGAGTTACGCCATCAGCAAGTACCGCCGGGCCGTAGGTGGCGACTGCGGGATTGAAGGCATTGTTTGAGCGGACCGGGAAATTGTAGGCGTAGCTGTTGTCCGGGAAGGGCGTGAAGCTGATGCCAAATCCGGCGCGGACAACGGTCGACTCTTTTAGGCGGTAGGCGAGGCCGAGACGAGGCGCGAAATACTTGTAGTGAGTGGTGATTCCCAGGTTGTCGGGAATATCACCGTATCCGCCGACGCGAAGCGTGTTGGTCGTCGGATCGTAGTTTGAGAATCCGCCCTTTTGGACGGGAGTTGCCGGCGGGTAGAATTCCCAACGCAATCCAATGTCTGCCGTCAGTTTGGAGGTCACCAGCCACTTGTCTTGAACGAAGGAGAAGAATTGCCAGGCGCGGTAGTTAGGGAAGAAAGTAGCAAGGTCGCGGCCTGCCTGACCCGGAACGTCGAATAGGAAACTGGCAAAGTCATTGGAGAAGCTGGTCTTGGACGCGCCCGCGCCCGTGTTGAGTGCTGTCTGACCGTCGTTAAATGTGTAAATACCGCGGGGGCTGAAAGTCTGTTCCTGCAGCAGCGCATCGCGGACGCGGCGGAGATCCACGCCGAACTTCACGGTGTGATTGCCGAGGATTTTGGTCCAGGTATTTGCGAAATCGATGTTTGTTTCCGAGCGAATCCACGGCAAGCTAGCGGAGAAACCGATGATGGGATTCGAAAGAATGCCGCCGTTTATGGTGACGCCGACGATTCCGCTGGTGGTCGGGTCGAGATTGACGCCGGGGATTCCGAGAGTGCTCGAAGTGTTGGTGCCGAAATCGGTGTTGTGCGCTTCGTTGTGATACCAACCTGCCCCGGCGCGAAATTCCGCGACGAGAGTGTTCGAGAAGAAGTGGTTATAGTTCAAACCGATGCTGTAGGTATTCTGAATGCCGGAGCCTTCAAAATTACCTTGGGCGGGACCGCCGCCGAGACCGAAGATCGGCGCCTGGAGAATGGATGGGCGCTGGTAACTGAAGCGGCCGCTGAGACGATCTTTTTCGGTCAAGTTGGCATCGACCTTCGCGTCAACGAAGTCGGTGTCCTTGTGGAAGGGCAAAAGGGCAGAATAGTTGTTCGCGGTGGCG
>Ga0247680_1000429_pt1 | contig 11729 bp, 2 predicted proteins | sample CNK21_metaG_FD_182803 | JGI IMG/M metagenome (GOLD analysis project Ga0247680, IMG submission 182803) | Soil microbial communities from Purdue University Martell Research Forest, Indiana, United States - CNK21 | ecosystem: Environmental > Terrestrial > Soil > Temperate forest > Bulk soil | place...
ATCCACGCATTCTCCGCAATCGTAGGGAGTGTGCAGGTATCGAGGGAGAGGTCATGCCCAAGTCGTTGCTCCGGATCATCGTCATCGGTGCTGCGCTTTTCGCGGCGCTGCCGGCAGCCGTGTACGCAACCAACATCGACCTGAGCGTCACCAGTGTGAGCGGAAGCAGTTTCACCGTCCTCAGCGACGATCACTGGACAAACTCCTCCGGCGGCAACTGGAGCACCGGCTCGAACTGGTCGCTGGGAAGCCCTCCCACCTCCGCGAACAACGCCATCATCGACGCCTCCGGCACCTACACCGTCAATCTCGACGTCACTCCCACCTTCAACTCCCTGACCATCGGCGGCGGCGCCACCGGCACGCAGACGCTGGCCGATACGACCACGCAGGACATCACCTTCACCAACGCCGGGACGATCACCGCGAACGGCGTCCTGGCCCTTTCCAGCGGCCGGCTGCTCGGCGCGGGCGGTCTGACCGTCAACGGGACGCTGAACTGGAGCGCCGACAGCGAGATCGACACGACCGTGGCCGTCTCGAACGGTGCGTCGATGAACCTCAGTGGTTCCGGCACGCGATTCCTCAATGGCGGCACGATCAACAACAGCGGCACCATCAACTGGAGCGGCACCGAAAACATCTCCGTCTACAACTCCGGCGTCATCAACAACCTCTCGGGCGGCCTCTTCAGCGTTACCAACGATCAGCAGATCTTCCAGCACTGCTGTTCCGCCGGCCAGGCCTTCAACAACGCCGGAACCTTCCGCAAGACGGTGGCAACCGGCACGACCTCCATCACCAGCAACGGCTTCAACAACAGCGGCACCGTCGACATCCAGAGCGGTACGTTCAACCCCAGCTCCAGCGGCACCAGCAGCGGCGTCTTCAACGCCACCGCTTCCGGGGCGTTCCTCTTCAACAACAGCACCTACACGCTGGCAACGGGGGCCACGCTCACCGGCGCCGGCAACTTCCAGATTACCGGCGGGCAGCTCAACGTCTCCGCCTCCGGCATCGTGGTCGATCACATCACTCTGAGCGGCGGCACATTGAACGTCAACAGCGGCGGCCTGATCACCACCTCGGCCACGGGTGTCATCGACTGGACCGCCGACGCCACGCTCAGCGGCGCGGGCGCACTCACCATCAGCGCCACCGGCACGCTCAACCTCAGCGGCTCCGGCACGCGCTTCATCGACGGCGGCACGCTCAACAACAACGGCACGGTCAACTGGAGCGGCACCGAAAACATCTCCGTCGTCAACTCCGGCGTCATCAACAACAACGCCACCGGTCTGTTCAGCGTCACCAACAATCAGGTGATCTTCCAGCACTGCTGCGGCATCGGCCAGGCCTTCAACAACGCCGGAACCTTCCGCAAGACGGTAGCAACCGGAACGACCGGCATCCAGAACAACGGGTTCAACAACACCGGCACGGTCGACATCCAGAGCGGCACGTTCAATCCCAGTTCCAGCGGCACGAGCAGCGGCATCTTCAATGCCACTGCCGCCGGCACATTCCTCTTCAACAACAGCACGTACACGCTCGCCTCAGGCGCCACACTCACCGGCGCCGGCAATTTCCAGATCAGCGGCGGAACGGTCCTCGTCAACGCCACCGGAGTCACTGTCGATCACATCACGCTGAACGGCGGAACGCTGAACATCCCCGGCTCGGTCACCACCTCGGCGTCGGGCGTTGTCGACTGGACAGCCGACGCCACACTGACGGGCGCCGGCTCGCTCAACATCACCGGCGGCGGAACGCTCAACATCACCGGTGCTGGAACGCGCTTCATCGACGGCGGCACCCTGAATAACAGCGGCACGGTCAACTGGAGCGGCACCGACAACATCTCCGTCGTCGACAACGGCGTCATCAACAACCTCGGCACGGGCCTTTTCAGCGTCACCAACAATCAAGTGATCTTCCAGCACTGCTGCTCGGCCGGACAGGCCTTCAACAACGTCGGCACCTTCCGCAAGACGGTAGCGACCGGAACGACCGGCATCCAGAACAACGGGTTCAACAACAGCGGCACCGTCGACATCCAGAGCGGTACGTTCAACCCCAGCTCCAGCGGCACCAGCAGCGGCGTCTTCAACGCCACCGCTTCCGGCGCGTTCCTCTTCAACAACAACACTTACACGCTGGGCAGCGGCGCCACGCTGACCGGCAGCGGCAACTTCCAGGTCAGCGGCGGACAGCTACTCGTCAACGCCACCGGCGTGACGGTCGACCACCTGACGCTGAACGGCGGAACGCTGAACATCACCGGCGCCGTCACCACCTCGGCAACGGGCATCGTCGACTGGACGGCCGACTCCACGATCACCGGCGCAGGCTCCCTGACCATCACCAACGGCGGAACCCTCAACATCAACGGCGCCGGCACGCGCTTCATCGACGGCGGCACTCTCAACAACGCCGGCACCGTGATCTGGACGGGCACCGACAACATCTCGGTCTTCAACAACGGCGTCATCAACAACCAGAGCGGCGGCTTGTTCCATGCGAAGAACGATCAGTTGATCTTCCAGCACTGCTGTGCGGCGGGCCAGGCGTTCAACAACGCGGGCACATTCCGCAAGACCGTGGCCACCGGAACGACCACGATCCAGAACAACGGATTCACCAACAGCGGCACGGTCGAGATCCAGAGCGGCACGTTCAACCCCGCTTCGAGCGGCTCCAGCACGTCGGTATTCAACGTTCTCTCGGGCGCCACCATCCTCTTCAACAACAACACCTACACGCTTGGATCGGGAGGCACGCTCACCGGCGCCGGCAACGTCCAATTGAGCGGCGGACAGCTCACCGTCAACGCCACGGGAGTCACGGTCGATCACCTGATCATGAGCAGCGGAACGCTGAACGTGACCGGCTCGATCGGGACCTCCGCAACCGGCGTCGTCGACTGGAGTGCCGACTCCGTCCTTACCGGCGCGGGATCGCTGGCCATCAACAGCGGCGGGACGCTCAACATCACCGGCGCCGGCACGCGCTTCATCGATGGCGGAACGCTCAACAACAGCGGCACAGTCAACTGGAGCGGCTCCGACAACATCTCCGTCTACAACTCCGGCGTCATCAACAATCAGGTCGGCGGAGTCTTCAGCCTTACGAATGACCAACTGATCTTTCAACACTGCTGCTCCGCCGGCCAGGCCTTCAACAACGCCGGAACCTTCCGCAAGACGGTCGCAACCGGCACGACCACTATCCAGAACAACGGCTTCTCGAACAGCGGCACGGTCGAAGCCGATAGCGGCACCATCGCTTTCAACTCGGGATTCAGCGCCAGCGGCTCGCCGGCCTACGACTTCGGCATCGGCAGCGCCACGACCTTCGGGCGGCTGTCGTTCGCAAACGCGGTCAGCCTCACCGGCGCGCTCATCGCCGCTCCGATCAACAGCTTCGTGCCGCAGGGCGGCCAGCAGTACACGATCATCACCTTCCCCTCCGGCTCGGCGACGTTCTCCCCGAAGACGTTGACCTTCGGCAGCTCGCCGGTGCGCTCGTTCGCCGACACCTATCCCGGCACCTCGGTCGTCCTGACCGCCAGCGGTCCGACGATCAGCACGGTCGCGCCCAACCACGGCGAGACCACCGGCGGCACGGCCGTCACGATCGGCGGCAGCGGCTTCGTCAACGGCGGATCGCTCGGCGTCACCTTCGGCGGCAACGCAGCCACGAGCGTTGTCTTCGTCAACTCGTCGACGATCACCTGCGTCACTCCCGCACACATCGCCGGCCTGGTCGACGTCGTGGTCACCAACGGCGACGGCCAGCCGACGACGGCGGCCAACAGCTACACCTTCGGCACCTTCACTGCCGACATGGCCATCACCGGCAGCGCACCGGCCACCGTCGCGAACGGCGGGTTCTTCACCTACTCCACCCTCGTCACGAACAACGGCCCGTCGCCGGCATCGAACGTCGTGGCCACGATCACGTTGCCGTCGAACGTGACGCTCAGCGGCTCACCGGCATCGACGCAGGGATCGTGCAGCGGCACGACGACCATCACCTGCGCGATCGGCACGCTGGCCGCCAGCAACACCGCAACGCAAACCATCAATCTGACTGCGACCAGCACCGGCAGCGCGGTTCTGCACGCCTCCGTCACGGCCACGGAGACCGATCCCATCGCCGGCAACAACTCCTCGGCCACCAGCGTCGGCGTCACCGGCAGCTCCACGATGGTCGTCACCACGAATGCCGACTCCGGCACCGGATCGCTGCGCCAGGCCATCCTCGACGCGAACAATGCCTCGGTCTGCCCCTCCCCCTGCAACATCACCTTCAACCTCCCCGGCGGACAGCAGACCATCACCCCGCCCACCTCGCTCCCGGCCGTCACCGCCGCCAACGTGACGATCGACGCCACCACCCAGCCCGGTTTTGCCGGCGTGCCGCGCGTTACGCTCGACGGCAGCGGCAACCCCTCCGCCGGCAGCGGCCTGCAACTGAGCGGCGGGCACGACACGGTCAAGGGACTGAGCATCGTCTCCTTCCAGGGCTCGGCCATCGCCATCGACACCGCCGGAAACGACGTCATCTCCGGCAACTACCTCGGCATTCAGATCGACGGCTCCACGGTGGGACAGAACACCGGCGAGGGCGTCCTCATCAACACTGCCAACAACACGGTCGGCGGCAATAGCGCCGCGGCGAGCAACGTCATCGCCGGCAACCTCGGCAGCGGAGTCGTTCTAAAAGGGACGTCCGCTACCGGCAACGTCGTCAGCGGCAACACCATCGGATTGAATGCCGCCGGCACCACGGCTGTCCCCAACCATACCGACGGCGTGGAGATCCTGCTCGGCGCCAGCAACAACACCATCGGCGGAACGACGGCAGGCGCGCGAAACGTCATCTCCGGCAACGTCAACGCCGGCATCAAAGTCGCCGGAAACATTTCGACGTTCTGCACCGGCAACGTCATCACCGGCAACTACATCGGCACGAACGGCACGTCGGTCGTCACGATCGGCAACTCCGCCGCTGGCATCTACCTCGGGCAATCCGCGACGAGCAACGTCATCGGCGGACTGACGGCCGCCGAGGCGAACACCATCGACTTCGCCAGCGGCGGCGGCATCCTGCTGGTCGGCTCCGGCAACGGCAACGCCATCCTCGGCAATGCCATCCGCGACGGTGCACCGGGCATGAGCATCGATCTCGAAAACGATGGCCGCACGCCCAACGACGCCGGCGACGGAGACACCGGCTCGAACGGTCTGCAGAACTTCCCGCTCTTCCTCGATGCCTCGCTGGCCGGCAGCACGCTGACGACGCACTTCAACGTCGACTCGGCCTCGGTGGCCGGAACGCTCGGAATCCGCGTCGAGCTTTTCCGGAGCGATCCCACCGGCGCACAGCGTCTGCTGCCGCTCGGCTCGCAATGCTTCGCCGGAAACTCGCTCACCGCCGCGGCGATGACCATCGCCGGCGCGCCGATCAACATCGGCGACAAGCTCGTAGGCACGGCCACGAGCTACGCCGACGCTGCCTGCACGACTCCCAGCGATGGGACATCCGAGGTTTCGAACGCGATCGCCGTGGCCGCGTGCACGCCGCCGGCGGCGACCATCACCCCCAGCGGCCCGACCACCTTCTGCACCGGCGGCAGCGTCACCCTCACCGCTTCGGCCGGCACCACCTTCCAGTGGCGCAGCTTCGGAACGCCGCTCGTCGGTTCCACCGGCCAGCAGCTCATCGTCACCACCGGCGGCAGCTACAGCGTCACCGTCACGAACGCCGCCGGCTGCTCCGCAACGTCGCCGCAGACATCGGTGACCGTCAACAGCGCGGTCAACGCCACCATCTCCGGTCCGACGACGTTCTGCGCTCCCGGCAACGTCACACTCACCGCAAACCCGAGCGGCGGCAGCGGATCGTTTGCCTCCTTCCAATGGTCGCTCAACGGCTCGCCGATCGGCGGCGCAACGTCGTCGACGTTCAGCGCCACCGCCGGCGGCAGCTACAGCGTCACCGTCACCGACTCGAACGGCTGCACCGACACCTCGGCACCGACAACCGTCACCGCCAATGCCCCGCCGCCGGCAACGATCAGCGCCCCGTCGTCGGCCTGCGCGAACAGCGTCGTGAGTGCCAGCATCGCCGGTGGCCCGGTCGCCGGTGCGACGTACACATGGACGATCGGCAACGGCACGCTGCAAACGGGACAAGGCACCGCATCGATCACCTTCTCAGTCGGCACCGCCACGCCGGTGTCGCTCAGCGTCGTGGCCACGCGCAACAGTTGTTCCGCGAGCGGAAGCGCCAGCGTCACCATCGGCGCGTTCGTCCCGACGATCACCGCCTCCGGCCCGACCTCCTTCTGCGCCGGGGGCAGCGTCACGTTGACGTCGTCCGCCGGGGCGTCCTTCCAATGGCTTCTGAACGGATCGCCGATCGGCGGTGCCAACGCCCAGTCGTTCGTCGCCACGGTGGCCGGCAACTACAGCGTCTCCGTCACCACCGGCGCCGGTTGCAGCGGAACCTCGGCCACGACAGCCGTCACGCAGACCGCCGCTCCGTCGCCAACGATCACCCCTTCCGGTCCGACCACCTTCTGCAGCGGCGGCAGCGTCACGCTCACATCCAGTGCCGCGGCCACCTATCAATGGTTCCTCAATGGCGTGGCCATCAACGGCGCCACCAGCCAGTCGTTCGGTGCCAGCGTCTCCGGCTCTTACAGCGTCACGGTCACAAACGGCGGCGGATGCACGGGAACGTCGCCGGCAGTGACGGTCACGGTGAACCCGAATCCGGTGGTCACCATCAGCGGCCCGGCCTCGGTCTGCGCAGGCGGAAGTGCCACGCTCGACGCCGGCCCCGGCTTCGCCTCGTACTCCTGGTCGACGGGCGCCACGACGCAGACGATCACCGTCTCGCCGTCGGCGACGACACCGTACAGCGTCACGGTCACGAAGAACGGCTGCTCCGCCTCGGCATCGAAGACCGTCACCGTCACGACCGTGGCATCGAGCACCACGGTCATCACGCCGTCGTCAGTCCCGAGCGGCTCGACCGGCAACATCGCCTCGGTCGCCTCCGGGCCGCCCGGCTCGACCTACAACTGGACGATCACCGGCGGCACGATCACCAACGGCAATGGCACACCGTCGATCACCTGGACGGCGGGCAGCGGCAGCAGCGCCATCATCAGCATCACTGTCACAAGCGGATCGTGCACGGCCTCCGGCAGCGCCACCGTCGCCATCGCAGGCGCCGCCGATCTGGCGCTGACGATGACGGCCAGCCCGAATCCGGTCAATGCCGCCGCCATCGTCACCTTCACGCTGAACGTCGTGAACAACGGTCCGGACGTGGCGCAGAACGTCCGCCTGGCCAACAATCTCTTCGGCGTCACCTCGCCGTCCGCTTCCGGCAACGGCTGGTCGTGCACCGTTAATAACCTGACCGTCGTCTGCGCGATGCCGTCCCTCCCAGCCGGTCCGGCCGAACCGCTGACCATCACCGCGACCGTGGCCAACGGCAGCAGCGCGGGAGACAGCGCATCGGTCGCCGCCGCTACTAACGATCCGAACGGAAACGACAACAACGCCAGCGCCACGACCAACATCAACCCCTGCGGAAACGTCGCGCCCACCACGATCTCTCCCTCAAACCAGGCAACGGGTGTCACCAGCCCCGTCACCTTCACCTGGTCGGCCTCGCCGAACGCGACCTCCTACGATCTCTGGATTGCCAGCTCCGGAGCCCCGGCCATCGCCGCGACGACGCAATCGACCTCGGCGACGGTCAACCTACCGGGCGGTCAGGCGAGCTGGTACGTCGCCGCGCATTTCGGAAGCGGCTGCCCGATCCTCTTCTCACAGCAGAGCGATGTGACCGTAAAAATCTCCTCCAACTGCCTGCATTCGGGTCCACAGCTCATCGCGCCATCTCCGAATGCGGTCCTGAGCTCACCGGTCACCTTCTCCTGGAGCGCGGTGCCCGAGGCAATCGGCTATCAACTCTGGGTTGCCGTCGACGGCGGAGCGATCCAGGAAGCCGCCGATACAAAGGGCGCCACATCGCTGACTCTCAATCTCAATGGCTCCAGTGTCCGCTGGTTCGTCAACGCCCTTTTCCCGAGCTGCTCCGGGGCGTCATCGGCTTCGTCGACGTTCACCCTGAACACTTCCGATGCATGCGCGGGCCATAGCGCACCGGCACTCATCGCCCCGGCGCCGAACGCGACGCTCGCCTCTTCGGCCGTCGATTTCCACTGGACCGCAGCCGCCGGTGCGAGCGGCTACCGCGTCTGGGCCTCGACCAACAACGCTCCCTTCGCTCCCCTCGGGACGACCTCGGCCACCACACTCCACGCGACCTTCACCAGCGGAACAGTGGCGTGGTACGTCGAAGCACTGTTCAACGGCTGCGCCTCGGCAACCGCGGGACAGCAGTCGTTCACGATTCCGGCAGCCGCCAATTGCAACAACTCCCCGGCAACCTCGCTGACGCCGTCGAATGATGTTGCGCTGAGCGACGGCACCGTCGACTTCAACTGGTCGCCCGCCCCGAACGCCATCGGTTACGAGCTGTGGCTCTCTTTCGACAACGGCAGCCCGTCCATCGCCGGCACCACGACCGCGACGACTCTCCGCCGCACGATCGGCGCCGGCAACATCGAGTGGTTCGTCCGCGCGCAGTTCAACGGCTGCGATCCGGTCGAGTCGGCGCACGCACGCTTCACCTACGCGCCGCCCGCCAACTGCGCCGTGGCCCGGCCGATACTCACCGCCCCTGTCGACGGTGCGCCCGTCGTCATCGCCCCGTTCGAACTTCAATGGAGCAACATTCCCGGAGCGACACAGTACAAAGTCTGGCTCGCTTCCGGCGACGCGCCGGCGGCCGTCATCGGTACGACATCGGCGACACACCTCGACGATCAGACCGTCCCCGAAGGAGGCGTGACCTGGTTCGTGGAAGCGCTCTTCGACGGCTGTCCATCCCAGCGGTCGACGCCAGGCACGTTCACCGCCGCCCGTCCGCTCCCCCCTTGTTCGCCAGCGACGATTCCCTCACCGCGCGCCGAGGGCACTGCATCGAGCAACGTCGAATATGTCGTCCGCTGGACGCCGACCGGCCCGACCGGCACAACGCAGTATGAGATTCAGGAATCGTTTACCCCCTCGTTCGCAATCGGGTCGGACATCACCACGGAAGGGAGCGAACGGTCGTTCAAACATGAGAACCGCACCGAGACGCCGACCGCCTATTACTACCGCGTCCGCGCCATAAACTCCTGCACCGACGCACGCACCCTTTTCTCACTGCCGATCGTGGTCCAGGTGCTCCCGTCCAAAGTCATCGACCCGGCGTCGGCCAACGGCTCCACGCCCGCCGACAACCCGCAGACCACGCAGTATCAGATCCATCTCAGCGGCAATAACGCCAGCAAAGGATCGATCGCCGCGGCGGCCGGCGACACCTTCACGGCGACCACGAACCAGCCCTGGCTCACCGTCTCGCCGTCGAACGGAACCGTTCCCGCGGAAGGAACCACGCTGACGGTCACGGCCAACCCGAATGGCCTGCCGGTGGGCACGAGCAGTGGTGCGGTCAACGTCTCCTTCGGTGCCGCGCCGAGTCAGCACGGACTCGTGGCGCTCGACACGAAGCCCCCGTCGACGACCACCGTCTCGATCAACCTCGTCCAGCCGGTGGCGCCGACGGCGAAGACTGCTCCGCCGCCTGACGCACTCATCATCCCCGCCGTCGCGCACGCCGACGGCATCAACTCGAAGTTCCAGTCCGACATCCGCGTCACGAACTCCTCGGCGCAGCCGATGAAGTATCAGCTCACCTTCATGCCCACCGGCGACAGCGGGATCACCGAAGGGAAACAGACCACCGTCGACATCGATCCCGGCCGCACCATCGCCCTCGACGACGTCCTGCAATCGTGGTTCGGCTCGACGGGCGCCACCGGCACGCTCGAGGTTCGGCAGCTCACGGCACCGAACACCGCCACCACGACAGCGCTGCCGGCAGGCCTGGCCAACATCCTCACCTTCGCCTCCAGCCGCACCTTCAACACCACCGCGAACGGCACCTTCGGGCAGTACATCCCGGCCATTCCCTTCGCGGCATTCGTCGGCCGCGGCAGTGATCCGACGAAATCGACGATCCTCAGCCTGCAGCAGATCGCGCAGTCGGCCGCCTTCCGCACGAACCTCGGCATCGTCGAGGGCTCGGGCGACCCGGCCTCCGTGCTCGTCAGCGTCTTCGGCGACAACGGTCAGAAGCTCACCGAGTTCACACAGGATCTGAAGGGCGGCCAGCACGTCCAGCTCAACTCCATCCTGGCGACGAAGAACGTGCAAGTCAGCGACGGCCGCATCGAGATCAAGGTCGTCTCGCCTGTAGGCAAGGTCACCGCCTACGCCTCGGTCCTCGACAACCTCACCAACGATCCGCTGCTCGTATCGCCGGTCGCGGTCAACCAGACCGCCGCCGCGAGGTACGTCCTCCCCGGCGTGGCCGACCTCAGCAACGGCATCGCCAACTGGCAGACCGACGTCCGCCTCTTCAACCCGTCGACAAACATCGTCAAAGCGACGATGACCTTCTTCTCGCAGAACGGCGGAACCCCGCAGTCGAAGGACGTCTCGCTCGCGCCGGGCCAGGTGCAGACCTTCGACGCCGCGCTGCGCCAGTTCTTCGGCATCACCAACGACGGCGGCGCGCTGTCCATCACCACGACCGCCGCCACGCCGCTCGTCGCCACCGCGCGCACCTACAACCAGACTTCGAACGGCACCTACGGCCAGTTCATCCCCGCCGTCACCGCCAACGACGCGGCCGCCCTCGGCACCCGCCCGCTGCAAATCCTGCAGATCGAAGAGTCCGACCGCTACCGCACCAACGTCGGCTTCGCCGAGGTCACCGGCAAAGCGGCGAAGATCGAAGTGACTGTCGTCCCGTCCGACTCGAAGGTGGCCGCCTCCACGCAGATCGACCTCGGCCCCAACCAGTTCGTGCAGTACCCGCAGCTCCTCAAGTCACTGGGACTCACCAACATGTACAACGCCCGCGTGTCGGTGAAAGTGATCAGCGGCCAGGGCCGCGTCACGGCGTACGCCTCGGTGATCGACATGCTGACGAACGATCCGACCTTCGTGCCGGCGCAATGACCTTTGTCATCCTGAAGTTTTAGCCTTGCGAATATCTCGCAGCGCAAATCGGCCGGGGCCGCTCAGCAACAGGCACACCACACCGGCCAGAATGAGGAGAGCTTCTTCAAAGCTGGGCAGCGGATCGCCACCTGGCAGCGGGGCAGGGATTCCGCCGGCGATGCAACCAAGCACGAGGAGGCCGCCCAGGTTCAGAGCGTTGGCGATGGTGGCCAGCTTGAACCAGACACCCAGCAGCATCCCCAATCCGCCGCCAAACTCCACCACGCCGACCACCCAGCCCATCACGTCCGCGAGCGGCACGCCGAGATGGCCGATGAGGTAGGCGATGTTCTGGTGGCCACCCGCGACAAACAGCTTGATGCCGCCGTGCAGGATGAGTCCGATGCCAATGGCAGCCCGAAGCGGCAAGGGGGCATAGCTCCTCAAGTCGGCCATGGCGAGCAATCTCCTACTTCAATGAAGCGAGGTAGCGCACGGCGCTGATCCCCGGCATGAAGAAGTAGCCTCCGCCGACCACGGTCACAAACCGAGGCAGGCCGGTAACGCGCTTGCGCAACGGCTCCT
>Ga0247680_1000430_pt1 | contig 11643 bp, 9 predicted proteins | sample CNK21_metaG_FD_182803 | JGI IMG/M metagenome (GOLD analysis project Ga0247680, IMG submission 182803) | Soil microbial communities from Purdue University Martell Research Forest, Indiana, United States - CNK21 | ecosystem: Environmental > Terrestrial > Soil > Temperate forest > Bulk soil | place...
TTCCAGATTTCCGATTTTCACCGTCTCCGCGATCTCATCGGCCGGCCTTCCTGGCGAACCCGATCTCGCGCGTGGCTCTTGGCGACGGTGTCAGGAGCGCACGGAGGGCGTCGAACATCTCGCGAAGATCTTCATCGTGGCCGGTCACCCTCTGCTCTAGCGCATCGAGTCTCATGGCAATCTCGGTGTGACCGCGCGCGAACTCCCGCAAACGGACGAAGGCCCGGACTACGAAAACGCTCATCTCGACGGCGCGAGGGCTGTTCAAAACGGCCGCTGCCATGAGTGCGCCGTGCTCCGTGAAGGCCCAAGGCAAATAGCGCCGGCCGCCCCGGCCCTCTTTTGAGGTCACAATTTGTGACCTCAAAGAGCCGGTCTCCTCGGCGGTGAGCCGGAATCTGAAGTCCTCGGGGAAACGATCCGGATGGCGCTTTACGGCCTGATTCAGCGCCTTCGTCGTCACGCCATACACGTCCGCGAGGTCCGCGTCGAGCATCACTCTCTCTCCTCGGATTGTCAGAATCGTACGATCGACCTGGGCCAGCACCAGAATCTTCGGTTTCTCCATCGACTCCTCCTCTGCTGGGAGTGTTGAGATTATGCAGATTCCAGCCTCGGTTCTTGACCGACTCGGAGAACTGTGTCTGGAGTTGCGTCGTCTGCCGCGCGAACTTCTACGACACGTAGGCGAACCGATGGCCTTCCCGACTACACACCGTCGATTTGAAGTGTTCGGTGAAGGCCAGGGAAGAATACTTCTGGCCCCGTTCAAGGTCACAGATTGTGACCTTGAAGAAGAAGCAGAATCACGAACTTCAATGGCTCACCGCGACGCGGGCTATTCAGTTCGGCGCGACCCTCAGCACCGTCGAAAGGTCCTTCGTGCCGCCGCAGTTACTGGTCAGGTGCACCGTGACCGTCGATGAGCCTGCGCCGTGCGTGCTCGTATAGACCCCGTTGCAGGACGTTGTGTGAGTGGTCGGGTCGACGAAGCAGGGGGTCATGGCGATGGGATCGTTCAGGGTATTGCTGATCGACCAGCTCGCCGTGTCCTTGTTGAAGGTGAACGAGACTTCGGTCGTCTTGCCGGCGAAGATCGCGTCCGCGCCCAACCGAAGGGTGCCGTCCGGATTGAACGGAACGACCGGCAGGCGTTTATCGCTCGTCAGCGGGCAGCGGTTCGTATCGGAAAAGGTGAACGTGCAGGTGAAGTCGACCTCTGAGGAGGAGCCGGCCTGATATTGAATCGTGCTCGTTCCCTGGCCGGAAAGGATCGTACCGCCACTGACGACCCATTTCACCTGCGTGCCGGGCGGCGGCGGCGTGACGGATGCCGTTCCCACGGTCCCGCCGCAAATGCTGCTGACGGGGAGGGTGATGTCGGGGACCGGGGCGGGGAAAAACGTGAACGACCGCGGCGTATCGAAGATCGCGGGACAGGAGTTGGGCAAACCACTGTCAACGCTTGCAATCGTGTACGTCGTGATCACCGGCGGTGCGACGAAGCGGCCAAAGAAGGACTTTACGCCGTCGGTCCATGTGGCCCCGACTCCCCCCTGCCCGGGACCCGATCCGCTGATCTGGACCAGCAGCAGGGCCGTATTGGCGCCACCCGGCGACCAGTCGCAAGCGGGCGTGAGCATGACCCTCGGCGTAAGGATGCCTTGCACCGAGCCGGTGATGGCGAGACTGCAATCGGTGGCGTCCGTCCCGGACACGAGCGTGTTCGTTCCCTCCCTCGTGATCAGTTTCGAGATATTGGTCTGGCTTGTCTGGAAGCAGGTTCCGTCGTTCCAGCACGCCGAGAATGGCGGCTTGCCCGTGAACTGAACGTTGACCGTGTCGATGCTCGTGCAGCCGCGGAATCCAAAGACCGTCGCCGTCGGAATGAACGCCGGCACGATGGCGATGTTGGAGGCCGGGCCGGAGCAGGCGGCATCCTGGAATTCGGCGATGCTGTAGTTGCCCGGGATGGCCACCGCGCGCGCCAGGGTCATCGTGTCGGTGTTGAACGGCATGCCGTCCGACCATTTTCCATGGAACGGCGGCGTGCCGGTGAACGATGCGTTCACGATCACCGAGCCGCAGGAGATCGCGCCGGTGCTGACGGAAACCCTCGGGCTGTCGCAGTCGAGCTTCGGCGTGATGGCGACGCTTCGGGTCAGCCGGCCGATGCAGGCGCCACGCGTCAGTTGGACGGTGACGTCGACGCTGCCGACCGATGCCGGCATGATGGTCACGCTGTCGCCCGTCGCCGAGGAAGGCGAGCCGTTGGCGATCGTCCAGTTCGCCACCGCACCTGGTTGTGAACGCACCGTGAGTTGGAAGCTCGTCCCGACGACGACGGACGAAGGACCATCGACGATCACTGGCGGATCGGCGCAGGCCTCGACCAGATACGGCACCGCCGTGTGTACGGCCGAGCAGGTCGAAGCGGTGACGGGACTCTTCGAGACGGCGCGTTGTCTCGTCGCCGGAGCCGTGACCACGGCGAATGCGGCCAGGGTTGCGTCGATGACGAACTGCTTATTGCCGCTGGTCTGCGGCGTATACGAATAGCTCCGCGCCGAGGGCTGCAGGGAAACACTCCCGAAATCGCCGGAGATGGTCTGCTGCGCCGGCGTGCCGTTGTCATACGACCACGAGACCGTCAGCGGCTCATTGGCGCGGGATGCCGGGATGGCGGCCACGTGGACATCAAAAGGAGCGCGTAGTGTGATGAGGCCGGCGCCGTGCGAGACGCAGCCATCCGCCGTCATCGTGACCGACACCACCGCCTTCACGCCCGTACCGAGGGTGATGGCGATGTGGTCGCCCGTGGCATCGCCGGCGATCGTGCCACCGTCGACCGTCCAGGCATAGGACGCGCCCGGAACACCGAGAACGGCCGCCGTCGCCGTGCCCGATTTGCACGCCGTCACCGGCACCTGCACGATCACGGTTGACGGGCAGTCGGCGGCCAGACGAACAGCGGTGAGAGACAAGAGCAGAATGATCGCGAACGACTTGCTGCCGAGCATGCCGAACAGGGTAACTGAATCGTGGCGGCGGCGGATGTGATGGCGGAGGGGTGGCTCAGAAACTCGGCAACCGCGAGACCCCGCAACCCCGAGACCGCATAACCGTGTCTCACGGAACGATCGTCAACGGTACCGATACCGACTTCTTGTTCGAACAGAATCCTTCCATCTCCAGTGTGATGTTCGTCGTGCCGGGGACCGTGCTCGAATATTGCGCCAGGCAGGTGATGTGCGCGCCGCAGAGACCGACGAACGGGATGTTCTGATTCGCCGAGTCGTGGAGATTCCAGGTCCAGGTGGCGGTGTCGATTGTGAAGGTGATCAGAACGGTCTGGCCTGAGGAAATCTGCGCTTTCGCCAGCGAAAGCGTCCCGACCGGATCGGCGTCGATCCGTGCCGTTCCTCGGTGCGACGTCGGGCATCGGTCGTCGGGATAGATGAACGTGCATCCCAGGACCATCGTGCCCGGAACGCCGGTCTGGTATTGAACCGAGCTCGTTCCCTGGCCGGAAACGATGCTGCCGTTATCGACAAACCAATGCACCGTCGCATCCGGGGGCGGCGGGGTGACCAGCGACGCTGTTTTGGTGAGGCCTGTGCAGATGTCGCCAACGCCGAGCTCGAAGTTGGGGATGGGGCTGGCGAAGACGGTGACGGACGCCGGCGAGCCGATGATGGCCGGACAGTTGGCGTCGTGCCCGCTGACGATCGTGTACGTCGTGGTCTGATCCGGCTTAGTGGCGACGCGATAGACCGGGTAGCCGTTCGCCGACGTGGTCACGCCGTCGGACCAGGTGACGGTCAGGGGATTCGTCGGGTTCGTATCGACGGTGGCGTAGACGCTCACGGCGTTGTCGAAGTCCGGAGATTCGCAGAATCGCTCCGCGTGCAACGTCACCGGCTGGATGCCCTGGACGCTTCCCACGATCCCCAGGCGGCAGTCGGTGCCGTCGTAGCCGTAGGCGACACCGTTCGGGCCGGTGGCCGTGACCGGCTTCTCGATCTGCATTTCACTGGTCACGAAGCCGGTGCCGTCGAGCCAAGCACCGGAGAACGGCGGCTTGCCGGTGAACTGCACGGTGAGCTTGTCGGTGCCGATGCAACTGTTCATCTTGCCGACGATCGTCGCCGTCGGACCGACCGCCGAGATCACGGCCATTCCTGATGAGGAGCCGGCACAGGCGGCATCCTCGAAGCTGACGATGCTGTAGTTGCCGGGCATGGTCACCATTCGGGTAAGCGTCGTGGCGTTGGTATTGAACGGGGAGCCGTCCGACCACATCCCCTTGAAGGGCGGCGTGCCGGTGAATGCGGCATTGACGATCGCCGAACCGCAACCGACAGCGCCGGCGCTGACGACGACCTTGGGATTGTTGCAGACCGCCTGCGCGGCGATCTCGATGCCGCGGTCGAGCTGCCCGACGCAGGCTCCGCGCGCAAGGCGCACGTTGACACCGACCGTGCCGCTCACTCCCGCCGTGATCGTCACGCTGTCACCGGTCGCCGTGGCCGGCGAGCCGTTGGTGATCGTCCACGTTGCTACGGCCCCTGCTTGCGGACGGACGCTGAGCTGGAAGCTCGTACCGCTGACCACGGAAGCCGGCCCGTCGATGAGTACAGACGGTTCGGCGCAGAGGCCCACCGTATAGGACGCAGCGCTGTGCACCGTTGCACACCCCGATGCCGAGACGGGACTCTTGGCTACGGTGCGTTGCCTCGACGGCGGAGGAGCGGAAACAGCCGCGATCGGCATGGCGGCGTCGATGACCACCTGCCTGCTGCCGCTGTTCTGCGGCGTGTAGGTGTAGCTGCGGAGGCCCGGTTCCAGCGAAACGGTTCCGAAGTCTGCACCGGAGATCGTTTGATGTGCCGGCGCGCCGTTCTCGTACACCCAGGAAATCGTCAGCGGCTCACCGGCGCGTGCCGCCGGGATGGCCGCGATGCGGGCGTTGAACGGATCGTGCAGCGCGATGACGGCGCTGCCATGCGATACGCAACCGCCGGACGTCATGGTGACCGATGCCGTCGCCGTCGCGTTCGTGCCGAGGGAGATGTTGACTCGGTCGCCGGCGGCATCGCCGACGATTGTGCCGCCATCGACCGTCCACGCGTAGGTCGCGCCGGGAGGACCGGTGACGGCCGCCGTCGCCGTACCGGACTTGCACGCGGCCACCGGCACCTGCACGACCACGGAGGGCGAACAGTCGGCCATCATCGGTGTTCCTGCCAGGAGGGAGATGATGGCAAACGCGACGGTGGATTTCATGCTGTACATTTCAAACAGGGTACAGGATGTCGCCTTCCCGTATCTGTGACGTAAGACTCCGGTGTTACAGTCGTCCATCACACTCCTCCGGAGGTCCCGATGAAGACTCTCTTCGATCAAGCCGACCGCGAGTCGATCCGTCAACACCTCGGCGCGCTGCACGCCGGCAGCGCGCGGCAGTGGGGAAAGATGAACGCCGCGCAGATGGTCACCCATTGTGCCCGCGCCCTCGAGACCGGCACCGGCGACCGTCCCATGAAGCAGGCCTTCCTCGGAAAAATCATCACGCCGTTCATCCGCTCGTCGATCCTCGGCGAGAAACCGTTCAGCAGGAACTCGCCGACCGATCCCTCATTCGTCGTCGCCGACGAGCGCGAATTCGACGTCGAACGACAGAAGCTTCTCGATCTCATCGACCGCCTCGTCGCCAACGGCCCCGACGCCGCCTCGAAACAAACCCACGCCTTCTTCGGAAAACTGAGCGGCAAGGAGTGGGGCGAGCTGATGTACAAACACATCGATCACCATCTGCAGCAGTTCGGGGTGTAGTCCCGTCACGGAACAAAAGCTCAGCCGTTTGGTATAAGTGGTTAGGCGATTGCACTCACATCGCGAAGGAGAAACATCTGATGAGGATACGTTTAACGGGAATCGTTGCCATACTCTCGCTCGCCCTGGCCCTGCCTGTTTTTGCGGCATCGGACGGCGCGGCGCTCTACAAGGCCAAATGCACCTCGTGCCATGGAGCCGACGGATCCGGCCAGACGGCGGTCGGAAAGAGCATGAAGCTGCGCGATCTTCGCTCCGCCGAGGTGCAGAAGCAGACCGATCTCGAGCTGACCAAGATCATTTCGGGTGGCAAAGGAAAAATGCCTCCGTTTGGCAAGACGATGTCGTCAGGCGACATCGCAGCGGTGATCGCTCATCTCCGCACACTGAAGTAGACCTCACGCCGGGCGTCGGAAACCGGGAGTCGGGTGTCGGAGAAAAGCCCCAGCCGCTTATTACTCCATCCCCCGACCCCCGACACCCGACGCCCGACGGTGTGCGAGACGCCGGCGCTCCTCATGCGCATACGCGCATATCATCGCGTCCCACATGAAACGGATGAACGTCTTCGAGCGCTTTCTCTCCCTCTGGGTCGCGCTCTGCATGGCGGCCGGCGTGATCATCGGGAAGCTGATGCCGGCGTCGGTACGCGGGCTGGAGCGGCTCGAGTTCGGGACCGGGAGTCACATCAACATCCCGATGGCGATGCTCATCTGGTTGATGATCTATCCGATGATGCTCAAGATCGACTTCGGGTCGATCGTGCGCGCCGGGCGGCGGCCGAAGGGGCTGCTGATCACCGTGGTCGTGAACTGGCTGGTGAAGCCGTTCTCGATGGCGTTTTTCGGCTGGCTCTTTTTTCAGCACCTCTTCCTGCCGATGATAGGGCGGGAGCTGGCGGGGCAGTACATCGCCGGCGTGATCATCCTGGCGGCGGCACCGTGCACGGCCATGGTGTTCGTCTGGTCGTATCTCGCGGATGGAGACCCGGCCTACACGCTCGTCCAGGTGTCCATCAACGACCTGATCATGCTGGTGGCGTTCGCGCCGATCGTGAAGTTCCTCGTCTCCGGCGCGGCGGGGCTCGAGGTGCCGTTTCGCGTGCTGCTCTACTCGGTCCTAATCTTCGTGGTCATTCCGCTCGCTCTGGGGGCGGTGAGCCGCGCGGTTCTGGTGCGGCGCAACGGCGCCGCGTGGTTCGAGAAGTTCGTGGCCAGGTTCAATCCCGTCACCATCGTGGCGCTGCTGGCGACGCTCGTGCTCATCTTCGCCTTTCAGGCGGAGAACATCACCACCCGCTGGTTCCATGTGGTGCTCATCGCCATCCCGATCCTGATCCAGGTCTACTTCAACTCATCGCTGGCCTACGGGCTCATGAAACTGTTCCGCGTCCCCTACCCCGTGGCCGCCCCCGGCGCGTTGATCGGCGCCTCGAACTTCTTCGAGCTGGCCGTGGCCACGGCCATCGCCCTCTACGGCCCGGGGTCCGGCGCCGCGCTGGCGACCGTGGTCGGCGTGCTCGTGGAGGTGCCGGTGATGCTGTCGGTCTGCCACATGTGCGTCGCCACGCGGCACTGGTTCGAGCCGGCGGCGTCGTAGAGCGGCCACGACTGGACGAGTAGAGCCATGGACATCACGAGAGGCGTTTCACGCTCCTCGACAGGAGAATTGTCTTTCGTCAGAAACAAAAATCGTTCTGCGATATCGCCATGGACATATGCGATTGCGCTTTAGCATTCCTCCATTGCGAAATTTGCTTCCAGATTAGATCCATGGATCTCATTCAAACGCAAAGATGGCTCATCCAGAACAGCGGCTCGCTTTCGCATAAACAAATTTTGATCTGAGTTATCGCCATGGACATATGACAGAACAGAATTTGCTTCCGTCAGAACACGGATCGGCAATTGAGTAGATCCATGGATCTACCACCGTTCATGCCGTCGCCGTGCTGCACGCTCCCCCGGCGCAGCATGACGACGCCTCGGCCGTTTCCGGCAGGTTGTCCTTCAGAACGACGAAGGCCTCCCATTCATTGCCGTCGGGATCGTGAACCCAGGTCTTGTCCTGGGTGGCGTAGCAGCAGTCGGTCTTCATCTCGTCGCGCGTGACCAGGCCGGCTTCGGCCCAGCGCGTGCGGATGGCCAGCACATCCTCGGTGGAACCGACCTGCAGGCCGAGGTGGGAAAGGGCGCCGGCATCGGCGAGCGACGGCATCTCGTTGAGGGCGAGGTTGAGCGGCGGATTCTGTACGTCGAACTTCGCGTATCCGGTGCGAACCTTCGACGGCTCGATACCGAGCATCCGGCGGTAAAAGTCTATGCTCCGCTCGACGTTGCGGACGTTGATCGAAACGTGGGCCTTCAGTACGGGAACCTCTGCGGTCATCGCGTCCTCCTCACATGCGTAGTTGCGCATGTGAGAGACAAGATAGACCGGCGGTTCACATCTGTCAATACGGATGTGAATTCACGCGCAGCACCGTCGACGTCAGCTCCTCGGGATCGACCGGCTTCTTGAGGTAGGCATCGAACCCGGCCGCCAGCGCTTGTTGCCGGTCCTCGGGCCGTCCGAATGCGGTCAAGGCGATGACGGGTGTCATCTTCACGGCCGTCCGGCTGGCACGGACGGCGCGCACGAATGCGTAGCCATCCTCTCCTGGCATCGCCAGATCGCAGACCACGACGTCGGGCGTCATGGCCGCGAATTCGTTCAACCCTTCGCGTACCGAGTCCGCCACATGCACCTCGGCGCCGGCGCGCCGGAAGATCGCGCTGATGAGCTCGCGCGTGATCTCCTGATCGTCGATGACGAGCACCCGGATGCCGCGCAGCGACGGCAATTCGGGTGCGGACGGCGACGGCGATGCGGCCGGCACGCTCGGTTGCGCTTTCTTCGACTGCCCGACGACATCGGACCGCGATTCGAGGAACGGCAGCTCGACCGTGAACGTGGCGCCGCGGCCCGCCCCTTCGCTGGCAACACGGATACGGCCGCCGTGCAATTCGACGAGCGAGCGGACGATGGAAAGCCCGAGGCCGATGCCTTCGTGCGATCGCGTCATCGAACCGTCTTCCTGGCTGAAGGGCTCGAAGACATGGGACAGATACGCAGCCTCGATCCCTTTTCCCGTGTCGCTCACGGTCAGGCGCAGGAGCGAGCCGACGACCGCCACCCGCACGGTGATCGTTCCGCCGCGCGGCGTGAACTTCACGGCGTTCGAGAGGAGATTCCAGATGACCTGTTGCAGGCGCCCCTCGTCGCCCAGCACCCGCGGAAGGGACGGCGGAACGCTGGCCAGGATCTCGATCTCCTTCGCCGCGGCAGCCGGGTGCACGGTGGTCATGGCCGCCTGCAGGACCGGGCCGATATCGACCGGGACCGGCTTGAAGGTCATCTTGCCTACCACGATCCGCGAGACGTCGAGCACGTCGTCGATGAGCTGGGCCTGGATCTCGGCGCTCTTCTCGATGGCCTCGACAGCCTCACGCGCCTCGGCCGGCGGAAGACCGAGCTTGAGCATCCGGGCCCATCCCAGCACGGCCGTCATCGGCGTCCGCAACTCGTGCGAGAGCGTGGCCAGGAACTGATCCTTTTTGCGGTTCGCGTCTTCGAGCGTTTTCTGGGCGAGCTGTTCGTCGGTAATGTCCCGGAACTCGAGCACGGCACCGGCGGGACGGCCGTCCCGCTGCAGTGGCGCCAGCGCGCAGGAGACCGGGAACTCCGTGCCGTCCTTGCGCACGAAGACATCGCGATGATTCTTCAGCGGCACCATCCGCTCACGGGCGTTCTTGATGGCGCAGGCGCCGAGAACGTGGCCCTCGTGTTCCGCCGGCGCATGCAGAAGATCGTGGAACGGCGCGGCCGACAGCTCCTCCAGCGTATAGCCGGTGTGCGCAACCGCCGCCGGATTCATGTAGGTGGTCACGCCGCGCTCATCGAGCATCAGCAGGCACGAGGCAGCGTTCTCGGCGATGGTGCGGACGAGGACATTGGCGCGCTCCAGCTCCGCCGTGCGCAGCTCCAGTGCATCCTTTGCGGCGACGAGATCGTGCTCGGCGCGGTTGCGGGCCAGCAGGATGCTCTGCGCGTTCTGAATGGCGACGGATCGGAGCAGTTCCTCCTCATCGTCGTGTGAAAGGTCCATCGGGTCAGCGGCCTCCAAGTTTCTGCGCCGCAAGTGCGGTGCCTTCGACACGCGCACGGATCTTGGCAAAGGCGGTCTCGCGCGTGGTCGATGTATCGTCGCTGAATGGCGAGAAGCCGCAGTCATCGCAGGTGCCGAGCTGCGCCACCGGGATGGTTCCGGCCGCCTCCAGCACGCGGTCGCGGACTTCTTCCGCCGTCTCCACGTGCGGATCGATCGGCGCGACCACGCCGACGAAGACGCGCTGATCGGGCTTGAGGTACTTGCGGATGATCCTGAGGACGTGGGCGTGATCGTTCTCGCCGGCGAGGGCGACGTAGAAGTTTCCGACCTTCATCTGAAAGAGACTGGGGAGCAGTTCCGCGTAGTCGACTTCCGCGCTGTGCGTGGAATCGCGGTCGGCTCCCGGGCACGTATGCACGCCGATCTTCGCGCGCTCCTCGGCGGAGAAGCGCGAAAGGGCCAGGTTGTTGAGGTCGATGAAGCTGTTCAGAAGAGCGCCCGACGGATCGATCTTGACCGCCAAACGCGCCTCGGTGAAGTCGATCTGGACCTTGTGCGCCCCTTTTGCCAGACAGCGGCGGATCTCGGTCTCGTGCTCGTCGAGCAGATCTTCGATGAACTCGTCGCTCGAGTAGTCGTCGATCCCCTCGGCGGGATACATGAGACTGAGTGCCGAAGGAGAGATGACGGCCTGCTTGATCGGTACCCGCGCATAGCGCCTGGCCACTTCGAGATAGCTGTCCGCGAGCCGGCGATAGCGAAAGGGACCGGCCGTGAGCCGCGGCATCCGGCGCGTGTGGCCGGCCGAGAAGGGGATCTTGAAGCCATCGGGGGCGGTGTTCGGCAGTCCATGAACGGAGTAGGTCCAGAAGTTGTGATACTTCCGCTGCTCGCCGTCGGTGATGACCGGAGACCCGGTAGCCTCGAACTGCTCGATGGTGTCGCGGATGGCCGCGTCATAGAGCGCATCGAGCTCCGGATCATTCGCATCGCCCCGGGCCGTCACCGCCTCGATGAGCGCGAGCGGACGCGGGATGCTGCCAATCGGTTCCGTCGGAATGGTGATCATGCTTTCCCCTCGGGGCTAGAGCTGAGGCGGTTACTGCAAGAGTGGAACCGTAACGGAGCGCTGGCGATCCTCCCAGGCCGTAATATCGTCCGTAGACTCTGATGACCGACCCCAACGACAAACTCCCCTTCTCCGAACGCGTCCGCATCGCCGCGGAGTTGCTGGAATCCCTTGATGCCGACCGGGCCCAACTGACGCAGGTCACCGAGGCCGAGCGGCAGCGGCTGATGCATGCGACGCGGCGCGTCGCCGAGCCGGATCATCATGCGCGCAGGAAGCTGGTCAAGGCCGGGCGGCGCGCCCGCAAGGCGGCCAGATTGCAGCAGGATGATCAGGTACTCAATTCGGCTGGCATCCGCGAGCTGCGCCGGAAGCCGGTGTTTACGACGCCGAATGCCTATCGAGAGCTCACGCAGCCCGAGGAGCCGAGGGCTACGTCCGAATCGCAGCATTGCTACGTCTGCAAGCAGCACTACGACACCGTCCATTTTTTCTACGATCAGTTGTGCCCCACCTGCGCGGAGCTCAATTACGCGAAGCGGACGGAGACGGCCGATCTGCGCGGACGCGTGGCGCTGCTGACGGGCGG
>Ga0247680_1000442_pt1 | contig 11404 bp, 9 predicted proteins | sample CNK21_metaG_FD_182803 | JGI IMG/M metagenome (GOLD analysis project Ga0247680, IMG submission 182803) | Soil microbial communities from Purdue University Martell Research Forest, Indiana, United States - CNK21 | ecosystem: Environmental > Terrestrial > Soil > Temperate forest > Bulk soil | place...
CGATCTCGCCATCCTCGATCGCCGCCGCGATCTCCCCACCCGACCTCCCGAGCATCCGCGCCGCGTCCTCGATAGTGACGCGCGCCTCGTCATGTAGGAAGATGGAGCGAATGCGTTCGGTGACGGTGGGGTCGAGCATGTTCAGGTACCTCGTTCGTATGTTCTTAAGTATATATCCAGCACTTCGATATGTCAAGGGGAGCGTGCCGTCTTGGGCGAGGTAACGCAAGCAGGCGTAATCTTCGGAGCACGCTTGCGCGAGTTACGGCAGAAGCGCGGATTGACTCAGGTCATGCTCGCGGAAGTGACCGGCTTCCCGCAGAGCCACATCAGCCAGATGGAGCGCGGTGAGAAGCTGCCCCAGCTCATGACACTGATCCGGCTGACCGTAGCGCTCGACTGTAAACTGACCGCGCTCGTGAAAGTCTTTGACAAGGACGATCTCACGAAGCTCCTCCCGAAGTAGGACGCCAGCCCCGTGGAGGGTTAACCGCTCATCGGCCAAGAGTCGGGCTCGCCACCTAGTGAGATCAAGCTCCCAGCCGTCATAAGATTCGGAATAATTTTCGGCAAAACTTCCGAACCAGTGGCATAATCCACTGCGGGAGAACAACTTCGATGACAGGTCGGACCAGAATCATCTCCAAGGAAGACGCCCACAGCCACCTCGAAAGGTACTTCGAGCTGATCCGACAGCCGATCGATTTGGCATGGGCTGATTGGAAGTCGCACTACTCGGCGACGAAACACGTTCTGACGCCCACGGCACAAGCCAACGTCGTTTGGTCGCACATGTGGGGTCACGTTCGTGAAACCTTCTCGAATGTACCGCATACCACGGTGATCGAAGAGAACGGGATTCATGCCGTGGCGATTGACTGCGGGACGGTGACGTTCCTGCTCCGATACAAAAAGCTCGATATCGACCGCATGTCGAAGAACGTTCCCACGCTCCAAAGCCGGGCGTTCCGAGGTCAGATGGAGATCACAGGCGTACCAAGCTCCGTCCACATCGAGGCGGGCTACATTCTGAACTCGACTGGCACAAGTTTCGAGTCGGTAGAACTCGTCTGTCCGAAGCCGAACGGAATCAACTGGTGCATCGCGCTGCCTGAAGCGGGCGTGTTGACGACTCCGCTACCTCTGTTCACTGCGGCCGCGGTTGAAAAAACCAGAAGCACGGTATCGGTGAGACCTCGCAGTAATGCGGAGAAGAAGGAAGCGCAGTGACAACGGCCAGTTCACGGATGATCATCCTCGCGAGAGAGGCTCGTGAGCTGACGCAAACCGAATTGGCAGAACTCGTGTCGACATCTCAGGCAGTAGTTTCCAAAGTCGAGTCGGGGTTGCGTCCACCGTCATCCGAACTTATCGCAACGATCAGCCAGAAACTGGACTTTCCTGTGACATTCTTCCTACGCGACGAGCCACTTTACGATGCCACGAACTCCATTCTCTATCACCGCAAGAGAGAGTCCCTTCCTAAAAAGAAGCTCGCTTCGATCCATGCGTGGCTGAACATTCACCGGCTGGCCGCATCAGCTCTCGAAAGATCGGTTGAGATCAGTCCTGCAGGTCAACTTCCCGAACTGAATCTCGAAGAATATGGCTCGCCCGAGTCGATCGCTCGGGCCGTGAGAGCTGCATGGAACCTCCCGCGCGGACCGGTCGCCAATGTCACTGCGCTTATCGAAGACTTTGGTGGAGTGATCATCCGTCGTGATCTTGGAACGCATTTGATAGATGCGGTGAGTCAATGGGTGCCAGGATACCCGCCTATCTTTCTTATCAACAGCCGCGCACCGGGCGATCGAATCCGATTCACGTTAATGCACGAAGTCGCACACCTCATCATGCACCGGATTCCAAATCCAGAAATGGAGCATCAGGCGGATCGATTCGCATCCGAATTCCTGATGCCAGAACGCGAGATTAGGTCGAGTTTGGTGCGTTTGAACTTACGAAAGCTAGCTTCTCTCAAGCCGTACTGGAAAGTATCTATGCAGGGCCTTCTCTACCGAGCAAGAGATCTCGGAACCATTACAGCAAAACAGTCCAGCTACTTCTGGATGAACATGGGAAAGCTCGGGTATCGCATGGCAGAGCCAGCGGAGCTTAACGTTGCTCTCGAAGAACCCACGCTTCCCCGGCACTTGATCAGCGCTCATAGAAACTCACTCGGCTACAGCCGCGAAGAGATCTGCTCGATCACTGGCCTCAGCGCCACGGAGATTCGGACGAACTTCTTGGGCGAGGCGGTCCTTCGGGTCTTGCAGTGATTAGGGCAAGAACGAAAAGAAAGGAGGTGAGAGTTAATGGCGAAGAACGGTAAGTCCGGCGACGGCCATCGAGACGGAGCAGTTCGAGATCGTACGCAGGTCTACAATCCAAAGACGGACGATTGGACTAAGCGCGATTCCGACACCGGTCGGTTCATGGACCGGAAGTCGGATGACAAACCCTTCAAAGGTGTGACCAAGGAAAAGTAGCACTGCGGGGATGGGTCGCCGCGCATTTGGAAGGTGACGGGACGACCCATCCCTCTCTGGTGCACAGCATTCCACGCTGTCCTGCGAATCCGAGAGGCCACCGACGTCATGGGATCAAACCCGCCGGGATTAGGCGTCAAGTCTAAAGTCGAAACCGACGAAGACGGAGCAAAACGCCCAGTCGATCTGCTTGATCGGCACCCTCGACCTAGCCGTGACCCTGTTCGGCACCCTTGTCTGGCTGTGTTGTTTGACCAGCTTTCGAGAAGCAGAGAGTTGAGAGAGCTTACGATGACATCGTGCGAGTGGCGTCTGGGCGACGATCTTACGTGAAGCCGCCACTTCATGCCCCCGACCAACCGCGAGCGATTTCTCTGCACGCTGCAGACACATCCGCTCGACGTCGCTTGAAAGACTTAGGAGCTTCATAGACTCGCTGAGCGAAGACATCGATAACCAGACAGTTCTCTGTAGATATCTTAGCCTTAGGCGAGAGGACGTCATTCGCGTACTGATGGACGACTGCACCAACGTACAGCGCTGCCTCGTTGTCCGGCTCTTCGTTATCCTTCGGAGCGTTGCCTTTCAAGATCGATAGTTTCACGACTCCGCGTACCTCTTTGGAACTCCTGTCCCGAAGATAGAGATCGGGTCTTACGCTGATGGTAACACCCTCAACGAGAAGATCCGCAGGCCCGCCTTCGCCCGTTCTGACAGCCTCGAAACTGGAGAGATCAAGATCGTCGATGAGGTTCAGAAAAAGATCCAAAGCCTCGACGGACAGCTCGATGTCCTGCTGATGCCACATGCTCTTCGGCGTAGTGTCATACAACTTCTCAATAGCCTCGCGAATGATCAGAGGATCACACCCGTTGGCAATGCTCCGGGCAATCGCATCGAGCGCGGATGAGTACCTTGCAACGATGAAATCGCGAGGGTTTTTCTGGTCGCTGATGATCGTCAACCGACGACCGGGCTTGGCCACGAGGTACTCGCCTAGCTTGTTGACGGAGATGCGAGGATTCACCCGAATGCGGTTGCTCATGGACCTAATGTAGCAGTTCGCGCTATCTCAGAAACAGTTTCTACGATGGGTAGAGTTTGCGAAGGCTGCCAAGGGTCAATCAATCGCTCAGGTCTTCTCTCGGCGGTTTCCGTGAGGGGATTGCCAGAAGTGATAGATCAGGAAGGCCTTCACGGTCTGCGGGTTACTGAATCGGCAGAGCTTAGGCTCGACGGATCGAGGCTGATGTGCGCCTAGGCTGCGGTGCCTCTGCTCCGTGATGTTCCAGAACAACGAAGGTCTGGGCAGCCAATCCGCCAGCCGTCGTGCACATGCATCGACGACCTCGTCGTGATCTATCGACCAGCTCTTTTCTACCGGTCGGAGAATGGGCCGTTCCGATGGTCTCAGAAATCGCCTCTGGTCGGTTGTGGTTTCTACAACCGGCCTGTGCGAGTATTGGCATGCTAGCATCGAAGCGCCGAAACGTCTACGAGAAACGCCCACCAATGACACGGCTCACTGACGCCCGCGAAAGGCATAAGTTCGAGGTGTTTGTCGAGGAGATTCTTGCCTCGGCGGCGGATGACGTGCCAGGTCACCTCGCTCAGCTGAGCGTACCCGATCCTTTCCGGCTTCGCATGAAGGTTCTGTACTCGCGAGAAACGATATCTTCGGTGCTGGACAACCAACAAAAGCTCGGAAACGTTCACGAACGCAAACCGCATGCGTTCAGACTCGATGTGTCGGTGGGGCGCACGCCATCTCGAAGGGTGCGGTTGCCCTTCGCAATCCTCAACGCCGGCAGCCCAAACATGTTCGTTGCGATCGCCGTCTGTGTCGGTGAAGACTGGCAAGCGCTCATTCGATTCCTCGATGCTCGATACCCGCAGCTCGTTCCGGTGTACCTCTCTCAGCGTGAGCTCATCGGATCGATCAAGACACTTCGCCACAGCACGCCCGATCTCGACCTACGTGTGCGCGAAATGTCAGCGACGGAGAAGATCGAAACGGAAACCGGAAAGCACAAACGTTCGGTGCGGGAATGGACGGATGAAGATCTCGACAACCTTCTGATCCATGTCGAGGATCGGCGTCAGATCATCAACAGTCTTCGCTTCGACTTTCATCGCCGGATCAACGACAAGGTCGATGTGACCCCGACACTCTCCTGCAAAGTGACGCGGAAGGCGATCGTCGAAATATCCGGGAAGTTCGCAGTGGCATGGGACACCGTCATCGCAGACGTCGTCGCCGCAGGCGCGGAAAAATTGAAATTCTTCTCGAAACGCGGGTTGCGCGATCGGAACTACTCAGCGTCGCCGCTTGCCATTCATTTCAAGAGGCAGGTATTCGACGATCTCGCTGAGGTACGTCGCTTCGTCGACGTGATGCGTAAGTACCCGCACTCAGCGTACGCCGTCGAGCACGGGAATCCGTACGCACATCTACAACTTTCCGACCGGTACGACGGATCGTCCTTCGAGCTTTGGGCGGTGACTTCTGACGAGATTCTCGTCCTACCGCGATTGCGGGCAACGGAAGGCGCAGTCGAGCGGCTGATTCACTACATATACGATGAGTTCCGCGAGGGAGAAGTCACGGATGCCGGAGCTGCCTGAAGACGAACAGCGAAGGGTGCGCGACGCTGCCGAGGACTATCAATCCACGGTTCACGCGATGCTGGCCTTCTCGGCGTTCGTCGTTCACGATGCCACTGCACAGAGGCCGAACAGCCATTTCGGCTTCGGACGCCGAATGACAACCTCCAAGGCGAACGTTGTCACTCCTTCGGGTACCGTTACCCCCGACATCGTCGCGCAGAAGAGTGATTCATACGGAGTCGTTGCCGAAGTGAAACGGTCGCTCCCGTCCGACCGCACGAAATGGGCCGCGCATGTCGGGCAGATACGAAAGTACGACGATGATCTTACCGGGTGGTGGACGAGCGACGCACGCATTGCAATGTCGGACACGACGTTGCTCCTTCATCAGACGCGAAGCCGTGCGTTCATCAAGCTTCTTGATGACGAGCGGAAGAAGAATGCAGAGGCGGTTGGGCCGCACACGTCAGTAGTCGAGTTCAATCGCTCGGACGAGCGCCAGGTGAACTATTTCTTCCGACTGGAATGGGGTGACGTTCGTGATTCCGATCTCTCCGGCCGCCTGAGAGAAGGCGTCGCCGTTCCCATCGACAAAGTGATTCGCACGTTTGCGAACGTGAAGTTTTACGACGCAGATCCGCCACTTCACTCTCTACTCGCGCTGCTGTGGATCGACTATTTCGGGCCATTGGTAGCGGCCGTCGCATATGACGAGAATCTGAAGGCGTTCCCGATTGATGTAAGCTCCGCGGCGATTGCTGACGAACTACAGCGTGCATATGGCTCGCAGTTGCTGGAGAAGGACGACCGATCCGTAGCGTTCCCGAACGCGAAGGTCGTTCGAAAGGCACTCGACTCCCTGGTTACGATGAAGCTGGCTATGCCACTGCCGGCCGGCACTTCCGAGTACCGCGTGTTGTATCGCCAGTTCAACGACGACATTCTTCTTCGATTCGCGTCGATGCTCAAGACACCAGCTGAGAATGTGATCGAGCAGGCAACGCTTCCATTCGATGAGCCGCAGGTCGCGATCGAAGGGTCAGCAGCAGAGGGCCCGAGACGGAAGGGGCGTGTCCCGGATCAGGAGACCAGACCGGTTGCGCTGTCCAAGTCGAGAAAGAAGCCGCGGCCAAAGTGAAGAGAGGTCTTTCGGCCTCGTTCGTGAAAAGGCGCCCAAAACAAAAACGCCCCCGCGCTGTGTTGCCACCGCGGGGCGCATGAACCTGACCCCTGGACGGCTACGTCGCCGCGCCCGGCGACGACCTCGGCTGGAGCGGGCCGAGCGACGTCGCGCAGCTCGTGCAACGTGCGCGGGTGAAGCGCCGGCCGCGGGCTTGCGAGGCGAACTTCTTCATCAGCGGCTTGTGCGTGCTGCAAGCGCGATGACGCGTGGGCCGGTGTGTAACGATCTGCACATGGCCGCAGGTCGGTAAATCGGACCGCGACAGTGCCAGGTATTGATCGAACGATTGATAGCCGCGAATCGCGTCCTCACCTCGAAATGGCGTGGCGCATCGCGCGGCGCTGAAAATGTATTTCTCAGCGTACCTGGGGTCATCGGCCCGTGCCAGTCGGGCCGAGAACCTTCAACCGTGGGGGGACGCCGAGGCATGATCGGTATAGATCACGGTGCGCGCTTTCAGCCGCTCACAGTCGAGAATGCGGCGCCGCGTCTCGGAATCGAGATTCGACATCGGCTCGTCCAGGATGAGCGTGCCGATCGACGATGCGGCAACGGCAGTAAGAGCAATGAGCTGCCGCTGCCCTCCGGAAATGTTATCGCCTCCGGGCAGAACCGGTGTGTCGTATTGCAACGGAAGGCGTGAGACCCAATGATCGAGTCCCGTCTCGACGGCCGCTTGATGGATGACGTCGTGCGGCGCGTTTCCAGAAAGCATCCGCAGATTAGACAGGATGCTGCCGCCGAGCAGGTCGACGAATTGCGGGAGGTAAAGCACGAGGTTGTGGGCATCGTACGGCGACCATGGTCCGATGCGCACCGTGCCTCGCGACGGGCTGTACATACCTGCGATCAGGCGAAGAATCGTCGTCTTGCCGGAGCCGGACGGCCCCGGCAGACGGTGTTTGGTGCCGGCAGGAACCGTGAGCGAGACACCGTTCATCACCCAGGCGCTCGTCTCGTCGTATCGAAACCAGACGTCGTTGAGAACGATGGCGTTCGGTGTTCGCGAGCTCAACGCGCGCCGGCGCGGTACGAGTGGCATCGACAGGACATCGCGCGTCGGCTCAGCGATCACGCTCGCCTGGAGGAGTACGCCATAAGCCCGGACGATGCGCGAGACGGCAGATCCGCTCATGGCCACGGCCTGCACGACGGCGAGAAAGGATCCGGCGCCCAACGCGCCCGACAAGGCCATCTTCCCGATCCAGGCCGTGCTCACCAGCAGCATGAGGTCGGACATGATCACGGTGACGACGTCGAACGCAATCGTCAGCCGCTGCTGCGACAACATCGTCGACTGCTCGCGGCGAAAGGCGTCGCCCCAACGACGGAGGATCTGCCGCTCGCCGGCGATTGCTTTGATCGTCCGCGCTCCGAGAACCGCGTTCAGGAAAATGTCGCCTGCCTCCGATCGTGCCGCGATGACGTTTCGCTGCACCGCGGCGCGGCGACGCAGGAGGAGTACCGCCACAGCCGTGCTCGCGCAAACCACGAAGGACAACACCAGGGCCAGCGCAGGTGCCGTCAACGCGATCATGAACGCGAAGACGAGCAACAGTACGAGATCGAACACCGCCGGGAGGGTGCCTTGCGCGAGCATTTCGCGAGCGGTGGTGAGCCCGTAATACGCTTGAAACAGGTCGCCGGCAGAGCGGCGGCCGATCAGCGGGATGCGCAGGAAGATGGCGCGCCGAACGAATTGCCACGTGATCGACGCTTCCAGGCGGTATTGAAGGTAAAGCAGTGTACGGTCTCGCAGGATCCCGAGCGTCGCGGTGAGGCCCGCGGCGGTGATCAAGGCGACGCACAAAAGGCGCAGCAGGCTGACGCTGTCGCCGGCGAGGGCGCCGTCCACCAGCAACTTCGTAATGAGCGGCGTCAGAGCGAGAAGCGCCTGCAGAACGACGGCGATGACGAAGACACTGCCGATGCGCACAAACTCGCGGCGCACGACCTCCGCCGCCAAACGGGTGATCGGATGCCGGATACCCGAGCCGATCTCCACCGCCATCGACGACTCGAACCGCGCCAGGCGCCTGTGCGACACATACGCGGTCCCTCCGTCTTCCGCATCGACGACCGAGCCGAAGAAACCATGCCTGTGCACGAGGAACCACCGGTCAGCGCCGGCGTCGATGAAGGCGGGGGTGGGAATACCGGCGATGCGGCGTGGCGTGAAGAAGACGACGCGCGCGGCGACGCCTCGCTCCATGAGCGCGTTTGCCAGCTCCCGCGCGCCCGAGGCGGGCGCGGAATCACCGGCGACGTCAGCGTCGTCGAGGTCATGCGGGTGCTCGACCAGATCGAGCGCACGTCTTAACGAATCGCCAGCCGTGTAGGAACGCGGGCTCCCCATGCGGGCTCCGTTGTCACAAGGTCAATAAAGCGTTGATCGAATCGCAAACGCGATGGGCGGTCGTTGAAAAGCACACGACCGTTGTCGATTGCGATCACGCGATCGACGAGCTCGAGTGCGAGCGGGTCATGAGAAACGATCACGCGCGTACAAGACAAAGCGGCAACGTTTGCGAGCAGCCGGCGCGAAAGATCGGAATCGAGCGAGCTCACTGGCTCGTCCAGCAGAAGAATCGTGGGATTGGCGGCCAGCGCCCGGGCAATGCAAAGCCGTTGACGCTCGCCTCCCGACATCGTCCAGCCTTTCTCTCCAATCACGGTGTCGAAACCGTCGGGAAGGCGCATCACCACGTCGTCGAGACACACGATTCTTGCCGCTTTCAGTAACTCTTCGTCGGTAAGTCGCTCGCCCATGGCCAGGTTGTCGCGCAATGTGCCGCTGAAGAGATGCGCGTTTTGAAGCGCGGCGCCGAAGTACTTTCGGCGGGCGTCCGATGCCAGTGCCGCCGTCGGCACTCCGTCGATCAGACATTCTCCCTCGGTCGGACGATAGACACCGAGCATGAGGCTGAGCAGTGTCGATTTCCCGCTGCCGATCGGACCGATGATCGCGATCAATTCGCCGGGCTCGATGGCGAGGTTTACCTCGTGCAGAACCAGGGGGGAGTCGCCGGCGTGGCGGAACGAAACGCCACGTAAGCCGATGCTGCCCCGAGGATTCGCAGGCTCTAATGTACCCGGTGGCGCCAACTCCGCCTCGGTGACATCGCCGAGCCTGGCCAGGTAGTGACGGAGGTCGGAAAAATGTCGCACGGCAATGATCAGGCTCTCCGCCGACTGCACGGCCCCGGCGGCAATCACGGTCAGCGCAATGAAGCCGCCGATGGTCATTCTGCCGGCGATTGCTTCCAGGCCGGAAACCCAGATGATGGCGGTGGTGGCCGCCGCGGAGAGTGCCAGCGCGGTGTGCTGCAGGGTGGCATCAATCTGCCGCCGGCTGAGTCCCGCGTTGGTCCGCTCGACGAACCGGGCGCTCCATAGCTCCATGAGGCGCGATTCCGCGCCGCTTGCCCGCGCCGTCTCCGACGCCCGGCATGCGTCGGCGATGATGGTCGCTTCTCCGCCGGTGGCGGTGAGCTCGGCCGCTACCGCCTGCGCGCGGAGGTCACGCGGCAGAATTTCCAAAACGGTTCGGACGACCAGAAATGCCAGGAGAATCACCGTCGATTTCAGCGACAGAACCGCGGCAACGAAGAGATATCCGGACAGCGTCGATCCGTCAAGGATCCCGGTGACGGACCGTTCGGTGATGGTGGCGCGGACAACGGCATTGCTCTGTACACGCTGGAGCAGATCCCCCGGCCGCCTCTGCAGAAAAAACGCAAAGGGGAGGTTGAAAAGATGTTGCACGAAGTTCTCGAACAGCACGCCGTCGACCGCGACTTGCAGGCGCTGGGAAACGATGCCCCTGACGATCAACAGGAGATGCCGCATCATCGCCATGACGGCCAACGAGACAAGACCGGCCATGAACCAAACCTCGGGGTGGATGTGAAGGATCGTGTCGAAAAGGATCTTTCCGATCAGCGGGCTGACGACGGTCAGTACTTGCAGCGTAACCGCCGAGGCCACCACTAATCGAAAGGCCGGCATGAACGAACGGGCCGCGCGAAGGTAGCGGCTGAACCGGTTCGTCCGCGCCCGGCGAGACGGTGTCGTCGCGGTGCGCTCGATCGTGATGGCCACACCCGTGAACGAGCGGTCGAGCTCTTCACGGCGAGCGCGGAAGCGTCCTATCGCGGGGTCGACGATCATCGCGTCACCGCTGCTGAAGACACGTTCGAGAACGACGAAATGCGTGAATCCCCAATGGAGGATCGTGCCCGCTGGAAGGAACGCCAGGTCGGCCAGATCGGCCTGAACCGCCTCAGCCTTGAAGCCGTACTGCCTGGCGCCGCGGAGGATGGCCCACGCAGACGTGCCGTCCCGCGACACGTTCGTGGCCAGGCGAACCTCGGCCAGCGGAACCTCGATTCCCTGAACGGCCATCGACATGACCAGACAGGCCGCGCCGCACTCGGTCACCTCCATTTGCGGTGCGTACGGGACGCGTTTTCTGCGGCCCGATGTCATCGCCTCTGCTTTCCTGCCGCCGGCCCGCGAATGGTCGCCTCCAAAATGGTAAACAGCCGCTGGTGCGGCAGTTTGAAGCGGACGGTGGCCAGCATGCCGGAGTGCATGGTCATCGACGGCGGCGGCCGCAACAGCTCGAGCTCGACTCTGAAGCTGGGAGTGCCCGCGTCACTCGCGAGTGCGGAAGGAAGATCGGCCGCCGCGGCGATGTCGCCGGCGATGTGCGTTACGCGTGCGCTCAGAGTTCCATAAACCTGCGACGGGTATTCGTCGAGGGCGACGGCTGCGATTTCGCCTTCCTTCACCGATGAACGCTTTTCCTGAGGGAGCAGCGCAATCAGTCGAAACGGCGTGTGCTCAGGGATGACGCGAACGACCGGCGTGTGAGGAGGGATGAAATCTCCGGACCGCACCAGGACTTCATCGACCACGCCCGCGCTCGGCGCGCGGATGACGTTCCTGGAACCGACATAGTCGAGCTCCCGGCGCCGGGCCGTCGCCATATCCACCTCGCGCCCGTGCTCGCGCAGCGCGTCGAGGTGCTGGTGCTCGAGTGCGCTCAATTCCTGCCGGAGCTGTTGCGCCGCCGAATCGCTGACGCTCAACTCCCGCTGAATCTCCTCGAGCGCGTCATGAC
>Ga0247680_1000443_pt1 | contig 11400 bp, 9 predicted proteins | sample CNK21_metaG_FD_182803 | JGI IMG/M metagenome (GOLD analysis project Ga0247680, IMG submission 182803) | Soil microbial communities from Purdue University Martell Research Forest, Indiana, United States - CNK21 | ecosystem: Environmental > Terrestrial > Soil > Temperate forest > Bulk soil | place...
ACAAAGTCAGCCGGACATCGCCCCACTTGAGATAGTGCCTGCCGAACTAGTCTCACCTGAGCCCCCCGAAACGGCGGAACTGGGAGGCGTCGCGAACTCGCAGGGGGCCGGTATAGCGGGAACAGTTGAGATCAAAAGGGGGGTGGAGAGCGATAAGACTCGGACGATGATGGCGCAACCGGCGTCAACAGCGAGGTTAGTTGCGTGGAGTGAACCTAATAGTCTAGGCGCGGAAAAATTCCGAGCGCTTGCTGTCCGGCTAGACGTCATGCGCAGGAAACACGAGCTGAAATCATTGCAAGTGACCAGTAGCGTGATCAACGAGGGCAAGTCATTTGTGGCTTCGAATCTAGCGGTGACGCTGGCCAAGTACTCCGGATCGAAAACGTTGCTGATTGAAGGAGACTTGCACAGGCCGACGCTGGCATCAATGTTCGGCTTGAAAGATCTGCACGGGCTGAGTGACTGGTGGGCCGGACGAAACCAGGACCTCGCGCAGTTCCTGGTACGGCTCACCGGGACGCCGCTATACTTTCTGCCGGCCGGGAAGGGTTGCGACCGGCCCTCAGAAATACTTCGTTCGGCACAACTTGCGGAAGCCTTCGCACAGCTGGCAGGGCGATTTGATTGGATCGTTGTAGATTCCACTCCCATGCTACCGGTCATCGATGCCAACCTGTGGTCGAGATTAGTGGACGGCACACTTCTCGTAGTCCGGGAGGGAGTGGCCCCACTTAAGGCCCTGAAGAACGGGTTACAGTCTCTCGACCATCCGAACTTGATCGGCGTGGTAGTCAATGAGGCTTCTGAATTCGATCAGGTCGATTACCACGGGCAATATTATGGTGCGCGAAAGCACGGAGACAAGAGCTCGAAGAATGGAAGATAGCCTCGAACCGGCCGTGAGATTAATCCTTCGCCCAGGAGGTCTATCCTCCCGCCGCGAAGCCGGTAGCCTCCTTCATCGTACACAGCCACGTAGGGCTGGTCATGCCGCGTTCCTACTCTCTCGCACTAAATTTGCTTAGGATTCGCTTTCGCTTGTCTCATTGGATCGAGTTAGATGGCGTATTCAATATTTCCACTTGTTAACTATCTCGTGTGGCTTGGTCTGAGGGGTCGTGTGGACTCCCTCGACGGTGAGAATGCAGTGTCCTTCAAAGATTTGAAGAACGGCTCACGGGCTCTAAAAAACATTACCTGGGAGAAAAATTCATCCGCGGAAAAGACGCAGAGGGATTCCTGGTTCGCTACGTTGTCGCTGGCCACATTGGCGATAATCATGTACGCGCCGGTACTTATTTCGCTTGCGCGGCAATGGTGGGACGATCCGAACTACGGACACGGATTCTTCGTTCCAATATTTGCGGGCTATGTTTTGTGGAGCGAGCGCGACCGATGCAGGGAACTAAATCTCCGGCCGAATAATTTCGGTTTGGCGATCATGCTATTCGCAATTGTCCTGCGAGTTATCGGGATGCTCGGGGCGGAGTTGTTCACGGCGCGGCTTTCTTTGGTGATCTTGATAGCAGGAATTGTCCTATTTTTGGCCGGTCGTCAGGCGCTGCAGTCAATTGCATTTCCGATCGGCTACCTGTTGTTTATGATCCCCTTGCCAGCAATCGTCTATTACCAGTTGACGCTTCCGCTTCAGTTGTGGGCCTCACGATTGGGTGCGACCGGTTTGGTCGCGCTCGGAATTCACACCGTGCGGCAGGGGAATCTGCTCTTTCTCCCGAACTGCACGCTCAACGTGGTCGAAGCTTGCAGCGGGATTCGGTCGCTACTTTCTTTGCTGGCCGCAGTCGTCGCCTACGGGTACCTGGCAGAGCCCAGCTCTTGGAAACGCGGCTTGCTGGCACTCGCGAGCATTCCAGTTGCGATTGCTGCCAACGGTCTCCGTCTCGTTGCGACTGGCGTGCTAAGCTACTACTTCGGACCGAGCGTGGATTCTGGAGCGGTCCATTTGGCACTTGGCGTTGGTTTCTTCGCGCTAGCTTTTCTGTCAATCATGCTTATCCACAAAACTCTTGGCCTGCACTTAGGACATCAGAGTCCCGCACGGGTTGGTCCATGACTTTTCTGCGAGTTTCAGTGGCCGCTATGGTTTTGATTGGCGGGATCTTCGCGACGCACGGCTTCAGACCGAAGGATGCAGGTGGGCTGCAAAAGCCATTGCACGAATTCCCATCCGCCATCGGCCTTTCACATAGTGAAGATCGTCCGTTCGAGAAGCAGGTCGTCAAGGCAATCGGTGCTGATGACTATATCAATCGGGTGTATTTCGGAAGCGCTCTTCCGGTTGAACTCTATATTGGATATTACAAAGACCAACGCTCCGGAGACAGAATTCACTCTCCCAAAAATTGCCTTCCTGGTTCCGGATGGGAGCCAGTCCATTCCACGCGTGTCCAAATTGGCTCGGTGAACGGACTTCCGGTTCTTGTAAACGAATACCTGGTGGCTCAAGGAGCGAAGCGGAATATGGTCCTCTATTGGTACCAGTCTCATGGACGGATCGCGGCGAGCGAATTCTTGGTTAAGTTTCTGATGATTGCCGATGGATTGAAGAACAGACCCACTGATGGGGCCATGATCCGCATTTGGACTACCGCATCTGATGGAGAAGAGACCGCTCAAGCCCGCGCGGTAGAGTTCGCGCACGGCGTCTATACGAAGGTCGATGAATTCCTGCCCAATTAACCGCCTTGGCTGGCTAGATGCAGCCGTGAACTGATGTTTCGTTTCGATTGTCCGTCAGGAATGAGTTTTCCTCCAGATGCGGTAACGCTCAACCACCTCTCGAGGTCGGGCGAAAAGTAGAGTTCAGCCTCGATTCCAAGTCTTTGCAGAAAGATAGAAGGATGGTATGCCCATGAGAAACAGAAACTGGCTTTTTACTTCAATTCTCCCGTCGACTGTCTCAAGACGAGGATTAAGGATGCTCACGAGGAAATGGATTCTTGGTCTTTCTCTTATCGCAGCGTTGTTGAGTTGGGGCTGCCCGAAGCAGGATCCACTTCAAGCTTTTAATCCCCCGGCGACACCTATTGATCCGGGGCCAGCGCCAGTTCCGGAGCCAGCCACGGCCTTGTTATTCGGGGCAGCACTGTTGATCGGAGGAGCTATTGTCCGACGGCGGCGGAACGGTGGGCACAAGTAAATCATTCTCGTTAGTCCGGCATGGAAGCCAAGGTTCCCCCATGTCCCACATAATTTGGAGTGTGCCTTGATCCGTCTCTTGAATGCCTACATTCCCAAACGGACGCTTCTGCTAGGGATATCAGAAGCCTGTTTGATCACTCTCGCGCTTTTGGCTTCGGCATTGGCCCGGCTAGGCGCGGGAGAAGCCAGCTTCATGCTTACGTATCAATACGGCGCTCTGAAAATTCTGTTCGTGGCGGTTGCCCTTCTGACGTGCATGTATTATTTCGACCTTTACGATTCCACTATTGTAGGCAACCGGCGCGAAGCACCTGTTCGCCTCGTCCAAGTAATGGGAGTAGCGTACCTCGCCTTGGGCGTCGTCTATTACCTCTACCCACCGGTGAAGCTGGGCCGGGGAATCTTCCATCTTGGGTTCCTGTTTGTTGGGCTTTTACTGCTGCTGTGGCGGGGGCTCTTTTCAATCATCAATAGCACGCAGCGGCTTGCGGAGCGGGTGGTAATTTTGGGAGAGGGCTCGCTGGCTGCATCTCTCTTACATGAAATCGAATCGCGCCCCGAACTGGGGATTCGCGTCGCAGGCCGTGCGGAGATCCTCGGAAATGGAAACCATCTTTACAAGCAGGAGGGCGGTGGATTGCCGATCACTCTCTCGCAGACCGGGTTTTTCGAGAATCTTGCGGTCGGTCGTCCGATCCGAGGTGTAGACCGCATCGTCGTCGCAATAGAGGAACGGCGGGGGAAATTGCCGGTCGACCTGTTGCTTTCGCTGAAGAATCGCGGCGTGCAAGTTCAAGATGGAAATGATGTCTACGAGTCGATTACTGGAAAAGTTCCCATCGAATCCATCCGATTGAGCTGGCTGCTTTTCGCGCCGGGCTCTCATGCTTCACGTCTCTTCCTATTTTACAAGCGGTTGACCTCCGTGGTGATTTCGATTATCGGATTGCTACTCACCCTGCCACTTCTACCGTTCGTCGCCCTTGCCATCAAACTTAGTTCGCGAGGGCAGGTGTTGTACTCGCAGAGCCGTGTGGGGCGCGATGGAGTGGTTTTTCGTTGCTACAAATTTCGTACCATGCGCGCCGACGCAGAGGCGGATACTGGACCAACCTGGGCGCAGGACGACGATCCTCGAATTACGCCAGTAGGCAAATGTCTTCGCAAGACTCGCATGGATGAGATTCCGCAATTGTGGAACGTGCTAAGGGGCGACATGAGCCTCGTCGGTCCACGCCCGGAACGGCCAGAGTTTGTCGAAGGACTGAATCAGGAGATTCCTTACTACCACTTGCGGCACTCCGTTCGTCCCGGAATAACGGGTTGGGCTCAGATTCTCTACAAGTATGGCAGCACGGTCGAGGATGCCAAGGAAAAATTGCGTTATGACCTCTATTACATTAAGAACGCATCCGTGGGGCTGGACCTGCTGATCCTCTTTAACACCATCAAGATTGTACTTCTGGGGCGTGGCGCCAAGTGACGTCTGTTCTCCCTACACTGCCCTAGCCATTCCCGACTACCGCCGGAAACTAGGTCATAGGCCTCGCTGGCGGTCTAGCGAGATTAAACACGGCGTAGAATTTGTCACCTCACCATGGGATTTGCACTCACCATTCTCTACATCGTAGTCACGATCATCTCGCCGGAGCAATTCGGAAAGGAATGGGCCAGTTATCACGCCTTGATGTACCTTGCAGGGATTACAGTTTTGGCTTCTTTACCCGGCATGGCCACTTACAAGTTTTGGAAATCGTCGGTACAGACTTTTCTGCTGCTCGGGTTTATCGGTGCAATTACTTTGTCAGAGGTGGCTAACGGATGGCTTGGAGGGATCCTTGAGAGTTGGCGAATCTTCCTGCCGAGCGCGGCGGTCTTTTTTTTCATCGTCGTAAACGTGACGACAATTCGAAGGCTAAAGATTGCGACCCTGGCGGCAGTCGCATCCTGCCTCATTGTCGCTGTGGAGGCACTCTGTGGATATTACGCGGGTTTTAAAGGAGAGATGTTCATCTTAACCACCAATATCTCCTCTCCACAGGACGACGTAATTGGTCAATTGACGCGAATACGCGGCGCCGGCTTTTTGAGCGACCCCAATGACCTTGCGCAAATTCTCTTGATTGCGCTACCGCTTCTCTTTATCGCGTGGCGGCGAGGGCGCACGGTTACCAACTCCATTGTCGTGCTCTTGCCGGCCGCCGTGCTGCTATGGACCACTTTTCTGACGCATTCCCGCGGTGGGTTGCTCGCACTGGCCGCCGTCGCGCTTATGGTCGCCAGGAAAAAAATAGGAACGACGGCGTCCACGGCTGTGGCGGCCATATTCATTTTTGGCATGCTTGCTCTTGACTTCACAGGTGGCCGTGGGATCTCGGCGGCGGACGGCGCTGACCGGTTGGAAGCCTGGGCCAATGGGCTGGAAATGTTCAAGAGCGCCCCGTTGTTCGGAATCGGATTCAATGGCTTCACGGACTTGTACGAAATCACCGCGCACAATTCTTTTGTCCTATGTCTTGCTGAGCTTGGCTTATTGGGGAGCACTCTGTGGCTGGCTTTGCTCGTCACAACTACGATCGGCTTGAATCGCGTTCTTGGGGTGCAAAGGGTAAACCGAGCGAGCAGATTCTTGGGACTCCGTGAGCTTTTCGAAGCGAGTTATTTCAGCCGTACCGAGGCGCTGGCTACAGATCCCTCGCCTTCGCGTGCAACCATCGCTATGAATTATACGCTTACCCGCGAAGCGCTACCTGCTATGGCCGGCGGCGGTGCCATCGCGAGCCAGACAGACTCTGAACCTGCCCAAGCGCCGACCGTACCGCGCCACTGGGTTGTGGTGATGCGCCTGGCATTGGTGTCGTTTATGACGAGCGCGTGGTTCTTATCGCGCAGCTACACGACAACGATGTACTTGGTTCTGGGGCTGGCCACAGTTGCGATCGCGATGAATCGCGATAGCACCAAATCAAGTGACCGCAGCCACTGGATATTTTCCACGGTGACGCTCGAGGCGGTGATGATCATTGTGATTTACGGGCTAGTTCGCCTCCGACACTAAGAATCCAACTCGAATTCACAAGCAGCAGTCACGAGGATGAGAATTCAGGCGCAGTTTATTTCCATAAGTTCAGTAAAAACCAAAGTCGAGCAGCTTCCGTCCGCATCGCGCGCTGTTCTCACGCAATAGCGCCCTCGAAACACAAGGCCAATAAGATGAGCGGTACACATGTCCAGACTTTTATCTTCTGGGGCGCTGCATTCCTTCTGCTCTACACCTACGCCGGGTATCCGCTCTGGATCTATTTACGCAGCCGGCTGCGTCCGCGACCCCAGCGCCAAGGATCGATACTGCCCACGATCAGCATCATCCTTGCCGTCCACAACGGAGCAGCGTTGTTGCGGCAGAAAGTCGCTCATCTGTTGTCGTTGGATTATCCGCAAGATCGAATGGAAATCGAGATTGTATCCGACGGGTCAACGGATGGCACGGACGACATACTCCAGGAGTTAAGCAGCCCCCAAGTAAAGTGCTTCCGATGTGCTGAGCATTCTGGCAAGGCTGCGGCGTTGAACTTGGGAATGCAGAGCGCTACCGGCGAAATCCTGCTATTCCTTGACATTCGTCCCTGGGTTGAGAGCGGCGCCCTGCAACTATTGATCAGCAACTTTGCCGATCCTCACGTCGGATGTGTTGCCGGTGACTTAGTACTTCGCGAAGACGGCCACAACGCGGGCGCCAAAGCCATTGGAGGCCTCTATTGGCGCTACGAGCAGTGGATTCGCAATTGCGAGGCAAAAGTGGATTCTCCGCTGGGAGTTTACGGCGGGTTTTATGCAGTCCGACGCAAACTGGCAAGCGCGCTGCCGGACGGAACCATTCTAGACGATATGCTGCAGCCTCTTAGCGTAATTCGCCAGGGCTATCGGTCTGTTTTGGATCTGCGTGCGCGAGTCTACGACATCTGGCCCAAAAGTTTGCGTGGAGAATTTCATCGCAAGGTCCGAACCCTGGCAGGCAACTTCCAGCTGTTACAGCTAGCGCCCTGGTTGCTGTCGCGGCAGAATCGGCTACGGTTCGAGTTAATCTCGCACAAGCTAATGCGTCTGCTTGTGCCAATCCTGCTGATATTACTGTTCGTCACCAGCACGTTTTTGGCAGACCGTTCTGTGCTATACGCGGGAGCACTTGCGGCGCAGATTGCTTTCTATGCCCTCGCCGTTCTAGGCGCCGGGCGCGGGATTCCGGCGCTGATGCGGATAGCCGGCCCAGCGAGCGCCTTCTGTGTGTTGAATGCTGCCATAGTTGTGGGCTTCTACAAGTTCTTGTTCACACGGGGACCGCTCTGGAAAATTTGGACCGCTGGGGCCCCTGCTTCGTTTGCGACGGATGCCCAACAGGCAGCGGATCGGAACGCAACAATGCTCAACCTGCGATTGCAAGATCGCCTGCGAGCTCGCGGCGTGACGCGATGAGGTTGAAGGTGACAGTAGTTACGCCGATTTTCCCCATACCTGCGCAACCGTACCGCGGGCATTCAGAATACGAGATCGTTTTGGCGCTCTCAAAACGTGCCGACGTAAACGTTGTCTGCCCTTTCCCGCGCTACCCTAGATGGTTCCCGCCGCATTTCGACTATCGCCCTCCTGACTTGTCCTTTTCTCCGCCTGGGGTGGCCACACGGTACTTCGAGTATCCAGCGTTACCCGGCTTTACGAGGGGTATCAACGGTTTTGTTTGCGCAAAGTACCTGGAAACATATCTCCGGGAGTGTCCGCCGGACGTGGTTTGCAACTTCTGGCTATACCCCGAAGGCTACGCCACCGTCGCTGTGGCGCGCAGGCTTGGTATTCCAGCCGTTATCGGTTCCATTGGTTCAGACTTGAATCGCTTTGTGGACCCCGCTTCCAGATGGCTGACCAGAGTTGCAATGAAGAGGGCAACGTTCGTGGTGACCAAAAGCGAGCATCTGCGCCAGCGAGCCATCGAGATGGGAATTCCTGCCAGTAAGGTCCGGACGATCCGGAATGGCTGCAATCCGAGCGTGTTTCACTTGAGAGACAGGAGTGCCGCGCGCGCGCAGTTGGCCGTTGACGACAAGGCCGAACTCGTGTTGTTCGTGGGGCGTTTAGATACTGCGAAAGGCATAGAGGAATTGCTCGAAGCCTTTGCCTCCCTGGCGAGCCGGCGTCCAAACCTGCGACTGGCTTTTGTCGGGGATGGGCCGGGTGGCGAGCATTTGCGAAGTAAAGCCAAACATCTTGAGCTAGAAGATCGAATCACTCTGAATGGAGCCCGTTCTTCCCAGAAGGTTGCCGAGTGGCTTGCGGCCGCCAATGTGCTCGCTCTGCCCAGCTACAACGAGGGATACCCTAACGTCGTCATCGAAGCGCTCAGCTGCGGACGACCCGTGATTGCGACGAATGTGGGTGGAATTCTCGAGCTTGTCAACGAAGAATCCGGAATTTTAATTCCTCCAAGAGATTCGCGCACACTCGCCGGTGCAATTGAAAAAGCGATGGACCGGCGTTGGGATGAACATTCCATCTCCGAACAATTTCGCCGAAGTTGGGATGAAGCTGCCGAGGAATTACTTTGCATCTGTGAGCAGGCATTGCAGCAACGAAAAGAGAAACGGCAGCTGCCGGCTAAAGCCACGACTGTCCTGAGCCGTTGATGCGGTGTCCGCCAAATTAAGAAAATAACCATGCAATTAATCCACAATTCACAAATTTGGGGTCCTTCTTACATCAGGCAGCGGTTGCGGCAGATTACGCAGCGCACCGTGCCGGCACTCCAGCGTATTTGGGTGACCATTGCGGACCATTACGAACCCAAGTGGCGGCGCGCTGATTTAAGCACTGCGCAGAGCCGCGTCGCACTATGGCGGTCGAGATGGCCGGCGATTGCCAGGCGATGCAAGCCCGACTCTGTTGGTAACACACCTCGATATACCTTCTTCTATCCGGAAGAGGAATATCATCCGACACTAATGGAACCTCTGGCGGAAATGGTTCGCGACGGAATAGCGGACGTGGAGGTGCATCTTCACCATGATGGCGAAGGCCGCCAGAACTTTGTCGACCGTATTAGCAGTTTTTGCAACGCATTGGACAGCGAGCATGGTCTGCTGCGCAAGCGCAACGGAAAGCTGGCATTTGGCTTTATCCACGGTAATTGGGCACTGGACAATTCGCGGCCGGATGGCCGCTGGTGTGGGCTCAACGATGAGATCCGTGTGCTGCGAGACCTTGGTTGTTACGCCGACTTCACTATGCCGTCCGGGGATTCTCCGACCCAAGCGCGTTTGGTGAATACGATCTACTATTGCAACGGTGATCCCAATAGACCGAAATCGTATGACGATGGGATCCCACTCACTCCTGGCGGCAATGTAGATGGCGACCTGCTCATGATTTCTGGGCCCCTAGGAATGCGGTGGAGAGATCGTTGGCTACCACGGCTCGAAACGGGCGAACTTCGTTATGGCAACGTGGCGACACCGTATCGCGTAAGAAGGTGGGTGGAACTAGCGCCGCGGATTGGAACCGATAGCTTCATCAAATTATTTAGCCATGGAGCTCAAGAGCGGAATTCCTCGGCCTTATTGGGCGACGTGCTGGAATCGGCATTCAATTTGCTGGTAGAAGAAGCAGATCGGCGCAGGTGCTCCATTCAGTTCGTTTCCGCGTGGCAGATGTATCTGGCAATTAAGGCCATCATGCAACGCCGCGATCCCGTAGTCGCCACGAGCACGGACAAGATCGACCACGCCGCCGTTGGTGTTGGAATTCACTGATGTTGAATATAGGTATCGTTGGCTGCGGGAAAATCGCAGACGGTCACATCGAGGAAATTCAAAAGCTCGGGTGTGCCCGCGTACTGGCAGTTTGCGATCTCGAGCCGATCCTGGCCGAACAACTAGCAGTTCGCTACTCGGTTCCATATCGGTACACGGATTTCGATCACATGCTTTCTGAGCATCGGCTCGATGTAATTCATATTGCCACTCCCCCGCACTCTCACTTGGCGTTGGCGCAGAAGGCGGCCGAGTCCGGTTGTCATGTTTTTCTAGAGAAACCGCTGGCCTTGAACGCGACGGACGGGCGACGGGTGATCGATTGCATGCACCGAACTAACCGAAAGATGACTATTAACTATTGGTATAACTTCGAATCGCCCGCGCTGGCCCTCAAGGAATTCGTTGCAAAAGGGAACTTAGGCGACCCAATACACATCGAGAGTTATTACGGATATGACTTAGCGGGAGGATTTGGCCAGGCATTGCTCTCCGACGATCGACACTGGGTGCATCAATTACCCGGCAAGTTGTTCCAAAATATCATCGATCACGCCATCAATAAAATTACTCCATTCCTTCCCGACGAGCCGGTGGAAATTATCGCCCGCGCCTACCGCCGGCGCAATTCAATTGGCGACGGCACGGATGGCGTTCTCGATGAACTGCGGGTCATGATTCTCGCCGATGGTATGTCCGCATACGCTACTTTCAGCTCGCACGCGCGGCCAGTAGGCCATTTTATGCGGGTGTATGGCACCAAGAATACCGCCCATATTGATTTTGCACTTCGGGGCATGTTTGTGGAAGAAAAACAGACCGTGCCAAGTGCGGCCGGTCGGTTGTTGCCGTCGTTTAAATCCAGCTGGCAGTCTTTGCGTCAAGCCACGCAGAATGCCCGCGAGTTTGCCGGATCTCGATTTCATTTTTTTGAAGGTATGAACCGTCTACTGTCGCTTTTTTACCAAAGCATTCTGCACGACACTCCAGTGCCGATCTCCTATTCGGAAATATTGCGCATATCGCAAATTATGGATGTGATCCACTCACAGGTTTATCCGATGAGACTGGCATGAGGATACTCGTTACAGGGGCCGCCGGCTTTCTGGGGAGGGCGCTGATCACGCGCCTCTTGGCTCACGGCTACACCAATATCCGTTGCAATATACGCCGGCAGGCGGATATCTCCAAGTTAGACGCTCTGTTGGGGCGAGATGCGCAGAGTCGTCTTGAATATTGTGTCGCAAACTTGAGGTATCCAGAGGACGCCGCTCGGGCCGTGGATGATGTCCAACTTATTTTCCATCTCGCTGCGGGAAAGAAGGGAACTGCCGCGGATCTCTTCCTCGATTCAGTAGTCGCTTCCAGAAACCTGCTGGATGCCGTTGGAAATTGCAAGCCGCTTCGCATCGTTCTGGTGAGTTCATTCGGTGTATAC